>Ga0209640_10000226_pt1 | contig 41429 bp, 37 predicted proteins | sample RifCSP10_1_FD_184018 | JGI IMG/M metagenome (GOLD analysis project Ga0209640, IMG submission 184018) | Soil microbial communities from Rifle, Colorado - Rifle CSP2_sed 10_1 (SPAdes) (version 2) | ecosystem: Environmental > Terrestrial > Deep subsurface > Rock core/Sediment | place: Rifle... | reverse complement strand
CTGCCTACTGCCCGCTGCCTACTGTGAACTGTCTTATGAAGATCGGAATGATCTCCCTCGGCTGCCCGAAGAACCTCGTGGACTCGGAGGTGATGCTCGGGCTTGCGCAGCAGGCTGGCGGTCGGTTGACGCGCGATGCCGCCGAAGCCGAGGTGCTCATCGTCAATACGTGCGCGTTCATCGACAAGGCCAAACAGGAATCGATCGACGCCATCCTGGAAATGGCGGAATACAAGAAGCGCGGCTCCTGCCGTCAGCTCGTCGTGGCAGGATGCCTGGCCGAGCGCTACCGCAACGAGCTGCGCGCCCAGATTCCCGAGATTGACGCAATTATCGGAACGGGCGAAGTACCTCAAATCGTCAAGGCGATCGGGATCGAGGTCGGGATCCCGGATCGGGGATCCCGGATCCGGATTCCGCTTCTGCGTTCGAATGGCGAACCGGTGAACATCGGACCCCCGAGCCCGAATCCCGCCGGATCCCGGATCCCGGATCCCGAATCCCGGTCTCTCCCGACATACCTGTACGACGCCGATACGCCGCGCCTGATGGCGACCCCTCGCCACTATGCATACGTAAAGATCGCTGAAGGCTGCGACTACAAGTGCGCCTTCTGCGTCATTCCGACGCTTCGCGGCCGCTACCGCAGCCGCCCGCCAGAATCGATTGTGCGCGAAGCGCAGATGCTGGCCGAGCGTGGCGTCAAGGAATTGCTGCTCATTTCCCAGGACACGACGTTCTATGGCATCGACCACGGGAGGCGAGGCGCGCTCGCACGGTTACTACGCGAGCTCAGCCAGATTGCCGGCCTCGAATGGATTCGGATGCTCTACCTGTATCCGACCACCATCACCGACGACGTGCTGGACGCCGTCGCCGACAGCGACAAGGTGTGCAAGTATATCGATTTGCCGCTGCAGCACGCCTCCGATGCCGTACTAAAGCGCATGAAACGCCCCGGCACGCGGGCGGGCTACGAGCGCCTCATTAGTCGAATCCGGAAGCGAGTGCCCGGAGTGACGCTTCGGACGACCTTCATTGTCGGGTTTCCCGGTGAAACGGAACGCGACTTCAATGAATTGGAAGGGTTCATCGAGGCTGTTCAGTTCGATCATGTGGGGGTGTTCACGTACTCCCACGAGGAAGGAACCTCCGCTTACGCCTCGAGGGACGGGGTGCCGGCACGACTCAAACGGAGCCGCCAGGCGCGGCTGATGGGCGCGCAGAAGCGTATTGTCGAGCGCGCACAGGCCACGCGCATCGGGACGCGTGTGCGCCTGCTCGTGGATGGTCCCGCAGCCGAGCATGAGCTCGTGCTGCGAGCCCGACTCGAGAGCCAGGCGCCCGATATCGATCCGGTTGTCTACCTGACAGAATGCAGCCCCGCTGACATCACGACCGGAACGTTCGTGGACGCGGACGTCGTCGGTCGCCACGACTACGATCTCATCGCCAGACCTGTCGCCGACGCGTCGGCGGCTCGTCAAAGCGCAACAGCACGACGCCAAGAGGATTGTCTGTAACTTCCGGAGGTGATAGGCTTAAGGGTCGCACCTAGGCGGAGGAGTACTCCAAGTGGGCTGGAGCCCACTTTTTTTATTTGGGGCGATGGAGCCTCTGGCGCAAATCCGGACAATTGCCGAACGGGTGACCGCCTCGCGCGGCCTGACCGTCTGGGACGTCCAGAGCCGCCGGGAGGCGACCGGGCACGTGGTGCGTGTGATTGTCGATCGTCCAGGGCCAGCGGCAACACCGGAAGAAAGCGTCAGCATCGAAGACTGCGAGCAGGTCAACCGTGAGATCAGCACGATTCTCGACGTGGAGGACCCGCTCCCCTTTGCGTACACGCTGGAGGTGTCGTCTCCCGGCCTGAACCGGCCGCTGCGCGATGCCGCCGACTACGAACGGTTCAGCGGCCGGCTCGCGAAGGTGGTGGTTCGAGAGGCTGTCGACAACCAAAAGGCGTTCGAGGGCCGATTGCGCGGCATCGAGAGCGCCCACGTGCTTCTGGAAGGCTCGAAGGGACGGGTGCACCGACTGCCGCTGGACCTCATTACGCGCGGCCGATTGGAAGTGGAATTTTGATGAGAACAAGCCACAGAGACGCAGCGGCACAGAGAACCACTACAGCTCTGTGTCTCTGGTCTCTGTGACTCTGTGGCTCGCGAAAGCGGATTTTGATGGCAACGACAATGCAGAACCCGTTGATGCAGACGATCGAGGCGCTCGCCAAGGAAAAGGGCATCGAGCCTGACATGATCATCACGGCCATCGAGGACGCCGTCCTCACCGCCTCGCGCAAGTACTACAAGACGAATGAGAACCTGAAGACGCGGTTCAACCAGGAAACGGGCCAGGTCGATCTCTTCGCGATCAAGCACATCGTGGCGGATGTCACGGACGCGGCTACCGAGATCTCCTTGAAGGAAGCGCAGGAGCTGTACGGCGACGAGGCCGAGGTCGACATGGAAATCGAGTTCCCGAAGCGGACCGATGTCCTCGGCCGGATTGCCGCTCAAACCGCCAAGCAGGTCATCTTCCAGAAGGTTCGCGAGGCCGAGCGCGAGAACATTTTTGCGGAGTACAACCAGCGTGTCGGCGAAGTGCTCAATGCAACGGTGAAGCGGTTCGAGAACGGGGATCTGATTGTCGAGATCGGCAGGGTCGAAGCCGTTCTCCCTCGCAAGGAACAGTCCCGCGCCGAAAGCTACACACCGGGCGAGCGCATCCGCGCCGTCATCAAGGGCGTGAACCGCAGCGCGAAGGGGCCGCAAATCGTCCTGTCGCGCACCGACCCGGCGTTGCTCATCAAGCTGTTCGAGCAGGAAGTGCCGGAAATTTACGACGGCACCGTCATGATTCGAGGCGCTGTGCGCGAAGCAGGCGATCGCGCGAAAGTCGCCGTCTACTCGCGCGAGCGCGATGTCGATCCCGTCGGCGCCTGCGTGGGCATGAAGGGCACGCGCGTGCAGGCCATCATTCGCGAGCTCCGCGGTGAAAAGATCGACATCGTCGAGTGGTCGGACGACCCGATCCTCTTTGTCACGAATGCGTTGAGTCCGGCAAAAGTGCAGCACGTCGCCATCGTCGACGAGAAGGAGCGCGTGATGGAGGTCGTGGTCGAGGACAAGCAGCTCTCGCTCGCCATCGGCAAGAAGGGACAGAACGTCCGGCTTGCGGCCAAGCTCACGGGGTGGCGGATCGACATCAAGAGCGAAGAAGAGAAGCGTCGAGAGGTCGAAGCGCAGTTCGGAGCGCTCGATATGGGCGACGGGGACGCCGCCGCGCAGGTGGTTGAAGCTGTTGAGGCCGGTCAAGCGGACGCACCTGCCGAGGAATCCGCCGAAGCTGCGACACCAAGCGAGGCAGGGGAGGCGGACCTGTCCGCCGTAGCTGAGACGCAAGGTGAGGCAGGGGAGGCGAACCTGTCCGCCGTAGCTGAGACGCAAGGCGAGGAAGCGGAGGCGGAACTGTCCGCTGCTGGCGACGGACCCGAGCCGGCAAAGGCGGAGGAACAGGGCTAACGGCGAGGCGAAGGACACAATTTGGCAACTGTTCGGATTTATAAGGTCGCGGAGCTGCTCGGCTCGACGAGCCAGGAGGTGCTCGCGCTGCTCAAGCGCGATCACGGCATCGAGCTGAAGAGCGCATCGAGCACGATCGAGGAGGTCGTCGCGCGTTCGTTTGTCGAACGCGTGGCGCGACAGCGCAACATCGCGCTGCCCGGCGGCGACATGTTCGCCGACGCCCCAGCGCCTCCGAAGGGCGGCAAGAAAGCCGCACTGGCGAAGAAAGCGGAACCGCCGAAGCCGACCGCGCCCGTGCTGGGTCCGCCCCGGCTTGTCAAGACAATCAGGCCGCAAGCGCCGCCTGCTGCGGTGCCGGTGGAGGCACCTGAACCTGCTCCCGCTGTCGCCGTCGAGCAGGAGTTCGAGGAACCGCCGGCCCCGGCGCCTCCTCTCGCCGCGGAACCGGCTATCGCCGCCACAGCCGTCGCCGAGCCGGCCCCTGTCACGGACGAACCACCAGCGCAGGAACCGGCCGCCCGCATCGAGGAGCCGCCCGTTGATTCAGCGTCTGCACCCGGACGGTTTGTTCCGCCGACACTGCGTCTGCGTATTGAAGAGCCCGGACAGCCGATCAAGCCTGCCCGACCGCTCACTCCGGCAAAACGTCCCACGCAGGGGTACCCGACCATTGTGCAGAAGCCCGCTGCGGCTACCCCGGCCGCTGCACGTTCGGCGGCCCCGCGGCCCGCCGCGACCGCCGCTCCGCGCACACCCTATCCGCCACCGCCACGGCCCACGACGCCGGCCATGCTCGGCGGCCCGAGGCCGCTGCCGGCTCAACCGATTCGTCAACAGACGACCCAGCCGGCACGTCCAGGGATGCCCGGAACGCGTCCTCTGTACGCGCCGCAAAGGCCACCCGGTGCGCCGCCGCGGCCGGGACAGCGGCCCGTCCAGACACGGCGCGTGCGGCCAGTTGCGCCGCCGCCGATGATGATGCCCGCGGCACCTCCGCCGATCACACGCACCATCACGCTTGCTGAAGGCATGACCGTGAAGGATCTCGCGGAGAAGCTCGACGTTCGCGTCAAGGACGTGCTCGCCAAGCTGCTGATGAAGCGCATCATGATGACCATCAACAGCACCCTCGACATCGAGACAGCCAAGGACATCGCCCGCGAGTTCGGCGCCGAGATCGAGATGCGCAGCTTCGAGGAGGAGCTCGTCTCCGCCGAAGTCGATCAGTCCAGGCCCGAGGACATTCAGGCACGCGCACCCGTTGTCACGGTCATGGGCCACGTCGACCACGGGAAGACATCACTGCTCGACGCCATCCGCGAAACGCGAGTTGCGGAACGCGAGGCGGGCGGCATCACGCAGCACATCGGTGCGTATCATGTCGACGTCGGAGGCCGGAGCGTGGTGTTTCTCGACACACCTGGCCACGAGGCATTTACGCTGATGCGCGCGCGAGGCGCGAAGGTGACCGATGTCGTGGTGCTGGTCGTTGCCGCCGACGACGGCGTCATGCCGCAGACGCGAGAAGCGATCGACCACGCGAAAGCGGCGAAGGTCCCGATCGTCGTCGCGATCAACAAGATCGACAAGGCTGGCTCCAATCCCGACAACGTCCGCCGTGAGCTGGCCGAGGTCGGGCTCGTCCCCGAAGACTGGGGCGGCCAGACAGTCATGGTTCCCGTCTCCGCCAAGAAACGGCAGAATCTCGATCAGCTGCTCGAGATGATCCTGCTCTCGAGCGACATTCTCGAGCTGAAGGCGAACCCGCGCCGTCCAGCGTCCGGCACGGTGCTCGAAGCCAAACTCGATCGCGGACGGGGGCCTGTGGCGACAGTGCTCGTGCAGGACGGCTCCCTGAGCGTCGGCGACAACTTCATTGCAGGCCCTGTTGTCGGCCGCGTGCGAGCCCTCATCGACGACCGTGGACGGCCGGTGAAATCGGCCGGGCCGGCCACGCCGGTGGAAGTGCTGGGGCTCACGAGCCTTCCGCAGCCGGGCGATCCGTTCCAGACGGTGGCCGATGCCGCCAAGGCGCGGCAGATCGCCACGTTCCGCCAGACACGTGCAAAGGAGCAGGCGCTCGGCGCCAAGGGCGGCCGCCTCACGCTCGAATCGCTGAAGGAACAGATTGCCGAGGGGGCCGTCAAGGAGCTGCCGATCATCGTCAAGGCCGACGTGCAGGGCTCGGCGGAAGTGCTTGCCGACACGCTGACGAAGCTGTCGGACGACAAGGTCAAGATCAACATCATTCGCTCGGGTGTTGGCGCCATCAACGAATCGGACGTGCTGCTCGCTTCGGCCTCGAACGCGATCATCGTCGGATTCAACGTGCGGCCCGACCGCAATGCTGCCGACGTCGCCGAACGCGAGCAGGTTGACATCCGCCTGCACTCGGTCATCTACAACGTCACCGACGAAATCAAGAAGGGCATGGCCGGACTGCTCGAGCCCACCTTCAAGGAAGTCCGCATCGGGACGGCAGAGATCCGAGAAGTATTCAAGGTGCCGAAAGTGGGCGCGGTGGCTGGCTGCATGGTCACCGACGGCCGCATCACGCGGGCCGGCGACACGCAAGTCAGGCTGCTGCGCGACAACGTCGTCATCCACGAAGGGAAGATCGGCTCGCTCCGCCGTTTCAAGGACGACGTCTCCGAGGTGAAGTCGGGCCTCGAATGCGGCATCGGTCTCGAACGCTACAACGACATCAAGGTCGGCGACCTGATCGAGGTCTTCACCATGGTGCGGGTGGTCGTAACGGCGTAAAAGACGCTCGGATCGTTCGGATCGTTCGGATCGTTCGGATCGTTTGATGATTGTCGGTCTCCTATCCGTCGAGCTGCACATCCCCTACGCCCAGTCGCTCAAGGACAAGCGCATGGTCCTGCGGCGGCTGAAGGACCGGCTGCAGAAGTTCAACGTGGCCGTCTCCGAAGTCGAATTCCAGGACCTGTGGCAACGTGCCGGGCTCGGTGTCGTGACCGTGTCGACGACAACCGAGCACGTCGAGCGCGAGCTGGCCGCGGCCGCGGATGAGATCGAACGGCTGGAGCCAGGTCTCATCACGCGCACAGAGATTGCGTTTCTCACGTAATTCGCGATGCAAAATTCACACGATTTAGAATGATGAGTTTGCATTTGCATTTTGCATTTTGAATTGGTGATGGCCCAAGGCTACCGACCCAAACGTGTTGCAGATCAGATCCGCCAGGAATTGAGCGAGCTGCTGACTCGTGGCGAGGTACACGATCCCGGAATCGGCTTCATCACGCTCACGCGCGTCCAGGTGTCACCGGATCTGCAGATGGCGCGCGTGTTCTACACGACGCTGGGCGACGCGAAGGCGCGGCAAGACACGGCGCGGGCGCTGGACCGGGCGACTCCGTTTTTCCGCAGGCAGGTTGGCAGCCGCCTGCGACTGCGGCGCGTGCCTGAATTCGAATTCCGCTTCGACGAATCGATCGCGCACCAGGACCGAATCGAGCAGATTCTCCGCGACCTGCACGAGGAGGATCGGCAGCGGGGCGGCTCGCATGACGATGATGACGACGACTGAATCGGACACGCTGGAACGAACCGCCGAGCAAATCCGCGCGCGGCGGCGGTTCGTCCTTACGTCGCACGTCCGCCCTGACGGGGATGCCATTGGATCGCAGCTTGCGATGGCGTATGCGCTCCGGGCGCTCGGCAAACAGGTGCGCATCGTCAACCACGATCCGCCGCCGGCGCCGCTCCTGACGTTTCCTGGCGTATCGGAGATCGAGATCGCCGAGCGCGTCGACGACCCTGATGACGCGGTCATCGTGATGGAATCGGGGGATCTGACACGAACGGGCGTGGCGGGACTTCACGCAGGTTTCGTCATCAACATCGACCATCATGTCGGAAACACCGCATATGGCGCCATCAACTGGTTCGACGTGTCTGCGGCGGCCTGTGGCGAAATGGTGTTCGACCTCGTACGCGAGCTGGGCGTTCCACTGACCTACGAAATCGCGGTTCATGTGTACATCGCGATTCTCACCGACACCGGGTCGTTTCATTACTCCAGTATCTCGCCACGTACCTTCGATATCTGCCGCCAGTGCGTGGAAGCGGGGGTCAGTGCGCCGAGCGTGGCCCGCAGCATTTTCGACACCAATACGCTTGGTTGGCTGAGACTCTTCGGCGCCGTGCTCGACCGGATAGAGCTCGACACCAGCGGCCGCCTGGCCACGTTATGTGTGGACCGTCGTCTTGCTGCAGACTGCGGCGGCACCTACGAAGACACCGACGGGTTGATCAACAAGCCGCTCACCGTCAAACAGATCCAAGCGGCGGTGTTCTTCAAGGAAATCGGGCCGGACGACTGGCGCGTCAGCATGCGATCGAAGGGTGACATCGACGTCAACGCGGTAGCCAGACAGTTCGGTGGCGGTGGTCACAAGAACGCGTCCGGATGCAGCGCAGCCGGCGACATCGAGACCTTGAAGGCGCTCTTCCGGCAAAAGATCCTGGAGCAGGTCGAGCTAGGAGGTAGCCGGTAGCTACCAACTACCAACCACCGACTACGAGCTACCAGCTATGACCGGTGTTCTCGTCATCGACAAGCCGCAGGGCCTGACGTCGCACGATGTGGTGGCCGCCGCGCGACGGGCGCTCGGAGAGAAGAGGGTCGGGCATACTGGCACACTCGATCCGCTTGCGACCGGTGTGCTGCCGCTCGTGATTGGGCACGCCACGCGCCTGGTACGGTTTTTCGCTGCAGCCGACAAGGACTACGACGCGATCGTCCGTTTTGGCCTGAGCACTGACACCTACGACATCACGGGTCGCGAAATCACCCGTACAGACCGAGCGCCTTCGCAGCATGACGTAAGTCGTGCGCTGCAGACACTGACCGGAGAGTACCTGCAAACACCGCCGCCCTATTCCGCCAAGAAGGTTCACGGACGTCGCGCGTACCGGCTCGCTCGCACCGATCATGCAGTTGCATTGACACCAGCCTCCGTGAACGTGATGCGCGCCGATCTCATCGACTTCAACGGCGCCACGACACGCGTTGCGATCACGTGCTCGGCGGGATTCTACGTGCGATCGTTCGCGCACACGCTTGGCGAGCTGGTGGGCACCGGAGGCTGTCTCGAGGCACTGCGACGCACCAGAAGCGGCGAATTCGACCTTCAGGCGGCCGTTCAGATTGACGCCCTCGGCGATACCGCTCGCGTCGCGTCGCGCATCATCCCGCCCTCCGAGCTGCTCAGCCACCTCCCTGCGGTCACGATCACGGATCGGGGACGCGAGGACGTGTCGCACGGTCGCGAGCTCGATTCGAGCGACTACGAGCCGGCGGGGCTGTCGGCTTCGCTCTTCCCTCTTCCCCCTTCCCCCTCCCCCCTTCCCCCTTCCCCCTTCACGGTTCCCCCTGAGTCGTGGGTGCGTCTGCTGGACGCCCGCGGCTGCCTGGTCGGCATGGCCACCAGCGGAAGCCGACCCGGTTCTTTGCACCCGTCTCTCGTGCTGATGTAAAATCTAAGTTCTTTAAGGACCCACATTTAGCAACAGTACGGCGGCTCGGTGGATTCGAGACCGAATCAGTTCTGGGCCGTTCGTGGAGGAACCCAAGCTGTGGCGTTTACGAAGGATCGCAAGAGCGGGATCATCACCACATACCGGACACACGACTCCGATACCGGGTCGCCCGAAGTACAAGTAGCACTGCTCAGCGAACGCATCAACTACCTCACCGAGCACTTCAAGGTCCACGCAAAGGACCATCATTCGCGGCGCGGCCTGCTGAAGCTCGTCGGTCAGCGCCGCAGACTGCTCGATTACTTGAAGAGCAAAGACTCGGAGCGCTACGCTGAACTCATCCGCCGCCTCGGCATCCGTAAGTAACACCCCGGACCTTTGACAACCATGCACAACGTCAATCCGCAGCAGCGCGAGATCCATGTCGGTGCGCGCACCATTACCCTCGAAACCGGCAAGCTGGCCAAACAAGCTGACGGGGCCGTCGTCGTTCGATCGGGCGACACCGTCGTGCTCGTGACCGCGTGCCGCGCAGCAAGCGCACGCGAGGGAATCGATTTTCTGCCGCTCACCGTCGATTACCGCGAATACACGTACGCCTCGGGGCGAATCCCGGGTGGATTTTTCAAGCGCGAAGGCAAGCCGACAGAAAAAGAAGTGCTGACGAGCCGGCTGATCGACCGTCCTATCCGGCCGCTCTTTGCGGCGGGCTGGCGATACGAGACGCAGGTCATCGCGCTCCTTCTGTCGGCCGACACGGAGAACGACTCCGACGTGCTGGCCATTACCGGCGCGTCCGCCGCTCTTGCGGTGTCGGGCATTCCGTTCCAGAAGACGATTGCCGGTGTGCGAGTCGGCATGGTCGACGGACAGTTCGTCATCAATCCTTCATTCGCGCAGCGGAAAGAAAGTACGCTCGATCTCATCGTGGCCGGCAGCATGGACGGAATCGTGATGGTCGAAGCGGGCGCCAAAGAGGTCTCCGAAGGCAATGCCGTTGCCGCACTCGAGGCGGCTCATACGGCGATCAAGCAGATTGTTGCAGGCATCGATGCCCTTGCCGGGAGCGCCGGCAAGAAGAAGCTTGCCGTTCAGAGGAAGGAGATCGGCCACGACTTCTATCGTGAAGTCGAGGAAAGGGTATACGTCCCGCTGAGCGAGGCGATGCGGATCCGCGGCAAGCTCGAAAACTACGACCGCGTCGATCAACTGCTGGAGGAATTCGTCGCATCCATTCCCGAAGGTGAAGTCCAGCGCCGAATCGAAGCCAAGCAGATCTTTCACGAACTGAAAGAGAAAGTCCTGCGGGACGAGGTGCTCGAGCGCGGCCACCGGCTCGACGGACGGAAGTTCGACGAGATTCGGCCGATCTGGAGCGAGGCCGGGGTCCTGCCCCGCACGCACGGCTCAGCGGTGTTTACGCGCGGCGAAACACAGGCGCTCGTCACCTGCACGCTTGGCACGGCCGACGACGAGCAGAAAGTCGAGCACGTCAGCGGCGAGTTCTACAAGCGGTTCATGCTGCATTACAACTTCCCGCCGTTCTCGGTTGGAGAAGTGGCGTTCCTGCGCGGCCCGGGCCGACGCGAGGTGGGCCATGGCGCGCTCGCCGAGCGCGCGCTCGCATCGGTCGTTCCCGGCGAGGACAAGTTCGCCTACACCGTCCGCATCGTGTCCGACATTCTCGAATCCAATGGCTCTTCGTCCATGGCGTCCGTGTGCGGAGGCTCGATGGCCATGATGGACGCGGGCGTGCCGTTGAAAGCGCCTATCGCGGGCATTGCAATGGGCCTGATCATGGACGAGAAGACCGGCCGGTACGCCGTGCTTTCGGACATCGCGGGCGCGGAAGACCATTACGGCGACATGGACTTCAAGGTGGCGGGCACGGCGAGCGGCATCACCGCGCTGCAGATGGACATCAAGGTGGCCGGCGTGACCGCTGAAATCATGAGCAAGGCTCTCGAGCAGGCGCGCCAGGGGCGGCTGCACATCCTCGGCGAGATGGCGAAGACGATCTCGGAGCCGCGGAAGAGCATGTCGACTTTCGCTCCACGAATCGTGACGATCCGGATTCCGGTCGACAAGATCCGGGACGTCATCGGACCCGGCGGCAAGATGATCCGGAGCATCATCGAGCGCACGGGCGTGAAAATCGACGTCGAGGACGATGGTCGGGTGAATGTCGCGTCGTCCGACGGCGAATCAGCGCAGAAGGCCATCGGCATCATCCAGGAGCTCACGGCGACCCCGGAGCTGAACAAGACCTACATGGGCAAGGTGCAACGGATCACTGATTTTGGCGCTTTCGTCGAAATCATGCCCGGCACGGACGGCCTGCTGCACGTCTCTGAAATTTCCACGCACCGCGTCAAGGACGTGCGCGACGAGCTCAAGGAAGGTCAGCAGATCCTCGTCAAGGTCATCAACATCGATCCAACGGGGAAGATCCGCTTGAGTCGCAAGGCGCTGCTGCAGGAGGAGGCCGCCAAGGCGGGCGCCGAAGCGGCAGCACCCGCAACCAAGGAATGACACTCACCCGCCGGCATGCCGGGCTGCTGATGTTGATCGGGGGTGCGGTGCTGGTGACGCGCCCGTTCATGCGGCGGCTTGCGGGCCAGGAGCGGGCGCCCAGCCGTCCGGAATTCACGCTCATCGCGCGGAATTACCGCTACTCCCCCGACCGCATCGAGGTGACGCAGGACGACCTCGTCAAGCTCACCATCCGCAGCGAAGACGTCGCCTACAGCTTCACCATCGACGAGTACCGCATCGTCCGGCGCGTGCCGCCGGGCGGGACCACGACGTTCGAGTTCCGCGCCGATCGGCCAGGAAGTTTTCGCTTCTACAGCAATCTCACGAACGACGGCGCCCACGCAGAAATGCAGGGGCAGCTCGTCGTCCGGCCCAGATAGACGCGCACGCTAAAGCGTGCGCTCTACGAAAATAGGGCTAGATCCAACGCGTGTCCGTCATGTGTAGCGCGCAGGCTTCAGCCTGCGCGCGTCGACGCTCAGCGGACGGCGACCGGCGCCACGGTCGAGCCCGTGCCACCGACGAGCTTCAGCGGCTGCACGACCAGCGCGAATTCGTGCGCTCGCTGTGCTGCGAGCTCGTCGAGCCTGAGGTTCTCCAGGAGAAAGATGCCGTTGACGACGAGCGCAATCTGGTGCACCGGGTTCGAGAGCTTCGGATCCGGGCTCGGCGTGACGTTGATTGGCGCAGTGTCGGCCCCGATGAGCATCGGGTCCTGTCGGGCGAGCCACTCGGCCGCCGCGGCCCCGAGCCCAGGATTCGTCCGCATATAGCGATCGTTCTCGCGGCCCCACAACCGTCCCCACCCCGTGTGGACGATCACCGCGTCGCCCGGCTGCAGGGTCATTTGCTGCCGCTGAAGCGCCTGCTGCAGGTCGGCGACGGTGATTTCGTACGTGTCGGGGAGCATCTCCACGCCTTTTAGTGCGGCGACGTCAATGAAAACGCCGCGCGTCATGAGCGCGCCGATGTTCTCGATCCCGAGCTTCGTGAAGCCGTTCCGTGTCGCGACCTCGTCCACCTGGAAACAGTTGTATAGGCTGCCGCCGATCGTCTGGTGCGCGAACCCGTCGAACTGCGTGCCGACCTGGCCGATTTCCGCGAGGACGAGCTCCTCGTTGCTGCCGCGACGGTTGGAACCCTGGAGCTCGGTCGTGCGCTTGGTGTGCAGCTCGAACGTGCGGGTAGCCTGGAGAGGCATTGACGCGGCCAGCGGACGGCCCAGCTCGAACACCTGGCCGGTGCGGATCAGCCGCGCGGCGCGCAGGACCGTCTCGGGTTTCATGTGGTTCGCAGCGCCCCTCTCGTCGCCGGCGCCCCACTTGGCAGGGCAGCGCTGGCTGTCCGCGGGAGGGTGCCACGATTGTGCGGACGCATTGGCGCTGCTGACGCAGGCGATCGCGGCGATGGCGATGGTGACCGTTAAGCGCATGTTGACTGCTCCTCTGAACTGCGGGTGTCGGATCTATTTCCTGACGAATCGCCGGAAATTGAGTGTGTTAGTGTACCCGCCGTACACGTTCCCCATCTCGTCAGCCGCAACGCCTTCCAGCGTTCCGGTCTCAGGCCATGGAATGAAGGCGGTGACCTTGCCGTCCTTCGCGCTCCCGATCCTGATGCCCTGCTTGAAGGGTGGATTGGACGTGTCGGTCGACTGCGAGTCGGCGACATAGAGCACGTCGTTCTTGTCGATGAACACCCCGCTGGGCCGGCCGAACTGCTTCCATTCGGCGAGGAACTTTCCCTCCTGATCGAAGATCTGGACACGATTGTTCGGACGGTCGGCAACAAACAGCCGCCCCGTGGAATCCATGGCCAGTCCGTGTGGGGCGCCAAACTCGCCCGGCGCCGACCCCATCCGTCCCCACGCCTTGATGAACTTCCCATCCTTCGAGAGCTTCACGATTCGCGAGTTGGTCTCACCCCCATGGCCGTCCGCAACGAAGATGTCGCCATTCGGCGCAATCAGCACGTCGGAAGGTCCGTTGAACGTATCCGGGCCGTCACCCGCAATGCCGGGTTTGCCGAGCGTCATCAGCAGCTTTCCCTGCGGGCTGAACTTCATGACCGTATGGCCTTTGCCGTTCTTCGCCCTGCCGTCGGTCACCCATATGTTCTCGTCGCGATCGACGAAGAGACCGTGCGGATAATTGAACATTCCGGCGCCGAAGCTCGCGACGAGCTTGCCCGAGGGATCGAACTTCTGTATTGGCGTCAGGTTCGAACCCGAGCAATCGTCCGCAGTGGCGCACCGATCGAATACCCAGATGCTCCTGCCGTCACGAGCGATATCGACACCGATCGCTGCGCCCCATTTTCGGCCTTGAGGCAGCTTCGCCCACCCCTCGTCCACGCGGTATGGATTGGGTGCGGCATTCGGGTCGGCGCCTCCCTGGGCAAGCCCGCGGTCCTGAGACACCGCGAAAGCGGCCGCAAGGATGACGAGTACGCAGCGCATGGACCTTCCGTGCCACATGGTGTCCTCCTCCTCCGTCAAGTTTTTCGTTCCACAACGCCGTCCCGGCTCTATCGACCAGCGCGACCGACCGTCTGGTCGGCCAGCGGAATCGTCATGACGATGCGGTCATCCGGGCCGACGTTCCTGGTGGTGTGTCCCTTGCCGGTGGTGTCTTCAATCAGGTTGATATGACCGGGACCAACCGATACTTTCTGCCCGCCCGCCACCTCGAGCTCGGCGCGGCCGCTGAGCGTGATGACGAACTGGCGCCTCGGACCGACGTGCCAGTCGCTCACAGGTCCTGGCGCTCGCCGGCTGAACTGGACGCCGGTTGCCTTCATCATCTCCGACACGTTGCCATTGAGCGTCATCTCGACCTGCTCCGCATGGCTCTGACCGTCGGGACCCGTGTAGATACGCGTCATCATGATTGGCTTTCGCGCCTGCGCGGCAGCGACATCCTGGTTCGTCTGGGCTCTCCACGTGACGACAAATGCGCCGACAAGCACCACTACCGCCCAACGTCTGCTGTTCGATCGCATGGCATTCTCCTGACTTTTCAATGGCGAGATGATGTTCACGCTTCTGCCTTCTCTGTTCTCCGTTCGTGTTCAGGTTCGGTTCCACGTTCGGGGTTCGAGCGTTTCGAGACGGGAACCTGAACACGAACCGAGAACGCAAGAACCGAGAAGCGTGAACGACATATTTCTTTCCCCTAGCGCGTCGCCGTCCGCTTGGCCTCGGCGTCCACGTTCTCTTGCCACGTCGCGATCAGCGGCCGCAGGCGGCGGGCGATGTCGGACCGCTGCCCGATCAGGTTGTTGTGTTCCGCGATGTCGGTTCGCAGGTTGAACAGCATCGCCCTTCCGCCGTCCAGCAACAGCTTCCAATCGCCCGAGCGGACAGCCTGCTGGCCCGTCACGCGCCAGAAGAGAGTCCGCTCGACCTCTGGGGCGCGTCCTTCCAACACCGGCAGCAGGTTGATGCCCTCGAGACGCGCCTCGGCAGCGTCAGGGTTTCCGGCTGCCGCGAGGATCGAAGCGGTGAGGTCCATGGTGATCCCCACCTGGCGTGAGACCCGGCCTGCGGGAATCCGTCCCGGCCAGCGGAGGATCGCCGGCACCCGTATGCCACCCTCCCACACGCTCCCCTTGTGGTGGAACAACGGCGTGTTGCGCGACAACCATTCGCCCCCGTTGTCGTTCGTGAAGATCACGATCGTGTTCTGTCTCAGACCGAGCTTGTCCAGCGTCTCGAGGATCCGGCCGACGCCCCGATCAGCATGCTCGAGCATGGCCACATAGTCGGCACGCGTGCTCGTCGCCTCGTCGAACGGCCCGAGGTGCCGGCCGTTGTCGCGCGCCTTCGACGGCGCGCCGGGGGGTTGGTACGGCCAGTGCCCGGCGTTGTACGCCACGTCGATGAAAAACGGCCGCTGCCTGTTCTGCTCGATGAACCGCACGGACCGTTCGGTAATGAGGTCCGTCATGTAGCCCGGCACCTCCACGAGCCGCTCGTTCTCGTACAGGTCGGGCCGGCCATCGCCGTTGACGTGATGGTAGTAGTCGGTGAAGCCGCCCTTGAATCCGAAGAAGTAGTCGAATCCGTGCGCGCCCGGACTGAACTCTGGCTTGTATCCGAGATGCCACTTGCCGATGAGCGCCGTCGCGTAGGCCTGATTCTTCAGCAGCTGCGGCAGGGAACGTCCGGTGGCAGGCAGGCCCAGCTCGCCGTCCGCGGTCATTGCGGACCCGAGCGGCCGTTCCAGCGCAAACCGTTGCTGGTACCGCCCCGAGATGAGACCGGTCCGCGTCGGCGTGCACGTGGCGCCGTTCGCGTAGAAGTCCGTCAGCCGGACTCCGTCCCTGGCGAGACTGTCGATGTGAGGGGTCTTGACGTCAGGAGCGCCGTAGCTGCCGAAATCTCCGTACCCCACGTCGTCGGTCATGATGAGGACAACGTTCGGCCGACGAAGGTCGCCCGACTGCGCCCCAGCCGGCCCGATGGAGCCAGCGGCCGCCAGGAGGGCCGTCAGCAATACGATGCGGTGCATGAGGCCTCCATCGAGGCTATTCGAGACGAACCAGCTTTATCACTGCTCCCGACGGCTTCTGCGTGAGCACAAGTGTGTTTCCAGTCACGCTGAAGTCGTACTGGTTTCCGTTACCCCCTATGGCGAACTTACTCTTGGCTACCATCGCTTTCGTGGCGAGGCTGTTTCCCGTCACGGTGTACGTCCCTGTGTTGAGGTACAGCGCGTTGAATACCGCAACCTTGTCCGCGTCCGTCGCCTTGTCATTCGACGGATAGTCGGGCAGTGGCCTGGTGCCCTGGATGCGCGTAAAGCTGTAGTGCTGCCTGGCAAAAATGTACAGGCCTGGCTGTGGGCTGGTGATTGCCGGCCCGTTCCCGTCCGCGAACTCAGTCACCCTCCAGGCGCCTACGAGTGGGTTGGCGGAGGCTGGCGATTGACCGGAGACGGTTACCGCGATCGCAGACCCCACGAGAAGCACGATCAACACGAGCTTGAACGTCGCCCATCGAGTTACGTATTTCATCGAAGTCTCCTTGTCATTGACGAATTTGCGAATCTACGAATTTACGGATTTCTCTCTGACCCAATCCGTCAATTCGTAAATCCGTCAATTCGCAAATTTTCCCGCCGAGTGTCTTGCTGACCGGAAGGTCGCATCATAGCCTCGATCCGGCGCCGCTGCGTGCGGACGACGCTATTTCAGGAGGTCGGCCACCTTGGCGATTCCGGCCTTCGCACAGGCTTCGTCTCCCTCCTGGCTGGACCCGGAGCTGCCGACGCCCCCAATCGTATCGCTGCCCACCTGGATAGGAACGCCACCGCCGAGCGCGAGGACATCGGCGATATCGCGTTGCGCCTCTCGTGTGGGATCGCTCATGGTGCGCTTCTGGAACTCCAGGCTCGTAATGCGAAACATGCGCGCTGTGTACGCCTTGCGGCGGGCCATCTCCGCTGTCTGTGCGGTCGCCTGCTCGTCGCGCAGGATGACCAGCACCTGCCCCGCCCGGTCGACGACCGCTGCCGAGGTATTGAATCCCTTGGACTTGCAATCCGCGAGGGCTGCCTCCGCAATCGTCTTGGCCATTGCCAAGGAGAGGTTCTTCTGTACCACGAGTCCCTGAGCGGTGAGTTGGCCGATCAGGCCGAGGATCATGATGAGTCCGGCCGCGCCCTTCCACGTGTAGGACATAACTCCTCCTCGAGCCAGCGGGGGTCTGCGACTGCGACTCACCCGCGGCGTGCATCCGGCTAATGGGCGTGCTCGCGAAGCGCGGTGATCCCTCAACTGCAGGCGTCCAAGACGCGTCAGGAACTCGATGAACCCGCTCGCACTGACACGGAAGGCAACCAGACGAATCCCAGACGTCGTTGTCGGGCTTTGAAAGCCGGGAAGAATCTCCAGGCCGAGCACGCGATGGTACCACTGAGCCGCCTCTTGTCTATTCGGCACAATCAACTCAACGTGATCGAGCTGGAGTACCCGGAAGGTGTTCATTGGGAACCTTCGGCGTCCGTGCGTCAAGAGTGGCCGGATACTAACATGCCCTGTGTTTGGGCGGCGTGTTCACGGCCGCCACTCGAAGCTCCTGAGCCAATGCTTGACACGAGCGATGTTCTCCGCGAACTGTCCGGTCGAGAAGTCGAAGCCTTGAATGCGGCTCAGCGTATCCGGGGCGCCAGCGTAGATCTCGAAGTGAACGACAGATGTTCTTCTTCATGGACCTCCTCGCTGGTCCGGCTGAAGCCGGACACTACGTATCCGGGATTCGGGATCCGGGATTCGGGATCCGGGATTCGGGATCCGGGATCGGATGGCTGCAGCACTACGTACGATCGCGTACTACGTGCGCTTGGATTCCCAGACGCGCGCAGCTTCCAGACGCGCCGCCACGGGCGGGTGTGAATAGAACAGCAGCTCGACAAGGCGAGACGGCCGTTCTTCGGCGAGGTTCTGCGCGCCCAGTCGCTTCATGGCGCTCGTAAACGCACTCGCGTTCTTCGTCATGTCCAGGGCATACCAATCCGCGCGGCGCTCGTGGATGCGTGAGAGCGCGTTGGCGAGCGGCAACAGCACGAGCGAGACGGCGCCGCCGGTCAGCACCAGAAGGGGAAGCGCCGCCACATCGCCCTTGCCGGCCAGCCCGAATCGACCAACCGACGCGTCGAGTACTCGATCGGTCAGGAACAGCCCGAGTGCGAGAAGAGCCGCTTCGAGCGCGATTCCCTTCCAGATGTCGTGATGCACGTGATGCGCGAGCTCATGCGCAAGAATCACCTCGATCTCATCGTCCGAGTGTTCCGCGAGCAAAGTGTCAGACAGCAGAATCCGCCGCGTCCGGCCGATGCCGGTCAACGCGGCGTTGGCCTTGCGCGTCTTGTCGCTGAGCTGCCATTCGAACACGCCAAGCACCCGTGCGCCGGCCCGCTGCGCGAGGGCGACGAGCCGATCGACGAGCGCCGGACGCTGCAGCGGCCTGACCGTGTAGAACAGCGGTAGCAGGAACACGGGCGCAAGCTGAGCAAGCAATACGAGGATCGATCCGAAACACAGCGCGGCTGCAATCCACCAATTCTCGGGACTCCACCGCAGCAGATAGCAGACGATGAGCGCGCCGACGACTGCAAAGAGCAGACCGACGGCATTGAACTTCAGCCGATCCACCCACCACTGTGCGGTGGTCTGCTTCGACAAGCCATAACGCCGCTCCAGCGTGACACCTTGGTAGAACGCGAGCGGCCACTGGACGGCCTCACTCACAAGCGCCACCAGTACAACGTAGACGACCACGGTCAGGAAGAAGGAATCGTCGGTGAAAGCGGCGGCTGTGTCACGCAGTGTCACGGACCACCCGGTCACAACCATCACGAACAGCAGGAGTGCGCCAAGGGCGGTCGCAGACAGCCCGGCACGACGGCGGAGGCGCTGGTAGCGGGTGGCTTTGTCTTCGTTCACGGAGGTTAGAGGTTAACCTAACCTCTAACGTCAGTTCAGTTGCACTGAAATGAGCTTCGAGACGCCGGGCTCTTCCATGGTGACGCCGTAGAGCCGGTTCGCGATCTCCATCGTCCGGCGATTGTGCGTGATGAGGATGAACTGCGTCCTATCGAGCATGCCCTGCAGCATCTCGACGAAGCGCCCCACGTTCGCGTCATCGAGCGGCGCGTCGATTTCGTCCAGCAGACAAAACGGACTCGGCTTGTACTTGAAGATCGCAAACATGAGCGCGATTGCCGTCAGCGCCTTCTCGCCTCCGGACAGGAGCTGCACGTTCTGCAGGCGTTTGCCGGGAGGCGAGGCGACGATGTCGATGCCACTCTCGAGCGGGTCGTTCTCGTCGAGCAGTGTGAGACCGGCTCGACCTCCGCCGAACAGTGTGCCGAAGGTCTCCTGGAAATTGTGCTGAATGGCGGAAAACGCCTCGTTGAACCTCGCGGTGGATGTCTCGTCTATTCGCTTGATCGCGCTCATGGTCTGCGCGATCGAATCGATCAGATCCTGGCGCTGCGTCGCCAGGAAGGCGTGCCGGGCCTCCAGCTCGTCGAACTGTTCGATCGCCATCATATTCACCGGACCAAGACGATCGATCTTCGCCTTGAGCGCGGTGATGGCCTCCTCGGCCGTCATCACGCTGGTCCGGCTGAAGCCGGACACTACGTCTGCCTCACCGGTCCGGCTAGAGCCGAACACTACGTCCGTGTCCTCCGCATCCGGATCGGTCTCTTCCGCAGTGATGACGGCGGCATCAGGCGTCGTTTCGCCCATCTGTTCCATCTGCTCGACGTCCGACAGGATCTGCTCGAGAGAGGACTGGATGGTCTCCGCGCACAATTGCGCGAGGTGCGTCATGTCGCTCTCGGCGGTCGCCCTTGCCACGTCCAGCTCGCCGGATTGTCCGCGGAGCTGCTCGAGGCCCTGACGCGCCTCACGAATCACGGCATCTTGCTCGTCGACGCGGATGCGTACGTCCGCCGCTGCCTGATCGGCGTCGCGGACGTCGTCGCGCAGCGTTGCCAGACGGCGGATGTCTTCGTCCAGCACCCGAGATCCGTCCGCAACAGCCTGGAGCAGCCCTTCACGCTTCGCCCGGACCTGCTCGAGCTCCAACGCATGTACAGCGACGCGGCCTCCGACGTCACGAGCCACGTCCTCGAGCCGCGTCACCTCGGCCGCGAGCGCCGACGCCCGTTCGACCATGGCCGCATGGGCGGCGCGAGCCTCCGCTGCGCTCGCACTGAGCGCGTCGACGGTTTCGCGCGCCGTCATGAGACGACCCTGCGCCTCGGACAGACCCGCTTCGGCGCTTCGCTGATCCTCGAACAGGCGTGCGATGGACGCCTCTGCCTCGGCGTACCGCGCGTCGATTGACGCACGCTCCTCCTCCGCCTGCCGCCGTTCCAGCGCAATGACATCCGCCTTGCGGTCCAATCGTTCGGCTTCTTCCGAGGCATGGTCGGTCTGCGCCTGAAAGGAGACGAGCGCCATGTCCTGACGGTGCTGCTCGTCGGTCAGCGCCGCAAGCGCGCTCGTTGCCTGTGCGATGGCTACCTCCAGATGCCCGGTCTCATCGGCGAGCCGCACGAGGCCTGCACGCTCGGTCGCAATCCGCTGGCGGAGCTCCTTGATTTCACGCTTGGTCGTCAGAATGCCGCGCGATTCGACCTTCGCTCCACCAGACACCAGATGCGGTCCCCTGACCACGTCTCCATCGAGCGTCGCAACCGGACCAGAGGTCTGTCGCGCGATTGCCAGAGCACCATCGAACGTCTCGGCGATGTACGCCTCGGGAACCACCTTCTGGATCGTCGATGCGTGAGGTCCCGTAATGCGAAGCACGTCGGATATCGGAACGACGCCCGGCATGCGGATCGCGGCGTCGGGGCGATGTCCGTTGGACCCTGGATCGATCACGACAAAGCCACAGCGGCCGGCATCGTGCTCGCGCACGAGCGCGAGACCGGCCGTCGCATGGTCATGACGCTCCACGATGACGTGCTGCAGGAGGTCGCCAAGACATGCCTCGACCGCCCGCTCGTACCGCCGGTCGACGTCGAGGTAGTCCGCCACGGCGCCCTGCTGCCCGACTTGTCCGTTGGCCTGCACGAGCACCATGCGGGCGGCATCCCCGAACTCCGCCCGGCTTGCCTCGAGTTCCACCAGCGACACCAGCCGAGCCTCGCTTCGGGCCAGCTCCTGCTCAAATATCCGCACGCTCTTGACGTGACCGTCGAGGGCGGTGCGCGCCGTCAGAAGCTCGGACTCACGCGCCGCACTTTCGAGTTTGATCCTCTCTATCGCCGCCTGCACGCGCGCGAGCGATTCCTGCGCCGTCCTGCGGCTCGCCTCGACACCATCGGTCTCGCGGCGCAAATCGTCCTGCTCGAGGTCGAGCTTGGCCAGCGTTGCCACCACGCGCTCGCGCTGCGCCGCTGCGTGCTCCATGGCGTGGCGGAGCGCGGTAGCGGAGTTCAACGCCGCAAAGACGCTCGAGCGCGCAGCCTCGACGTCCGCCTCGAGTCCCTCAATCTGCTGCTGCGCCCATGCGTGCCCAGCCTGTGCCTCGGCCAGTGCGGCTGCCGCGGCATCGCGCGAACGTCCGGCGGCGGCGGCGGCCTCTCCCCGTTCGACCAGCGCCAGCCGGGCCGGCTCCCGGCTGGCCTGGAGCTCGCGCAGCTCGGCGGTAATCTCCTCTGCCCGCGTGGCAAGCATGTCGATGTGATGCCGGTCGAACTCCTGCTGCTGCTGGCGGCGATTGATATCGAGCTCTCTGACGTGGGCGTCTTCGCGAATCCGCGAGGCACGATTGTCCGCTTCAACCTGCTCGATGCGCAGCCGCGCCAGATCTGCCTCGACCTCGGCGACGCGCGCCGACGCAGCCACCTCGCGCTCGCGGACATCGGCGAGCCGTGCGCGCGCCGTCTCAACCGTCTGCGACAGCTCACGGTAACGGCGTACCAGCAGCACCTTTTCCCAGCGGCGCAGCTCTTCGCGAAGACGCTTGTATCTGCGCGCTTTCGCTGCCTGTCGTTTGAGCGCGCCCCGCTGCTTCTCGACCTCGAAGACGATGTCGTCGACGCGGGTGAGGTTCTGCTGCGCCGCCTCGAGCTTCAGCTCCGCCGAGCGCCGGCGCGATTTGTATTTGGTGATTCCGGCGGCTTCTTCGATCAGCTGGCGGCGGTCGGCCGGCCGTGAGCTCAGGATCAGGCCAATCTTGCCCTGCTCGATGATCGCATACGCCTTTGCACCGAGCCCCGTGTCCATCAGGAGATCGTGGATGTCGCGGAGCCTGCAGACTTCTCCGTCGATCAGGTACTCGCTCTCGCCAGAGCGATACAACCGCCGCGTGACCTCGACGTCCCGGGTGAACATCTCGGCCGCACCCTGATGGCCGTTCCCGTTGGCATTCCCGTTCCCGTGTCCGTGGCCATTTCCATTGCCATCGGACGCCACCGGGCGAAACTCCTCGAAATCAGCGACGTCCGCTCTCGGCGGGATGGGCAATCCGGTCAAGCGCAAACGTACTTCCGCGGTCGCGCCCGGCTTGCGCGCATCGCTGCCGCTGAAGATGACATCCTCCATCCGGTCGCCGCGCAGGCTCTTGGCGCTCTGCTCGCCCATCACCCATGTGATGGCGTCGGCCACGTTGCTCTTGCCGCAACCATTCGGCCCCACGATGGCGGTGACGCCCTCGTCGAAGGCGAGCTCCGAACGGTCGGAAAATGACTTGAAGCCGTGGATCTCGAGGCGTTCTAGGCGCATGTGGGTGTCTGTTTTGAAGTCTAAACACGCCTAGCCATAGTGGCAAGGCCAAAGTAACACCACAATATTTTGGGCTGGGAACCCAAAGGGAGGGGGTGGCGTTACGTTCGGAGGCCGACGAGGGCCTCCCCTATCGTGCTGCTCTCGCCGGCGCGTTCCCGAGCTTCATCAGCGCTTCTGCTTCGGGGAAAAGGGTCAGCGAGTGCTGCAGCTGCGGATCCTGCCGCGCAAGGTTCCTGCGCGCGACCTCCACGCCGAACAGATCGAGGTCGATCTCGAAGCGAATCATCGCGCGAATGAACGAGATGTCCTGTTGCCAGGCCGCTTCGTCGATCGTGAGCCTGGACTTCTGCACGTGGTCCTTGAACTCACCAACGATGGCGTCGGTCAGCTGGAAATCCTCTGTCAGCTCGCGAAGCGGAGACGAAGGACTCGCGGTGATGCGCTTGTCACCCGCGCGTGAGAAGCGCTGCGCGAACGTGTCAAAGAGATTCCGTGCAAAGAGCGTCCGGCCGAATCGTGTCGGGTTGAACCCTTCGGTCGGGCCGTCGAAGCGCCGATCGGGCTCGACGCCGCCGCCACTGTACACCCGTCGCCCGGCATCGGTGTACTTGAGATCTTCCGGCTTGTGCACCTTCGCGGGGTCCTGTTCGCGCAGCGTGTACGTGAGGTACTCGTCGAAGGCCCCGTCCCACGGGCGCTGAATCAGCCGGCCACTCGGCGTGTAATACCTCGCGGTGGTGACCGCGACGCCCGCCCCGCCGCTCACGCGATAGACGGACTGCACGAGCGCTTTGCCGAACGTGGTCTCGCCAACGATGAGCGATCGGTCGTGGTCCTGCAGCGCACCAGACACGATTTCAGACGCGCTGGCGCTGTTGCGATTGACCAGCGTAATCATCGGAACCTCGGTGTAATCGCTCTGCTGCTGGGCGCGATAATCCTGATCCGAATTTGCAACCCGGCCGCGGGTATAGACGATGAGATCTCCGCGCGGCAGGAAGCGATTTGCAACGCGAATGGCCTGATCCAGCGCCCCGCCCGGGTTGTTGCGCAGATCGAACACCAGGCGCCGCATTCCCTTGCCGTTCAGGTCGCGCAGCGCGCGCCCGAGCTCCTGATCCGTGTTCTCGCCAAAATCCGACAGAAGGACGTACCCCGTCGTGGGATTCAGCATGAACGAGGCGCGCACGGTGGGAATGTGAATCTCGTCGCGGACGACGTCGAGCTCGATCAGCTTGTCGAAGCCACCGCGCCTGACCGCGATGTGTACCGGCGTCCCACGCGCCCCCCGAAGCTGGCGCACCGCCTCGTCGCTCGTCCACCCCTTGGTGTCCTTCCCTTCGATCTGGGCGATGACGTCTCCACGCCGCACGCCTTTCTGGTACGCAGGAGACCCTTCGAACAGGGAAAAGACGGTGATTTCGCCTTCGACGACCTGGATGGAGATACCAAGGCCGTAATAACGTCCTTCCTGCCGCTCGCGCATCTGGGCATAGGTGCGGGGGTCCATGAAGCTCGAGTGGGGATCGAGCGTCTGCAACATGCCCGAGATGGCCCCGTATACGAGGCGATCGGATTCGACCTCCCCGACGTAATTGCCCTCGACCGCGCTCAGCGCGGCCGTAAAGACCTTGTACTGCTCGGGAATCTGGTCCTGAGCGACGAGCGCGCTCCGACCGTAAAAGCCACCCAGCAGGGCACAGAAAACGACGGTAAAGACGGCGGCAGACAAAGTCCGGTAGCTGCGCATATCTGAAGAAACTATAAACGGTTACCTTGACCCCGTCCAGATCGCATTTCTATAATCCAATGAATCACTTGCGGGAATTCGGCGACCTCGAGGGTCGACCGGACCGGGTTCCGCGAGCGTAGCCGCCGGCCGTCGTCCGGCTGGAGCAAGCCTTATGTTTGGTTCCATCGGCATGCCCGAGCTCATCATCATCCTGGTGATTGCGCTCATCATCTTCGGGCCGCGAAAGCTGCCCGAGCTCGGCCGGTCGCTTGGCAGGAGCATCGGTGAGTTCAAGCGGGCGTCCAACGAGTTGCGGAACACGCTCGAAGAGGAAATCCGCGTCGAGGAGCAGCGGGATCAACGCGCGGCGATTCGCGCCGAGCAGGATTCGGCCGTGGCGGCCGCCGCGACGTCCTCGCCGCCTCCCCCGCCGGTAACGCCGGCTCCGCCGGCCAACGACACGGTCGATCGCACGACCGGCACCGGCCCAGTGGCCTAAGTGGGCCTGATCCCGTTCCCGAACAACGCGCCGGCCCCGCTGCCGGATGACGACCTCGCCAAGGATCGAGAGAACTTCGAGGCTCCCGACGATGACGCTGGCGGCAAGATGTCGTTTCTCGATCACCTGGACGAGCTCCGCCGCCGCATCATCTATGCCGTGATCTCGGTTGGCGTCGGATTCGTCATCGCGTTCTTCTTCATCGATCAGATTTTCGACTTCATCATGCGGCCGCTGCAGCAGGTGCTGCCACCCGGCGCGACGCTCATCTACACGGATCCGACCGAAGCATTCATCCTGTACATCAAGATCGCGCTCATCGCCGGCTTGGTGCTGGCGTCGCCCGCCGTCATGACGCAGGTGTGGTTGTTCGTCGCACCGGGCCTGTACGCGCACGAGAAGAAGTGGGCGATTCCCTTCATCGTGATGTCGTCGTTCTTCTTCGTCGGCGGCGCGGCGTTCTCGCACTACGTGGTGTTTAGGCTCACGTGGAACTTCTTCGCCAGCTTCAATTCCGACATCCTGACGTTCATGCCGCGGATCGAGCCTGTGTTCTCAATCTATCTGCGGCTGCTCCTCGCGTTTGGCGTCGTCTTCCAGATGCCCACGGTAGTTCTGTTCCTGGCAAGGATGGGGGTGCTCACCGCGCGGTTCATGATCCGTAATTTCAAGTACGCCGTGCTGCTGATCGTCATCATCTCCGCGGTAGTGACACCCGACGGCGGAGGCGTATCGCTCGTGGCGATGACCGGTCCGCTCGTGCTGCTGTACATCTTCAGCATCGGCATCGCCTGGCTCGTAGGCAAAAGGAAGAAGAAGGCCGAGGAGATCTAACGCGCACGCTGAAGCGTGCGCTCTACGGGGACTTCAGCCTGCGCGTCAATAGGCCTTCGCGAACCACGCGTGCACCGTGGCCGGACTGCCGCACTTCAGGCAGTTCTTTCCCGCCGCTGGCGGGCTGTCGAACGGAATGTTCCGGATGGTGGCCTGCGTTTCAGTCTTTATGGCCGCTTCGCACGCGGGTGAGCCGCACCAGGGCGACACCACGAAACCCGGGCGCCCCTCCATGATTGCCTTGAATTCGTCGTAGCTGTCGGTCGACGACGTGTGCTCCGTGCGGAATTGCAGCGCGCGTTCGTACAAGGCCCGCTGAATCGTCGCGAGCAGGCTCTCGATGTGCGCCACGAGCCCATCCATCGACGCCGAGGATTTTTCGCGCGTATCGCGCCGCGCGAGCACGACCTGTGATTTCTCGATGTCTTTGGGGCCTATTTCCAGCCGCAGCGGAACGCCTCGCAGCTCCCATTCGTTGAACTTCCAGCCGGGCGTCTGCGACTCGCGATCGTCGATGAAGACACGAATGCCGCGGCCGACCAGCTCGTCGCGGATGGCCTGGGCTTTCGGCAGCACCGTCTCCTTCCAGTTGCCGCGTGGAATCGGCACGATGACCACCTGATACGGGGCTATCTTCGGCGGCAGAATCAGACCGCCGTCGTCCCCATGCGTCATGATCACGGCTCCAATCATGCGAGTGGAAACGCCCCACGACGTGCCATAAACATATTGAAGGGACTTGTCGCGCGCCTGAAACTTGATGTCGAACACCTTGGCGAAGTTCTGCCCCAGGTTGTGTGACGTGCCTGCCTGCAGCGCGCGGCCGTCGCGCATCAGCCCTTCAATCGAATACGTGCGCTCCGCGCCGGCAAACTTCTCGCTGTCGGTTTTCTGACCGTCGATCACCGGCATGGCGAGATCGTTCTCGGCAAACTCCTTGTAGACGGCAAGCATCCGCAGCGTCTCTTCCTGCGCCTCTTCCGCCGTCTCGTGCGCGGTGTGCCCCTCCTGCCACAGGAATTCGGTCGTCCGCAGGAACAGTCGCGTCACCTTCTCCCACCGGACAACATTCGCCCACTGATTTATCAGAATGGGCAGGTCGCGCCACGACTGCACCCACTTGGCGTACATCGTGCCAATGATCGTCTCCGACGTCGGTCGGACGACGAGCCGTTCCTCGAGCTTTTCCGTCCCGCCATGTGTCACCCACGCCACCTGGGGCGCAAACCCTGCAACGTGGTCGGCTTCGCGCATCAGCAGGCTCTCGGGAATGAACAACGGGAAGTACGCGTTGACATGACCCGTCGCCTTGAAACGACGGTCGAGACCCTGCTGGATCAATTCCCACATCGCGTAGCCGTACGGCCGAATCACCATGCAGCCCTTGACCGGTGAGTAGTCGGCGAGCTCCGCGCGGCGAACGACATCCACGTACCAGCGCGCAAAGTCCTCCGATTGCGGCGTAATGGCGGTTGGCAGATCGGGAATCTGTTCTGTCGACATCGAGCTTGGGTGTTAGGCTTTGGCTTTCGGCTTTGGGCTCTAGGAGGGATCAGGGCATTGTGCGCCCGAAGCCCTAAGCCAGAAGCCGATCGGAGATGTGCTTCCTCCAGTGTAGATCGTCGCGCGACGGAAAATCGGTGCGAAAGTGGCCCCCTCGACTCTCGGTCCTTCGCAGCGCTGCCCGGGCCATCAACCAGCCTACCGTCGCGATGCTGCTGACGCGGCGCACCTCCGGGTCGCACGGGTGGATCCGGCGCGCGGCAGCGGCGGCGCCCGCCCAACGCATCAATTCCGCAACCGCGCGCTCGAGCGTCGCGCGCGTGCGCAGCAGGCCGACGGCCCGCCACATGAGGTCGCGGACTTCGTACGCGGAAGGGACCGCCCCCGCATCGCCGTCGGGCCGCGCAGTCCGTTCGACCTCGAGAGCGGCGAGGGCGCCAGGCTGCGCGACAGGGCGCGCCATTGCATCTGCCGCGCGCGCACCGAAGACGAGTCCCTCGAGCAGCGAGTTACTCGCCAGCCTGTTGGCGCCATGCACGCCGGTGCACGCGACCTCGCCCGCGGCAAAGAGTCCAGGGACCGACGTACGCCCGTCGAGATCGGTCTCCACGCCGCCCATCAGATAGTGTGCCGCCGGGCTGATCGGTATTCGATCGCGAGCGAGGTCCAGGCCAGCCTGGGCGCACGTCTGCGCGATCGTTGGAAAACGCGTCCGGACGAACGCCGCATCGAGGTGAGCCATCGTCAGATAGATCGGCGCGCCGGTCCTCTCTGCCTCCCGAACGATGGCGCGGGCGACGAGGTCGCGCGATGCGAGATCGCCCGCAGGTTCATAACGGTTCATGAACGGCTCGCCGGCATCGTTGACCAGCCGCGCGCCCTCGCCGCGCAACGCTTCGGAGAGCAGGAAGCGCGGCGATCCCTCCACGTTCATGACGGTCGGATGAAACTGCACGAACTCGAGGTCGGTGAGACGTGCGCCTGCGCGCGCTGCAATCACAATCCCATCGCCTGTGGCGACAGCCGGATTCGTGGTCTCGCGGAACACCTGGCCGGCGCCCCCTGTCGCCAGGAGCGTCCGGTCCGCTGCGACCGTTCCCGGCTGTCCTGCTGTTGTCACGAACCTCGCGCCGACACACGTCCCGTCGCGCATCACGAGGTCCGTCGCGGTCGCGTCGTCTACGACACGGATACGGGCGCCGCCGCTCACGCGCGACCACAGGAGTCTGGCGATCTCGCGGCCCGTTGCATCACGTGCGTGCAGCACGCGTCTCACGCTGTGAGCGGCTTCACGCGCGAGCGACGGCCGCCCGCCCGCATCACGATCGAAGGCGGCGCCCCAGTCGAGAAGCTCCTGCACATACCGCCGCCCCTCGCGTACGAGCACGTCGACGGCTTCTGGCACACAGAGTCCATCGCCTGCAGACATGGTGTCGCTCGCATGCAGCTCGGGCGAATCGTCCTGGCCTATCGCGGCAGCGATGCCGCCCTGGGCGTAACCGGTATTGCTCTCTCGTGGATCGGCCTTGGTCAGAATGACCACGTCGCCGGCATGGGCAAGCGAGAACGCGGCGCGCAGACCGGCAATGCCGCTGCCGATGACAAGGAAGTCGCCTCTCACATCCACGGTGCTATCCTACCAATCACGGGCTCTGCGCTTGACGTCCCTCAGAGCCCGTGATTGGTAGGCAGTGTCTCTTGGCGCGCTTCGCGCGCTGTGGACCGCGATACGGCGCCAGCCAACGCCACACAGAGCGGTGCAACTTATCGTACAAGGCCGTATAGCGGTCCAATGCACAGGTCGTTCAGCTCTCTGCAACGTGCCTGGTGCTTGGTGCCTCGTTAAACGTGAGTGTTGATCTGTTGAAAGAAGCAGTTCGGATCGACGTGCATGCCGGCCCGCACGTCTCGCCAATCTGGATTGGCGACGGCGTCACCGACGCGACCGCTGCGCTGCTCGATTCTCAGCGCATCGGCGCCCGGCGTTTCGTCGTGTCGAGCCCGGCCATCTGGCGCTTCCACGGAGAACGTGTTGCGCGTGCCCTCGGCTCTTCGGAGCCGATCCTCATTCCCGACGGTGAACGGTTCAAGAATCTGCAGACGGTTGCCCGCATCTATGAGGCGCTGATTCGCGCCGGCGCCGATCGCGCGAGTGTGATTGTCGCGGTAGGCGGCGGCGTGATCGGCGACACGGCCGGATTTGCGGCGGCGACGTTCTTGCGCGGGATCGCGCTAACGCATATTCCCACCACGTTGCTCGCGCAGGTTGACAGCTCGATCGGCGGCAAGGTCGGCGTAAACCACGCGCTCGGCAAGAACCTGATCGGCGCTTTTCACCAGCCCGCTGCCGTCCTCATCGATCCACAGCTGCTCGCCACACTGCCACGGCGGGAGTTCCGGTCCGGGCTGTACGAGGTGATCAAATACGGCATGATTGCCAGTCACGAGCTCTTCGATCGGGTCGTCCGCGACACCAATGCAATCTTCGCGCGCGAGCCAGAGGTGCTGCAGCCGGTCATCGTCGAATCGTGCCGAATCAAAGCGGAGGTCGTGTCCAAGGACGAACGGGAGAGCGACCTGCGCCGTATTCTGAATTACGGCCACACGGTCGGCCACGCGCTCGAAGCGGTCACCAAGTACCGGCGGTTCCGCCACGGCGAGGCGATCGCCTACGGCATGCTGGCCGCCGCCGACCTCGCTGTCGCCCGCGGTGCGCTTGCCGACCGCGACCGGCAGGCGCTGGCGCGGCTGATCGCGCAGCTCGGCCCGCTGCCTCCGATTGTGGACCTGTCAATCGGCGACATGATGGAGGCGATTGGTCGCGACAAGAAGGTCGTCGCCGGCAAGCTTCACTTCGTCATCGCCATTCAAGTCGGCGCGACGATGACGATTGATGACGTGACCGAGGAGGAGCTGAGGCAAGTACTGGAGCGGGTCGGGCTGAAGCGGTAGGGGTCATCTCGTCGGCGCAAAAGGGGCTCATCCATGGCTGCGGACGGGTTATCGCGCATTCACCAGATCTCGATGACCGTGCACGACATCGATCGCGCCACGCGGTTTTATCGGGATCTTCTTGGCCTGCCGCTCCTGTTCGCCGCGCCGCCTCGGCTCGCCTTCTTCGACTGCGGCGGGGTGCGGTTGATGCTGTCGACACCGGAACCCGGCTTCGACCATCCCGGCTCGGTGCTCTATTTCGCGGTGGACGAGATCCGACAGATGTATGAATCGCTCAGATCGCGCGGCGTGGAATTCGGGGCGGAGCCCCACAAGATTGCAACGCTGGCCGACCGCGAGGTGTGGCTCGCGGAGTTCAAGGATTCCGAAGGAAATACGCTCGCGCTGATGTCGGAGCCCAGAATTACCCGTTAACGAATTCCTTTTGTTTAACTCCGTGTCTCTGTGACTCCGTGGCCTGTCGAAGCGAAACACGCGTTAGTTGTCCCCCGAGATTCCGTACTCCCGCTGCTTCTGCAGCAGCACCTTATAACTGATCTGCAGCGCCTCCGCCGCGCGCTCCCTGTTGCCGGCGGCATCCTTCAATGCACGCTCGAGCTTTCGGCGCTCCACTTCCGCGGTGGCGCGACGGACCGCGTCACCCATCGTGCCGGACAGATCAATCTGCGCCCACGGGTCGGCCGCGGCGGGCGCTGCGTCGGTGGTGTCGGCGCGCGCTTCGTTTGCCGGCCGGAACGACAGGTTCAAGTGGCGCGGATGAATCGAGTCACCGTCACACAGGATGACCGCGCGCTCGATGCAGTTCTGCAGCTCGCGGACGTTGCCGGGCCAGCCATACGTGCAGAGCTCCTCCAGCGCCGCGGGTGACAGCTTGAGCGTCGTCTTGGTGAGATCGCGGCAGAAGCGTTCGACGAAAGTATGCGCGAGGATGGGGATGTCGCCCGTACGCGTGCGGAGCGGCGGAATCGTGATTGGAAACACCGACAGACGGAAGAACAGGTCCTCTCGGAACTGGCGCGCCGTCACAGCCACCTTCAGGTTTCGATTCGTGGCAGCAACGACGCGCGTATCGACGTGCAGCGACGAGGTGCCGCCGACGCGCTCGAACCGCTTTTCCTCCAGCGCGCGAAGAATCTTTGCCTGAAGGCTAAGCGGGAGATCGCCGATCTCGTCGAGAAACAGCGTCCCCCGATGCGCCATTTCGAAGCGGCCCGGCTTGCGTGCCGCCGCGCCGGTAAACGCACCCTTTTCGTGGCCGAACAGCTCGGTCTCGAGCAGCGTTTCGGGAATGGCGGCGCAGTTGATGGCGACGAACGGACCTTCTGCGCGCGGGCTCAGTGCATGCAGCGTCCGCGCGAACAGCTCCTTGCCCGTCCCGCTCTCTCCTTGCAGCAGGACGGTGGCATCCGTATCCGCAGCCCGGTGCAACTGCTGGGAGACCTGCTTCAACTGGGGGTCTTCCCCGATGATGCGCGGGGCACCCCGCCGCCCCGCGAGCTCTTCCTTGAGTAACATGTACTCGGAGAGCATCCGGCGCTGCGCAATGGCGCGCGCGACCATGAGCACGAGATGATCGGGATCGACGGGCTTGGCCAGGAAGTCCATCGCTCCCTCTTTGATGGCGGTCACCGCGTCCTGAATGCTGCCGTACGCCGTCATCACCACAACCTGCAGCTCGGGATCGAGCTCTTTGGCCGCGCGCAGTACGCCCAGTCCATCACCCGACGGAAGCTTCAGATCGGTCAGGACGACCGCAGGACGAGACTGCCGCATGTGAGCAATCGCCTCAGGCTCGTCGTGCGCCTCGAGGACGACGTGCCCTTGCCCCTCGAGCGCGTGCCTGAGCATCGCCCGGAGCGAATCCTTGTCTTCGACGAGGAGAACGGGGAATGAGGGCATTGTGGAAGTCAAAGGTCAAAAGGAGCTTTTGACTCTTGACTTCATCGGACCCAACCGGCTGGAACCCCTGCGCGTCTGGCCTCATCCTGGATCGCCACGATGGCCTTCTGCTGGTCGGCAATTTCCGTCTTCACGCGATCGAGCTCGGCGAGCGCCTTCTGACGCTCGGCCGCAATCGTATTGCGCTGCGCCGGATCGTCGCGGTTCACAAAGTCCGTCGTCAGGGCATTGATGCGGCTCTGCAGCGCTTCGGCAAACATCTGCGCCCGTGAAACCGCGTCGCGAGCGCCGGTCATTCGCTTGCGCCACGCTTCTTCCGTCATTGGAACAGCGTCCGCTGCCGGAGCCGGAGTTGCCGCGGCCTGACCCGCGGGCGTCTGCTGGGCAGGCGAGGCTGGCGTCGCAGGGGCGGCTGGTTGAACGGGCTGTGCTGCGCCCTGCGCCGGTGGCGCTTCCGTGCGCAGGTTTTCGTTCGTGTACACCTTGCCGGACGCCCCTATCGTCTTGCGCCGCTCGGCTTCCTGCTTCGCGACGTCTCCCAGCGCCTGCGCAACCGTGGGTGGTGCATTCGCGAGCAAGAGTGTGATCGCGACGCCTGGAACGGCTCCTAGCCTCATACCTAGGATTCTCGGCTCGACCGGTGCGCCCGTCAAGGCTCGAGCGCATTTTTCGAGCGCATTTTCATCGCAATTCGTGCCACGACATCACCCGAAGGCTGTCTTCGGAACCGGGCGGTCTCGTCACGGAGACCACAACCGAACGACGGCTGCCGGTTGGCCCGTACGCCCGCCCAACGATCCGCATGATCGACACCTCCTCGGCGTCCGCCGTTGCCAGCCCGGCAATCCAGACCGCAACATAGTGTGGCGACCGAGCTGTGCCGCCCGGAATCATGTCCACCAGGCGGCCGTGCGCGTATAAGAGATAGGCGTCAACGTCTTTGTCACCCGCCGCCGTGGCGACGTCTTCCGTGGCGACCGCCAGATCGAGCGTGACCGCACCCACACGGCGTATTCCCGCGGGCGGACCGTCCACAAAGGCCGAAGGTGCGTCACCTGCCGCGATGGCATCCCAATCGGAAGCGGCTGCGAGCTCCTCGATGACGAGCTCAACCGCGGCTTCGGCGGCGTAGAAGGTCTCCGTGCCCTCGCGGTAACTGGCGGCGATCGCCGTCTCTGTCACCGTTCCAAGCACCAGCGCCCCGCCAAGCGCGGTGAGCAGCGTCAGCGCCATCATCGAGATCACGAGAGACACGGCTAACGACCCAGACCCATGTTTCGGACGGCAATGTCAAACTGGAGCTCCAAGTCCGGCAGGTAGCGCTCGACGGACGTGGATGTGCCTCCACGCGCAAACAGGACGCCCGCCGGCCCGCGCATCGACTCCAGCCCCGCCTGCACGCGGAGCAGCACCCGCACTCGCCTGATTTGCAAAAGGTCCGCGTCGAAGGTGACTGCGTCGGGGTCGTCTGGAACCCAGGGACCATCCTGCAGGATCGCCGGGTCGAGGCGTGCAGCGCCATCCCCAAGATATTCGAACTGCAGCTTGACGACATGATCGACAACCGGAAGGTCCGTCGCCGCACCGTCGTAATGCATCAACTGGAACGTGCCGGTCGCTACATCATTTTTCAGGTGATAGGTGTGCGATGTAACCGTCGATTCTCCCCACGGCACGTAGAGGACGCTAATCGCGTCGGCACGGTAGAAGACGCCGAGATCGATATCGCTGTCCCGGACACCAACACGGTATGGCATGACCGGCGCGACAGCGAATGGCTGCAGGCCCGCGCCCGCCATCCGCAGATCCCGTGTGAGGGCATCGACCGCCACTCGGAGGCGTTGATGCATGTCGGCGCGTTCAGGTTGGGCCTGAAAACTGCCACGCCCTCGCTGAACCAGATCGAGCAGCGCCGCCGTGACGGTGAGCGTGATCGCCGTCGCAACCAGCAACTCTGAAACCGTGAAGCCGTCCGCCCGCGTCATGCGCGTGTTCATGGAGTCTCTGGCAGCGGTTCAGCGCCCGAGCGATTTCCCGCCCGGAGTGTCATCAGTTGCACGCGGCCGGACGGTGTCGCATTACGGCGGGTGACGGTGACCGTAACGACAACCGCGCCGGATTCAGTTGGCAGAGGTTCAACGGTCCAACGCCGCTCGTAGATGGCTCGCGGCGACGCAACACCCTCGACTACAGGGGCGCCGCGGACATCAACGTAGTCAACCGCGTCGATAGTCTCGATAGGCGGCGAAATCGCGCGCAGCTCCTCCATCTTCTGCGTCGCCAGCACGGTCGCGTACGTCGCATACTGCGCCTCCGCGTTCGCCCGGGTCGCGATCAGAAACACCTGCACCAGCGTCGCGATAGACCCGACGAGCAACACGGTTGCAACGAGGACCTCGATCAGCGAGAAACCAGTTTCAGTTTTGCAATGTGCCGGGTGCGAGACGTGCCGCATCGCAGTAGCGGAGTCGCAACGACTATGCCTGCACACTAAACGGCCGTGACCCATTCACCGATAGGGACTTAGAGGCAGGCTCCTCCGGTCGGGGGCGCAGTTTTGAACGCCCTTCCCCCACACCCCACGCAGCACAAACGTCGTCGTCGCCAGGCACCCAGATATGTAATGCCGGTGTTCCGAATTGCAACAGGCTCCAGGGGCAAACCACGCAAAACCCTGCACTTGGACCGGGAACGGGTCTTGTTCTGCAAGGCCACGAACATATGCGTGATTCAGCAGGCTTCACACTCATCGAAACGTTGATCGTCGTGGCCATGATCGGCGTCCTGGCCGGCATGACAGCCCCGGTCGTCGGCGCCGGCATTGACCGGTATGAAGTGATCTCAACCAGTCAGCAGATCGCCGGCACCATTCGTACGGCACGGTTCCAGGCCGTGGGAAAAAACATGGTTCTCCGCGTGCGATTCGACTATCCCGATGTCGGGCAGTTCCAGATCGTCGATGCAGACGACACCGCCGTCGGCGTCGTGCAGTATCTCGACGATGACATCACGTTCAGTGACTTCACCGATCTCGAGTTCAGCACTTCTGGGCGACTCACTTCAGGCGTTGCGGCTTCGATAGTCATTACGAATGGGGACGCGGAACAGAACCGAGCGATCGTCGTGTCGAAGAACGGACAAGTCGAACTACACACGCAGAGCTATGGGTACGAGGCCGAGCCAGCGCAATAAGCCGTCGCGTACTGAGGCAGGCTTCACGCTCATCGAGGTGATGATCTGCACTCTGATTCTGGCCACCGGCATGCTCGGCATCGCGGGACTGCTCGGCGTCAGCACCCAAATGCAAATCGGAGCACGGGAATCCGCACGTTCGATGCGTCTCGCGCAGGAGAAGGTCGATCAGCTGATGAAGCAGGACTTCGACACGTCGGCATCGGTCGCCGTTGGGGGCAGTCTGACGGACGATACCGAGAACTATTTCGAAGAACCGCTCACCGGCATCACGGTCCGATGGGCCGTTGACGCGGGGCCCGTGGAGGACACACGCATTCTGACCGTTCGCGTCGTCAATCTCCGTGCGCAACAGTACCGCCAGACAGAGCTCACGACGATCATCCGCGAATGGTAGGAATGCAGCAGACGAATCCGTCCCGCACGCTTTGCGACGCCCGCGGCTTCACGCTGGTCGAGTTCATGATTGCGGCGCTCATCACGACAGCGGTCCTCGGAGGGACCGTGGTGCTGGCGACGCAGCTTCAACAGGGGTACAGCACGCAGCTCGACGACGTCCTCGTCGAACAGGAGGCACGGTTTGCGCTCGACTGGATTGCTCGAATCCTGCGGTCGGCGGGCAGCAATCCGTACAGCGTCAGTACGTCTCCGTGTCCCACCGTGGGCACCCCCTTCCAGGCCATACGAATCGATCCCGACGGCGACGGCATGGACGACGACATTCGGATTCAGGCTGACATCTCCCCGCCAAACGGCATTCTCGGGGGCGACGTTGCGGGCACCTGCACGGAAGAGGGCGAAGACGTCACCATCGCCCACGATGCGGACGCTCTGACAATCACGCTCGAAGACAACAACACAGACGACGCACCGCAGGCGATGACCGAACCGATTATTCCGGAGCTCGAATTCACGTATCTCAACTCGGCACGGAACGTGACGACCGATCCAGACCTCATCGCGTACGTGCAGGTGCAGGTCACGGGCAGATCGAAGACGTACAACACGATTCTCGGTGAGTATCCGGAAACGACACTCACGACCGAAGTGCACGTCCGGACACGGTGACACGATGAACGACACCCCCCCCTCCGACGCACAGAGGCAAGATGAACGCGGCATGGCGCTCGTGGGCGTGCTGCTGCTGCTGCTGATGATGTCGGCGCTCGGTGCAGCATTGACCGTCAACGCCGAGACGGAGACGCTCATCGCGCGCAATCAGCTTTCGGCCACGCAAGCGCAGGCGGCAGCCGAAGCTGGTCTCAACCATGGCGTAGAAGTCGCCACCGAATACATCTTCGACTGGAAGTCGAACGGGTTTGCGAGCGTGGAGGCGGCGGTCGACGGTGTACTGATCAATGCAGACGCTGGAAATCTCAACGGTCTCGCGCTCAACACTGCGCTGACCATCAGCGCCGACTTCAACGCCGAGTACGAAGTCTCCATCACGGACGATGAGGACAACGGGACCGGCGAGGATGGCGATCCGTTGAACGACGCCAATGACGTGTTGGTGATCAGGGCGACTGGTTTCGCGCAGGACGGCACGAAGGTCGTACTGGAAGCGCTCATTTCGCCGCAAGACCTCGGAGCGATCGTCACGAACGGCAACTTGACGCTCAGCGGTAACGCCAGCATTGAAGGCGCCGCTGGAAGCGTGCATTCCAACGGTGATTTGACCATTGACGGAAACAGTGTCTCTGTGGAAGACAATGTGTCATCGACTGGCGAGCTGGATTGCGACGATCCGTGCAACCAGGTCGGCGGAACGGCGACAGAAGGAGCAGCCGAAGTCCCTGTGCCACCAGTCCACGCGAGCGACTACCTCGTGTGGGCGGATTACGTTCTGAAGTCCGACGGAACAATGACACAGGGCGGCTCAGTTGTCTGTACGTGGGACAGCAAGACGTCGTGCAACAACTGGGACTGGGACTCGTCCTCGGGAACTTGGTCGCTCACCAGCAACAGCGTCACAGCCGGCACATATTACGTGGAAGGTCACGCGACCGTATCCGGCAGTCCCGGTAGTACTAAGAACCCTGCACAGATCAGCATCATTGCCGAGGGCTCAATCGAGATCAGCGGCAGTCCCAAGCTGGCACCCGACACTCCGGAGCTGTTGTTCGTCACGGATCAGGATTTGAAGATCACAGGCACAATCGATTCGGTCGGCGAGGCCACGCTGGTGCAGGGACAGATGCTTGTCAGAGGTCAGGCGTCTATCCTCGGCAACGCATCGCTCGACGGCCAGTTGCTCATAGAAGACCAGGCGGTTGGCGACTTGGTGGCCAGCAATGTGGTTGGCGGCAGCGTGGTGATTACGTACGCGGGGGGACTGGGCGGCAGTGTCTACACCGTCACCTCATGGAGGGACGTGCGAGATGCTGATTAGACACTGGCTCTATCGGGCGCTCGCCGCGACAACCGGATTGATCCTCTTGGGGTCCGCCGAGCCTGCCGCGCATCCGCCGCAGTCGCTTGGAGATGTGGCGCGGCGTGAAGCCGAAAGGCGCAAGGAGGTGGCTCGAACGCCGGGGCGCGTTTATACCAACGAGGACCTCACCGCTGTCGAGCCGCCCGCCACGCCTCTGCAGCCAGCTCAGACTGATCCCGCGCCGCCAGCGCAGGAACCGGTCGATGCGCCAGCAGAAGCAGGCAACATGGGGCCGACCGTCATGGAGGAAGATCCCGTAACTCATACCGTCAACATCAGGACTACAGCACCGGCTCGCGAAAAGCGCGACGAACAGTACTGGCGCGACCGGGCCAAGGACGTACGGGAGCGACTCGCGAAGGCCAGCACGGATCTCACCGCCGCCCAGTCGAGCCTTGCGGCTCTCGATGGTGGACCCAAGACGCCGGCTGCGGCGCGCGAGCGTGCGGTTGTGGCGGCCACGGTGGAGCGGCTCCAATCGGACGTGCGTTACCGCCAACTGGAAGTGACAAAGCTTCAGATGCACGCAGAAATGAAGAAGGTCCCTGCCGACTGGGTTCAATAGCCCCCACGAGCTGTCACGCGACCGGAAACACGATCTCGATGCTGGCGCCACCGGACGAGGATGTTCCCACGGTGACGCGGCCGTTGTGCGTCACGACAATCTTCTGTACGACAGCAAGCCCCAACCCGGTGCCGCGTGACCTTGTGGTGAAGAACGGCTGAAACACGCGTTCGCGGTCCGATTCCGAAATGCCAGGACCGTTGTCGTCAACCATGACACGGCAGAGACCGCGCGTCGGATCCACCTCACCGCGAATGACAATCTCGGGCCGCCTGCCGCTCGTGTCGCACGCTTCAGCTGCGTTGCGCACGAGATTGCCGAACATCTGCCGCAGCAGCATCTCGTCGCCCTGAATGTCGGCAAAGTCCCCGGTCACCTCGGTCGTCGTCCCATCGGGCAATTCCCGGCGCAGATCGTCGGCTGCGCGCTGGGCGATGCGACCCAGTCCGACAGGCAGGAACGACGTCTTCGCCGGCCGCGCGAAGTCGAGAAAGTTGGTCACGATCTGACCGAGCGCGTCGGTTTCCTGCCGTATGCCCTCGACATACGGCCGGTACGCCGCCGGCAGTGCGGCGGGATCGAGCAGGCGGCTGTACCCGTGAATCGTCGCCAGGCCGTTCCTGAACTCGTGAGCAATGCCGGCGGTCAGCTCGCCGAGCCGCGCGAGCGTATCCTTGAGCCGCAACTGTTCTTCCAATTCGACGACGTTGGTCAAATCCGAAAACAGGCAGATTGCCCCTTGTTCTTCCGTGTCGCTGAGAGACGACACCGTGACGCCGAAATGACACCGCTTGCCGCCGACGATCATCAACAGCGACCGGCGCACAATCGGACGCTTCGTCGTCAGGCACTCGGTGATCACGCCCTCGAGCGGCGGCACGTGACGCAGCAGTTCGCGGTAATCACCGCCGACGGCATCACCGGCGATATCGAGCATTCGGCGTGCGGCTCGGTTGAAGATCGCAGCACGGCAGGTCTCGTCGACAACGAGCAGGCCCGCGGTGAGGCTTTCGACGATTTGGCCGCTCAATCGCTCTGAGGCCGCGGCGCGAGCGAGCGTGGCCTGCTCCTGCGTCTTCAACCGCGACACGGCATCCTGCATCGCTGTCGAGAGCAGCGATGCTTCCGCGGCGCCGCCTTCGTGCAGCCGGCGTCGCGCGTCGCGAGCACCCGCCGAGAACTTCAGTACGGCGAACGTCAACACCGCCACGAGCACGGCCACAATCGCCGTGAGCCCGAGCAGCGCATATCCGTACTGAGTCATATCGATCAGGCCTCAGGCCTCAGGCCATAGGGCTCAGGGCTGTTCAAGGCCTCAGTCACTGGGCCCTGAGACAGCCCTGAGGCCTGAGGCCTGGGCCCTGAGGCCTTCAATAAAACGACAGATACCACGCGAGCATCGGGTCACCGGCAACGGCCGCGACCAGGGCTCCAAGGGCCAGAAATGTGCCGAACGGGAGCGCTGCCTGCATGCCGCCTCGTCTGGACGCCAGCAGCGCCACGCCCACGAGCGAGCCGGCAAACGACGCCAGCACCAGCGTGAGGATCATCAGCGGCCAGCCGAGAAACGCCCCGATCATCGCCAGCATCTTGACGTCTCCCATACCGAGCCCTTCCTGGCCCCGGACGCGGTAATACGCCTCGGCAATCGCGAGCAGAATGCCACCTCCGGCGATAGCTCCGATGAGGGACGACAGCCATCCTGGTGGCAGAAACCAGCTTGCGGCGAATCCGGCCACGACGCCGGGCACGGTGATCACGTTCGGCAGGATCTGATGCTGCAGGTCGATCGCAAAAAGCACGACCAGCGCGGACGCAAACGCCAGGCGAACCATCAACAACGCAGAGAGCCCGTACACGGCAACGCCCCCGGCAAACACGATGGCGGTCGTCAGCTCGACGATCGGATACATGCTCGAGATGCGAACGCCGCAGGTCCGACACCGGCCGCGCAGCAGCAACCAGCTGACAATCGGCACGTTCTCGAACCAGGCAAGGGGTCTGTTGCACGCCGTGCAGTGAGATGCCGGCCATACGAGCGACTCTCGCCGCGGGATCCGGTGGATGCAGACGTTGAGAAAGCTTCCGACCACGAGGCCGGCGAGTGCGAATGCGAGTGTGACGAGCGGTGGCATGCTGGCCGTCACCGTGTTTTCTCTCTCGGAAGCGGCCACAGGGGCGAACTGCGGTCCAACGTGACGACTCCAGCGTCGAGGCGATACGCTATCCCGGCCGGATCGACCGGCGTGCCCCTCAAGTAGCCCGCAGCACGCAGATCGGACCAGTCGGCCGGCGGCGAACCCTGACGCTGCACGAACGCATCGACCGTCGCTCGCAGCTGGTCGAGCTGATCCATCGCATCGAGCTTCCGCAGCTGCCGTCGCGCATCATTTCGAAACCACTCGTCCTCGGCGGTCCTGGCGATCTCTTCCCACAGGAGCCGCGACGACTGCCGGCTGCCTCCCTGGGCCAGCGTCGACGCCGCCAGCGGCGCCATCCAGATCGGCGCGTTCGGGAATTCAGCCGCACGGGCAAACCAGGCCGCTGCCTGCTCGTAGTCTTGCAGCCACCAGTAGTGCACGAAACCGATCCACTGAACGAACTCCCATTTGTCCGGCTGCGCCTGCAGGCCCTTTTCGAGCAGCGCTATGGCGAGATCGGGACGACCCGGGCCGCCTGGGGGCGCTTCGGCAAGGAATGTCGACCCGTAGTAATAGGCGATGTTGAAGCGCGGATCGAGCGATGTCGCGAGATCGAGCAGCGGATAGAGAAGATCGTACTGCTTCTTCGGGTCCGTCGACAGCCTGGTGCCACCGTAGTGCTGCACGGCGCGAATCCAGTACACGTCGGCGAGCAGCGAGTCGTACGACAGTGCCAGGCGCTTCATGGCTTCAGGCGACCGCACGTACAGCAGGTTCTCGGCGGACGCGACCGGCGAACCGCCTCTCGACTCGTGCACCGCCTGAAGACCGACCACCGCAGCCATCAGGAGC
>Ga0209640_10000225_pt1 | contig 41433 bp, 38 predicted proteins | sample RifCSP10_1_FD_184018 | JGI IMG/M metagenome (GOLD analysis project Ga0209640, IMG submission 184018) | Soil microbial communities from Rifle, Colorado - Rifle CSP2_sed 10_1 (SPAdes) (version 2) | ecosystem: Environmental > Terrestrial > Deep subsurface > Rock core/Sediment | place: Rifle... | reverse complement strand
GCTCTTGCCGTCCCGCTCGTCGTCGATGGTGATGAGGATGCCGCCGTTCAGGAACGCGAGCTCGCGCAGCCGCTGGGCCAGCGTGTCGAAGCTGTATTCGATCGTTTCGAAGATCTGTGCGTCGGGCTTGAACGTGACCTTCGTCCCGCGGCGCTGCGTCGTGCCGGTCATCTCGAGGTCCGCGATGGGAGTCCCGCGCTCGTAACTCTGCTGGTAGACCTGGCCGTTCCGCCAGATCTCGAGATCTAGCCGCTCGGACAGCGCGTTGACGACCGACACGCCGACGCCGTGGAGTCCGCCCGACACCTTGTAGCTCTCGTTGTCGAACTTGCCGCCGGCGTGCAGGACCGTCAGTACAACTTCAGCAGCCGATTTGCCACTAGTGTGGCGGTCCACCGGAATGCCGCGGCCGTTGTCGACCACGGTAATCGAGTTGTCGATGTGAATCGTAACGTTGACCTGGTCGCAGAACCCGGCCAGCGCCTCATCGATGGAGTTGTCGACGACTTCGTAGACGAGATGATGCAGGCCGGGCGTGCCCGTCGACCCGATGTACATCGCCGGGCGCGTCCGGACCGCTTCAAGTCCCTCGAGAATCCTGATCTTGTCCGCGCCGTAGTCGTCCGCGCCGGCGGACCCGTTGCCGTTCGGGCCGTTCGGCTGTGCCGGGGCGGCAGCCTCGGGTTCGAGGCGGTCGTCGTCGTGCGGGCGCTGCTGTTCCGTGTGTTCCACGCGGTTTCAGATCCTCATCGGCATGATCACGTAGGTGTAGTCGTAGCCCTCCGCGCCCACCGGTTTCATGACGGCCTGGCTGACTTCATCCTTCAGCGAGAGCACCACCGACTCGGTTTCGACTACGTTGAGGAAGTCGAGCACATACTGCGCATTGAACGAGATCGTCAGCGGGCCGCCGTCGTAGTCCACAGACAGTTCTTCGCGCGCTTCGCCGAACTCGGAGCTGCTCGACGTCACCTCGACCTTGCCCTTGGTGATTTCAAACTTCACTGCACGCGACCGCTCATTCGACAGCAGCGCCACTCGCTTCACGGCATTTGTCAGCCGATCGCGCTCGAACTCGATCGCCTTGTCGTTGCCCTTCGGAATGACGCGCTCGTAGGCGGGGAACTGCCCGTCGATCATCCGCGAGATCAGCATCCGGCCGCCGACGTCGAAGAATAGGTGGTTCTCGCCGCTCTCGAAGATCACATCGCCGTCGCCTTCCATGAGCAACTTGCCCAGCTCGAGCAGCGTCTTTTTCGGCAGAATGACGCCGGATTCCTCGGTGACGCCCACGTTGTGCTTCACCTCGACGAGCGCCAGGCGGTGGCCGTCGGTGGCGACCAGCGTCAGGCTGTCAGGTTTCAGCACGAACTTCGCGCCATTGAGGAAATACCGGGTGTCCTCCCCGGTAATCGCGAATTGTGTTTTCGCGACCATCTCTTTGAGCGCGGTCCTGGGCAGCGTGGCCCGCGTTTTACCTCCTGCATCAGGCAGCGATGGAAAGTCTTCACGAGGGAGCGTCTGCATCCGCGAGTCGAAGTGGTCAGCCGCCACTTTCACGCCGTTCTTGTCCTCGGAGATTCGAACGTCGGTTTCGGGGAGGGCCTTGATGATTTCGTACAGCTTCTTTGCCGGCAGTGTCAGCGTTCCACTCTTGCCGACTGAAGCCTTACAGTGGCTGCGCAGCGCAACCTCGAGGTCGGTGGCGAGCATCCGCACTTCATCGCCCTTTGCTTCGATCAGGACGTTCGCCAGGATCGGGATGGTGTTCTTCCGTTCCACGATGCCCTGGAAAAGTTGCAGTTCTCGCAGAAGCTCATTCTTGCGGACAACGAGTTCCATAGGCTTGTGGTGACCTCAGGCGGTGCGGCGACCGCCGTGTACGGATCCTCTTAGGGAGGAGAAGAAGAGATAAAGAATTATAAAGGAAAGAAGGTGCTGCGCAAAACCTTATTTACGCCAGTTAATCCTTGATTATCAATAATTTACGGTGTTGATAAAGCTGAGGGTTGGACCCTGCTGGACCGTATGGAATATGTGCGGTTTTGGAGTTCGGGAATTATCAACAGGAACGGTCGGGGGTCGCCTGTGGACAACTTCGGATTCAGCGAAATGTCTGCAGAAAATTACTGATGAGGCTGTTGAAAATTTCGTCCTTTTTTCTCAACTCCTCCACTTTCTTGATCGAGTGAATGACGGTCGAATGGTGCTTTCCCCCGAAACTCCGCCCAATCTCCGGCAGCGACGCATGTGTCAGCGATTTACACATATACATTGAGATCTGGCGAGGCATGGCGATGGACTTTGAATTATTTCGCGACTTCAAGTCACCGATTTTAAGGTTGTAATAGTCCGACACGAATCGCTGAATCGTCTCGATCGTGACCGCCTTCGCGTCCTGGTCGATGACGTTCTTCAGCACTTCCTGTGTGAGTTCCAGCGAGATTTCCCGACCCGTCAGCGACGCAAACGCGATCAGCCGGATGAGCGAACCCTCGAGCTCGCGAATATTGGACTTAATGCGGCCGGCGATATACATCGCCACGCCGTCAGGCAACGGCACCCCTTCAGCCTCTGCTTTGCGCTTGAGAATCGCGACCCGGGTTTCAATATCGGGAGGCTGAATATCGGCGATCAAACCCCACTCAAAGCGCGATCGCAGCCGTTCCTCGAGGGCGGGAATCTCGTGAGGAGGATGGTCGCTGCTCAGAACGATCTGCTTTTGCGCGTCGTACAGCGCGTTGAACGTGTGGAAAAACTCCGTCTGGGTGCCCTCTTTTCCCGAGACGAACTGGATGTCGTCCACGAGCAGGACGTCGACGGATCGATAACGCTCCCGGAAATCCAGGATGCGGTCATAGCGCAGCGCATTAATCATCTCGTTCATGAATCGCTCGGACGAGATGTAGGTCAGTTTCAACCCGCGATTGTGTTCGAGCAGATACTGCCCTATGGCATGCATCAGATGCGTCTTGCCCAGTCCCACGCCCCCGTAAATGAAGAGCGGGTTGTACGAACGCGAGGGCGCTTCCGCAACCGCGCGGCACGCGGCGTGCGCGAACTGGTTCGATGGGCCGACGATAAAGGTGTCGAACGTATAGCGTGGATTGAGTCCGCCCGGCGCTACCGGCGTCGTCTCGACAGGCGCGTCGAGTTCGTCGCTCGGTGCAGGTGGCGCGTCGGGCGTCGATGCCGGCATCACCGCGCCTTCGGCGACGAACACCAGCGATGCGCCGGTGCGACGAACTTCTGCGAGCGCCTCCGATAACACCACGGAATAGTGTTTTGTCAGCCAGTCCTTGAACAGCGGATTCGGGACGCGCACGGTGATCGCGCTTCCCCCGTCGGCGACGAAGGCCGTCGGCTTGAACCAGGTGTAGAAGCTGTGGCGGTTAACCTTCGTTTCGACGCGGGAGAGAATCTGATCCCAGATACTGGCGTCCATGGCGGTATGACGGGGAAAAAACCCTGTAAATTCCAACCTTCGCCTCGGCAAACCGCGGTTTTCAGGCGCGATTTACACCACGACTCGCGACGTGTGCCTTAAACCGGCCCTCCCGGGAGCTTTCGCCCCCAGAAAACTGGCGAGAAATCGCGTTTTCTGCGCCACCTCGCTCTGAATGGCCCGCTTTTCCACAGTGTTTTCCACAGGTGTGGAAATCTTGGTTAGTAAACCGAAGCCGCCATCAGGTCCCGCAATTCCGCTCGCATCCGGAGCCCGCGACTGTAACACCGGAAATCCGAAATCCCAAACCCCAAATCCCAAAATTCCAGAGCCAGCGTTCTTGAGATTGGCATTTTGGGGTTTGGGATTTGGGATTTGATTGGACTAGTATTGAAAATTCCACCGCGCGACATACGCGCGACAGGTTCAGTGACGGCAGGCTCAGCATGAAAGGCAAGCGTACCTTCCAGCCCAACACCCGGCGCCGCAAGAAGACGCACGGCTTCCGGGTGCGGATGTCGACGAAGAACGGTCGCATCGTCCTCAAACGACGCCGGGCGAAGGGTCGCAAGCGGCTGACTGTTGCCGACGAGGGATAACCGGATCCGCCGCAGGCCCGAGTTCGAGCGCGTTTACAACGCAGGAGCCAAAGCGCACGGACGGTTCATGACCGTCTTCGTGCTGCCGAACGATGGCGTCGCGGCGCGGCTGGGTGTGGCGGCAACGCGCAAGATTGGCTCGTCGGTCGATCGCAACCGCGCCAAGCGCCTCGCCCGCGAGGTGTTCAGGCGCCACAAGATGGCCGCCGGCCTCGACATCGTGATCGTGCCGCGCCGGGAAATGCTCGATGCCCCCTTCGCCAGCCTTGAAGCCGATTACCACGCCGCCCTCGAACGCAGCGGGCGCCAGTCACCCCGCGCATCGCGGGGGCGCCGCGAGCCTCGCCCTCGGCCTGCTCAGGGCGTATAAGGTCCTCATTTCTCCGCTCTTTACGGGGTGCTGCCGGTACTACCCCTCGTGTGCGGATTACACGAAAGAGGCCGTAGAGATGCATGGCGCGGGGCGTGGTCTCTGGCTCGGCGCGCGACGGTTGTCGCGCTGTCATCCGTTCGGCCGGCACGGCGTTGACCCGGTTCCGCGGTAGGGCTGATGGAACGCAGAGTACTCATCGCGGTTTTTCTCTCGTTCCTCGTCCTCTACGGCTACCAGGCGCTGTTCGTGCCGCCGCCCCCGGCGCAGGAGACGCAAACAGCGGCGCCGCCAGGCGCGAGCCCTCAACCCGCCGACGCGACCGCCGCACCGCCGGCGGCACCGCCGGCCGCGGCGGCGCCCCCGGTTCCTGACGTCCCTTCCGCGGCCGTGATCGTCGGCGACGCCGGCGAACGCGAGATCACCGTCGAAACGGCCACGACCGACGCGACGCTGACGAATCGGGGCGGCCGCATTCTCCACTGGCGCTTGAAGGAGTACCGCGACAGCCAGGGCGAGCCGGTCGATCTCGTTCCGTCGGCGCTTCCCCCCGATCAGTTGACGCCGTTCTCCCTTCGTGTGGAGGACGAGCGGATGACGCAGCAACTGAACGGCGCGATCTACAGAGTGACGGGGGATGCGGCCGGCGGCGTTGACGCGCGGAACGCCGAGGGGACGCTGGTCTTCGAGTTCGAGGATGCATCGGGCCTTCGCGCGCGGAAAGAATTTCGTTTCGATCCGAAGAACTACCTCATCACGTTTTCCGCGACCGTCGAGAAGGGCGGCCAGGCGCTGAATCCGGCCGTCGTGTGGGGGCCCGGCCTTGGCGATCTCGGCGCCCGGGCGAGTGGCGGCAGCTTCTTCACCGGCAACTACGTCCAGCCGCCCCAGGGGATTTATCACCGCGACGGGGACGTCGAGCGGCTGGCAGGCAATGACCTCGCGGAACAGCCGGTTCACGAAGGGGCGTTTCGATTCGCCGGTATCGACGATCACTACTTTCTCGCGGCCGCGCTGAATCCAGGCCAGGCGCGCATCGAATTCCGGCCGACGCCGATCGCGGGCCCGGACCAGACGCAGCGGCAGCTCCTGGCGCAGACCATCACGTTTCAACAGCCGCCGCAGAACATCCGCTTCTTCTACGGCCCCAAGCAGTTCGATCTCCTGAGGTCGGTCGACGGGGAGCTCGTGCGCGCGATCAACTTCGGGATCTTCGGCTTTCTTGCGGTGCCGCTGCTGGGCGCGCTGCAGTGGATCTACGGGTTCGTCGGCAACTACGGATGGTCGATCGTGCTCCTCACGATCCTGATCAACATCGCCATCTTCCCGCTGCGGCACAAGAGCGTCGTCTCGATGCGGAAGATGCAGGCCGTGCAGCCGCAGATGAAGGCCATCCAGGACCGTTACGCAGGGCTCAAGGCCACAGATCCGGCGAAGCAGAAGATGAACACGGAGATCATGAATCTCTACCGCGAGAAGGGCGTGAACCCGGCGAGCGGCTGCGTGCCGATGCTGCTCCAGTTCCCGGTGCTGCTGGCGTTCTACTCGATGCTGTCGCAATCGATTGAGCTGCGCGGCGCGACATTCGGCCTGTGGATCACCGACCTTTCGCAGCCGGACCCGTACTACGTCATCCCGATTCTGATGGCGATCACCATGTTCTGGCAGACGAAGATCACGCCGTCGACGGCCGATCCCGCGCAGCAGCGCGTGATGATGCTCATGCCGCTGATGTTCACGGTGTTCTTCCTCTGGGCGCCGAGCGGCCTGGTCATCTACTGGTTCGTGAGCAACCTCTGGGCGATCGGCCAGCAGTACTTCACCAACTGGATGATCGGACCGGCCACGGGGCCGACGGTCCGCCCGGCCGCGGAACGACGGCGCCTGAAAAACGTCGGCGCCGGCCGCACAACTGACGCTGAAAAGCGGTCGTAGGAGCTCGACGGGGCCTATGTCACTGACAACGGATATCACCGGATTCCTGCAGAAGGTCGTTGCGGCGATGGGCATGACGCTGACGACGAGCGTTGAAGAAACCCCCGAGGGCACGCGCATCAACCTCGAGGGAGAAGACGGCGGCGCGCTGGTGCGCCGGGGCGGCGAAGGGCTTCAGGCGCTGCAGCACCTCGTGGCCACGGCATTCCGGCGGCAGCTCGGCGACGACAACCGCGTGGTCGTCGACTGCAACGGGTTCCGCAAGGAGAAGGACCTCGAGCTGAAGCAGATGGCGCGCTACATGGCGGAGAAGGCGCGGTCGTCCGGAACGCCGCAGGAGATGGGGCCGCTCAACCCCTACGAACGCCGGATCGTGCACCTCGCGATTGCCGAAGATCCGGGCGTCACGTCGGAGAGCATCGGCGATGCGTTCATGAAGACGGTGATTATCTCGACGCAGAAGTAGCCGGTAGCTTGATAGCCGGTAGCTGGTAGGCCGTAGCCGGTAGCATGTTCTCCACCGACGACTCCATCGTTGCGATCGCGACGCCGCCGGGACGCGGAGGCATCGGGATCGTCCGGATCAGCGGGCCAGCCTCTCGAGAGATCGCCGCGCGCGTCCTCGACCGGCCGCAGGGCCTCGAGCCGCGGCATGCCACGTTCACCCGGGTTCGCGAAACCGACGAAGTCGTCGCCACGTACTTCCCCGCGCCGCGTTCCTATACGGGCGAGCACGTCGTCGAAATCAGCGCGCACGGCAACCCGGTCGTTCTGCAGGCCATCGTCGCGAGCGCCATCGCGGCGGGCGCGCGGCTCGCGGAGCCCGGGGAGTTCACGCTTCGCGCGTTCCTGAACGGCAAGCGCGATCTGATTCAGGCGGAGGCCGTCGCCGACCTGATTGCCGCCGCGACGCCGCTGCAGGCGCGCGTGGCGTTTGACCAGCTCGAAGGCACGCTCACGGAGCGAATCGCGGCGATCGACGGCGATCTGTTCGACCTGATCGCCAGGCTCGAAGCGTCGCTTGATTTTCCCGACGAGGGATACCACTTCATCGAGCCGGCCGACGCGGCCCGGCGCATCGCCTGCGTCCTGACGCGGCTCGACGATCTGCTTGCAGGTGCGCGCACGGGCCGGCTGATTCGCGACGGCGCGACGGTCGTTGTCGCCGGGCGGCCCAACGTCGGCAAGTCGAGCCTCTTCAACAGGCTCGCGGGCGCCGATCGCGCCATCGTCACGCCGATCGCCGGCACGACGCGCGATCTCGTGTCGGAGCACGTTGACATGGAAGGCCTCGCCGTCACGCTCGTCGACACCGCGGGGTGGCGCGAGACGCGCGACGTCATCGAACGCGAGGGCGTCGCGCGCAGCGAGCAGGCGCGCGAAGTCGCTGACCTGTTGGTGCTCGTGCTCGATCGCAGTGAACGGATTCAGCGCGAGGACGAGGCGCTGCTCGCGGCGACGGCGGGTCGCCCTCGAATCGTTGTCGAGAACAAGAGCGATCTCCCTGCGAGTCTGCATTCGGCGCCCAGGAAGCCGGCCCCCACGACCCCAGACCCCATCGAGATCTCCGCAAAGACAGGCACGGGTCTGGATGATTTGCGTCGAGCGATTGTGCACGAGCTGACCGGACGCGAATCGCTGCGCGACACCGCGGCCATCTCCAACACGCGCCATATCGCGCTGCTCGAGCAGGCGCGCGCGAGCCTTGACGCGGCGCAGAGAGCAGCGGCCGTTGCAGGCACGCCGGAGGAATTCGTGCTCGCCGACCTTCAGGCCGCGCGGGCGAGGCTGGACGAGGTCGTCGGCACGCGCACGAGCGAGGATCTGCTGCAGCACATCTTCGAGCGGTTCTGTATCGGGAAATGACCGCATTTGACGTCATCGTGATCGGCGCCGGCCATGCCGGCGTCGAGGCGGCGCACGCGGCCGCGCGCCTGGGATGCCGTGTCGGCCTCTGCACGCTCTCTCGCGACACGGTTGCGCACATGCCCTGCAATCCCGCAGTCGGCGGCACCGCGAAGGGCCACCTGGTCCGCGAGATCGACGCGCTTGGCGGATTGATGGGCCTGGCGATCGATGCGACCGGCATCCAGTTCAAGCTGCTCAATCGAAGCCGCGGGCCGGCCGTCTGGTCGCCGCGCGCGCAGGCGGATAAGCGGCGCTACGCGGCGTGGGTGACCGAGGCGCTCGAGCGCGAGCCGAACATCTCGTGGCTGCTTGGCCAGGCGGCCAGGCTCGACGTGGAGCACGGACGCATCCGCGCCATCGTCATGGACGACGGCGACCGCCATACGTGCGGCGCGCTCGTCGTGACAACCGGCACGTTTCTCAATGGACTGATTCACATCGGCCCTGAGCAGCGGCCCGCCGGACGGCATGGAGAGCCGCCCTCACGGGCGCTTGCGGAGTCGTTGAAGTCGTTCAGCTTCGAGGGTGGCAGGCTGAAGACCGGGACGCCGCCGCGGGTGCATCGGAACAGCATCGACTTCGATCGTGCGGTCAAGGCCGGCGTCTTCGCGGAAGAATCGGGCGACGCGGAGCCGACGCCGTTCTCGTTCCTCACGCGCGTATCGCCTCGCAATCAGGTTCGCTGTTGGTTGGTGTACACGACCACACGCGTTCACGAGCTCGTGCGTCGCCACATCGATCAGAGCCCGCTGTTCAACGGCCAGATCCAGGGCATCGGTCCGCGCTACTGTCCGTCGCTCGAGGACAAGATCATGCGGTTCCCCGATCGCGAGCGGCACCAGATCTATCTCGAGCCCGAGGGCCTCGATGTCGACGAGATCTACATCAACGGCCTTTCAATGTCGCTGCCGCGCGATGTGCAGCACGAGATTGTGCGCGCGCTTCCCGGGCTCGAGGAGGCAGACGTGCTGCGGCCGGGATATGCCGTCGAGTACGACTTCATTCAGCCCACGGAGCTGAAGTCGACGCTCGAAACGCATCGCGTCGCGGGGTTGTTCTTCGCAGGTCAGATCAATGGCACGTCCGGGTACGAGGAGGCGGCGGCGCAGGGGCTGATGGCGGGTATCAACGCCGCGCGCGCCGTTCGGCGCGCGCCCGCATTCACGCTCGGTCGCGACGAAGCGTACATCGGGATTCTGGTGGACGACCTCATCACGCGCGGTTGCCTCGAGCCGTACCGCATGTTCACCTCGCGCGCCGAGCATCGTCTGCTGCTCCGCATCGACAATGCGGATCTCCGGCTCACGCCGCGGGGCCGCGAGATCGGCCTGGTGGGCGAGGCGCGGTGGGCCGCGTTCGAAGCGCGCCGCGAACGGCACACACGAAACGTCGCCAGCCTCGACCGCACGATGGTCCGCACCTCGCGCGGCGATCGCATGGCGGCGAGCACGTTGCTGCGCCGGCCCGACGTGCGCCTTCAGTCACTCGTGGACGAGGGCGACGTCGCACTCGACCTCGAGTGGTCCACGCGGGCCCTCGACGTCGCAAGCCTGGAGAACGACGTGAAGTACGCGGGCTATCTGAAACAGGAGCAGTCGCGCGCGGAGCGACTGCGCCGGCAGGAGCGGCGACGGATCCCCGACGGCTTTGCCTTTGACCGCGTCCCGGGTCTGTCGCGTGAGGTGATTCACCGGTGCTCTCAGGTGCGGCCGGAAACGCTCGGACAAGCGTCCCGGATACCTGGCGTGACCCCGGCGGCGGTCGCCGTGCTCGGCGCGTTCCTGGGAAAATCCCCGCAAACCATTGACTAGTCGCGAGTTCCAGGATCGGTTAGCCCGGCGGGCGCGTCGCGCGGGCGTGACGCTGACCGCCGAACTGGCGGAGCCACTGGAGGCCTACTACCGCCTCCTCGCCGCCTGGAACACCAAGATCAACCTGACTGGGCTCAGGCTGTCAGAGATCTCGCCCGACGCGATCGATCGATTGCTGATTGAGCCGATCGTTGCCGCGAAGTACGTCCCCGCGCGGGCGTCGCGCATGCTCGACGTCGGGAGCGGCGGCGGGTCTCCCGCAATTCCGCTCGCGCTGGCCGTCCCGACGGCGCGGCTCCTGATGGTGGAGTCCAAGACACGGAAGTCGGTGTTCCTGCGGGAGGCGGTGCGGACGCTCGGCTTGAAGGACGCCGACGTCGTCACGGCGCGATTCGAAGAACTCCTCGCGCGGCCCGACCTGCACGAAGCGCATGATCTCGTCACCATCCGCGCCGTCCGCGTCGAAGCGCGCGTGCTGGGGACGCTGCAGGCGTTTGCGAAGCCTGGCGGCCTCGTGTTTCTGTTCCGCGGCTCAGGCCATTCCGATCCCTCCGAGAGCGTGACGCCGCCGCTCGCCTGGAAGGCGACCTACCCACTGATCGAATCGCTCCGAAGTCGGCTCGTTGTGCTGGAAAAGCGCGCGGTCGCTGGCAACGTTCCACGTGGAACGCCTCGTAGCGCGCAGGCTTAAGCCTGCGCTCTACCTCCCGCAGACATTCGCCGCATGTTCGCCATGTTCCACGTGAAACATTCCGCTTGACGCGGATCTTCGTACGTACTACCCTTAGGGCTCGAAGCGGCAGATACCACCATTAGCCGTATAGATAGGGCGTATGGCAGAACGAAGCTCTTCTGTAGCCCGGGTCGTTGCCGTTGCCAATCAGAAAGGCGGCGTCGGTAAGACCACCACGGCAATCAACCTGGCAACTTCCCTCGCCCTGGCCGGCCAGCGAGTCCTCCTTGTCGACGTCGATCCGCAGGGCAACCTGACGAGCGGTGTCGGTCTCAAGGGCGGCCGCGCCGCGGGCGGCACCATCTACGAGGCGCTGATGACGGACGCCGATCCCGCGGCGTTCCTCCTCGACTCACAGGTGCAGAATCTGTCGGTGATTCCCGCGGATCGCAATCTCACCGGCGCGGAGATCGAGCTCGTCCCGATGCCGCAGCGTGAGCATCGCCTGCGCCGCGTGCTCCAGCCGCTGCGCGCGCGCTTCGATCTGATCTTCGTCGACTGTCCGCCGTCGCTCGGGTTGCTGACGCTGAACGCGCTCGTCGCCGCGGACTCGGTGCTCATCCCGCTCCACTGCGAGTACTTCGCGCTCGAAGGACTCGCCGATCTCGTCGGCACGATGCGGCGGGTGCGCGGAGGGCTGAACCCGGCGCTCGACATCGAAGGCGTGCTGTTGACGATGTACGACGACCGCACGAACCTGGGCCAGCTGGTCGCGCGCGACGTGCGCGAGTTCTTCAGGGAGAAAGTGTTCGAGACCGTCATCCCGCGCAACGTGCGGCTCGGCGAAGCGCCCAGCCACGGCCTGCCCGCGGTGATCTACGACGCAAAGTCGCGCGGCGCGGCGGCGTACGCCTCGCTCGCGCAGGAAATGATCGCGCGGCACACCGCGCGGCACGCCGCATAGCCGGAGAACACGATGACCGAACGCCGTCCCGCCCTCGGCAAAGGCCTCAGCGCGCTGATTCCCGATGCACCCGAGCCACCGCGCCACGGTGCACTCGAAGTGGACATCGACCTGCTGGCGCCGAGCAATCAGCAGCCGCGCCAGATCATCGACGATGCGAAGATCGGCGAGCTCGCGCAGTCGATCAGGGCCAACGGCATCATCCAGCCGATTCTCGTGCGCCGGACCGGCGCGGCCTATCGCATCATCGCGGGCGAGCGCCGCTGGCGCGCGGCGCAGCGCGCGGGCCTCCTCAAGGTCCCCGTCGTCATCCGCGACATGCCCGAAGGCTCGGACCAGAAGCTGCTGGAGCTGGCGCTGGTCGAGAACCTGCAGCGCGAGAACCTGAACCCGGTCGACGAGGCGCTCGCGTATCAGCGACTGGCTGACGAATTCGGCCTCACCCAGGATCAGATTGCGGCGGCCGTGGGCAAGGACCGCACGTCGGTGACAAACTTCTTGCGGCTGCTGCGCCTTCCCGACGAAGTGCGCGGCGACCTCGCGTCGGGCACGCTCTCGATGGGGCATGCGCGCGCGCTGCTGGCCCTGCCCGACGCAGCCTCGCAGCGCCAGGCCGCGAGGGAAGTGATTTCGCGCGCGCTCTCCGTGCGCGACACCGAGTCGCTGGTCCGGAAGCTGGCCGCGCCGGCGCGCACCTCGCGGCCCGAAGCCCGCGTCACTCCCGATGTCCACACGCGCGCGGCGGAAGATCGGCTGCGCTTCGCCCTGGGAACGAAGGTGCGCATTCTCCGGCGCGCCGAGGGCGGGACCATCGAAATCGCATTCGGCTCCGAGTCGGAACTGAATCGCATCTACGAATACCTGACCGATACGCGCGCGACCCACCTGAACCAGAACTGAATCCGGGCCCGGACGCCGGGCCCTCTGTGTTATAAAAGGTTGTTTGTGCCATTCAGGTACAAGCACACAGTGATGGTCCGGCTAAAGCCGGACACTACGTACTCCACGTGAGTTCGTACGACTGGCGGCAGGTGAAGGCATGAGCACTCGTGCGTCAGCGGGCCGATACGCGCGAGCCCTCCTCGACGTGGTCATCAAGGAAGGCAATCCCGAGCAGGTGGATCAGGAGCTGGCTGCGCTGGCCGGCCTGTTCGCCGGCAACGCGGAGCTGCAGAAAGCGCTGGCGAATCCCGCGGTTCCGGCCGCGGCCAAGCGGAAGATCGTCGAAAGCATTGTCTCCCGCATCAAGCCGTCGCCCGCCCTTGGGAAGCTGCTGTTGATGCTCGCGGACCGGGACCGGCTGGCGCTCATCCCGGAGCTCGCCGAGGTTTATCGCGAGCGCCTGATGGAGCACCGGCAGGTGATCAGCGCCGAAGTGACGACCGCCGTGCCGCTCTCGGCCGACCGCGTGGCGCAGTTCGAGAAGCGGATCGCGGCGGCGACCGGGCGCCGCGTCACGATGACAGCGAGCGTCGACCCATCGCTCATCGGCGGCGCCGTCGCGCGCGTGGGCAGCATCGTGTACGACGGCAGCATCGCGACGCAGTTGTCGAAGATGAGAGCGCGACTCGAGGAATAACGCGGATGGATATCAGAGCGGAAGAAATCTCCAAGATTATTCGCGACCAGATCGGCAGCTACGCCGTCGAGGTCGACGTGGCCGAAGTCGGCAGCGTCATTTCCATCGGCGACGGCATCGCACGGGTGCACGGCATCGAGGGGGCGATGGCGGGCGAGATGCTCGAGTTCACGCACGGCGTGTTCGGGATCGCGCTCAACCTCGAAGAGGAGAGCGTCGGCGCGGTGCTGCTCGGCGACTTCAAGGCGATCAAGGAAGGCGACATCGTCAAGCGCACCGGCCGGATCATCTCGGTGCCGGTCGGCGAGGCGATGCTCGGGCGGGTCGTCAATGCGCTCGGCCAGCCCATCGACGGCAAGGGGCCGATCCAGACGAAGGAGTTTCTGCCCATCGAGCGGCTGGCGCCCGGCGTGGTGGACCGCCAACCCGTGAAGGAGCCGATTCAGACGGGCCTGAAGGCGATCGATGGCATGGTGCCGATCGGCCGCGGCCAGCGCGAGCTGATCATCGGCGACCGGCAGACCGGCAAGACGGCGGTTGCCGTCGACACGATCATCAACCAGCGCGGCAAGGACGTCATCTGCATCTACAACGCGATCGGCCAGAAGCAGTCGACGGTTGCGCAGGTCGTCCGCACGCTCGAAGAGTACGACGCGATGAGCTACACCATCGTCGTCGCGGCGACGGCGTCGGATCCGGCGCCGCTGCTCTACATCGGCCCGTACTCGGCGTGCACCATCGGCGAGTACTTCCGCGACAGCCGCCGCCATGCGCTGGTCGTGTACGACGACCTGTCAAAGCATGCGCAGGCGTATCGTGAAATCTCGCTGCTGCTGCGGCGGCCGCCGGGCCGCGAAGCCTATCCCGGCGACGTGTTCTACCTGCATTCGCGCCTGCTGGAGCGCGCGGCGAAGCTCAATAACGATCAAGGCGGCGGCTCACTGACGGCGCTGCCGATCATCGAAACGCAGGCGGGTGACCTGTCGGCGTACATCCCGACGAACGTCATCTCGATCACCGACGGCCAGATCTTCCTCGAGAGCGATCTGTTCCACCAGGGCGTGCGGCCGGCCATCAACGTCGGCAACTCCGTCTCGCGCGTGGGCGGGTCGGCGCAGATCAAGGCGATGCGGCAGGTGGCTGGATCGCTCCGGCTGGACCTGGCGCAGTACCGCGAGCTGGCCGCGTTCGCGCAGTTCGGCAGCGACCTCGACAAGGCCACCCAGGCGCAGCTCAATCGCGGCCGCCGGCTCGTCGAGATCCTGAAGCAGCCGCAGTATCAGCCGCTGTCCGTCGAGAAGCAGGTCATCATCATCTACGCCGCGACGAAAGGCTTCATCGATCCGGTCGCCATTGAAGACGTGCGGCGCTACGAAGAGGACCTCTATCGATTCCTCGAGGCCCGCCACCCCCGCGTCCTGACGGGCATCGCCGAGAAGAAAATCCTCGACGACGAGCTGAAGGCGCTGATCGAGGCCGCGCTCAAGGAATTCGGCCAGCAGTTCGTGGGATCGACACAAGCCGCGGTCGCCTAGATGCCGTCACTCATCGACCTGCGTCGCCGCATCCGCGCGGTGAAGTCGACGCAGCAGATCACCAAGGCGATGAAGATGATCGCCGCCTCGCGCCTGAAGCGGGCGCAGGAGCGCGTCGTGGCCGCGCGGCCGTTTGCCCAGCGGATGCTGGCCGTGCTCAACAGCCTGGCGGCGCGCGTGGATCCCGAGTCGCATCCGCTGCTGCGCAGCGGCGCCGAAGGCGGGCGGCCGCTCCTGATCGTCATCACCGCCGATCGCGGCCTCTGCGGCAGCTTCAACTCGAACGTCATCAAGGCCGCCGGCCAGTTCATCCTCAGCGAGACGCGGGGCAGCCACGACATCGCGCTGGGGCTGATCGGCCGGAAGGGGCGCGATTTCTTCCGCCGCCGCGGCTTCGACGTGCGCTACGAGCAGGTGGGCATCTTCCAGCGGCTGGCGTTCAGCCATGCCGCGGACATCGCGAACGCCGCCATCGAGGACTTCGTCTCCGGCCAGGCGTCGAGCGTCCATCTCGTCTACAACGAGTTCAAGTCGGTGATGACCCAGCGCATCGTTGTCGAGCCGCTGCTGCCGATCCCGCGCCTCGAACCGGAGGCGGATGCCGGGCCGACCACCGACTATCTGTACGAACCGGGGCCGGAGGAGATCTTCCGGGACCTGCTGCCGCGCCACGTGCAGGCGCAGGTCTACCGGGCGCTCCTCGAATCGAACGCGGCGTTCTTTGCCGCGCAGATGACCGCCATGGACGCGGCCACGCGCAACTCGGCGGACATGCTCGAGAACCTCACGCTTTACATGAACAAGGTGCGCCAGGCGGCCATCACGCGCGAAATCATCGAGGTGGTGTCGGGCGCGGCCGCGACGTAGGACAGGACGCAATGGCACAGACAGCAACAAAGGAACGAACGGGCAAAGTGGTGCAGGTCATCGGTCCTGTCATCGACATCGAATTTCCGGAAGGACTGCCCGAGATCTACAACGCCGTCCGGGTCGTCTCCGACGGCACCGGGGGTTCCCAGAAGATCGACGTGGTGGCGGAAGTCGAACAGCACCTCGGCGAGAACCGAGTGCGCGCCGTCGCCATGAAGCCGACCGACGGGATGACGCGCGGCATGACGGTCATCGATACGGGCGCGGCCATCACGGTGCCGGTCGGTCCCGAGACGCTCGGGCGCGTGCTGAACGTGCTTGGCGAGCCGGTGGACTTCCCCGATCGCCCCGTGCAGTCGAAGGAACGGTGGCCGATTCACAGGCACCCGCCCACGCTCGAGCAGCAGTCGACCGAGCTGAAGATGTTCGAGACGGGCATCAAGGTCATCGACCTGCTCGAGCCGTATCTCCAGGGCGGCAAGATCGGCCTGTTCGGCGGCGCCGGCGTCGGCAAGACCGTCATCATCATGGAGCTCATTCACAACATCGCCTTGAAGCACGGCGGCGTCTCCGTGTTCGGCGGCGTGGGTGAACGCACGCGCGAGGGCAACGACCTCTGGCTCGAGTTTCAGGAGTCGGGCGTCATCGACATGAAGGACCCGTCGAAATCGCGCGCCGCGCTCGTCTACGGCCAGATGACGGAACCGCCGGGTGCGCGTCTGCGCGTCGGCCTGTCGGCGCTGACGGTGGCCGAGTACTTCCGCGATGCCGAAGGCAAGGACGTCCTGCTCTTCATCGACAACATCTTCCGGTTCACGCAGGCCGGCTCGGAAGTGTCGGCGCTGCTCGGCCGCATGCCGTCGGCGGTCGGGTATCAGCCCACGCTGCTGACCGAGATGGGCGAGTTGCAGGAGCGCATCACGTCGACCAAGAAAGGATCGATCACGTCGGTGCAGGCCATTTACGTGCCGGCGGACGACTATACGGATCCGGCACCGGCGACGACCTTCGCGCACCTCGATGCGACCACCAACCTCTCGCGGCAGATCGCGGAGCTCGGCATTTACCCGGCTGTGGATCCGCTGGCTTCGTCGTCCCGGATTCTCGACCCGCGCGTGCTGGGCGAGGAGCACTACAACGTGGCGCGTTCGGTGAAGCAGATCCTGCAGCGGTACAAGGACCTGCAGGACATCATCGCGATTCTCGGCATCGACGAGCTGTCGGAAGAGGACAAGCTCACGGTATCCCGCGCGCGCAAGCTGCAGCGGTTCCTGTCGCAGCCGTTCTTCGTCGCCGAGCAGTTCACCGGCTTCAAGGGCAAGTACGTGCCGATCGCGGACACCATCAAAGGGTTCAAGGAGATCGTCGACGGGAAGCACGACGCGCTGCCGGAACAGGCGTTCTACATGGTCGGGATGATCGAGGAAGCCGTGGAGAAGGCCGCGGCGATGAAGGCTGCATGAGCACGAAGGTCACGAAGGCGACGAAGGTCACGAAGGGATGGCAATTCCAACGAAGCTGACGCTCGAGATCGTCACCCCCGACCGCGCGCTCGTGCGCGGGGAGGTCGACGAGGTCGAGCTGCCCGGTTCCGAAGGCTACTTCGGTGTCCTGCCGGGCCACACGCCGCTCCTCTCCATGCTGAAGGTGGGGGAGATGTGGTATCGCATCGGCCAGGAGACGCGGTACCTCGCCGTGGCGGGGGGATTCGTGGAGGTGCTGCCCGATCGCGTCACCGTGCTGGCGCAGATCGGGGAACGGGCCGAGGACATCGACATCGCCCGCGCGGAAACCGCGAAGCGGCGCGCCGAGGAGCGGCTCGCGAAGGCGGTCGACATCGACATCGAGCGCGCCCGCATCTCGCTCCTCAAGTCTCTGATCCGCCTGCAGGTCGCGACGCGCGCACGAACGCGGGTATGATCGGTAGCCGGAAACCTTCAGGTTTCCGGGCCCACGATTGTTCGCTCATCTTCAACAACTGTTTCGCTATCGCGCGCTGATACAAAGCCTGGTTGCCCGCGAACTGAAGGCCCGGTATCGGGGCTCCGTCCTCGGCTTCTTCTGGTCGTTCGTCAACCCCCTCCTGCTCCTCCTGGTCTACACATTCGTCTTCACCGTCGTCCTGCCGGGCGCCCATCCACCGGACCTGCAGCCGTTCGCGCTCTTCATGTTCTGCGGCATCCTGCCGTGGACGTGGTTCTCCTCATCGCTGCTCGAGGCGTCGAACGTGCTGATCGCCGGCGGCAATCTGATCAGAAAAGTGCTGTTTCCGGCGGAGGTGCTGCCGATCGTGACGGTGCTGGCCGGCCTCGTGCATTTCTGCCTCGGCCTGCCGATCCTGGCGGCGTTCCTGATCTATTACCGCGTGCCGCTCGTACCTGCCGACCTCGTGTGGTTTCCAGTGATCGTGTTCATTCAGCTGGTGCTGACGCTCGGCCTCGCCCTGCTGGTGTCGGCCCTCACGGTGCACTTTCGCGACGTGCGCGACCTCCTGTCGAACCTGTTGACGCTCTGGTTCTTCGCGACGCCGATCATCTACGCGTTGTCGCAGGTGCCTGATTCGGTGCGCCGCCTGCTGAACCTGAACCCCTTCACGCACCTCGCCGTCTCGTACCAGGAAGTGTTGTTCCGGAGCGGGCCGTTCGCCCAGTGGCCCCGGCTGCTCGCGGTTGGAGCCGGATCTGTGCTTGTTTTTGCGATTGGGTACTTCGTGTTCGACCGGCTGAGGGACACGTTGGCCGAAGAGGTCTGAGTGAACGTGAACGCCATCGAGGTGCGCGGCGTCCGGAAGACGTACCGGCGTTACAGCCGCCGCCGGCAGTTTGCCACGCTCAAGAGCGCGCTCCTTTCCGGCCGGGTCCTGAGCGATCTGCGTCCCGATGAAACCTTCGATGCGCTGAAAGGCGTGTCATTTGACGTCGCGGCCGGCAGGACGTTCGGCATCGTCGGGCGAAACGGCTCCGGCAAGAGCACGATGCTGAAGCTGATCGCCGGCATCGGGCGCCCGACGGAGGGCACCGTCGTGGTGAAGGGACGCGTATCCGCGTTGATCGAGCTCGGTGCGGGATTCCATCCTGAGATTTCGGGACGCGAAAACGTCTACATCAACGGCATGATGCTGGGGCTCACCAAACGCGAGGTCGCTGCGCGGTTCGACGAGATCGTCGCCTTTGCCGAACTCGAGGACTTCATTGACGCACCCGTGAAGACCTACTCGTCGGGCATGTACATGCGCCTTGGCTTCGCCGTCGCCATCCATGTCGATCCCGACGTACTGCTCGTGGATGAAGTGCTCGCGGTTGGCGACGAGGCGTTCACACACAAGTGCCTCGACAAGTTCGCCGAATTCCGCCGCCGGGGCCGCACCGTGCTGCTCGTCACGCACACACTGGACCTCGTCACGCGGTTCTGCGACGAGGCGCTATGGCTCGACGCCGGCGTCGCCCGGCTCCAGGGCGACCCGAAGCGCGTGGTCGACGCGTATCTTCTCGACGTGGCTGGCACGGAAAACAAGACACTAGAACAGGAAGACGTGGGGCGAGCCTTGTCAGGCTCGCCCGGCGGACTCGAAGGGTCCGCCCCACATCCTGAAGACATGTCGAAGGCCATCGAAGGACGATGGGGCTCGCGCGAGGTAGAGATCGGCGCCGTTGAGTTCGTCGGCCGCGGCGGCCCTGCGCACGTCTTCCAGTCGGGCGACCCGCTGGAAATCCGCCTGCAGGTCCGCGCCCGCGAGCCGGTGGCCGATCTCGTCTTTGGCGTCGGCATCTTCAACGCCGACGGCGTGTGCTGCTACGGCACCAACACGGACATCGAAGGCGCGGCCTCAGGAGAGATGAGCGGCGACGGCCAGGTCGCTTTCGCCATAGAACGCCTCGATCTCGTCGACGGCACCTACAAGGTCGACGTCGCCGCCCACCGAAAGAGCGGCGCGCCGTACGACTACCATCGGCTGCTGCACACGCTGCGCGTCGTGTCGTCCGTGAAGGAGACAGGAATTTTCCGCCCGCCGCACCGGTGGAGCTTCTCAGGCGGGATCCGGATCACGGGACTCGATCGGTGAGCCGGCGCGCAATATTCAGCGCCGAACAGGCCGCGGCGTTCGCGTCACGCATCCGCGCCCGGGGTGGCGCCGTCGTGTTCACCAACGGCGTTTTCGACCTGCTGCACCCGGGGCACCTGCGCTACCTGCGCGAGGCGCGGGCGCTCGGCGACGCGCTGATCGTCGCGATCAACTCCGATCGTTCCGTGCGCGCGAACAAGGGCGAGGGCCGGCCGATCAACCCGCAGGCGGAGCGGGCCGAGGTGCTGCTGGCACTCGAGCCGGTCGACGCCGTCACCATTTTCGACGAAGAGACCCCCCACGCCATCGTTACTGCCATTCAGCCCGACATTCTGGTCAAGGGCGCCGACTGGGGGCCAGACAATATCGTCGGCCGTGATGTCGTCGAAGCGCGCGGCGGCCGCGTCGTCCGCGTGGCACTCGCTCCGGGGTTCTCGACGACAGCCCTTCTGGATAAGGTCCGGGCGTTGCGCTGACCGTATGGGACAATAGACGTTTGCGCCCACCCACGGCTCGAGCCGGGTGGGCTATCCGTATGTACCGCTGATGACCACCGCCACGTCTCTCACTCTTCGTGCGCTTCTCAGTCAGGCGGCGGCCCGCGCGATGCTCGACAGGCTCGCGCCCGTCACAGCCGGGCTCACGCCGGCCGCCAAGGCGCTTGCCGCGGTCACAGCCGCGCGAGGCGCCACCGGTCTCACGCTCCTCGTGGTGCCCACGGACAAGGACGTCGAATCGCTTGTGAGCGACGCGCGATTCTTTTACGGCGCCCTCGAGGGGGCGTCGGAGGCGGACGTCGACCGCGCGGTCCTGCCGCTTCCCTCGCTCCAGGTGGATCCGTACCGCGGCATGAATCCGCATTTCCGCGTCGCCGCCGCCCGCGCCCGGGCCCTGCACGGCGCCGCGACGGGCACGGCGCGATTGATCGTGGCCTCGGCCGCGGCGCTCTTGCCGCGCGTGAGTCCGCCCGCCCGTCTGCTCCGGGCCGCGCTCGCGATCAAGTCCGGCACCGAGATCGAGCCGCAGGACCTGGCCGACCTGCTTGTCGACGCCGGCTTCACCCGCGAGGATCCAGTCGACGAGCACGGGTCGTTCACGATTCGAGGCGGTATCGTCGACGTTTTCCCGGCCGGCGATCTCGAGCCGGCACGCATCGAGTTCGTCGGCGACATGGTCGAATCGCTGCGGCGGTTCGACCCGGCGACGCAGCGGTCGACCGGCCCGACCGATCACCTGCTGATCGTCCCCGTGCGGGAGCGGTTCGAAGACGCTGCCGCGGTGGTGCCCGTCATTGATTTCCTTGGCGCGTCGCGTGGGGTCCGGGTGATCGTTTCGGAGTACGAACAGGTCGAGGAGCAGGCCCGCAAAGTCCGCGACCAGCTCGAGACGAGCTACGGCGACGCATCGGCGCGCGGCCACGTCGTGGCGCTCCCTCCGGACGAGGCCTTTCTCACATGGCCGGACATCGAGGGGCGCACGTCCAGCGCGCCCCGCCTCGAAGAGCTCGCCGTCGGCGAGGACGCCGAGGTACGCCACGTCCCCTGCCAGCCCGCGATGGAGTTTCGCGGCCGCGTCAACGACTGGGTCGCCGAGATCCGCGAGCGGCGCGAGCGGGGCGACACGATCCTGTTTGTCGCCGACAGCCACGGCCGCGCCGAGCGCACGGTCGAGATCCTTCGCGAGTACGAAATCGTTGCCGTTCCCGTCGAGGATGTCGAGGCTGCCCACGCGGTGACGGTCCTCGTCTCCGTCGGATCGCTGTCGCGCGGGTTCCGCCTGCCCGACGCGGCGCTCCAGATCTATGCGGAGTCGGACGTCTTCGAAGAGGAGCGGCGGCCCGCCGACAAGCGGCAGAACCTTGCGAAGACGTTCCTCTCGGACCTTCGCGACCTGAAGGTGGGCGATCTCGTGGTCCACGTCGACCACGGCATCGGCGAATTCGTGGGACTCAAGCAGCTCGGCGTTCGCGGCGCCGGCGAGGCGCAGCAGGAGTTCCTCGAGCTGCGGTACGCGGGTGAGGACAAGCTGTTCGTACCGGTGGAGCGGCTCGATCTCGTCCAGAAGTACACGGGCGGCTCCCGCCCGGCGCTCGATCGACTCGGCGGGACGACGTGGGAGAAGGCCAAGACGCGCGTCAAGAAGGCCATGCGCGACATGGCCGAGGAGCTGCTGAAGCTGTACGCGCAGCGCCAGGCGGTGCCGGGCCACGCCTTCGGATCGGACACGCACTGGCAGGAGGAATTCGAGGACGCCTTTCCGTACGAGCTGACGCCCGACCAGGTGACCGCCATCGTGGACATCAAGGGCGATATGGAGACGCCGACCCCGATGGATCGGCTGCTCTGCGGCGACGTCGGCTACGGCAAGACCGAGGTCGCCATGCGCGCGGCGTTCAAGGCGGTGATGGACGGCAAGCAGGTCGCGTTTCTGGCGCCCACCACGGTGCTCGCTTTCCAGCACCAGAAGACCCTGCGCGATCGCTTTGCGGGATTCCCCGTCGCGATCGAGATGGTGAGCCGGTTCCGCACGAAACAGGAGATCAAGGCGACGCTCGACGGCCTCGCCGCGGGCAAGGTGGACATCATCGTCGGCACCCACCGGCTGTTGTCGAAAGACGTCGTGTTCAGGGACCTTGGCCTGCTGGTCGTCGACGAGGAGCAGCGGTTCGGCGTGGCGCACAAAGAGCGCATCAAGCAGATGCGCAGGAAGGTCGACGTGCTCACGATGACCGCGACGCCGATTCCGCGGACGCTCAACATGTCGCTCGTCGGCATCCGCGACATGTCGATCATCGAGACCCCGCCGAAGGATCGGCTGTCGATCCAGACGAACGTCGTGAAGTTCGACGCGCCGGTCATCGAGCGCGCCATCCGCAACGAGGTGGCGCGCGGCGGCCAGGTGTACTTCGTCCACAACCGCGTGGAGTCGATTTTCTCCATCGCCAACCTGCTGCAGCGGCTCGTCCCCGAAGCGAGGATCGTGGTCGGCCACGGCCAGATGGGCGAGGAGGAGCTCGAACGGGCGATGCTCGGATTCGTCGAGCGCAGGTTCGACGTCCTGCTGGCGACGACCATCGTCGAGAACGGCCTCGACATCCCGAATGCCAACACGATCATCATCAACAGGGCCGACCGGTATGGGTTGTCGCAGCTCTATCAGCTGCGCGGCCGCGTGGGACGCTCGGACCGCGCGGCCTACGCGTACCTGTTAATCCCACCGCAGGAGTCGCTCTCGGCCGTGGCGCGCAAGCGTCTCGCGGCCATCAAGGAGTTCAGCGATCTGGGCAGCGGCTTCCGCGTCGCGGCGCTCGATCTGGAGATCCGCGGGGCGGGCAACCTGCTCGGCGGCGAACAGAGCGGCCACATCGAGGCCGTCGGCTTCGAAATGTATATGAAGCTGCTCGAGGAGTCGGTGCGCGAGCTGAAGGGCGAAGAGATTGAGGACGATGCGCGCGCCGCCGTCAACCTCGGCGTCGACCTGAAGATCGAGGACGGCTATATACCCGAAATGAACCAGCGGCTGATGGTCTACCGGAAGGTGGCGGCGGCGCGAAGCGAGAAAGAGCTGGAATCGACGCTCGATGAGGTGCGCGACCGGTATGGCGCGCTGCCCGGCTCCGTCCTGAACCTGGCCGAGTACGGCCGGATTCGTGTGCTCGCCGACCGGCTCGGCGTGGACGCCATCGACCGGGAAGGGCGGCTCGTCGTCATTAAGTTCAGGGCGCAGGCCAACGTCGACCCGGTGCGGCTCATCAAGGTGGTCCACGACCAGCCCGGCGCGACCCTCGTCCCACCGGGGTCGCTGAAGCTGGATTTGGAGGTTACTGGGGCGCGTCCGGCGCGGAAGGCGGGATCTCGCGAAACCAGCTGGTGGACGGCGCGGGCCACCGCCGGGGAAGTGACCGCGGGTTTCACCAAAGAAGAGATCCTTCGGAAGCCCGAGGCCAATCCGCGGGCCGAAGGCGGCATGTTCGCCCGTCTGGACGAGCTGTTGCGGGCCTTGGGTTAAAATATTGATTTTTCAGGGATTGTCCATGATCAACAGACGCGCCGCACACGCGGACCGTAAAGGTCCGCGCCGCACATTCCTCCCCGTCGTCCTGCTGGCGCTCCTCGCCGCCGCTCCAATCGGGGCGGAAATCATCGAGCAGGTCCTCGTCAACGTGAATGGCGACATTCTCACCAAGACGGAGTTCGAGCAGCGGCAGATCGCCGTGCTGCGGACCCGTCCCGAGCTCGGCAACGTCACGCCCGATAGCCCCGAACTTCGAAAGGCCATCAGCGAAGTGACGCCCCAGCTGATCCTGGACGCCGTCGACGAGCTCCTGCTGATCCAGCGCGGGCGCGAGATGGGCCTCGCGCTCGGTGACGAGCAGTTCAACAGCATTCTCGACAACATCAAGAAGTCGAACAACCTGGAGGACGATGCGCAATTCCAGGCGGCGCTAAAGCAAGAGGGAATGACGATGGCCGACCTGCGGCGGCAGCTGGAGCGCCAGATGCTGGCATCCGAGGCGCAGCGCCGCGACGTCGTCGACAAGATCAGCGTCACCGAAGCCGAGGCGCAGGCGTACTACGAGGCCCACACGACGGAATTCACGACGCCGTCGGAGCTCACGCTCCGCGAGATCTTCATCGACGTGCCCGTGACCGATCGCGGCGTCAACGTGGCTGAAGACGACGCCGCGAAGGCCGAAGCGGAAGCGATCCGGAAGCGGCTGCTCGCGGGCGAGCCGTTCCCGCAGCTCGCCGCCGAAGCGTCGGACGCCCCCTCGAAGGCCAATGGCGGCCTCATCGGCCCGATCAAGCGCGACGAGCTCGCCGAGGCGCTGCAGAAGATGCTCGATCCGATGAAGGTGGGCGACCTCACCGCCGTGCTGCGCACGCCGCGCGGCTACCAGATCCTGAAGCTCGAATCGCGCACCGAAACCAAGATCCGCACCTTCGACGAGGCGCGCAGCGACATCAGCAACAAGGTCGGCGAAACCAAGATCACGGGCGAGCGCATGAAATATCTCGAGCGGCTTCGCGCACAGGCCACGATCACGTGGCGCAACGATGAGCTGAAGAGAGCCTACGAGGTGGCGCTCGCCGCACGACAGAAAGTCCTGGCGGGATGACGGACGGCTCGTGGTTTGCGCTCTGGACGCGCTCGCGCCACGAGCAGGTGGTTCGGGAGCAACTCGAACAGAAGCGCATAGAAGCGTTCCTGCCCACTGTCACCAAGTGGAGCCGCTGGAAAGACCGCAAGAAGAAGATCGACTGGCCGTTGTTTCCCGGGTACTGCTTCGCCCGCTTCGATCCGCGCGACCGCCTGCCCATCCTCAAGTGCACCGGCGTCGTGAACATCATCTCGTTTGAGGGCGAGCCGGCCCCGATTCCGGAGCACGAAATCGAAGGCATCCGTCAGCTCGTGGAGAGCGACCTCGCCTACGACCCGTGCCCGATGATTCGCGAGGGGATGATGGTGGAAGTCATGCATGGCCCGCTCAGGGGCGTCGTCGGACGGCTCATTCGCAAAGGGGCGCACGCGCGCCTGATTCTCAGCGTCGACCTGATCGGCCAGGCGGTGAGCGTCGAGGTCGACGCCGCCGACGTCCGAGCATATTGATGAAGATCGGCAACGTCACTCTCGGCTCGCCGTTCGTCGTCGCGCCGATGGCCGGCATGACGGACACGGCGTTCCGCCGGCTCGTGAAGCGGCAGGGCGGCTGCGGCCTCGTCGTGACCGAGATGGTGTCGTCAGAGGGGCTCGTCCGCGGCATCGACCGGACGCTCGAATACGCCGAGTACACCGAGGAAGAACGTCCCGTCTCGATCCAGATCTTCGGCGGCGACCCGGCAACGATGGCGGCCGCGGCGCAGATCGTCGAGGGGATGGGCGCCGACATCGTGGACGTGAACATGGGCTGCCCGGTGCCGAAGATTGCGAAGCACAACGCGGGCTGCAGCCTCATGCGTGAACCGCAGCATGCCGCGACCGTCATTGGCGCCATGGCGAAGGCGGTCAGGATCCCGGTGACGGTGAAGATGCGGGCCGGGTGGAATGACGGGGCGCGCAATGCGCCGGAGCTCGCGAAGATGGTGCAGGACGCCGGCGCCGCTGCCGTCACCATCCACGGCCGCACGGCGGAACAGTCCTACAGCGGCAGCGCCGACTGGGATCTGGTATCGAAGGTGGCGAACGAGCTGACCATCCCCGTGATGGGGAGCGGCGACTGTGTCGAGCCGGAGCAGGTGATAGAGCGGATGGCGTCGGGTGTCAGCGGCGTGCTCGTCGGTCGCGGGGTGCTCCGCAACCCGTGGATCCTCGCGCAGGCTGCCGATCTGTCCGCCGGCCGCCCGCCTCGCGCGGTCACGGTGCGCGAGCGCGGCGAGTTCCTCTGCACCTATATCGAGATGCTGCTCAACGAGCGGGTCAACGAGGGTCAGGGCTTCCGGCATGTCGCGCCGGGCATGGATGCCGGTGCCGGTCCCGCGCGCGGGCGCGAGCGCTGGGTCATCAACAAGGTGCGAGCGCTCTGTGCCTGGTATTCGAAGGGGCTCGAGGGCGGGTCTCAGCTCCGCACGCGCGTGAACACCGCGGCGAGCCTCGGAGAGCTGCGGACGATCGTCGACGAGTTCTTTTTCGGCGTTCCGGTCGCGTCCTGATCAGGCGGCGTTGACGGTCAGCGTCAACAGCGTCACCTTCCAGAAATACAGAATCCCGCGGGCATGTGGCGGCGCCAGCGCCCGTCTCACGAGCTGGCGGATCGCGCGGGCCCGGCTTCGTCTTGCGAATCGCTTCATTTGAGAGTCTCCGTTACAGCATCAGCAGCGCGAGCAGCACGCAGGGCAGGGCAATCAGGCTCCAGGCGGTGGTTGGCATCTCGATCGTCCTCTCGAGCGCATGCCACTCCAATCGGCGTACCAGCTCGAGATCCGCAAATTGCCGTCAAAGCCGGGCCGCAGCCGCGGTGGCGGGGCGATAAGAAGAAAAAGTCTGGAACTTGTGCGAACCGGCCCGCAGAAGACCCAGCCCGGCCGTGGCGTATGATTCGGAACCCCAATGCAGCGCGACCTGACGACCGGCTCGATCACGAGGCACCTGCTCACGACCATGAGCTTCATGCTCGTGACGATGCTGTTTCAGACCCTCTATTTCCTGATTGACCTTTACTGGGTCGGCCGGCTCGGCACCCAGGCGGGTTCCTTCTGTGTTCAGGGCAGCAGCAACGCCGCCAGGCCGGTTGTCCCTTCCTCCAGATCGAAGTCGTACATCAGCGCCTGCTCGAGCGCGTCAAAGAACTGCGCCCCGAGCTGCTGGTGGGCCGGATGCTCCAAGTACGCCTTGAGGCCCGCCGCATCGTCGAATTCGAGAACCGCGGCGTATTGATAGTCCACCGTCATCTGCGTCTCGTAGCCGCGTCCATGCAGCAGGCGCTTTCCAACGCGGGCGCGGCGGATTGACGGAATCTGCGTCAGAGCCGCCCCGAAGGACGCGGCAAGCTGGCGTCTCGCATCCGGGGACAGATCAGCGCGGGGCTTGAACAGGACGACGTGCGCGATCATCCGCGGCGCCGCCGATCGCGCGGCGGGCCACCCGGCTTGAAGCTTCGGGGAGGAGCGCCGGGCTTGAAAGCTCGCGGCGGACTTCCAGGCTTGCGATCGCGAGGAGGACCGCTGGCCTGCCAGGGACGGTCACCTGCCGGCTTGCGGTCACGCGGAGGACCGCTTGGCCTCCAGGGACGGTCGCCTTCGTGTTTGCGATCGCGCGGAGGCCCGCCGGGCTTCCGATCTCGCGGCGGACTTCCAGGCTTGCGATCGCGAGGAGGACCGCTGGCCTGCCAGGGACGGTCGCCGCCTGGCTTGCGGTCACGTGGCGGACCGCTGGGCCTCCAGGGACGATCGCCTTCCTGTTTGCGATCACGCGGAGGACCGGCGGGCTTGCGATCTCGCGGCGGACCCCCAGGTTTGTGATCGCGCTGGGGACCGCTGGTCTGCCAGGGACGGTCGCCGCCCTGCCCGCGGCCACGCGGGGGGCCGCTCGGCCTCCAGGGACGGTCGCCTTCCTGTTTGCGATCGCGTGGAGGCCCGCCGGGCTTCCGATCTCGCGGCGGACCGCCCCGCGTGTCGTCCCGCGGCGGACGACGACCTGCGGCCTCGCGCAGCGGATCGCCATGGGGTTTTACGTCAGGCGGTCGATTTCGGTGTTCGTCAGGCGGCCGATTCCGGTGCTCGAATCGTTCCTTCCGCCAGTCGAGGTTCCTCTTCTTCTTGGCGTCCTTGAATTTCTGCCGCGGGTCGTGGTGCTCGCCGCCAGGCCGCCAGTCGCGGCCGCGCGCTTCAGGACGGGCCGCCCGCGCGCGCCGGGTATCGGCCTCCTGCCTGGCTTCTTCCGCGGACTCCCACAGCCTGCCGCGCGCGAAGTATTTCATGACGGCATCCGGATGTTTTTCCAGGATGCGGTTGAACGTCGGCAGGAGTTCCTCGCGCTCGGCGGCGCGAAACGCCGTCGGCAGGCCGCCGGCGATGATCGTCCAGTACACAAAGCGCGGCGGCATCAGCGATCGGCTCCAATCCGTCTCAGCTTTTCCACGAGCGTCGTCCGCTTGATGCGAAGCAAGTCCGCGGCCTTGTTGCGGTTGCCGCGCGTCCGATCGAGCGCGCGCTGGATGAGGTCGCGCTCGATGGACGAGAGGTATCCCGGCAGGTCGATCCCGTCGTCGGGAAAATCGACGAACGGCGCCGAGATCGACTGCGGCGTGGCCTGCACTTCGGGCGGCATGTCGGCGATGTCAATCTCCTGCCGGCCGGTCCCGAGCGCCACGGCGCGTTCCACCGCGTTCTCCAGCTGCCGCACGTTGCCGGGCCACTGGTACGCCATCAGCGCCCGCATGGCGCCCTGCGACATGTGCAGGCCCGATCCCGGCGCGAACTTGTCGAGGAAGTGCTTCACCAGGATCGGGATGTCGTCGCGCCGATCGCGGAGCGGAGGCAATTCAATCGGGATGACATTGAGGCGGTAATACAGGTCTTCGCGGAAAGCGCCGCCCGCCACCATCCGCGACAGCTCCACGTTCGTCGCCGCGATGACCCGCACGTCCACCTTGATCGTCTGGTTGTCGCCGATCCGCTCGAACTCCCGTTCCTGCAGCGCGCGCAGCAGCTTCATCTGCAGCGCCACGCTCATCGTCCCTACTTCGTCGAGAAAGAGCGTCCCCTTGTGCGCCTGCTCGAACCGGCCCTGCCGCATGCCGACGGCGCCGGTGAACGCGCCCCTCACGTGGCCGAACAGCTCCGCCTCGAGCAGGGTCTCTGGAATCGCGCTGCAGTTCAGCGCAACAAAGCGATGCGCGCGCCTCGCGCTGTTGTGATGGATCGCGCGCGCCACGACCTCCTTGCCCGTGCCCGTTTCGCCGGTGATGAGGATCGTGCTGTTCGATCGCGCCACCGTCTCCAGCATTTGAAACAGCGCCTGCATGGGACGGCTGCGGCCCAGGATGCCGCCGAACTGATAGCGCTCTTCGAGCTGCGATCGCAGGTACGCGTTCTCTGACGTCAGGCGCCTCTGCTCGAGCGCCTGATCGAGCACGTGCATGAGCTCATCGAACTGAAACGGTTTGGCGATGAAGTTCGACGCGCCGCGCTTGATCGCGTCGACGGCGTCCTTCACCGTTCCGTAACCGGTGATGACGATGCCGACGATGCCGGGGTAGCGGCCGACAGCGGCCTCGATCACGCGGCCCCCGTCGATGCCCGGCATCCGGAGGTCGGTGATCACGATGTCGAAGGCGAACTGCTCGAGCAGATCCAGCGCTTTTTCGCCGTTTTCGGCCTCGACCACTTCGTAGCCGCGGTCGCGGAGCCGCTCGGCCATGAGCGCCCGGAGCGCGGCCTCGTCGTCCACGAACAGCACATGTGGGGCGGGTTCGGCCATGTCTGGAGCGCCAATATCTTGACACAGAACCCTGTGAGGGTCGGATCTAACGGATTGCCGGGAGGGGCCGATACAGGTTCTGTAACCCCGTTAGAGCCGCTAAACGGCTGTGAGAGAAGCTTATGGACCGCCAGACACTGTCCATCATGAAAGCGTGCGAAGCGGTCGGCGTGAGCCGCCGCACCATCTACAACTGGATCGCCGCCGGGAAAGTCGAGTACGTCCGAACCGCCGGTGGCTCGATTCGCATCTTCGCTGACACGCTGTGGCGCGACGCCGCCGCGTCCACCCGGGTGATGGCCGCCAACGCCACACACACCGCGGGCCGCGCGTGAACGTATCAGCGCATCTGCCCGGCACCGCGCCGGGTCCGGTTGAGTCCAGCCCAGAGATGCGCCGGTTGTTCCACCAGCTGAACAACCAGCTCGGGATCATCCTGGCGCATGCGGAACTGCTCGAGGCGAAGGCCGCGGATGACGGCCATCGTTCGCGGGCATCGCAGGTGGTGTCGAGCGTCCTTGACGCGATGGGCACCGCGCGCGAGATTCGCCGCCGCTCCGAAGCCGCCGGCGCCTGAGCGGGTACTGAATCAGCACACCTTCGTGCAACGCACAGGGTGCGCTGTCCAAACCGCAAGCAGACACGAAATTTGTAATTGACTCCGCCAAATTCTTGGCGGACTCACCCCCTGAAATCGCCAAACAGATGACGTTTTGGGCGATATCGGAACACTGCCCGGTTACACTTTCGGCCGCATTGAATTGCCCCAAAGTGCATAGCTGACAGCGACTTACAGGCGCGTATCTCTCTGCCTCCAAGGGGTTAGGGCATCTGGCTCTTCCGTTTGGTATCGCCGTTGCCTTAGACGGCGCCCGGAGGACAGGCCATGCGCCCCCAGACCGTCAAGCAGAATCCACGCGTCGTTGCGACGATCCCCTTCGTTGAGCAGCTCGCCCGCCGCGTGGCGGCGACGATGCCGCACTCGATTGACATCGGCGACCTGGTCCAGGACGGGGTCATCGGGCTCATCGACGCCGCCCGCCGGTTTGACGAAGGGCGCGGCATCAAGTTCGAGACGTTCGCCGAGCGGCGCATCCGCGGCGCCATGATCGACGCGCTGCGCAAGGACGCCTGGCCGCGCGGCGTCCGCCGCCAGCGCCGCGAGCTCGAAGCGGCCCGCGAAGAGCTGCGCCGCGAGCTGGGATGCGAGCCGTCGCTGGCCGACCTGGCCGCGAAGGTCGGTTCCGACGAAAAGCGCCTCGGGCGCACCATCGTCCGCATCAATGCGATCGAATCGACCTCGCCGCTGGCCAACAACGACCACCTCGACGAATCCTCGCTCCCGCAGGCACTGATTCCCTCTGAACCCGAACAGCCCGACACCGCGTACGAGAAGGAAGAGACGCGCCAGCGCGTGCTCGGGGCGATCGAGTCGCTCCCGCCGCGCGAGCAGAAGGTCATCGGTCTTTACTATTACGGCGAGGCGACGATGAAGCAGATTGGCGCCGAGATCGGCGTCAACGAGTCGCGCGTCTCGCAGCTCCACGCCCGCGCGATCCGCCGGCTGCGCGATGCGCTCGGCACGATGGTGCCGCCGGCCGAAGCGGCCAAGGTGATGCGGAGCGCGATCCTGTCGTTCCAGAAACCGAGAATGGCGAAGGCTACGCTCGACAGCCGTGTGCGCGTTGCGGATGGCACGCCCGCCGGCGTCGTCGTGCCTTACGCCAGCGTTTCCCGTACGGCGCGCAGCAAGTCGCCGAGCCTGAATGGCTTGGCGAGCCAGCGGCAGCCGCTGTCGTCGAGAAAGCGCTCCGCGTCGGTGCCGGCCACATCTCCCGTGACGAAGATGACGCGCCGCGCCAGCGCGGGCGTCGCCGCCGCGATCGCGCGATAGAGCGTCATTCCATCGACGCGCGGCATCTTCAGGTCGCAGATCACGACGTCGTAGGTTTTCTTCCGCACGCGGGCGAGCGCTTCCTCGCCGTCGCCCGCGTGATCCACCGCTAATCCCGCATCCGTCAACGCCTCGCCCACCGCGGCCGCGAGCGCCTGCTCGTCCTCGACCAGCAGCACCGACGCCCCCTTCACGGCTTCCATCGACGGCGCGCCGGGCCGTGGCCGCGACGCGGGCCTCTCGCTGCTGACGGGCAGCTCCACGACGAACGCCGCCCCACGCGGGGGCGTTTCCACGCGAATGCGGCCGCCGTGCTCCTGGACGATGGCGTAGGCCACGGTGAGCCCCAGGCCCGTTCCCTTGCCGACCTCTTTGGTGGTGAAGAAGGGGTCGAAGATCTTGCTTCGCGCATCCTCGGGCACGCCGGGCCCATCGTCACTCACCTCGAGCGCGACGGCGTCGCGCTCTTCGTCGTGCCACGTGCGGAGGACCATGGCGCCGCGGCCATGCGCCGACACCATCGCCTGTTCCGCATTGATGACCAGGTTGAGCAGCACCTGCTGAATCTGGTGGGCGTCGGCAAACACCTGTGGCAGCCCCGACGCCAGCGCGGTCACGACCTCGATATTCGCGAGCCGCTGCTCGTAGGCGCGCAACGCCAGCGTTTCACGCACCACCTGGTTGATGTCGATCATCGTCCGCGTCGACTGCCGTTTTCTCGCAAACGTCAGGAGATTGCGGACAATGCGCGCCGCCCGATCCGCCTCGCCCAGGATGACGTCCACGCCACGCCGCGTCCCCTGGTCCAGCGTTTTCTCCGAGAGGCGCTCGGCCCAGCTCAGGATCGTCGCCAGCGGGTTGTTCAGCTCGTGGGCCACGCCGGAGATCGTCTGGCCGAGGGCGGCCATCTTTTCGGCCTGCAGCAGCTGCTGATAGAGGTCGCGGGACTGGTCGTCCATCCGCTTGCGCTCGCTGACATCGCGAATGAGCGCTTCCACGCGAACGGCGCGCTTCGCGGCGGGCTCCGCGCGCGCCGTCACCTCGACCCAGACGGGCGAGCCGTCGACCCGGCGCATGCGCAGCAGGTAGTCGTTGACGGCGCCTTCCGAGGTCAGGCGGTTGAGGAACGAGGCCCTGGCCAGCGGGTCCGCGAAGCGATCGGGCGCGAATGGCGCGACGTCGGCGTCGGGCGCGTCGGCCGTATATCCGAAGATGGCTTTGAGGTACGCGTTGGCGGCCAGCGTGGCGCCGCCTGCGCCATCGTCGGCAGTGGTGAGCAACCCTATGAAGACGCCCTCACGGACCGCTTCGAACAGGTGGGCGAAGGCGCTGGCACGCTGGTCGCGCGCGGGCGCCCGTGTGGATCGTGGGGTCAATGGCCGATGATTATATAGACCCCTGGAAGCCGCTCAGTCAGTCATGTTGGACGTTCGATGCGCATAATCGGTCGCAATGACCTGTTCCTGCTGCTCGGCCTGGCGATCGCGCTCTTCGCGATCACCTCGCAGCCGATCGGCCGGGCCGTCGCCTACGTCCAGGAAGTTGAACGGAGCTTGGGGCTCCAGCTGCTGCCCGGCCTCGTCATTCTGGCCGCGGTGTTCGCGTTCCACCTTGTTCGGAAGCGCCAGGAGGCGCGCGACGAAGCGCTGACCGCGGCGACGGAATTGCGCCAGGCGACCGCGCGTGCGGAGGAAATGGAGCGCCTCGTGGAGTTCGGCAAGGCGCTCGCGGAGTCGCTGACGTACGACTCTATTCGAGCCGCCGCTGTCAGCCACTTTTCGAAACTGACGGGAGACCGCCCATCGTGGGCGATGGTGCGGACCAGCACCCATTGGCGGAGGCTCACGGTCACGGGCGACATTCCGCTGGCCGACTGTGAGCGTACCGCGCAGATGACGCTCGGCGAAACCGTGCTCCCCGGGGCGGGCGCGAAACACCGCAATGACGTCACGTTTCCGATGATCGTCGCCGGCGAGCCGGTCGGGGTCGTCGGGGTGGCCGCGGATCCGCCGCTCGACGAGCAGCAGCGCAGCGTCCTCGCCGCGGCCGCCGCCATGCTTGCCGTGTCGCTGAAGAATGCCGAGCTCTTTCAGGTCGTGCATGAGAACAGCGTGCGCGATTCGCTGACCGGCTGCTTCAATCGCAAGCACGCGATGGAAGTGATCGATGGCGAGCTGCGGCGCGCCCGCCGGTCGCATCTACCGCTGTCGATGATCATGTTCGACCTCGATCATTTCAAGCAGATCAACGACGGCTACGGCCACCTGTGTGGAGACGCCGTGCTCGCCGACGTGGGCCAGCGGATGAACGCCGTCCTCCGCGGCAGCGACGTGAAATGCCGCTACGGGGGCGAAGAGTTCCTGATCCTGCTGCCCGATACGACGGCAGCGGGCGCGAAGCGCGTTGCGGAGCTGGTACGCACCAAGCTTGAAGAGACGCCGGTGCGCTGGAACAACATCGACGTCCCCGTCACGGCGAGTTTCGGCCTGACGGCTGCCAACCCCGGCGAGTTGGAGGTGAAGAGCCTCATCGGCCGCGCCGACGCCGCGCTGTACCGCGCCAAGCAGAACGGACGCAATTGCGTCTTCTCGGCCGACGAGACCGAGGCGCTGGCCTGAACCACACGCCAATCCTGTGATCGCGGTCCTGCTGGGCGCGCTTCTGCTCGCTGAGCCGTTCGGCCCGCGGGTGATCGTGGCGACGGCAACGGTACTTCTGGGAATTGCGGTGGTGCGGGGCGGGGAACCGCAGAGGCAGCCGGACCCCGCCCCGGAAGCAGCCGAGCTGATCCGGGACGGGCCCGCCTTACAGTCTCAGGTCAGACAACGCGCCGCCCGCTGACCAGCCGCACGAGGAACAGCACCACGGCAATAACCAGCAGGACCCAGATGAAGTTCCCCAGCGTGTAGCCGCTGACCATCCCCAGAAGCCAGAGGATGATCAAGATAATCGCGATGGTTTCGAGCACGTCTCAGCCCTCCCACATCCCGCCGCGGGACTCGCCCCGCCGGCGTCAGTCTGCAGGGGTGGGCTGCAACATGAGTACCCGGGTTCGTGCGACCTGAGCGGTACTCCGCGGCTGAGAATGAAAGGCTGGGCTATTGCAGGGCGCCGCCGCGAGGGCCGAGCGCGAACGTCATGGTGCCGCTTACGGCGACGATACCGTTGACGCGGGCAAACCCGCTGAGTTGACCGACGCGGCTGCGCAGCCGTTTCACGAGCGCCTCGATCTCCACGACGTCACCGGGCGACACGGGCCGGCGATACCTGACGCGCTCGATACCCATGAAGAACGGCAGCTTCTCGCGGTTCTCCGGCTTCCACAGGATCAGGATCGCTCCCACCTGCGCGATCGCCTCTGTGAGGATCGTCGGCGGCAGCGCCGGCGCTTCACCCGGCTGGTGCGACAGGTAGCGCTCGTTCAGCGAGACGTTCTTGATCCCGACAATCCGCTTGTCCGGCTCGAGCTCGGTGATGCGGTCCACGAGCAGGAACGGATAGCGGTGGGGCAGGATGCGCTCAATCGCGCTGTAATCCAGCGGCAGCGTCAGTGAGTCCATCGGGAAGCGTCCAGTATAATCCGTTCGGAACGTTCGAGCCGTTCGGAACCCTTCGATCAGCGATGAGCTCACAGCCGCCAATAAGTCCGCCGTCCGACACAGAACTCCTGTCGACCTTGTTCGACCTGGGACGTGAGGTCACGTCCGTGCTCGACCTCGAGGAACTGCTCGCCAAGATTCCCCAGCTCATCGCGAGGCTGACCCGCTTCAACGCGTTCTCGGTGTACCTGCTCGACGAGCCGCGGCAGGAGCTGCGGATCGCGTATGCCGTGGGATATCCCGACGGCGTGACCGCCACCCAGCGCCTTCGCCTCGGCCAGGGCGTGGTCGGCGCCGCGGCCGAAGAGGGACGGCCAATTCTCGTCAACGACATCCGTCTCGAGCCGCGCTACCAGGGGCCGCTGCGCAACATGCTCTCCCAGCTGGCGGTGCCGATGCGCCGCAAGGGCAAGGTCATCGGCGCGTTGAACCTGCTCAGCGATCGGACCGGCGCGTTCACGAGCCAGGACGAGGCGCTGCTGCGCCAGTTTGCCGCGCACGTGGCCGTGGCCATCGAGAACGCGCGCCTCTTCAAGTCGGAACGGCAGTACGTCGACACGCTCGAGACGCTTGCCGAAATCGGGCGCGAGATGTCGTCGATTCTCGACCTCGACGTCCTGCTGACCCGCATCGCCGGCCTGACCAAGCGCCTCATCGACTACCGGACGTTCGGCATCCTGCTCCTCAACGAAGCGACGCAGGAGCTCGACATGAAGTTCGCCGTGCGGTACGGCGAGGACGCGACGTCCAAGACGGTGAAGCTGGGACAGGGGCTCGTGGGATGGGCCGCCGAGCACAAGGAGCCGATCCTGGTGTCGGACGTGTCGAAGGATCCGCGCTACTTGAACCTTGTTCCCGACGCCCGCTCCGAGCTGGTCGTCCCGATGCTGATCAAAGACCGGTGCATCGGTGTGTTCGACCTCGAGAGCCCGGAGCTCGACGCCTTTACCAAAGAGCACAAGGAGCTGCTGACGCTGCTCGCCAGCCAGGCGGCGATCGCCATCGAGAACGCGCGGCTCTACGAGGAAGTGCGTCAGAACGAAGAACGGATCGAGAAGGAGCTGCGGTTCGCGCAGCGCGTGCAGGTGGCGCTCCTGCCCACGGAGCTGCCGGCGGAGCTGCACAACGCCGACGTCGCCGGCCGGTTCGAGCCGGCGCACGAGCTCGGGGGCGATCTCCACGATTTCCTGGCGCCCGAACCGAACACGCTGGTGGTCGCGGTGGGCGACGTCTCCGGCAAGGGGGCGCCGGCTGCGCTCTACGGCGCATTCGCGGCGGAACTTGTTCGATCGCGGACGCTGCGCCGCCGCTTTACCCCCGACAGGTTCAGCGTCGCCGGCGTGCTCGAAGCCATGAACAAGACGCTGCACGAGCGCCAGCTGGCGGAATACTTCTGCACTCTCTGCTACGCCCTGTTCGACTTCAACCGGCGCGTGCTGACCATGTCGAACTCAGGCCTGCCGTACCCGATTCACTGCACGGATGAGGGGTGCGGCCAGATTGAGCTCCCTGGCATGCCGCTGGGGTCGTTCGCCGGCGTCACCTATGACGAAGTGACGATTCCGCTCAACCAGGGCGACGTGTTCGTGTTCTGCACAGACGGGATTTTCGAAACCATGAACCAGGACAGGGACGAGCTGGGCGCGCGGCGGGTGTGCGAAGTGGTGCGCGCACACCGCCTGCAGACGGCGCGCGCGATTGTGGATGCGGTGTTCGAGGCCGCGATACAGTTCCGCGGTCACGCGCCTCAGGAAGACGACATGACCGCGGTCGCCGTGAAGATTACCGCATAGCGTAGGGGCCGAGCTTGCTCGGCCCGGACGTCAGCTTCTGATCTTCCGGTCTTCCTCCTGGAGGTGAAGACCGACCGACCGCCCGCCGAACACGGCGAACTCGTTGATCTTGCCCTTCACCTGCACGCGCGTGCCCCGCGCGGGCGTCCGGCCGCTGCGCGACAGCACGGTGATCTCTCCGCTGCCGTCGTCGATGTTATAGAGCTGGAACGGCACCAGCGGGATGCCCCAGCTGCTGGTGACGACGCCGGTGATGCTCACCGACTTTGTGGCGTACTTCGTGGGCTGGTCCTTCAGCTCGGCGATGCGCACGCCGCGCGCAGCGCAGCCCGCGGCAACCAGCGCGGTGAGAATGACGACGGCAAGTGTGTGCTTCATGGCTGACTCCACGCTCCGGTCCCCGAAAAAAGACTGAAGGCCGTGCCCGATCGTGAATGTGAGCGGAGGCCTGAAGGCCTCCGGCTACCCGGCCGGGATGCGGCGATGCCAGCGCCTGCCTGAAAGTTACGCACCCCGGTGATCGAGCCCGGCCACTCCGGGACTGTTCAAGTCCCGTGCCCGCGCGATCGCGCCTTTTTTGGCTGGATTGTGATGCCGCCTGTCCTGATCTCAGGTCACGGTAGCCGGAGGCCTTCCGCCTTCGCTGAAGCTACGGCGGACCACCGGGACGGTCCGCGGAGCGGACCGTCTAGTCAGCACTGGCGAGTCGGGTCGCGGCGCGACCCGACCTTGGCGGAGGTGGTCAGGCCTCCGGATCAATAAGCGTTGAGGTATCGATCGATCTCCCACGGCGAGACGTGGCGGCTGAAGCTGTCCCACTCGGCGCGCTTGGCAGCCAGGTAGTGCCCGAAGATGTGGTCGCCCAGCGTCTCGCGCATGAGCTCGCTCTTCTCGAACTCGTCCAGCGCCTCGTTCAGGTTGGCAGGCAGTTCGTCGATGCGGAGATGCCGCCGCTCGCGGCGGCTCATGGTGTAGATGTTCTTGTTGACCGGTGGGCCCGGATCGATCTGCTTGTCGATGCCGTCGAGCCCTGCGCGCAGCATCACCGCGAGCGCCAGGTACGGATTGCAGGAGGGGTCGGGCGTGCGGAGCTCGATCCGCGTGTTCACGCCGCGCGCCGCAGGCACGCGCACCAGCGGGCTCCGGTTGTGCTCGGACCACGCGATCGCCGTCGGCGCCTCGAATCCCGGCACCAGGCGCTTGTACGAGTTCACGAGCGGATTGGTAATCGCGCAGCACGCCTTCGCGTGGCGCAGCACGCCGCCGATGTAATGGAGGCAGATCCGGCTCAGGTGCCAGTCGCCCTTCTGGTCGAAGAACAGGTTCTTGCCGCCCGCGAACAGCGCCTGGTGCGTGTGCATGCCGCTGCCGTTGATCCCGAAAATCGGCTTCGGCATGAATGTGGCGTGAAGGCCGTTGCGGCTCGCGGCGTTCTTGACCACGAACCGGAACGTGCTCACGTTGTCAGCCGTCACGAGCGCAGCGTCGTAGCGGAAGTCGATCTCGTGCTGCCCCGGCGCCACCTCGTGATGGGCGGCCTCGACGTGAAACCCCATCTTCTCGAGCGCGAGCACGATCTCGCGCCGCACGTCCTCGCCGAGGTCGACCGGCGTCAGGTCGAAGTAGCCGCCGGCATCGTGTGTCTCGGTCGTGGGTTCGCCGTCGGCGCGGCGATGAAAGAGGAAGAACTCGGCCTCCGGCCCGGCGCGCATGGCGAAGCCTTTCTCCCCGGCGAGGGCAATCGCCCGCTTCAGCGTGGACCGCGGGCACCCCGCGAACGGGGTCCCGTCAGGGTTGGCAATGTCGCAGATGATCCGCGCCACGCGCTCCGAACCGGCATACGTCCAGGGAAAGACCTCGAAGGTATCGAGGTCGGGCTTGAGGTACATGTCGGACTCTTCGATCCGCACGAACCCCTCGATCGACGAGCCGTCGAACATGATGGCCCCGTCGAGGGCGTCGCCGAACTGCCGGTCAGGAACTTCGACGTTCTTGGTTGCGCCCAGGATGTCGGTGAACTGCAGGCGCATGAACTTCACTTTTTCCCGCTCGACGCGCTCGAGGATGCGCGCCCGGCGGTCCGCCTTCGCCATCACGAACCCGGATCCAAGAACCTAGAAGCGCTGTTGCAGCGAAAGCGAAAAGCGGTTCATGTCGTCGCCGCTGCGCCACTGCCGCTCGTAGTTGCCGACGATGCCCGTCAGCGTGGGGAGGTCGATCCTGAAGCCGGCGGCCGCGGTGTTGGCGCGGAAATCGCCGATGCGATCGATCGAGAAGTTCTCGAAGTCCTCGACGCCTGCCGCGTAGCCCAACTGGGCCCACACCCGCGGGCGGACCCGATACGCACCCTGCAGGTGCAGGCTATGGCCGCTCGAAACGCTGGCGAGCGTGTTGGACTCGGACCATGAGAGGGCGTACCGCAGGCCGAAGGCGTACCGGGTCCCGGCCGGCGTCCACTGGACCGCGGGCGAGATCGCCGTCGTCTTGGCGCCGGTGAAATCGAAGTGGCGCACGCTGCCCGTCCAGGTCGCGTCCATGTACGTGTACTGAAGTTCGCCCATGTAGTCGCCTTCGGGCATGACGGTGTTGTCGGGCATGACGAGCGCGTGCGCGCGCAGGATGGTCGTGGACTTCCAGCGCCACTCGGCGCCGCCGCCGCCGCGCTGCTCCGAGACGCCGAACTTGCGCTGCGCCTGCCCGCGGCCGAACACACGCCACCGGTCGTTGAGCCGGATGTTCACGGTCACGTCGCCAAAGTGGCTGTCAGGAGTGGATCCGCCGAACTGCTCGCCCGACCCGCGCAGCTCGACGCGATGCAGGTACGACAGCCGGGCCCCTTCGAGCGACATCCGGTGCTGTTCCGTGGGCGAGACGGCATACGCGCGTTCGAAATACTCGATCGCCCGGGGCGTCCGGCCCGCGTACAGGTGCGAGCGGCCGACGGCGGAGATCACCTCATCGTTCTCAGGCTCGAGCTCCTCCGCGACGTCCAGGATCTCCTCCGCCTGCTCGAATTCCCCGCGCGCCAGGAGCGCGTTTGCCACGCCCAGCATCGCCTCGAGATCGCTCGGGTCCTCGAGGAGGACTCCGCGGTACACGGGTTCGGCCAGGTCCTGGTTGCCCATCCGCACGTGGAGACGGGCGATCCAGAGGCGTCCATCGAGATCGTCCGGATTCAGATTGACCAGCCGCTGGAACGCGGCCAGCGCTTCGGCGTCGCGCCCCTCGTTTGCGGCCTCGACCGCCTGTTGAAACGTGGCGAACCCCTCTTGCGGGGAAGGATCCAGGGCCAGCATGGTTGTGAGCAGAAGTGAGAAAACCATTCAAGACACCTCAGTAATCCGGCGTGATCCGCCGTTCTAGGTGTCGGCGGGATAGGGGGACGGGGATAGGGGGAAGGGGGCGAGGGAACTACGCGGTGCGGGCTTCGGAGGAGGGGGCGCTCCCGGCCGGGGTCAGGCTGCCGGCCGGCCACGCCGGAACAACGGTTGAGAGCTGCGCGGCAATCATCGTGGCGACGGCCTGCACGGCGGGGCTGTCTTCGCCGTGGCGAACTTCCACCGAGAGCACGCCGATGCAGCAGTGGAGGCCGAAAAGGGGCGTCACGATGGCGCCTTGCCCGCCGTCCGTCGCGGCTGGCACGACGGCCAGCTGGCCGGTTCGCCAGGCGCTGGCCGCCGCATTTTCAGCGTCCCGCGCGATGGGACCCATGCGCGCGAGCATCGCGTCGCTGTAGCCGTGCGCCATCACGGGGAAGAGCTGTTCGCCCGCGCTGATCCACAGGATCAGGCCCGAGGCGTCGAGCACGCCCGCCGCGCGGCCCAGCAGGCCGGGCAGCGCCGCCGTCGTCGTGATGCGCGACAGGTCTGTGCAGACCGTCGCCGCCGCCGCCAGGTCCACGCGCATCCGGGGCTGAGGCCGCGGCTCCGCGTCGGCGGGCCGCTGCGCGGCACGCTGATCGTTATCCGCGGTGGCTGACGCGCGCCGCGACCGTGTCATCACGATGAGAAGGACACCTGTCCACAACGCCCCGATCGCGCCCAGCCCGAGCCACCGCTGGCGCGTCAGCGCCGTCAGTTCGACCCGAAGCTGAGACTGTTCGGCCACCTGCAGGTCGCGCAGCGACGCGATCATGGCGTCGAGCAGGTTCCGCCCATCGCTGAAGATGACGTCGGAAGCCATGAGTTCCTGGCCGAGCTGGAGGTTCTGGCGGGTGCGCGCATCCGCCGCAGTCAGCGTGGCAACCGACGCGGACAGATGCTGGAGTGCGGCAGGGGCCTCAGGTGAGCGCAGGCTCTCGCGCGCCTGTTGAATCTCGCGCGAGAGGTCAGCCGTCAGCGTCGATGCGCGTTCGAACCACGGCTCGTCGAGCTGCCCCGGCGCCACGTAACTTTGCTGGGCCGTGCCGATGCCCGCGATCGTGTCGCTCATCCGCGCGAGGCGCACGGATGCGTCGCCGGCAAGCGCGACGGCCTTG
>Ga0209640_10000224_pt1 | contig 41461 bp, 42 predicted proteins | sample RifCSP10_1_FD_184018 | JGI IMG/M metagenome (GOLD analysis project Ga0209640, IMG submission 184018) | Soil microbial communities from Rifle, Colorado - Rifle CSP2_sed 10_1 (SPAdes) (version 2) | ecosystem: Environmental > Terrestrial > Deep subsurface > Rock core/Sediment | place: Rifle... | reverse complement strand
TGGATTTCGACTCGGTGGGTGCCGGCGCATCGGGCTGCGGCTGGGCCGGCGCGGCGACCGCGGCTGCCGGCGGCGCGGGCTGGGCCGCCACGATCTGCGCAGCCATCGCCGCGTTCGGATCGGCGGCCGCCGGATCGGCGGTTTGGTCGCCGGATGACGGCTGATCCGCCGCGGCATTCGGGCCGGCCGGCGGGGTTTCGGTAGCGACCGCAACCACGGCTGCTGCAGCGGCCGCGTCGGCGAAGGGCGGCGCCGACTCGGCCCGCGCAGGGTCGGGCAGCAGCTGCGCGAGCATCGCGGCGAGCGCCGATAGATCGACTTTGGTCTGGCCGGGCGTGGCGGGCGCATCGGGCGCATCGGCCGCCGTGTCTGTGGACGCCGTCTGCGGTGCGGGCGCGGCGCCGTCGCTATCCTCGGGCGGCGCTGTATCGTCGTGCTTCGGCGCATCGTCGTGCTTCGGCGCATCGTCGGCGCGCGCACTCTCGACATCCGGCTCGGCTGCCTTGGTCTGCTCGACCGGGCGCTCGGGGCTGGATGCGCGCGGCGCGGACTGATCGGTCTGCGCCGCAAGCGCCGCGCGGAACGAATGGCCGTTCGCGGAGCCGGGAGTCGGCGCAGGCGCGTTCAGACGGATCGCCGGCAGAGCGGCATTATCGATCGCAGGTGCGGACACGACGGAACTCACTCAACTGGGTACAAGGTCACGGCGGCCAATACGCACCGCCGCGTCGTGCGGCTATTCAGCCGGCAGCGCGCATCAGCTGGGCATGCGCCATGCTTGCGCGGGATTCGGCGGCCGCGACTTCCACGGTGATCCGCTCATCCAGGGTCGCCCAAGATTCGCGCAGCGGCTTCAGAAGCTTGATCGCCTGATCGGCAACCCGCGCATCGTTACGCGTGTTGATGAACGCGATGTTGCGCAGCACGATCTCATAGACCACCGACAGGTTCTCGGCGATCCGGCCGCCCTCGACCAGGTCGAGGCTGGCGTAAAGCGCCGCGACCACTTCGGCCGTGCGCTCGGTGGCGCGGAAGCGACACTCGATGTCGCCCTGGCCGATCGCGGTCTTGGCCGCCTCGAGGCTCGCGATGGCTTCGTCATAAAGCGCGACGATCACCCGCGAAGGGAAGGATTCGATCGCGCCTGCGAGCGATTCCGCCGTTATTCCGCTGTAGTTCATTTTCGTCTCCTAGCGATAGGTTGCACGCCCAGGTGCTACTGGAACAGTTTCAGCAGCATCTGCGGCGTCTGGTTGGCCTGGGCCAGCATGGCGACGCCCGCCTGCACCAGGATCTGCCTGGACGTCATCTTGGTCATTTCCGCCGCGACATCGAGGTCCAGAAGGTTGGACCGCGCCGCTTCCGTGTTTTCCATCGCGGTGGCGATGTTGGCGGAAGCGAAGTCGAGCCGGTTCTGGCTTGCGCCGGCGCGGGCGCGCGCGTCGTTGAGCGTATCGATCGCGATGGTGATGGCGCTCGAGGCCGCATCCGCGTTCGCCTTGGTGGTCACGCCGGTCGAGCCGATGGCCAGCGCGTTGGCGGAGATCGAGTTGAGCGTGACGGTGATCTCGTCGGCGGTGGCGCTGGTGCCGGTGCCAACCTTGTAGGTGAACGCCGAGGTCGACGAGCCCGACAGCGCCAGCGTGCCGGTGGCGCGCGTCTGGTTGACCACGAACGCGGTGTTGATCACCAGATCGACCTTGGTGCTCAGAGCCGCGTTGGACAGCGTCACCGCCGTTCCGGTGGTCATGTTGGTGCCGTCGTTGGTGCCCGACGCCAGCGCGCCGGTGTAGGCGCCGTCGGCGGTGGTCACCGTGAAGCTGCCGGCCGTGTTGTATGCGATGGTCGGGGTGGTGGTCGTGGTATGGGCGCCGCGGAACACGATGTCCTGGACGCCCTGGGTGACCGCGAAAGCCGTCGCGCTGGCGCGGTTCACGACGATCGCGCCGTTCACCAGCTGGTTGCCGTTGAATTCGGTATCGAGCGCGATACGGTTTATTTCGAGCAGCAGCTGCTGATACTCGGTGTCGAGCATGCTGCGTTCCGTCGCCGAGAGCTGGCCGGACCCGGCCTGAACGGCGAGCGTTTTCATGCGCAGCAAGATGTCGTTGACGCGCGCCATGGCGCCGTCGGCGACCTGCAGCATCGAGGCGCCCTGGCCGGCGTTCACCTTCGCCTGCTGCATGGCGGAGACCTCGGCCGCAAGCCGCGAGCCGATCGCCAACGAGGCCGCATCGTCTTTCGCCGATACGACGCGCGTGCCGGCCGACAGTTTGGACAGCGACTCGGTCATCTGCATGTCGGAGCGCACCAGGTTGCGATGCGCGACATTGGCCGCGAAATTCGAAATAATGTTGAGCGCCATAACCTCACTCCTTGATCGTGCCGAAGCGACGCATCCTGCGCCGCCCGTCGGAACCGATGCGCGCACAAGGCGCCACGGCTCCGACGCAACGTGTCTTGCAAGTTGCGTGCCAACTCCGTGCCAGCCGGCGAAATGCTTGTTAAGATAAGGAAATCGGCGGCAAAGGATGCTGCGAGAGGGCCGGACGCAGAGGGTGTCCGGCAACACGTTCATGCCGTGGCGGGAAATTCCTGCCGCATGCAGGGCCGCCCTTTGCCCAGCGGTGCGGTCACCGCTTGGTCACTGGGCGCGCGACGAGGCAACCGGCTACCGCGTGGACATGCGGCGGTTGAGCTGCGTGTCGGACGAGCTGCGCGATGCCATGCGCTCCGTGGAACACACGCCGATCCTGTCGGCCAATCTCGAAACGTCGGTGCCCGGCCTGTACGTCATCGGTCCGGCTGCCGCCAATGCGTCCGGCCCGGCGATGCGGTTTGCATTCGGCGCCCGGGCGAGCGCGCCCCGCGTGAGCCGCCACCTCAGCCGGTCATTCGGCCGCCGGCTTGTGGCGCCGTTCGCGAACAAGCGCCGGCAGGCGCAGCCGGAACACGGTTTCACCGGGGCCGGAGGCGACCAGCTCGAGGTCGCCCCCGTGCGCACGCACAATCTCCTGCGCGATCGCAAGCCCTAGCCCGCTGCCGCCGCTCTTCGCCGAGCCCGCGAACGGCTGGAACAGCTTCGAGCGCGCCCGTTCCGACAGCCCCGGCCCGTTATCGACCACCTCGATGACCGTGTCATCGCCCTCGGCGCGTGCGCGCACCGCGATGCGGGTTGCGCCGGCCTCGGCGGCGTTGCGCACCAGGTTGGCCAGCGCGCGGTACAGCTGCTCTTCATCGGCATGCACGGTGAATCCGGCCGGCACCTCGTTGCTGAACGCCGCGCCGACGCCGGCGCCGACCTCGGCGGCGAGCACGCTCAGCGCGAAGGGGCTGCGCCGCGGCGCGGGCGTCCCATCCTGCACGAAGGCAAGCGTCTGCGTGCACAGCTCGACCGCGCGGTCGATCGCGCCCAGGAGCATCGGCGCGATCCGCCGCACCTTGGCGTCCGCGCTGCCCGCCAGCTGATCGGAGGCGAGCCGCGCGGTGGCAAGGATGCCCCGCAGATCGTGATTGATCTTGGCCACCGCTGCGCCCAGCGCCGCCAGCCGCGTCTTCTGCGCCAACGATGCGCGCAGGCTCTCCTGCATGGCGGCCAGCGCGCGCTGCGCCTGGCCCACCTCGTCGCGCCGGGCCGTTGGCACGATCATGCGGCTTGCGTCTTCCGGATTGCGGTGGAACGCCGTCATGCTCTCGCTGATCGCGCGCATCGGCCGCACCAGCAGCCAGCGCAGCGTCAGGAACACCAGTATCGCGGTGACGATCGAGATCGCGATGGAGATCAGCAGCACGCGTCCCGCATAGCGCAGCATCGCTTCGCGCAGCGGCGCCTCGTCGATGATCGTCTCGACGACGATGTCCGGCTCGCGCGGCGACGGGCCGACCACGCGAAGCATGCGGTGACCGCTGCGGGCGAGCGTGGCCAGCGCGCCCACGATCTCGTCGGTCATCGGGGTCTTCGACAGATCGATGCTTTCGTCGACCGCGGGCGGCATGTCGCGGGTCAGCATCAGCGCGCGCACGCCGGGCTGGCGCAGCACGATGCCGAGCGAGCCGGCATGCCGCAGCAGCTCGTCGCGCAGATCCTCATCCACCATGTTGTCGGGCGGCACTTCCAGCGCGAGCGATGCGAGGTGCGCCGCGGCGATCTTCGATTCCAGATAATCCATGCGGAATCGCGCGATCGACGGCACGAGGATCACCACCTCGCTCAACATCACGAACGCGATGGTGAGGAGCAGAAGCCGCGCCGAAAGGCTGTCGAACGGGCGGAAACTCACAGCCTGAGTCTAACCCAGAATGGGCAGGCGGGTGAGAAAACGGACCAGCCGTTTGGTGCGCGGGTTGAACAGCTTCGGTACGTAGAACGTAGTCGCGGCGCGCTTGCCGGCCTCGCCGAGCGTGGGATATGGCAGGATCAACCCGGCGACGGCCTTAAGCTTCATGCCGCGCGCAACCGGCATGATCCAGCTCTGGATCAGCTCGCCCGCGTGCGGGCCGGCGATGCCGGCGCCGAGCACCCGGCCGCGCGGGTCGGCGATCAGCTTGACGAAGCCGGCGATGTCGCGCTCGGCGCGCGCCCGGTCGTTGTCCGCGAACGGCCAGCGCAGGATGCGGATGTCGGCATGCTTTTCCCGCGCCTGCTGCTCGGTCAGCCCGACCTGCGCCAGCTCGGGCGCGGTGTAGGTGACCCGCGGCACCGGCATCGCATCGGCGCGCGCCGGCAGCCGGAACACGGCGCTGCGGATCACGATGCCGGCGTGATGCGCCGCCAAATGGGTGAATTGCAACCCGCCCGCCGCATCGCCGATCGCATAGACGCGCGGGTTGGAGCTGCGCAGCGACCGGTCAACCGTGACGCCGCGCGGGGTGTGCGCGACCCCGGCCTTGTCGAGATCGAGCGCTGCGATGTTCGCCCGCCGCCCGGTCGCGACCAGCAGATGCGAGCCATCGATGGCGCCGGCGGAGGTCTGTACGGTGACGTTCGGCGCCACGCGCTCGACCGTGGCGCCTTCGACGATCGCAACGCCGTCGGCGCGCAGCCGATTGACGACGACGCCCGCCAGCTCGGGGTCCTCGTTCGCCAGCGCCCGCGCCGCCTCGACGATCGTGACCCGCGCGCCGAGCCTGCGGTAGGCCTGCGCCAGTTCGCAGCCGATCGGACCGCCGCCGATCACCACCAGGTGCTCCGGCCGCTCGGCGAGATCGAAGATCGTCTCGTTGGTGAGATACCGCACCTCGTTCAAGCCGGGAATTGGCGGGATCGCCGGCGATGAGCCGGTGGCGATCACGAAGCGCCGCGCTTGCACGGCGATCTCGCCGGCGCGCACGATGTCGCGCGCGACAAAGCGCGCTTCGGCGCCGATGACGCGAACCCCCAGGCCCTCGAACCGCTCGACCGAATCCTGCGGCGCGATCGAGGCGATCACGTCGTGCACATGCGCGTGCACCCGCGCGAAATCCGGGCGCGGCGCGCCGGCCTCCACGCCGAACTGCGGCGCGCGGCGCACCGCCTCGGCGGCGTTGGCGGCCGCGATCAGCGCCTTCGACGGCACGCAGCCGTAGTTGAGGCAATCGCCGCCCATCTTGCCGCGCTCGATCAGCACCGTGACGAGCCCGAGCTGCGAGGCGACCGCGGCGACGGTCAACCCGCCGCTGCCGCCGCCGATCACGCACAGGTCCGCAATGATTGTTTCCGACATCGCTCAGTGTCGCACACGGCGCGCGCGTAGCTGGCGCACAACCGGCGGTATCAGCACCAGCAGCGCCAGCCCGACCAGGGCCGCGATCACCCAGCCGTTCAGCGCCGCGGTCAGCGGCTCGCCGCTGTCGAGCGCGGCGCCCAGCCCGTGCCCTATCAGCACGAAGACCAGTGTCGCCGGCATCACGCCGATCAGCGTCGCCAATACATATGTATCGGTGCGTACGTTGAGAAAGGCAGGCACCAGGTTCACGATCCAGAACGGAAAGACCGGTGTGAGCCGAAGCGCCAACAGATAGGAGAACGCGTCCTTGTTGAAGCCCGCCTCCATGCGTCTCAGCCACGGGCCGGCGCGCGTCCTGAGCGCGGTGCCGAACACGAACCGCGCGGCGAGGAACAGCACCGTCGCGCCCGCGGTCGCACCTGCAACCGCGAGCAGCATGCCGAGGTACGGGCCGAACAGGAAACCGCCGGTCAGCGTCATCACCGCACCCACCGGAAGCGACAGCGCAACTACTAGGATATACGCAACAAAATAGGCTGCGGCTGCCGAAACCTTGTGCGCCGCCACCCAGCCGGTCAGCGCCTCGCGGTGGGTTTTCAACGCGTCCAGGCTGACGAACCGGTCCAGGCGGAAGGCAAAGAAAGCCGCAATCCCGGCTATCAGCGCGCACAGCACCAACAGCCGCGCTGGAGTCAAAAACTTCCTCGATTCAGCGGTTTGCGTTTTCGTGGTCACGACTTATTTATAGCAGCGTACGGCTAGTTCCGTTGACTAACGGGCGGGCAGCCCGTATACAGCGGGCCGTTTTCCAGCCCAGCCGCGTCTTTCATCGGAGAGGAACGTGAAGCGCACATATCAGCCGAGCAAACTCGTGCGCAAGCGGCGTCACGGTTTCCGCACGCGAATGGCGAGCGTGGGGGGCCGTCGCGTGCTGGCCAAGCGGCGTTCCAAGGGGCGCAAGCGCCTGTCGGCGTGACGCGGGACCCAGCCCTGGACCGCCTGAAGAAGCGGTCCGATTTTCTTCGTCTTGCTAAATCGCCGCGCAAGTGGGCAGCCACGGGACTCGTTCTCCAAGCCGCACCGCGGCGTGCAGAGGATCAGGGATTGCCGGTGCGTTACGGATTGACGGTGAGTCGCAAGGTGGGCGGCGCGGTGGTGCGCAATCGCGCACGCCGGCGGCTGCGTGCGGCCGCGTGTGCCGTGCTGCCGGAACACGCCGCGCCGGGACATGATTTCGTGCTGATCGGGCGGCCGGCGACGGTCGATCGCCCGTATCCGGCGCTGCTGGAGGATCTTGCGACCGCGCTGCGCCGGGTCGGCGCCTGGCGCGAGGGACCGGCGGCATGACGGCAGGCGATGTCGCCGCGCTTGGCGTGCGGCTCTACCAATATTCGATCGGTCTGGTGTTGCAGCCTGCCTGCCGATTTCATCCGAGCTGCTCGGCGTATGCCATCGAAGCGTTGCGCACGCACGGACTCGCGCGCGGCGGCCTCTTGAGCATCTGGCGCATCCTGCGTTGCCATCCCTGGAGCGCGGGCGGCATCGATCGGGTTCCCGAACGCGCCGCATCGCGGCGGTAAACGGTTATGGATCAGAAGAACGTCCTTATCGCCGTCCTTATCTCGCTCGCCATCCTGATGGGCTGGCAGATCTTGTTCGAGCACCCGAAGCTCGAGCGCGAGCGTCAGCAGCAGGCGGCCGAGCAGGCCGCGCCGCAGACGCCTGGCGCGCGTCCCGCCGCGCCCGGCGTGCCGCCCGGACCGGTCGCGGCCGGAACGCCGGCTGCGCCGCCCGGCTCGCGCAAGACCGCGATCGAGGCCTCGCCGCGGATCAAGATCATCACCCCGCGGGTCACCGGCTCGATCGCGCTGCGCGGCGGCGACATCGACGATGTCACGCTCACCGACTACAAGCAGACGGTAGACAAGGACAGCCCGCCGATCACACTGTTCTCGCCGTTCGGCTCGGAGCATCCGTATTTCGCGCGGTTCGGCTGGCTGGCGCAGGAGCAGGGCATCGAGGTGCCCGGGCCGGAGACGGTGTGGCAGGCCGATCGGCCCGAACTGTCGCCCGGCAGGCCGGTGACGCTGAGCTGGAAAAGCCCGCAGAACCTGGTGTTCACGCAGAAGATCGCGATCGACGCCAACTACATGTTCACCGTCGATCAGAGCGTCGCCAACCAGGGCGACCGACCGGTGACGATGTTCACGTTCGGGCAGATCCAGCGTATCGGCAAGCCCCATATCGAAGGCTTCTTCATCCTGCACGAGGGGATGATCGGCTGGCTGAAGGGCAGGCTGGAGGAGATCGACTACAACGGGCTGGACAAGCCGTTCGAAGCCGATTCGGCCAACGCGTGGCTCGGCATCACCGACAAGTATTGGCTCGCCGCGCTGGTGCCGGATCAAAATGAGCAGATCCACGGTCGGTTCAGCCACACTGCGCCGAACAAGATCGACGAATATTCGGTGGACTACCGCGGCTCGGCGTCATCCATCGCACCGGGCGGCAACGCGCAGGTCACCGGCCGGGTATTCGCCGGCGCGAAGGAGGTGTGGCTGCTCGATGCATACGAGAAAGAGCTGGGCCTCACGCGTTTCGACAAGGCGGTCGATTTCGGCTGGTTCTATTTCCTGACCAAGCCGATCTTCTACGCGCTCGACTATTTCGGAAAGCACCTGGGCAATTTCGGCCTCGGCATCCTGCTGCTCACCGTCATCATCAAGGCGCTGTTCTTTCCGCTCGCCAACAAGAGCTATCGGGCGATGAGCCGGCTGAAGGTGCTGCAGCCCAAGATGATGGAGATCCGCGAACGCTATAAGGACGATCGCCTCAAGCAGAACGAGGCGATGATGAAGCTCTACAAGGAGTCCAACGCAAACCCGATGTCGGGCTGCCTGCCGATGATCATCCAGATCCCGGTGTTCTTCGCGCTCTACAAGGTGCTGTTCGTCACCATCGAGATGCGTCACGCGCCGTTCTACGGCTGGATCAGGGACCTGTCGGCGCCGGATCCCACGTCGATATTCAACCTGTTCGGGCTGCTGCCGTGGAGCCCGCCGGAGGTGATGCTGCTGGGCGCCACGGTGGGCGCCTGGGCGCTCATCATGGGCTGCACGATGTATCTGCAGCAGCTGTTGAACCCCCAGCCGGCCGATCCGATCCAGGCGCGCATGTTCATGCTGCTGCCGGTGATCTTCACCTTCGTGCTCGCGTCGTTCCCGGCCGGGCTGGTGATCTACTGGGCGTGGAACAACATCCTGTCGGTCGGTCAGCAGTGGCTCATCATGCGGCAGGCGGGTCAGAAGCCAGCGCCGTCGGCGCCCGCCGCCAAGTCCAAGAAGAGTTGACCGTGGCCGGTCCGGGCGCGACGCGCACGGACGACGCCGCGCCGTCGCCCGCAGCGCGGCTGTTCTTCAAACCGTGCGAATTCATCGGCTCGGCGCCGCGCGCCGCGGCGCTGCCCAAGGCCGAGCTGCCGGAAATCGCGTTCGTCGGCCGCTCCAATGTCGGGAAATCGAGTCTCTTGAACGCGCTGGTCAACCGGCGCGGGCTCGCGCGGGTCTCGCGCACGCCGGGCCGCACCCAGGCGGTGAACCTGTTCCGGCTGGGCGATGCGCTGATGCTGGCCGATCTCCCCGGCTACGGCTTCGCGCGGGTGGCCAAGGCACAGCAGGATGCATGGGGACGCGTGGCGGTCGACTACCTCAGGAACCGTGCGACCCTGCGCCGCGTGCTGGTGCTGATCGATGCGCGGCGCGGCGTGGGCGAGCGCGACCAGGTCGCGATGGCGCTGTGTGACGACGCCGCCATTCCGTTCCAGGTCGTGCTGACCAAGTGCGACCAGCTCAAGAAGACCGAGCTCGAGGGGGTGATCGCTGCGGTGCGCGACGCGGCATCGGCGCACGCCACGGGGCTGGACGAGGTCGCCGCGACCAGCGTGCGCACCGGAGCGGGGCTCGCTGCGCTGCGCGACTCCCTGGGCAAGCTGGCGGCGACTCCGGCGTTGCGATAGGGTTCGCCCATGAGCGCGAAAGACATCGGCAAGACCAAGGATTTCCTGCGCACCGCGAAGGTGCTGTCGGAGGCCGTGCCGTATATCCGCCGCTATGCCGGCTCCACGGTGGTGGTGAAATTCGGCGGGCATGCGATGGTCGAGCCGGAGCTGGCGTCTCTGTTCGCGCAGGATATCGTGCTGATGCGCCAGGTCGGCGTGCACCCGATCATCGTGCATGGCGGCGGGCCGCAGATCGATCAGATGCTCAAGCGGCTCGCCATCAAGAGCGAATTCGTCGACGGGCTGCGCGTCACCACGCCGGAGACGATGCAGATCGTCGAGATGGTGCTTGCCGGCGCGATCAACAAAGAGGTGGTGTCGCAGATCAACCAGGCCGGTGGCTGCGCAATCGGGCTTTCGGGCAAGGATGGCGCACTGATCCGCGCGCGCAAGCTGCCGCCGGTTCAGCGCAAGGGGGGCGGCGAAGCCGATCTCGGCCTGGTCGGACATCCGGCCAAGATCAACGCCGCGATGCTGGCATCGTTCGCGCAAACCGGCATCGTGCCGGTGATCGCGCCGATCGGGGTCGGCGAGAACGGCGAGACCTACAACATCAACGCCGACACCGTCGCCGGTGCGGTCGCCGCGGCCACCCGGGCCAAGCGCATGCTGATGCTGACCGACGTGGCCGGGGTGCTGGATGGCGCCGGCGAGCTGATCCCGGAGATGAGCGAGGCCGAAGCCAAGAAGGCGATCGCCGACGGCACCATCACCGGCGGCATGATCCCCAAGGTGCAGACCTGCCTCGACGCGGTGGCGTCCGGGGTGGAGGCGGCGGTGATCCTGGACGGCCGCATCCCGCACGCGCTGCTGTTGGAGATCTTCACCGCGCACGGCGTCGGCACGCTGATTCGCGCAGCCCACGCCGGCGGCTGAAATAGTCCCGCGCGGAATCCTCCAAGTGTGTCCTTCCCGCGCAGGCGGGAATCCACACTTTCTTGCCGTTCGCCAGCTGAGCAAGTGTGGACCCCCGCTTTCGCGGGGGTGACATGTTTGGTTGCGGTGCACGGTCGGGCGCGCGCTAGCCGGTTGCTTGCCTGGGCATTGCGGCCCGCTCGAACTCGTCGTCCACGAAGTGGACCAGCTCGCCCACGCGCAGCGCCGGACCTTCGCCGGTGTCCTCGCGCGCAACGCCGCGAGCGCCCAGCCACGCGCTGTCGGTTCCCAGCACCGGCATCGCCGCGACGCTGGTGGGCGCGCTGCCGCCATCGGCGCGGCGGAACGCGAGCGGAATACCGCTCACCGGGACCCGGGCCAGGAACGGGTCCACGCCCGCAGAAAGCTCGGCCAGGAACTCCGCCGCGCGGCGGCCGACCATCGCCTCGGCTGGCCAGCCGAAGCCGCCGTCCTCGGATACGAACGTGAACACGCCCGCGGCGTTGGTCTCCCACGCGAAGTCGCCGGTAAGCGACAACAGATCCTTGTAGCGGCGGCGCGCGGACGCGACCGCGCCGATGCTCGCCGCGCCGATCGGCGCGCTGTGGCCCATGACGAGCGCGGCCTCGCCCTTGGCGAGCGGCAGGATCGAAAGCGTTAGCTGCAATTGGTCGCCGCCTTCCGCCGCCGGCAGCACGAGCGTCACTGTGCAGTCATCGCCCGTGGTGATCGCCTCGGCGACCGCCGCCGCCAGACGCTGAGTGCCGCCGCCGAGCACGGCCTCGATGCGCGCGCCCGCGGCATTGGTGCAAATCACCGCGCCGCTTGGATTCACCAGTGCCACCGCACCGGGAAACCGCGCCAACGCGCCGTCGTTCGCAAGCAGCGTCCGGGTCGCTTTGACCGAATGTGACGCGCGGACGCGGCGGGCCGGGCGGAGAATTCGCATGCTCAGCTGTACCAGCGCGGTTTCGGTTTCGCGGACTCGAACTCTGCGATGTCGAACGACGGGCGGCCGAACAGATAGCCTTGCGCCAGCGGGATGCGGCATTCGACCAGCACCGGCAGGTACGAGGCGTCTTCCACCATCTCGGCGACCGATTCGATACCGAGCTCCGTGCACAGCGCGGCCATCGCCTTCAGGGTCGCGCGGTACTTTTTGTGCTGGATCGCGCCCTGCACGTATTGCCCGGCGATCTTGACGATATCGACGTCAAGCTCGTGCAGATAGGCCAGGGCCGCGGCGCCCGTGCCGAAATCGTCCAGGCATACCTTGTGGCCGGCTTGGCGCAGCGACTGGATGAAGCTGTTGCATGGCGCAAGATCGCGGATGCGCGCCGATTCGGTCAGCTCGATCATGAGCTGCGAGCGCACCGCATGATGCTGGCGCAGCAACTGGTGCAGGGAATCCAGAAACGGGCCGTTCCCCACGGAACGACCCGACATGTTCACCGCCACGGTGTAGCGGCGGTCGGGACGATCGGCCCGGCGCTCCTCCAGCCATTGCAGCACGCGCCGGCACATCGTGTAGTCGAAATCGCAGATCAACCCCACGTTTTCGGCAAAGGCGATGGTTTCGTAGGGCGATGCGCCGATCGCGGAAGAGAACCGCGCCAGCGCCTCGTAATGGCGGATCTTGCGGGTCGCTACCTCGACGATGGGCTGGAACGCGAGCTGCACCTCGTCGCGGGAGACCATGCGCCGGAACGCGACCACGCGCTCGTTGGCATCGCGCACCAGGTCCTCGATGCGCATCGCGGCCTCCCCGCTGGTGCCGTCCAGCGCGGTTTCGCAGATGCGGTTCAAGGTGTAGATCAGCGTGCGGGTGCCGTCGGTTTCGTCCATCATCGTCGCCGCATCGGCGAGCGTCGCGGCGTCGATCGCAACGCCCTTGCCGGCCGGATCCAGCGACCTCAGATAATCGAAGATGCGCGCCTTGAGCTGAGAGATGTCGGCTTCCGGGGCATGCACCAGGCCGTAGTTGGTTTCGTCGAGCCGGGTCGCTAGGTCGCCGCCAGCCGATTCGGCCTTGAGCGCCGCGCCCACGGTGGTGAACAGGCAATCCTGATCGCCACGATCGAGTTGCGTGCGTATGTCGGTCAGATCGCCGAGCCGCACCACGGTGAACGAAAGCGGATCGCCCTGCTCCTGGGCCGCGCGGACCTGCGCCTTGGCGATCTCGGCAAACGATTCCTCGTCCAACAGTCCGGTCTGCGCGTCGCGTCGCACGGTGAAGGAGCGGCCATCGGCGCTGAGCGCGGTGCCGAGGCGGAGCGTGAAATAGTACCCGCCGCCGATTTCCGCGAGCTGGTAGCCCGACGCCGTCAGCGCGATCGGCTCCTGGTTGGGCCGATTGAACCGGATGCGCACCGGGTCGAGCCGCATGCCGGGCTTCAGGCTGCGGGTCAGCTCGGCGACCAGCGCGCGGTCGGATGCCGCCACCAGCTCGACGAACGGCCGGCCCACGATCTTGTCCTCGGCTTCGCCGGTGAGCGCCAGGGTCGCGCCCGCCGCATAGGAGATGCGGAAATCGCAGTCGAGCTCGAGCAGGATGTCGGCGGCGGAAAACGCGAATGCGAGAAAACGGTCGCGGTCGCGACGCAGCGTTTCGCTGCGGCCGCCGCTCGTCAGTTCCGTCCGTGTGGCGAGTGCGGTCATGACTTCCATCAGCGCTGGCTTCCTGCCGACGCTGGTCCGGAGCTTAGATAGACCGGATTAATGTTCCGTTGCGGAGGGATGGCAGGCGGCCCGAATTGGCGATGCCTGCCACATGCTGCGGCCCGCGCGGCGCGCGAGCGTATGGTTAAGCGCCGATCAGTGCCAGCGCATCGTCTCGAAATCGCCGATGGAGAAAGACGGCTTGCCGAAGTAATAGCCCTGCGCGAGCGGTATCCCGCATTCCTTGAGCATGGGGAGATACGTCTGGTCCTCGACCATTTCCGCCACCGTTTCGATGCCAAGCTCGGCGCACAGCAAACCCATGGCCTTCAACGTGGCGCGGTACTTCTGATTGGCGACCGCGCCGCGCACGTACTCGCCGGCGATCTTGACGATGTCCACCTCGAGCGAATGCAGGTAGGACAGCGCGGAGGCGCCGGTGCCGAAATCGTCCAGCGCCACCTCATGGCCATCCTTGCGCAGGGACTGGATGAAGTTGTTCGCCGCGGTGAGATCGCGGATGCGCGCGGATTCGGTCAGTTCGATGCCCAGCAGCTTGCGCACGGGATCGTGCTCGTGGAACAGCGCGAGCAAGGATTCCAGGAACGCGGTATTGCCCACGGAACGGCCGGACAGGTTGACCGCGAGCGTGTAGCGCTTATCGGGCGCCGATTTACGCCGTTCCTCCAGCCACGCCAGCGCGCGGCGGCACATGGTGAGGTCGAAATCGCAGATCAACCCCACGTTCTCGGCAAACGATATTGTGTGGTACGGCGATACGCCGATCGTTTTCGAGAATCGCGCCAATACTTCGAAGTGCCGTGTCTGCTTGGTCGCAAGCTCGACGATCGGCTGGAACGCGAGCTGCACCGCGTCCTGGTCGATGATGCGGCGGAACGAGACGATGCGCTCGGAGGTGTCCCTCACCAGATCGGCGATGCGGGTATTGCCCTGTTCGCTGTCCCCCTCGAGCGCGGTCTCGCAGATGCGGCCGAGCGTGTAGAGCACCGCGCGCGTGTCGTCGGTGCCGCCCATGACGGAGGCCGCGTCGGCCACCGTGGCAATCCCGATCGGCACGCCCTTGCCAGAAGGATCCAGCGATTTCAGGTAATCCTCGAGCTTGGCCTTCATCGCGTTTGCGTTGAACGCGGCCGCGTGCACCAGCCCGTAATTCGATTCATCCAAGCGTGCGGCGCAGTCGCCGCCGGCGGATCCGGCCTTGAGCGTCGCGCCGACGGTCGTGAGCAACGATTCCTGGTCGTCGCGGCCGAGCTGGTCGCGCAGCTCGGCCAAATCGCCGATCCGCAAGACGGTGAACGAGAGCTCGTCGCCCTTTTTCTTTGCCTCGCGCACGCGCGCGCTCGCGGACTCGGCGAACGACTCGGCATCCAGCAGCCCGGTCTGGGTATCGCGCCGCAGCGTGACCGTCTGGCCCTCGCTGTCGCTGACCGAAGGCTCGAGGCGAAGCGCGAAATAATAGGCGCCGCCCACTTCGGCAAGCTGATAGCCGAACAGCATCAGCGGGACCGCCTGGCCGCGCCGACCGATGAAACGCATGCGAACCGGATCGATCCGCATGCCGGCTTTCAAGCCGCCCAGCAGCTCGTTGATCAAGGTCCGGTCAACCGGCGCGACCATTTCCGCGAAGGGCTGACCGACCAGTTGCGCATCGCTTTTTCCGGTGAGCGCGAGCGTCGCGCCGGCGATGTAGGAAATGCGGCACTTCTTGTCGAGTTCGATCAGGATATCGGCGGCGCAGAACGCGAAGGCCAGAAAGCGGTCGCGATCGCGGCGGACCGCGTCGGCGCGAGCGGGGCTGGAGGCATCTTGCTGCTGGTGCGCGGAAGCGGACATGACTATCTGCGGTTGCTGGGCATCCTGCCTACACACCACCGTACTGCGCCCCGCTTAACGTTTCGTTGCGCGCACGGCATGGCGTGTACAAGTTACCGATATGCCGACCGACCTCTCGCACGTCGAAAGCTGGATCTTCGATCTGGACAACACGCTGTACCGCGTGAGCCCGCGGCTGCACGCCGCGATCGACGACGAATTGCGCGGGTTTGTCGCCGAATTCCTCGGCGTGGACGAGACCGAGGCCCACGAGGTCCAGAAGCGTTACTTCCGCGAGTACGGTCTTACCCTGCGCGGCCTTATGGTTAACCACGGGCTCGACCCCGGCGTGTTCTTCTCGAAGATGCGCGCGGTCGATCTCGCCGAGATCGAGCCGGACCAGCGCCTGGTCGAGGCGATCGCGGCGCTCCCCGGGCGCAAGTTCGTCTACACCAACGCGCCGGTGCATCACGCCGAGGCCGTGCTCGGCCGGATCGGCCTCGACAGCCACTTCGCCGCGGTGCACGACATCATCGCGGCGGAATTCGTGCCCAAGCCGGACGTGTCGGCCTATCGCGCGCTGTGCCTGCGCTATCGGATCGAGCCCGGCCGGGCTGCGATGATCGACGATGTGGTCGCGAACCTCGCGCCGGCGGCGGAAATCGGCATGACCACGGTATGGATGAAGACCGATGCCGCGTGGGCCAAAGGCGTCGAGCCCGGCGCGCACGTCCAGCACGTGGTGGAAGACCTGGCCGCCTGGCTCGCCGCCGTCGCCGCGTCGCGTTGAACCTGCGCCGCGCCCGCCGTATGGTGCGCCCATGAACGGCATGGCAGCCAAAACCACCGATCTGCAGAGGACCATCGACCAAGCCTGGGAGGATCGCCAGTCGATCTCCGCCGCGACCAAGGGCCCGGTGCGCGAGGCCGTGGAAGCCGCGCTGGACGGGCTCGACGCCGGCACGTTGCGGGTCGCCGAGAAGACCGGCGGCAAATGGACGGTGAACCAGTGGCTCAAGAAGGCGGTGCTGCTGTCGTTCCGGCTGTACGATTCGGCTGCCATGCCGGGCGGGCCGCGCGACCCGGCGCGCGGCGAGGCGCCGTGGTTCGACAAGGTGGCGCCGAAGTTCGCCGGCTGGGACGATGCGCGCTTCAAGAAGGCGGGCTTCCGCGCGGTGCCGAACTGCGTGGTGCGCCGCTCGGCGTTCATCGCGCCCAACGTGATCCTGATGCCGTCCTTCGTGAACGTGGGCGCCTATGTCGACAGCGGCACCATGGTGGACACCTGGGCCACCGTCGGCAGCTGCGCGCAGATCGGCAAGAACTGTCACATCTCGGGCGGCGCGGGCATCGGCGGCGTGCTGGAGCCGCTGCAGGCCGACCCGGTGATCGTCGAGGACAACTGCTTCATCGGCGCGCGCTCCGAGGTCGCCGAGGGCGTGATCGTGGAGACCGGCGCGGTGCTGTCGATGGGCGTCTATCTCGGCGCCTCGACCCGCATCGTCGACCGCGCGAGCGGCGAGACGTTCTACGGCCGCGTGCCGGCCTATTCGGTCGTGGTGCCCGGCTGCCTGCCCGGCAAGCCGCTGCCGAACGGCCAGCCGGGCCCCGGCCTGTATTGCGCCGTGATCGTGAAGCGGGTCGATGCGCAGACCCGCGGCAAGGTCTCGATCAACGAGCTGTTGCGCGAGTGAGCAGCGTCGAGGCACTGCCGCTCGCCCAGGCGCTGATCCGCTGCCCGAGCGTGACGCCGGCGGACGCCGGCGCGCTCGGCGTGCTGGAAGCCGCGCTGAACCCGCTCGGCTTCACCTGCCATCGGCTGAAATTCTCCGCGCCGAACACGCCCGACGTGGAGAATCTATATGCACGGCTGGGCAGCGCCGCGCCCAACTTCTGCTTTGCCGGCCACACCGACGTGGTGCCGGTCGGCGACCGCAACCGCTGGACCGTCGATCCGTTCGGCGCCGAGGTGATCGACGGCACGCTGTATGGCCGCGGCGCCGCCGACATGAAGGGCGCGATCGCGGCGTTCGTCGCCGCCGCCGCGCGGTTCCTGGCGCGGCGCGGCAATAAGCTCAACGGCTCGATCAGCCTGTTGATCACGGGCGACGAGGAGGGCCCCGCGATCAACGGCACCACGCGGGTGCTGAGCTGGCTGAAAAGCCGCGGCGAGAAACTGGACGCGTGCCTGGTCGGCGAGCCGACCTGCCCGCGGCATCTGGGCGAGGTGATCAAGATCGGCCGGCGCGGCTCGCTGTCCGGCCGCGTCACCGCGACCGGCGTGCAGGGCCACACCGCCTATCCGCAGAACGCCGACAATCCGCTGCCGCGGCTGGTGCGCATGCTGGACGCGCTGGCGCGCCTCACGCTTGACGGCGGCACGCCGCATTTCCAGCCGTCCAACCTGCAGCTCACCACCGTTGATGTCGGCAATCCGGCGACCAATGTGATCCCGGGCCGCGCCACCGCCGGGTTCAACATCCGCTACAACGATCTGCACACCTCGAAGACCCTGGAAGCATTGATCCGGCGTACGCTGGATTCGGTGGGCGGCCAGTACGAGCTCGAGCTGATGCTCACCGGCGAATCTTTCCTCACCGCGCCCGGCGCGTTCACCGAGCTGATCTCCGGCGAGGTGGCGCGCGTCACCAACCGCAAGCCCGACCTCAATACCCTCGGCGGCACGTCGGATGCGCGCTTCATCAAGGATTATTGTCCGGTATGCGAGTTCGGCGCGGTGGGCGAGACCATGCACAAGACCGACGAGCGCATCGCGCTGTCGGACCTCGTACGGCTCGTGGACGTCTACGACGCCGTGCTCGAGCGGTATTTCCCGCGTTGAGCGCGCCGGCATAATGCCACTCCCCGCCGGCGAGGTCGCGCGCTCTCTGTACGCGGTATGGCGGCTGCTGCATTGGGACGGCGGCGCGATACGCTATTTCGACGGAACGCGCGGCGCGGCCATCCGCTCGTTCTGGGCGGCCGCGATCGGCGCGCCGCTTTATGCGGTGATCGCGGTGGTGAGCTACGGCCCGCCGGGCAGCGGTGATCCGCTGCGCGCGACCGCCGTGCTTGCCGTCGGCTATGTCGTGACGTGGACGGCGTTTCCGCTCGCCATGCTGTACGTGGCCGACCTGCTCGGCCGCTCGCACCAGTATTTCCGCTTCCTCGCCGCCTACAACTGGGCGACCGTGCTGCAACACCTGATCGTTCTGGCGGCGGCGGTGGCCGCCGCGTTGGCGCCGCCGTCGCTGGGCCCCGCCATCGTGCTCGGCGCGGTGTTGTTCACCTTGGTCTATGAATGGTTCATCGCGCGCGTGGCGCTGCAGCTCGGGCCGCTGCCGGCGGCCGGCGTGATCGCGGTGGACATCCTCATCAGCCTGTTCATCAACGTGATCACCACGCAGATGAGCTAATAGCGCACGCCGACCAGATACAGCCCCTCGGCCGGCGCGGTCGGCCCGCCGGCGGCCCGGTCGCGCCGCTGGAGGGCCGCGGCCACATCGTCGGCGCTCCATTTTCCTTCGCCCACCAGCTTGAGCGTCCCCACCATGTTGCGCACCTGATGGTGCAGGAACGAGCGCGCCTGCGCGACGACGCGAATCTCGTCGGCATGCTGCGCGACGTCGAGCACATCCAGGGTCTTCACCGGCGAGCGCGCCTGGCACAGCGAGGCGCGGAACGTGGTGAAGTCGTGCCGGCCGACCAGACATTGCGCCGCCTCGTGCATCGCACGGCCGTCGAGCTGCTGCGGCACATGCCAGGCGCGGTTGCGCGCCAGCGCCAGCGGCGCCGATCGGGTGACGATGCGGTAGAGATACGTGCGTTCCTTGGCGGAGAGTCGCGCGTTGAACGCATCGTCGGCCGTCTCGGCGGCAAGCACCGCGATCGGCAGCGGGCGCAGATGCGCATTCAGCGCGTTCATCACGGTCTTGACCGGCCACGCCTTCTTCAGATCGACATGCGCGACCTGGCCCAACGCGTGCACCCCGGCATCGGTGCGGCCCGCGCCGGTCACCCGCACCCGCTCGCCGCAGAATTTCTCGATCGCGGTCTCCAGCGCGGCCTGCACCGATTCGCCGGTCTTCTGCCGCTGCCAGCCGACGAAACCGGTGCCGTCGTATTCCAGCGTGAGCCGGTAGCGCGGCATCAGGACAGCACGGCGCCGCGCGGGATCGGAAAGCCGCGCAGGAACTCGGCCGCAGGCAGCGCACCGCGCCCGGCGCGCTGCAGTTGCTTGAGCCGCAGCGCGCCGCTGCCGCACGCGACGGTCAGATCATCGTCCAGCACCGTGCCCGGCGCCCCCGCGCCGCGCGCGACCGCCGCTTCCAGCACACGGATACGGCCGTCCTTCTCGAAGAACGTGCCGGGCCACGGGTTCAGCGCCCGCACGCGGCGCGCCAACTCGTCCGCCGGCCGCGTCCAGTCGAGCTTGCCGTCATCGCGCGTCAGCTTCGGCGCATAGGTCGCGCCGTCGGGCTGCGGCTGCGGCCGGATGCGCCCGGCCGCGATCCCGTCCAACGCCGGAACGATCAACCGCGCGCCGGCTTCGGCGAGCTTGTCGTGCAAGGTTTGCGCGGTGTCATTGGGCGCGATCGGCACGCGCTCCTGTAGCACGACCGCGCCGGTATCGAGCCCGGCATCCATCTGCATGATGGTGACGCCGGTGTGAGAGTCGCCCGCCAGAATGGCGGCTTGAATAGGCGAAGCCCCGCGCCAGCGCGGCAGCAGCGAGGCGTGAATGTTGAGGCAGCCGAGCCGCGGCGCGGCCAGGATCGGCGCGGGCAGGATCAGCCCGTAGGCCGCCACCACCGCGGCATCCAGCTCGAGCGCGGCGAAGTCCGCCTGCACGTCGGGCGATTTGAGCGAGGGGGGCGTGCGCACCGGCCAGCTCGCCGCCAGCGCGTACTCGTGCACCGCCGCGCGGCTCTCCTTCTGGCCGCGCCCGGCCGGCCGCGGCGGCTGCGAATAGACGCACACGATCTCGTGCCCGGCGTCGTCCAGCGCCGCCAAGGCCGGCAGGCCGAATTCCGGCGATCCCATGAAGGCGAGCCGCAGCGCGGCCATCAGCGCGCCGGGACGGCTTCGGTCCGCTTCGCCTTCTTCATCTTGCGCAGGATGATGCCGCGCTTGAGCGCCGAGATGTGATCGACGAACAGCACGCCGTCCAGGTGGTCCATCTCGTGCTGGATGCAGGTGGCGAGCAGGCCCTCGGCCTCGACCTCGCGGATTTCGTTCTCGTGGTCGATATAGCGGATGCGTACCTTGGCCGGCCGCTCCACCTCGGCGAACTGCTCGGGGAACGACAGGCAGCCCTCTTCGTAGGTCGCCAACTCGTCGCTGGCCGAAACGATTTCCGGATTGGCCATCAGGAGCGGCTTGCGGGCCTCGCCCTTGCCGATATCGACCACCAGCACGCGCTTGGTCACCCCCACCTGCGGCGCGGCCAGCCCAACCCCGGGGGCCGCATACAGGGTCTCCAGCATGTCGTCCATGAGCTGGCGGATCGCGTCGTCGACCCGCACGACGCGCTGCGCCGTGCGTTTCAGGCGCGGGTCGGGGGCAACAAGGATGGGAAGAATCGCCATGCGATCACTATATATTACGCCTATGGACACCACCCAAGAGGCGAACGCGGCTGCGGGCGCGCGCACCGAGCTGATCGGGCTGACGCGGCAGGAGCTTGGCGCGGCGCTGGCCGCGATCGGCATGCCGGCGTTCCGCGCGCGCCAGCTGTGGCACTGGCTGTATTTCCACGGCGCGACCTCGTTCGACGCCATGACCACCTTGTCCAAGGACGCCCGCGCCCGGCTGGCCGAGCGGTTCAGCATCACCCGGCCGGCGATATCGCGCGAGCTCACCTCGACCGACGGCACGCGGAAATGGCTGGTGCGGTTCGGCGATGGCAAGGAAGCCGAATGCGTGCACATCCCGGAGGAGGACCGCGGCGCGCTGTGCGTCTCCGCGCAGGTCGGCTGCACGCTGACCTGCGCGTTCTGCCACACCGGCACGCAGCGGCTGGTGCGCAACCTCACCGCCGGCGAGATCGTCGGCCAGGTGATGGTGGCGCGCGATTCCTACGGCGAATGGCCGGGCCGGCCGCAAGAGCGGCGGCTCACCAACATCGTGATGATGGGGATGGGCGAGCCGCTCTACAACTACGACAACGTCGCCAACGCGCTGCGCATCGCGATGGACGAGGAGGGCATCGCGATCTCCAAGCGCAAGATCACGCTGTCGACCGCGGGCGTCGTGCCGCTGATCGAGCGGGTGGGGCAGGAGCTCGGCGTCGGACTTGCCGTCTCGCTGCACGCGGTGACCGACGAACTGCGCGACAAGCTCGTCCCGATCAATCGGAAACATCCCATTGCCGAGCTGATGGCCGCCTGCCGCGCCTATCCGGGCGCCCGCAACTCCCGCCGCATCACGTTCGAATACGTGATGCTGAAGGGCGTGAACGACTCCCCGGCCGACGCGCGCGCCCTGGTGAAGCTGATCCACGATATTCCAGCGAAGGTGAACCTGATCCCGTTCAACCCGTGGCCCGGCACCGCGTTCGAATGCTCCGACGACGCCACGATCGATAAGTTCGCCCAGATCCTGATGGACGCGCATTACGCCGCGCCGGTGCGCACGCCGCGCGGCCGCGACATCATGGCGGCGTGCGGCCAGCTCAAGTCGGATTCGGAGCGCGAGCGCCGGGTCCGCGCGCCCATGGCGCCGCAACCGCAGGCTGTTTAAACATCAAATCCGTTCGCCCTGAGTAGCGCGCTTTGGGCGCGCGTATCGAAGGGCGCTTTGTAGTCCGCGTGCTTCGATACGGCCGCTGCGCGGCCTACTCAGCACGAACGGAAAAATGGGCTATGCGTTCGGTCCCTCCGGCGGGCGCTCGCGGTACACCAGCCGCACCACGCCGCGCGGAAACTCCTGCACCGATGCGACCGACAGCTGCGCGGCCGGTCCCGGGCGGGCAGCTAGATTCGTTTGCAAATGAGCTGAAACCACAGAGGCACAGAGACACAGAGAAGAATTCCAGGCGCGCTTCGCGCGGCAAATTTGTTGTCTGACGCTTTCTTCCTCTGTGTCTCTGTGTCTCTGTGGTGGATTGTTTAGTTGGTTCTGAAAGACTAATTGAGTCAATCGTCCATGTTGACGATGTCGCCACGGGCGAAGCTGCGCTCGTGCTGCTCGTGGGCGTGCTGGATTTCCCACCAGTTGTTGTCGAAATCCTGGATGTAGAACGAATACACGCCGTGCTGCATCACCGGCTTCTGCACCTTCTTGATGCCCCACTTTTCCTGCTGCGCCTTGGCCGCCTGGTAGGCGGCATCCACGGCCTCCCTGGACTCCACGTCGACGCCCCAATGGTGCATCACGTGCATGTCCCACAGCCTGTCGGCGGGAAATTCGACACACACCACATGCATGCCGGTGTTCAGCCGGAACATCATCGCGCGCTCGCCGTGGCGCACCACCTCGAGCCCCAGGAACTCCCGGTAGAATTTCCGCGACCGCTTCAGATCGCCCACCATGCAGGTGCCGTGCGACAGCTTCTGCGGCTTGATCACCGAGTCGGGTTTGGCGGCGAGCGTTCCGGTATCCATGCTGTCCTCGGCTATTCGCGCGGCTTGGATTGGCTGTCGTCCGCGGGCAGATCGAACTGGTCGCCGCGCGCGAAATATTCGTCGTGGTGGCGCTCGGTGTGCTGGATCTCCCACCAGTTGTTGTCGAGATCCTGCAGATAGAACGAATACACCCGGTGCTGCTCCACCGGCTTCATGATCTTCTTGATGCCGTAGGTGTCCTTGAGCTCGTTCGCCCGCTGGAACGCCGCGTCCACCTCGGCGCGCGTATCCACGTCGATGCCCCAATGGTGGAACACGTGCATGTCGGCGAGCTTCTCGGGCCGCACGCTCACGCACACGACGTGAAAGTCGGTCGACAGCCCGACCATCATCGAATTCTTGCTGTGGATGACGGTTTCGAGGCCGAGGAATTCCTCATAGAACCGCCGCGTCTTGCGGCGATCCGCGCACATCAGCGTGCCGTGCGACATGCGGCGGGCTTTCACCAGCCGCTCCGGCTTGGTGCGCGTGGCAGTGCCGGTATCCATGGCAACCTCCAATCGACGCGCGATTCTACGCCCTGGGCCGCCGCAAAAACAGCTTGTTGAGCCCGTTAAGAATTACGAACAGCCGGTCGAACTCGCGCTTGAAGGTTGGCCAATCGGGCGCGGGCGAAGCGGCTCCCTCGCAGGCGGCGAAAATCGCGCCGATGCTCGCGTGCCCGTCGATGCGGGTCAGGATTGCCGGCGCGAGGCCGGGCAGCGCGATCCGCGCCGTGTAGCCGTCGAACTGTGCGGCAAGGGCTATCGTCTTTCCCGCTGGCGCGCCGCGGGCCGCGGCGATCGTCGGGTCGTGGGGCTCGCGCAGCACCGGAACCGCGGCTGGCGCGTCGGCGATCGCCACCGTCTGCGTCTTGTTGGCCGCCTTCACCGCATAGGCGAGATGCGTGCGCATGTTGCCGGCCAGCAGCTCGGCGAATGCCGCCCGCTCGAGCGGCTGCGTCTTGGCGAGGCGGGCGAGCAGGTCGGGATCGCGCAGATACAGCGCCGGCTCGTAGCGCAGCGCGGTCACCAGCGATGCCAGGCGCAGCCCGGCGGCATCGATCAGCCGCACGAAATCGACGATCGCATACGGCCGGTCGCGCGCCGGCAGCAGCAGGTCGGCGATGCCGGCATCGCCCAGCAGGTGATCGCCCAGCGCGGTGTTCTTCTTGAACCAGTTGGTGGCGGGCAGCTGGGCCAGCAGTTTCTTCGCGGTCGCCACGCGGTCGGGCCACGGATCGCTGCCGGCGATCAGCCGCAGCATCGGCTGCAGGTGATACACGCCGGTGCGGCCGACCGGCGCATACACCATGAGCCCGATGCCGCCGTCGTCGGCGAGCTGGTCGGCCAGGATGCGCAAGCCGCGGTCGGGCTCGGCCAGATGATGCAGCACGCCGCAGCAATCGATGTAATCGAACCGGCCGAGCTTGAGCGCGGCAAGCTCCTCGATCGCGCCGGTGACGAACTGCACATTTTTGAGCCCGCGCATGGCCACGCGGGCGCGCGCGATGTCGCTGGATGCCTGCGACAGGTCGAGATGCACGATCTCCGCCGGGCATTTCGCGTCGGCGAGCTGCTGGGCAAGCATGACCGTCGCGTCGCCGGTGCCGCCGCCCGCGACCAGCGCGCGGAACGGCTGCGTCCAATCGCGGCGGCCGCCATAGATGCAGTGGTCGATCTCGAGGATGTGGCTGGGCGAGCCGGAGATCAGCCGCTTCTTCTCGTCCGCCGGATCGCGCGGCGGATAGGGCAGCGCGTTGTACCGCTCGGCTTCCGGATCGTTCATGCCCACCAGCTCCGTTCGCCCTGAGTAGCGCGCCCTGAGCCTGTCGAAGGGCGTGCGTATCGAAGGGCAATCTTGCGGCCACGTGCTTCGATACGGCCGCTTCGCGGCCTACTCAGCACGAACGGAAGATGGGTTGTCACGCTAAAACATCAGAATCGGGGCCGACCCGAATCAAGGCGGTTGCCTCAGAATCGATCGGACATACAATCGCGGCATGCAACCAACGCAAACGCAAATGCGCGGCTATTTCGGCATCGGGGTGGAAGGGCTGTCAAAAGCGGTGAACGCCGGCAACCTGTTCCGCTGCGCCCAGGGTTTCGGCGCGAGCTTCCTGTTCACCATCGGCGCCGCCTATGCGCGGCGCGACGCGCCGACCGATACCTCGAACGCCGCCGGCCAGCTGCCGCTGTACGAGTTCGCCTCGGCCGAGGCGATGCGCCTGCCGGAAGGCTGCCAGCTGGTCGGGCTGGAGCTGCTGGACGATGCGATCGAGCTGCCGACCTTCTGCCACCCGCGCCGCGCCGCCTATGTGCTGGGGCCCGAGCGCGGCTCGCTGTCGCCGGCGCTGGTCGCGCGCTGCGATTTCGTGGTCAAAATTCCGACATCGTTTGCGATCAATGTCGCGGTCGCCGGCGCGATCGCGATGTACGACCGGATGGCGAGCCTGCGCCGGTTCGCCGAGCGCCCGCTGTTCCCCGGCGGGCCGCCGGTGCCGTTGCCTGAACACGTATTCGGCCGTCCCATCCGCCGCCGCAAGACCCCCACGCATGAATAAATGTCTTCTCGCCCTCACCTTCACAGTCGCCGCGTTGCCGGCATTGGCGCAGCAGCCGCAGACCAAGGTCCTCGGCGCCTTCCAATCCTGGACGGCCTATGAGACCGCCGCGGGTAGCAAGAAGACCTGCTACCTCTACGCCGCGCCGGCGAAGTCGCAAGGCAAGTATGCGATCCGCGGCGCCACTTACATCCAGGTGAGCCACCGGCCCACGGATAAGGTCGTCAACGAGGTCAGCCTGACCGCGGGCTACACGTTCAAGGACGGCGCCAAGGTCGAGGTCGAGGTCGGCAAGCAGAAGTTCGAGCTGTTCACCAAGGATGACGGCGCCTGGGCGCCCGACTCCAAGGCCGACGCCGCGATCGTCAAGGCGATGGCGGGCGCCGGCACGCTGGTGGTCAAAGGCACGTCGAGCCGCGGCACCGCGACGGTGGATACCTATCCCCTCGCCGGGTTTTCCGCCGCGCATGCCGAGATCGACAAGGCCTGCGGCGTGAAGTAGCCGCGCCGTTCACCGTCTCGCGATAATCTTTCTTCCGGTGCATCGTGCGACCCACTAAGGTCCTTCGATGAGCGATGCAGCCCTCAAAGCCGCGCCGCGGGCCGGCTGGCTGTCCGGACTGAACCGCGATGTCTGGCTGCTCGCCGCCTGCCAGGCGCTGTGCAACACCTCGACCGCGATCGTGATCTCGGCCTCGGCGCTGGTTGGCGCCATGCTGGCCGAGGACAAGAGCCTGGCCACTTTCCCGCATGCCATGACGTGGCTGTCCACCATGGCGTCCTCGGTCATGGTTTCGATGCTGATGCGCGGCACCGGGCGGCGCGTCGGCTTCATCGTCGGCGCGCTCGGCGGTCTGATCGGCTCGCTCGGCGTCGCCTGGTCGATCTATGCCGGCTCGTTCCACGGCTTCATCGCGGCCTCGATCGTGATGGGTTTGTTCAACGCGGCCGGCATGCTGTACCGCTTCGCCGCCGCCGAGCTCGCCGCGCCCGAGGTGCGCGCCAAGGCGATCTCGCTGGTGATCGGCGGCGGCATCGTCTCGGCGATCCTGGGGCCGGAGATCGCCAAGCACACCGTGGACGCGTTCGGACCCTTCAAGTTCATGGGCACGTATCTCGCGCTGGCCGCGGTTCCGCTGCTGCTGGCCATGGTGATCATGTTCATCCGTTTTCCGCAGGCGCCCAAGCGCGCCGCCGGGCCCACCGGGCGGCCGCTCGGCCAGATCATGGCGCAGCGCAATTTCGTCGTCGCGGTGCTGGCCGGGATGATCGGCTGGGGCGGCATGGTGCTGGTGATGACCGCAACGCCGCTCTCGATGGTGGCGTGCGGCCACTCCTTCGCCGACTCGGCGTTCGTGATCCAGTGGCACATCGTCGGCATGTTCGCGCCGTCGTTCTTCACCGGCTCGCTCATTGCGCGGTTCGGGCTGGCGCGGGTGATGTTTGCCGGCGTCGCGCTGATGGCGCTGGCCGTGGTCGCGGGCGTCACCGGCGTCGCGGTGACGAATTTCCTGCTGGTCAACGTGCTGGCCGGGGTGGGGTGGAATTTCCTGTTCGTCGGCGGCACCGCGCTGCTCACCACCGTCTACCGGCCGGAGGAGCGCAACAAGACCGAGGCGGTGAACGATTTCCTGGTGTTCGGCGTGGTTGCGCTGTCGTCGTTCACGTCGGGCTGGCTGCACAACCTGTTCGGCTGGAACTCCGTGCCCTACGCGCTGATCCCCGCGCTCGCGATCATGCTCGCGGCCATCGCCTGGTTTTCCGCCGCGCCTCGGACCGTACCCGCACGCGGCTGACCGGCCGCACGTTAAGCACTTGGATAGGGCGCCCGCGGTACTTATTTCATAAGCATCGTTTTTTGTTCCGGGGCACGCGGGATGTTGAGCCCTGTAGCGACCGCCGTCCGCACCATCGATATCATCGCCGCGCCGTTCGCCTATGGCGCGAACGATCCCGGCTGCGCCGCCGGCCCGCAAGCGCTGCGGCGCGCCGGTATCGTCGAGCACATCGCCGGCCTCGGCGCCGCGCCGGGATGGCGCGAGATCGAGCTTCCCCCGTTCGAGGACCGGGTCGCCGGCGCGCTGGCCGCCTGTAGCGCGGTTGCCGACGAGGTCGAACGATCGGTCCGCGCGGGACACCGCTTCCTGGTGCTCGGCGGCGATCATTCCATCGCGGCCGGGACGTGGGCGGGCGCCTCCCGCGCGCTGCGTCCGCGCGGCGAGCTCGGTCTGATCTGGATCGACGCGCATCTGGATGCGCACGTGCCCGAGACCAGCCCCACCGGCAACCTGCACGGCATGCCGCTCGCCGCGCTGCTCGGCGTGGGCCTGCCGGAATTCACGCGCCTCGCGGGCCGCGTGCCCGCGCTCGATCCGCGCCGCCTGGTGATCATCGGCGCCCGTTCGTTCGAGGTCCAGGAGGCCGCGTTCCTGGCGCGCCAAGGCGTCAGGATCTACGGCATGGCCGAGGTCGCGTCCAACGGGCTGCGCGACGTGCTGAGCGAAGCGATTGCGACCGTCTCATCCGGCACCGCGGGCTTCGGCATCTCGCTCGACCTCGATGCGCTGGATCCGCGCGAGGCGCCGGGCGTCGGCACCCCGGTCGCCGGCGGCATCGACTCGCTCGATCTGATGAGCGCGCTGTTGGGCGCCGCCGACCTGCCCGGCTACCGCGGCATCGAAATCGCCGAATACAACCCGCTGCGCGACGGCGGCAACCGCACGGCGGCGCTGGTGTCGGAGCTCGCGCTGGCGGCACTGGCCACGGGGGTGCGGCGATGACGCACGACGATCCGCTCGCGCTCGAAGCGCGCTACGCCGCGAAGAACTACGCGCCGCTGCCGGTGGTGATCGCGCGCGGCGAGGGCGTGTGGCTGTACGACGTCGCGGGCCGCCGCTATCTCGACATGCTGGCGGCGTACTCGGCCACGTCGTTCGGTCATGGCCATGCCAAGCTGGTCGCGGCATTGAAGGCGCAGGTCGACCGGGTGGCCGTGGTGTCGCGCGCGTTCCATTCCGATATGTTGGGGCCGTTCCTCGCGCGCGCCTGCGAGCGCACCGGGCAGGACGGCGCGGTGCCGATGAACACCGGGGCCGAGGCGGTGGAGACCGCGCTCAAGGCGGCGCGGAAATGGGGCTATGCGGTGAAGGGCATCGCGCCCGACCGTGCCGAGATCATCGCCTGCACCGGCAACTTCCACGGCCGCACCATCGCCGTCGTCGGCCTCTCGTCCGAGCCGCAATACCGCGACGGGTTCGGTCCGTTTCCGCCCGGCTTCGCGCTGGTGCCGTTCGGCGACGCCGGCGCGCTGGAACGCGCGATCACGCCGAACACGGCCGCGTTCCTGGTCGAGCCGATCCAGGGCGAGGGCGGCGTGAACGTGCCGCCGGCCGGCTTTCTCGCGCGCGCGGCCGAGATCTGCCGCCGCCACAACGTGCTGCTCATCGCCGACGAGGTGCAGACCGGCATGGGGCGCACTGGAAAATTCCTGGCCTGCGACCATGACGGCGTGAAGCCCGACGGGCTGGTGCTCGGCAAGGCGCTGGGCGGCGGGCTACTGCCGGTGTCGCTGTTCCTGGCGCGGCGCGACGTGATCGGGGTGTTCCGGCCCGGCGATCACGGCTCGACGTTCGGCGGCAATCCGCTGGCCGCCGCGGTCGGCAGCGCTGCGCTCGATGTTCTGTTCGACGAAGGCTTGATCGAACGCGCGGCGGAGCAGGGCGCGTACCTCATGCAGCGCCTGCGTGCGTTGAACCATCGGCTGGTGCGCGAGGTGCGCGGCCGCGGACTGCTGATCGGCGTTGAGTTCACCCGGCCGGTGGCGCGCGAAATCTGCTACGCGCTGATGCAGCACGGCGTGCTGGCCAAGGAAGCGCGCGGCAACGTGGTCCGCTTCTCGCCGCCGCTGGTGATCGCGCGCGCCGAGATCGACTGGGCGGCGGAGCGCATCGCTGCCGCGCTCAACATGGTCGACGGCGCCTCGCTCGCCGCGCAGTAATCAGATGCAGCGCGTCGGCCGCAGCAGGAGCGGCGTGTAGCGCGCCTCGTCGGCGATGCGGTAGCGCAGCTCCGCGCTCACCCCCTTGGCGAAGATCGACTCGAGGCCGGGGCATAGCGCGCCGGCGATGCGCGCGCGATCCTTCTCCACCGCGGCGGCGAGCGCGCCCGCCGTGGATTCGCTCCGCGCCTCGCGCTACCGTCCTGCGCCACGTCCAGGGACGCGACTCTCGGCGATGTTACTGTTCATTGTTGCTATCGCGCCGCGGCTTGCGTCGACGCCACCTCTTGAGGCCCACGTAGACGAGAAAGAGCGCGATGCCAACCGCAAGGATGATCGATAGTGCGGTCGCTCCCCCCGAACTTTCGGAAGCAGGCGTAAAGTGGGCCGCCACCGCGGGCGATATCAGCATCCCGACCATCCCCGAGCAACGTGGCGAAATGCTGCCGCGAACCGGGCGGCAAGTCGAGGCGTTCCAGCCGGTCGACGCCGTCTTGCACGGCGATCGAGACAGGCTGGCAACGCAAGCCGGTCGGAGGTACAATTCCCTACCGTCGATACCCGCGGTCGATGCAATCTCGTCGATCGAATCGCGACGCAAAGCGGAACTCGGCGGCGCCCTTTTCGGGAATCCTCCGCATCAGTGGCTGAAATCGCAAATGAATGGGAACCGGTAGCGATGTCAGAAGGCTTTAAGAACAAATACGTAGCGCTCGTGGCAGCGGTAATCGGGAGTGCCGTCTTCTTGTTAGGATTTGTTGGGCTTATTATTATCCTTTGATGACGGCGATTCATAATTTCCCCGCACTCCCGTGGCTTTCATCCTGAAAATTTGCGAAGCGCGTCAAGCAACGGCAGTCGGCGCCGAATTTATTTCTTGCCGCTCGAATATTCCGACCGGATGACAACCGGCCAAGACTGTGACGACGACGAATATCAATTGTGACGCCGTCGTCGGGTCGGTCGCTTGGTTGAAGGATGTCAAATGGGTATTGTTGGCTAAATAGGATTCGCCAGAATCTTGTTGCCCCAAAGCGACGCATCACCCGTTAGCATTGCGAAAGCGCATTAGCAGCCAATGCAGCACCGCCCCTAGACCCAAAACGACTGCCGGGGGAACCACGACGACAGAAAATACAAACACCTGATAAGCACCCGGAAAAATTGCTGGCCGGTCGGTGGCGCCAAAGCTTGGGAAGGTTAAATGTCCCCCAAAGACGAGGTAGCCGCTATAGAAAAGCCACATCGATGTTCCGAGTAGCCATAGACGCTCTAGTGTGCGCTGCACGACGTTCGCCCTGCGGTTTTCTTCACATGTTCTTCGGTGGTCAAGTCCAACAGGCTCACGGCGAGCTTGTCGCCAGCTCGCGCGCCCAGGTTTCGAGCCCGTGCGAGAACCTGGCTTCCGAGCACCGGCACAATGCCAAAGTCCGCTCGTTCCCGGGTTTTCAAACAGGCTCTACGGACTCTCATGAGTCATCGCCGAAAGCCCGCCATCGCTTTTACCACGCGACGCGCCGACGCAGAAGGCGCGCGGGACGGCGAAGCGACCGACATCCGCATCGGGCAGGACCGGCGTCGGCCGGAAGCTTTCCACGTTGTACGCTTGGACGTGCAGCCGCAGGCGCATCGCGTTGCTTCGGAGGCCGTGGCACGGCAGCCGGGTTCGGATCGCGTCGCACGTCATGCGGCGGCCTGCTGTCAACGCCGGAGTAGAAATGCGTTGGCGGGGCGAGGCGGCTCCATTATAAAATCCGGTCGGCGTTTCATGGCAGTGAGGATCGGTTCGGGATGGCCGTCGCAATTCTCTTGATTCTGGTGGCCGCTGGCTCAGTCGCGTTTCATCTGCTGAGCCCGTGGTGGTGGACGCCGATCGCCTCGAATTGGGGTTACATCGACGACACGATCACCATCACATTCTGGATCACCGGGGTTGTGTTCGTCGTCATCGTTCTGTTCACGGCGTATTGCGTGATCCGCTACCGTTACCGGCCGGACCGGCGGGCGGAGTACGAGCCGGAGAACAAGAAGATGGAGGTATGGCTCACCATCTTGACCGCGGTGGGCGTGGCGGCGATGTTGGCTCCGGGCCTGTTCGTCTGGAACCAATTCATCGCGGTCCCGGATGGGGCGGCGGTAATCGAAGTCATGGCCCAGCAGTGGCAGTGGAGTTTCCGCTTCCCCGGCAAGGACGGCGTGCTGGGCACCTCGGATGCCCGCAACATCACCTCGGAAAACCCGTTCGGCGTGAATCCGAACGACCCCAAGGGACGCGACGATATCCTGGTCGAGGGCGGCGAGATGAGCCTGCCGCTCGGCAAGCCGGTCAAGGTGTTGCTCCGCTCCATCGACGTCCTGCACGACTTCTACGTGCCCGAGTTCCGGGCCAAGATGGATATGGTGCCGGGCATGGTCACCTACTTCTGGTTCACCCCCACCAGAACCGGGACATTCGACATACTCTGCTTCGAACTATGCGGCGTCGGGCACTACAACATGCGCGGCAAGGTCAATGTGGTGGAGGACAGTGCCTTTAACGCCTGGTTGCAGGAGCAGCGGACGTTCGCCCAATCGTTGGCCGAAGCCGGTGCCGGGGATGGAATAAATCCGGTTTCGGATGAGGGCGGCGCGGATGCCGCGAACCGAAGGCTCGCGCAACGGGGCGCGCACTGACGGAGCCTCACGATAAAAGCGCGATCACGGTGTTCTAGATGACGGTGTTCTACTTGAGGGTGTTCTAATGGCCAATGTCACGTCTGCTCGAGTCGGATATGTCCCGCCTGCGGAAGTCGCAGAGGTAGATCTCTACCATCCGAAAAGCTGGGTGACGAAGTACGTCTTTTGCCAAGACGCCAAGGTGATCGCCATCCAATATGCCTTCACGGCGATCGCGATCGGCCTGGTGGCTCTGGTGTTGTCGTGGATGATGCGGCTGCAATTGGGATTCCCGGACACCATCTCGTTTATCGAACCCGGCACCTACCTTCAGTTTATCACCATGCACGGCATGATCATGGTGGTCTACCTGCTCACCGCGCTGTTCCTGGGCGGTTTCGGCAACTACCTGATCCCGCTGATGGTCGGCGCGCGCGACATGGTGTTCCCCTACGTGAACATGGTCAGCTACTGGGTCTATCTGCTCGCCGTGCTGGTGCTGGTGGCGAGCTTCTTCGTGCCCGGCGGGCCGACCGGCGCGGGCTGGACGCTGTATCCGCCGCAGGCCATCCTCTCCGGCACCCCGGGGGCGGATGGCGGCATAATTTTGATGGCGATCTCGTTGATCCTGTTCATCGCCGGATTCACCATGGGTGGGTTGAACTACGTGGTGACGGTGCTGCAGGGCCGCACGCGGGGCATGACGATGATGCGCATGCCGCTGACGGTGTGGGGCATTTTCGTCGCCACCATCCTGGCGCTGCTGGCCTTCCCCGCGCTGTTTGTCGGCTCCGTGATGCTGGCGTTGGACAGGGTCCTGGGCACCAGCTTCTTCATGCCGATCATCGTGGAGATGGGGCAACAGCTCAAGTACGACGGCGGCAGCCCGATCTTGTTCCAGCACCTGTTCTGGTTTTTCGGCCATCCCGAGGTTTACATCGTCGCCGTGCCGGCTTTCGGCATCGTCTCCGACCTGATCGCCGTCCATGCGCGACGGAACATCTTCGGCTATCGCATGATGGTGTGGGCCATCGTCGCCATCGGCGGCCTCAGCTTCGTCGTTTGGGCGCACCACATGTATGTCAGCGGCATGAACCCGTGGTTCGGGTACTTCTTCGCCACCACCACGCTCATCATCGCCGTCCCCACCGCCCTCAAGGTCTATAACTGGACGCTGACCCTGTGGAAGGGCAACATCCGGCTCACGCTGCCGATGCTGTTTGCGATCGGGTTCATTGTCACGTTCGTGAACGGAGGCATCACGGGCCTGTTTCTCGGCAATGTCGTCGTCGATGTTCCGCTGTCCGACACCATGTTCGTGGTCGCGCACTTTCATATGGTGATGGGCGTGGCGCCGATCCTCGTCATCTTCGGGGCGATCTACCATTGGTACCCCTTGATGACCGGGCGAATGCTCAATACCGCGATGGGCCACTTCCACTTTTGGGTCACCTTCGTCGGGGCCTACACGATTTTCCTCCCCATCCACTACCTGGGCTTTCTCGGGGTGCCGCGGCGGTATTTCGCACTGGGAGAGACGTCCTTCATCCCGGAATCGGCGCACACGCTGAGCGCCTTCATCACGGTCGTGGTATTGATCGTGGGTGTCGCCCAGCTGGTGTTTTTCTTCAACCTGGTGTGGAGCGCCTACAAGGGCAAAGCCGCCGGCAGGAACCCCTGGGGGGCCACCACGCTGGAATGGCAAACGCCCGAAATCCCACCCGGGCACGGCAATTTCGGCCCGACGCTGCCGCTGGTCTATCGCTGGGCGTACGATTACAGCGTGCCCGGCCAGGCCCAGGACTTCGTGCCGCAAAACCAGCCGCCGGCAACCGCTGCCGCCGGCGGTGAGACGCCCGGCACCCGGGGCGCCGCGACTTGAGCTTCATCGGTTATCTGATGGAAAAGCCCTGGACGCACCAGGGCGAGGTCGATGACCGGCACGGTGCAATTGCCCTGCCCACGGTGACGCTCGGTCTGCGGATGTTTCTCGCCGTGGTCACGGTGCTGTTCTCGCTCCTGATCGTCAGTTACTCCGACCGGATGAAGTTCGCGGACTGGCACCAATTGCCCACACCGTCGCTGCTGTGGCTGAACACGGCGCTGCTGGTCCTGAGCAGCGTCGGTTTGCATTGGGCGCAGGTCAACGTGCGTCGCGGGCAGATGGACGGCGTGCAAGCCGGTCTGCTTGCCGGGGGCGTGTTCGCCTTTGCGTTCCTGATCGGTCAGGTTCTGGCATCGCGGCAACTGACCGCCTTGGGTTATTTCGCCGCGGCGAACCCGGCCATCGCGTTCTTTTACCTGCTCACCGCGGTGCACGGGCTGCACCTGTTGGGCGGCCTGGTGGCCTGGGGCAGGACCAGCGCCAAGGTGTGGCGCGGCTACGCGGCGGTCGACGTGCGCTTGAGCGTGGAGTTGTGCGCCGTCTACTGGCACTTCCTGCTCGTGGTTTGGCTGGTCTTATTCGGTTTGCTGTTGTTTACCTAACAAGGACACGGAGCACATGGCGCAACCTGCGACGACAACTGCGGGACACTCACCCACGCGGCCTGACGGCTGGCAAGGCATCGTCGCCGATTGGTCCTCGGACCAGCGGGCGTTCAAGAACGTCCCCTGGGGCAAGGCGATGATGTGGATATTCCTGCTCAGCGACACGTTCATCTTCAGCTGTTTTTTGATCTCGTACATGACGGTGCGGGTGTCCACCACGGTGCAATGGCCCAACCCTAGCGAGGTCTTCGCGCTCACCATCGGGGGCGAGCATATCCCGCTCATCCTGATCGCCATCATGACCTTCATCCTGATCAGCAGCAGCGGGACGATGGTGCTGGCGGTCAACTACGGCTATCGCCGCGACCGCGCCAGAACCACGCTCTTCATGCTGTTGACCGCGTTGTTCGGCGCCACGTTCGTCGGCATGCAGGCCTTCGAGTGGTCCAAGCTGATCGCAGAGGGCGTCCGTCCCTGGGGCAATCCGATGGGCGCGCCCCAGTTCGGCTCGAGCTTCTTCATGATCACGGGCTTCCATGGCTTTCACGTGTCGATGGGCGTGCTGTTCCTGCTCCTGATCGCGCGCAAGGTTTGGCGGGGGGATTTCGACGTCAACAAGCGGGGCTTCTTCACCAGCAGGAAGGGGCGCTACGAGATCGTCGAAACCATGGGGCTGTATTGGCACTTCGTCGACCTGGTGTGGGTGTTCATATTCGCGTTTTTCTATCTTTGGTAAGGGGCAGACATGGCACAGGCAGAGGGCCACGCGTCGGCGCAGGAAGAGAGCCACGCATCGGGCCACGAAGAGGGCCAGCAGCATCCGCTCGGGATCTATCTCAAGATCTGGGCGTGGCTGTTCGTTCTCAGCACGGGGTCCTATCTCGTCGACTACTTCCACCTCCAGGGTTACCTCAGGTGGTCGCTGATCGTCACATTCATGCTGTTGAAGGCGGGGCTGATCGTCGCCGTGTTCATGCACATGATGTGGGAGCGGCTGGCCTTGATGTACGCCATCGTGGTCCCGCCGCTTTTGGTGGTGGTGTTCATGATGATCGGGGCGTTCGAAGGGTTCTACACTTTCATCACGCGGGGCATATTCTTCGGTACCGGATCGTAGAGACCGCTTGAAAACCGGTTCCAGGCCGCCGCGTCGGCTGGTCTTGCGGGATGCCGCGCGGCCAGGAATCGCAGCAATCCGCTTCGACTGACCGCATTGGAGCCTTATCTGCAACTCTAAATGCGTTGCCAACAAGTCCGCGACGGGCGATTGTGAGCTTAGAGGGGAACCAAGTCGGAAAGTTGCGATTGACCAGCTGGCTTCTGGGCGCGGCGACCACGGTCATGGCTGTGGGTGGGTTGTTTGTCGCTTCCCGCGCCGGGCATGGTGTCGGCTATTACGGCGGGCTGGTGTTTTTCGGTTTCGCCGTGCTTTTCGTGATGTTGTTGATCAAGACCCATTACGATCTCGGTAAAGAGGCGCCTTCCTTGCGCCAATTCCGCGCGCTGTTCGTCACGGTAGGCGGATTCCTGATACCCGCCGTTCCGGAGGTGAGCCCGCGGCGACCGACTATCCGCAAGATCGTCGCGGCGGACCTCAGAGACGCTTTGGCCAGAGGCTTCGCCGACTTCGATGCGCAGCCATCCCACCTGATTTTCCTCTGTCTGATCTATCCCGTCGTCAGTCTCATTTTGGCCAGACTTACGTTCGGATACGAGACGTTGCCGCTCTTCTTCCCGCTGCTTGCCGGATTCACGCTGGTCGGCCCGTTGGCCGCGACCGGCTTGTACGAGTTGAGCCGGCGTCGCGAGCAGGGTCTCGATTTCTCCTGGTGGCATGTGTTCGATGTCCTCCGATCCCCGTCGATCCGCGCCATCGTGACGCTCGGCGTCGTGCTGGCAGCGATCTTCGTCGCATGGTTGGCCGCGGCGCAGGCCATCTTCGTGCTCGTTTTCGGAAACTGGGTGCCGACGTCGATTGCGGAGTTCGCTCGCCAGGTGTTCACGACCTCATCCGGCTGGACGCTCATCATCGTCGGCTGCGGCGTAGGCTTCCTGTTTGCCCTCGTCGTGTTCACCATCAGCGTCGTGTCGATTCCGCTGCTGCTGGACCGTAAGGTCGGCGCCGTGACGGCGATTCGAACGTCGGCAAAAGCGGTGCTTGCGAACCCGGGGACGATGACGGTCTGGGGCCTCATCGTCGCAGGCGCCTTGGTGATCGGCTCCTTGCCGTTGTTTGTCGGCCTCGCGGTCGTGTTGCCGGTGCTGGGACATGCGACCTGGCACCTGTATTGCAAGGTGGTGGAGCGCTGAGGGCTGCTTCGCGGGCCGGTCGGCGGCGGGCTGCAATGGCCACCTCGTGTTGTCGTCGATCCTCCAGTCTTCGATGATCCCGCGCGCGCCTCTCGGCCCGCCGACCAGGTGCTCGTTGAGGCATTCGCCGCGCGGCCGGAACCAACGATCGATGACGCCGACAAGGGCAAGAATCCTCGCCGCAGCGCCCTCGGCGTTTCCGTTAATGGGGACGGCAATGGATGCTTTCCGGAGAACCTGGCTGGTCTGGCTTGCCGCCGGTTCGGTCATGCCCGCGGCGCTGATACGAGCGGCCGTCGCCCAGGACCGCGCGCAACGGGTGATCGAAGTGCGGATCGAAAAGCGCAAGGTGGTCGCGCCCGGACCGGCGATCCGGATCGCCAAAGGAGACGTGGTCGAGCTGCGTTGGACCAGCGATGAACCGGTGGAACTGCACCTTCATGGCTACGATCTGACGATCCACGCCGGGCCGGACAAGCCGGCCGCGATGGTCGTCAAGGCTCACGCGGCCGGCCGTTTCCTCATCACCAGTCACGGCTGGGGCAAAGGTGGCCATGGCCACGATACGCTGACTTACCTTGAAGTCTCCCCTCGCTGAGCCGTGCATGCGGAAGGTCCGCCGACCGGGGCTGGCACTACCCGCCGCCGCCTTGATGACGGTCCTGGGGGCGGCGCCGGTCCAGGCTCACGCCTTTGGCCCACGCTATGATCTGCCGCTGCCGCTGGAACTCTATCTCGTGGGAGCGGGGTGTGCGGTTGCGCTTTCCTTCGCGATCATGGCGGTCTTCTTCCACGCCCCGCCTGCGCGCACCGACCGGCCGCGGATTGACTTGCTCCGTTTCCGGCCGGTGCAGGTCCTGTTTCACCCGGCGGCGATCGCCGTCGTTCGATCGATTTCGGTCGGCCTCTTCCTCTTGGTCCTGGCCGCCGGGTTGTTCGGCACTCAAGACATGCTCAAGAATCTCGCGCCCACGTTCGTCTGGATTATCTGGTGGGTGGGCCTTGCCTATGTGGCTGCGTTGGGCGGCAACCTCTGGTCTGCCTGCAACCCGTGGTCCATCGTCTTTGCCGGGCTCGAGAGATCGATCCGCAAGTTCGGACCGCGAACCCGCCTCGACTTTGGGCTCGCGTACCCATCGTGGCTTGGGGTCTGGCCGGCGGTCGCGCTGTTCGGCTTGTTTGCGTGGTTCGAGCTGATCTCCGAAGCGGCGAAACTTCCGGCCCCGCTGGCGACGGCGATCCTGGTCTATTCGGGCCTCACGTGGCTCGGCATGATCGCGTTCGGCCGCAATGTCTGGCTTGCCCACGGCGAAGCCTTCTCGCTCGTTTTCGGGGTGTTGGGACGCTTCGCGCCGATCGGCGCGCCGGAGCGCGACTCGCCCGACGGCCCGCCCCGTCGATGGCATCTCAGGCCATATGCCGCCGGCCTGGTCGTCGAATCACCCTGCCGTCTATCCATGACGGCGTTCGTGCTCTTGATGCTCTCGACGGTGACCTTCGATGGGTTCAAGGAAACGCCGCTTTGGGCCGGTCTCCTGGGATGGGTCGCGCTGCGGCAATGGCTCCAACCATTGCTCCTCGGGCTCCACGATCTCGGTTTCGATTACCGTGCCGTGCTCGGGACCGTCACGCTCGCCGTGTTCCCGATCTTGTTCCTCGCGGTTTACCTCGGCTTCGCCTGGCTTGCCAAGCGGGCCTCGGGCAGCGCGCGCCCGCTGGCGGAGATCTCCGGGCTTTTCGTGTTCTCCCTGGCGCCGATCGCCATCGCCTACCATCTGGCGCACTATCTCTCCTATCTGCTGCTCGCCGGACAGCTCGTCGTCCCGCTCGTCTCCGACCCCTTCGGCATTGGCTGGAATCTTTTCCGAACCGCGGGCTATGGCATAGATATCGGCATCGTCGGCGCCGAGTTCGTTTGGCACTTTGCCGTGGTTGCGATCGTCGTCGGGCACGTCTTGGCCATCGGGGTGGCCCATTTCGTTGCCCTCAGGCTGTTCGGCACGGCCGCCGCCGCACTCCGGAGCCAGTATCCCTTCTTGGTCCTGATGGTCGCCTACACGATGGCGAGCTTGTGGATTCTTTCCCAGCCGATCGTCGCGAGCCCCAGCTTGATCGCCCTCCGCGCGCCTTCGGATACCGTGTTTCTCGCTCCGTTCGAGTTTCGCGAATTTTGCCTCGATTTGGCTGCGCAGGACGAGATCCGGTACGACTTTCGCTCAGACCAGCCGGTCGAATTCAACATCCATTATCACGAGGATATGAAGATTCAATTCCCCGTCCAATTGAGCGGGACCACCGTTCATGCGGATAAATTCGTCGCGGACGGTGACCGGCTGTATTGCCTGATGTGGACCAACCAGGGCCTCGGAACGTCCTCGCTGACCTACCGGCTCATGCGGCCGTGAAACCCGCGGGGCGAGCCCGAATGGTTCGCCGCTGGACCTCTTCACGCGCGACGCGCTCGCCGTCCAAACCGGCGCACCGCGATCGGGCGGCCGATGCCATGTCCGTTTCAGTGCGCCGCGCGCGGCGCATCGCGGACAGCGTCTATTGCGTCGCCTTCTTGAGATAGGCCAGCAGGTCTTGCCGGTCCTTTTCCTTCTTGAGGCCGGGAAACACCATCTTGGTGTTCGCGCTCGGCTTGCCGATGCGGCTGCCTAGGTATTTCTTGGGGTCCTCGATATAGGCCACGAACGTCGCATCGTCCCACACGAGGCCCTTCTCGCCCGCGGCCTTCATGTCTTTCGAGTAGTCGAAGCCTTCCAACGTCCCGGCCTTGCGCCCGAACACGCCGTGCAGGGTGGGGCCGACGCCCTTCTTGTTGGCTTCGAGCAGATGGCAGGCCTTGCACGGGGCGAACACCTTGGCGCCGAGCGCGGCATCGCCGTCGGCTGACGCCGGCGGCGACATGATGCCCACAATCACCACCACGCCTGCAGTCACCACTAGGCTTTTGACAAACTTCATCACGGACTTCCACCTCATCGAAGGAAATTTAGCGGGCGATTATGATTCAGAACATCGTCGCGCGCAACCGGCGCGCGGACCGCGACCCGCGCGGTCGCCCGGAGCGCTAACAATTTTATCGCCCGCAAAGAAAAAGGGGGTGGGTAACATCCCAACCCCCTTTCGAATCTGGTGGAGCCAAGGGGAGTCGAACCCCTGACCTCATGAATGCCATTCATGCGCTCTCCCAACTGAGCTATGGCCCCAGAAACCTCCTCGTTGATCTCGATGCTATCATGCCCGGGCGGCCGTCAGCCGCAAGCCGGCGCGAGTCTTTGCCTCACTTGGAATGCCGGTCAAGCCCGGCGATGACGCAGGCGGGCCAAACGGCCTAGCGCTCCTCGGTCTCGTCGACGTTCTCGATCACCTCCGCGACGTCGTCCTCGTCCTCGCCGAGCTCGGACGCATCCTCGATGACCTCTTCCTCCTCGGCTTCGGCCTCGACCGGCTCGAGCTCCTCGTCCGCGTCCGCGGCGACCGGCTCCTCGGCGACCGGCGCCACCTTCACGGGCTCAGCCGCAGCCGCTGCTGCAGCCGCCGCGGCCGCGCCGCGCCGTCGCGGCCGGAATAGCGCAACCGGATCGAATTCCTGCCCGCATTTGGGACACAGGATCGGATCCTTCTGCATGTCGTAGAAGCGTGTGCCGCAAGATGCGCAGGTGCGCTTCGCACCCCATTCGGCTTTAGCCACCTAAAACCCCGTATGTCTTGAATTCCCGCAAGGGGAACCGCCCAATGCCACGAACCCCGGCCCCTGTCAAAAAGAAAACGGCGCGATCGCCCGGGCGGGAGAAAGCGTTATATAGGATTACGGCAATGGTGGTTAAAGCCTCCCCTAAGCGGTTGCCGCAGACCGCTGGCCTATTGATCTATCGGATGAAAGGCCATGGGCCGGAGGTGCTGCTGGTGCATCCCGGCGGCCCGTTCTGGGCCAAGAAGGACGCGCACGCCTGGTCGATCCCCAAGGGCGAGTTTGGCGACGACGAAGAGCCGCTGGCGGCGGCCCGGCGCGAGGTGGCCGAGGAGACCGGCCTCGACCCGCAGGGTCCGTTGACGGCGCTGCAGCCGATCTGCCGCTCGGGCCACAAGACCATCCATGCCTGGGCAGTGGAGAGCGATTGCGATCCGTCCGTCATCGCCGGCAACAACTTCACCATGGAATGGCCGCCGCGATCCGGACGCATGCAGGAATTCCCGGAGGTCGATCGCGCCGCGTGGTTCCCGCTCGACGTGGCGAAAACCAAGATCCACAAGGGTCAACGCGACCTGCTCGACCAACTGGAGCGTCGCCTCGCGGGCGCGGCGTGATAGTTTGACGGCATGCCCGCACTGACCTCCCGCGCCGTCAAACGGCTTGCCGGCGCCGCGAAAATTCCCGGGGATAAGTCGATCTCGCATCGCGCGCTGATGATCGGCGCGCTCGCCGTCGGCGAGACCCGGGTGCATGGCTTGCTCGAAGGCGAAGATGTGCTGCGCACGGCGGCGGCGATGCGCGCCTTGGGCGCCGTCATCGAGCGGCAGGGCACCGGCCTGTGGCGGGTGCAGGGCCGCGGCCTCGGCGGGCTGGCCGAGCCCGACGACGTGCTCGACATGGGCAACGCCGGCACCGGGGCGCGCCTGCTCATGGGGCTGTTGGCGACGCATCCCGGCACCGCGTTCCTCACCGGCGACGGTTCGCTGCGCGCCCGGCCGATGGGGCGCGTCGCG
>Ga0209640_10000223_pt1 | contig 41515 bp, 45 predicted proteins | sample RifCSP10_1_FD_184018 | JGI IMG/M metagenome (GOLD analysis project Ga0209640, IMG submission 184018) | Soil microbial communities from Rifle, Colorado - Rifle CSP2_sed 10_1 (SPAdes) (version 2) | ecosystem: Environmental > Terrestrial > Deep subsurface > Rock core/Sediment | place: Rifle... | reverse complement strand
GGTCCTAGGATGCGCCCCGACCGAGCCTATGGGAGGGACGATGCCGAACACGGAGTTGGCCGAAGAGCTCTTGCAGCTCGAAGAGGCCGATGCCTGGTTCGAGTACCTGGAGTCGACACGGGGCCAGGCGGAAACGCGGTATGCAGAGGTCGAGCCCTGGGCGTGGGCCCGCCTCTCACAACGGCTCCGGGCCGTCCGGGCCCGGCGTGCGCGGCTTCGTCCCGCGGCTGCCTGAGGCGACGCGACTGCTACCGTTCGCGCGGGTCGTGTTGACCGATGTCTTGAACCCCCGCAGCGCGAGGCCGGAAATGCCGGTGGCTTTCCGGGGCCCGCGCGCGATCGAAAGAGGAGATTTGAACCTTGGCACTACGCTGGTTTCGCGTTGGCAAGAAGCAAGAGGAGGCTGCGGCCCAGGAAGCCGCTGCCGCAGAGGTAGAGACACCGCCTGAGATCCAGGCACAAGGGGCACCGGAGGCCGTCGAGGCGCCGGAGGGCCCGAAGAAGAGGCGCCGGCGCGGGAGTCGCGGCGGGCGCGGCAAGAAGAAGAGCGTCCCTCAAGCTGCGGGCGAGGTGTCAGCCGACACCGATGACGCGCCCGACAAGCAGGGCAGTGATCGTCCGCAACGGAAGCAGGAGCGTAAGCCCGAGCGCACGTCGGAGAAGCGCCCGGCACGCAGCGGCCGCCGTAGAACGCCGACGAAGCGCGCCGCGTTGCCCCCGGCGAAGCGCGAACTCCTCATCTCCGTGGACGTCGGGGAGCAGCGCGTCGCGATCCTCGAGGACGATCGTGTCGCCGAGGTCTATCTGGAGCGGCCTGAGCGTCGCTCGATCGCCGGGAACATCTATCTCGGCGTCGTCGACAACGTCCTCCCGGGGATGGAGGCCGCCTTCGTCGAGATCGGCCTCGAGAAGAACGGGTTCCTCTACGTGGACGAGATCGTCGGGCCCGAGCTCGAAGGTCGCAAGGGCGCGAGGAAGATCCAGGATCTGATCAAGCGAGGGCAGACGATCCTCGTGCAGGCGGTCAAGGATCCGATGAAGTCGAAGGGTGCGCGGCTGACCACGGAGATCTCGCTCCCGGGCCGCTTCCTCGTCTACGTTCCGAACGGAGAGGGCTCGGGCGTTTCGCGCAGGCTCGAGGACGCGGAGCGCACGCGTCTCAAGGAGATCGTGAGGAACCTCGACCCCAAGGGCGGCGGGATCATCGTGCGCACTGCAGCAGAAGGGGCGTCGGCGGAGGACATCGAGCGCGACCTCGTGTTCCTCCAGCGTCTGTGGAAGACGATCCAGGCCAAATCGAAGACGGCGACCGCTCCTGCGCTCGTGTACGAGGAGGCCGAGCTCCCGCTTCGGATCGTGCGAGATCTCTTTGCCGGCGACTTCGTGGGCGCACAGATCGACGACGAGCGCACGCACCGCCGCATCGTCAGCTACCTGACGAAGACCTCCCCGCACATGATCGAGCGAGTTCACCGCTATCGGGAGAAGGCGCCGCTCTTCGAAGCGTCAGGCGTCGAGCAGGAGATCCGCTCGACGCTCGAGCGTCGCGTCGACCTCCCCTCTGGCGGCTACCTCGTCTTCGACTACGCCGAGGCCTTCACGGTCATCGACGTCAACACCGGGCGCTTCGTCGGCTCGCGGGGAAAGAGCTCGTCCGGCCGTCTCGAGGACACGATCGTCAAGAACAACCTCGAGGCCGTGAAGGAGGTCGTGCGCCAACTCCGACTTCGCGACATCGGCGGGATCATCGTCATCGACTTCATCGACATGGCGAACCCGAAGAACCGCGAGACCGTCGAGGAAGCGCTCCGGGCCGAGCTCGAGCGGGACCGGACGAAGACCTACGTCGTCGAGATCTCGCCGCTCGGGCTGGTCGAGATGACGCGCCAGAACGTCACCGACGGCCCGCGGGAGATCCTGACGAGCCGTTGTCCGGTTTGCGAGGGCGACGGTTTCGTCGTCTCCGCGGCCACTCACGCGCTCGAGGTCGAGCGGAAGCTCCGGACGATTGCGAAGGGATCGCGGGTTCAAGCGTTTCGGGTCGCGGTACATCCGCGCGTCCTATCCCTTCTCGCCGGACCCGGGGGAGCACGGCTGTCCGCGCTCGAGGCCGCGGCGCGACGGCGCTTCTATCTCGTCCCAGCTGCCCAGAACGGCCATGTGCACCTCGATCACTTCGAGGTACTGGCACAGGGCAAGCTCGACACGCTTCGACCGTCTGCGCCGTTCGACGAAGGCGCCTCCATCGAGCTCAAGCTGGTCGAGGTCGGCCTCCACGATCCGAGCGCCGGCGTCGGCAAGGTCGACGGCTGCGAGGTCGTCGTCGCGGACTCGGCGAAGCTCGTCGGCAAGAAGGTTGCCGTGACACTCAGGCGCGTGCTCGACGGCGTTGCCTATGCGACGCCGTCAGATGTGACGGAGGGCCCGGTGCCGATCACGTTCGAGGGGGAGGCCGAGAGGCCGAACCGCGCGCCTAGTCGCAAGAAGGAGGCCGAGGTACCCGTCGCGGAGCCGCTTCCCGAGGATGAGTACGAGGTGACCGCAGACGTGGCCCTCGCGGCCGAGGAAGCGACCGAGCCCGCTGCGAGCGCGGCAGCGGAAGAGCCACCGAAGAAGAAGCGCACACGACGGGGGACGAGAGGCGGCCGCGGGCGGAAGAAGGCTACGGCGGCGGCTGTCGCCGTCGAGGAGTCGCCGACGGGCGACGGCCGCAAGCCGACGCCGAGGCCCAAGCCGAAGATCCACGTCCCACCGCCCGACGTCGAGTTAGAGGAGGAGCCGATCGCCGCCGGTGTCGCCGCCCCAGCCGAACCGGACAGCGCGACGGAGACGAAGCTCGATGGTGAGGCTTCCGCGGACGGACCGCCGAAGCGCAAGCGCTCGCGCCGTGGATCGCGAGGAGGTCGGAAGCGGCGGAAGCCCGTGGCCGACGGCGACCAGCCCGAGCCCGATGTGGTTGAAGATCCCGCCGGGGTCAGGCCCCACGGGTCTGACCCGGCTACCGAAGAAGCGGCACCCGAATACGTGCCGATGTCCGAGTGGATCGAGGACTTCGACTCGCGCACGCGCGCGTAGTCGCTATCATGCGGCGGCTTCGCGGGACGCGCGCCCGCTTTCAAGAACTGCGCTGGGGTCAGACGTAAGTCTGACCCCAGCACTGTCTCCATTTCCATGACCTACGCGATCATCAAGGTTGCCGGGAAGCAGTACCGCGTCCGCGAGGGTGAGCGGCTGCTCGTCGACAGGCTCGCCCAGAGCGAGGGGGCGACCTTTACGCCGACCGTCCTGCTCGTGGGCGGCGACGGCGCTCCCGTGCTCGAGCCGGTCGACGTCAAGGTCACCGCGAAGGTCCTCGGCGCCGTCAAGGGGCCGAAGATCCGCATCGGCAAGTACAAGAAGCGCACGGGTTACCGGCGGCACACCGGCTTCCGTTCGTCGCTGACGCAGATCCAGATCGAGTCGATCGGTGGCAAGCCGGCTCGTGCCGCGACGAAGCCGAAGCCCGAGAAGCCCGAGAGGCCGGCGCAGCCCGCTGTTTCAGCGACGCCGACGGCAGATGTACCGGCCGGCTACGCGGACATGACCGTAGCCGACATCAAGGTGGCTGCGAGCGGATGGGACGCGGACGCGCTGTCGGCTGCGCTTGTGTACGAAAACGAGCACGGAAGGCGGAAGGGCGCGATCGCTGCGCTCGAGTCTGCGATGACACACAAGGAGGACGAGTCCTAATGGCGCACAAGAAAGGACTCGGCTCCTCGCGCAACGGCCGCGACTCCGAGTCGAAGCGACTTGGCGTGAAGGTCTTCGCGGGCCAGCCCGTCAAGACGGGGATGATCATCGTTCGGCAGCGCGGGACCAGGTTCCGCCCGGGCCCAGGCGCCGGGCTCGGCCGCGACGACACGATCTTCGCGCTCCGCGAAGGCACGGTCGAGTTCCGCAAGTCGGGCGACAAGCGCTACATCTCCGTCGCGACTGCGGCCGACTAGCGCGCGAGGCTCCGTCGCGGGGCCATGTTTCACGACCGAGTCCAGATCCACGCAGAAGCGGGTCGCGGCGGTGACGGCGGCCTGAGCTTCCGCCGCGAGAAGTTCGTCCCCAAAGGGGGACCAGACGGCGGTGACGGCGGGCGCGGCGGCGACGTGGTGGTGAGCGCGGACCCTGCCCTGCGTGACCTCTCCGAGTATCGGAGGGTGAAGCATCTACGCGCCCGCCGAGGCGGTAACGGGCGTGGGAGCAAGAAGCATGGCGCCGACGGCGAGAGCGTCGAGATCCGCGTCCCGGTCGGGACACAGGTGCTCGATGCGGAGGGTGGGCTCGTCGCCGACCTGACGTCTCCAGGCAGCCGCTTCGTCGCCGCGCGGGGCGGTCTGGGCGGGCGCGGTAACGCACGTTTTGCGACGCCGACACGGCAGACGCCGCGCTTTGCGGAGACAGGTCTTCCCGGCGACGAGATCGACCTCGTTCTTCATCTCAAGCTCGTCGTGGATGCGGCTCTGGCGGGCCTACCCAACGCCGGTAAGTCGTCGCTGCTACGCCGAATCTCGAATGCGAAGCCCAAGGTTGCGGACTATCCGTTCACGACGATCGAGCCCGTCCTCGGCGTCGTCGACGGCCCGGAGGCGAGGCAGCTCACCGTCGCCGATGTGCCCGGCCTGATCGAAGGTGCTGCCGAGGGAGCCGGGCTCGGCCATCAATTCCTCGCCCACCTCGAGCGCGCCAGGCTCCTCGTCCACGTGCTCGACGTCTCCGAGCCCGACCTCGAAGAGCGATTCCACACGGTCGATCGCGAGCTGTCCGCATACGGGGCCGGTCTCGACGAGCGGCCGCAGATCGTCGTCCTGAACAAGAGCGACCTCGTCGACGAGCTGCCCGCCTTCGAGCTCACCGACGACCGGGTCGTTCGGATCGTCCCCACGTCGTGTGCGACCGGAGAGGGTATCGACCAGCTGAGGCGCGCCCTCTTCGAGCTCTGCCCGGTCGAGAGCCCGGAGACGATTGCCGAGGAGGGAGCTCTTCCTGAGTTCCTCGACTATCGTCCGCGGTCCCGCCGTGGCCCGAGGTTCCGGATCCTCCGCACTGACGGTGGCTATCGCGTCGTCGGCACGCCACCGCCGCGCGAGGAGCTCGAGGAGGCGCTCCGGAAGATCGGTGTCAAGCGCGGCGCCGAGGTCGAAGTCGGCGAGGAGACGCTCGAATGGCAGTAGCGGCGGCTCGGCTCGGAATCCTCGGAGGCGTGTTCGACCCCCCGCACGTCGGTCATGTCGCGCTGGCCCGCGCAGCGATCGAGCAACTGGAGCTCCATGAGCTCCTCGTTCTCGTCGTCGCGGATCCGGGGCACAAGCGCGCGACCGCACCCGCCGAAACGCGCCTCGAGCTCACGCGCCTGGCGTTCGAGGACGTCCCCGGTGCACGGGTGGAGCTCGATCCGCATGCGCGCACTGTGGACTCGCTGGAGGAGCGTAGGCCCGAGGACGCGGTCTTCATCCTGGGAGCCGACGAGCTCGCCGACTTCGAGCGCTGGAAGAGCCCGCAGCGAATCCTCGACCTCGTTCGCCTCGCCGTCGCAATGCGGCCGGGAGTACCCGACGAGCGCGTCCGCGACGCCTGCGAGCGGCTGGCGGCGCCGAACCGGATCGTGTCCTTCGAGATGGCGCCCGTGCCGGTCTCGTCCTCGGGCATACGCGAACGCGTGGGTCTGGGAGAGCCGGTCGACGGTCTCGTCCCGCCGAAGGTCGCCGACGCGATAGCGCGCCTGGGTCTGTACGCGAGCGCCGAGTAGACTGAGGCCGAGGACGAGAACGAGAGGACGAGAGACCGCACTGACCCCGCTCGAGCAAGCACGCCGAACAGCCGCTCTCTGCCAAGAGAAGCTGGCGACAGACGTCACGATCCTCGATATGCGGGGCGTGTGCGACTTCACGGACTTCTTCGTGATCGCGACGGGGCGGAACGCGCGGCAGACGAAGGCGATCTACGACGACGTCGCCGGCGTCCTGAAGAAGGATCATCGCGTGCTACCCCGTTCGACCGCGGGTGTCACCGAGGCGAGCTGGATCGTCGCCGACTACCTCGACGTCGTGCTCCACATCTTCACGCCAGAGACGCGAGGGTTCTACCGGCTCGAGGAGCTCTGGAGCGACGTGCCGTCGGTCGAGGTCGCCGAAGTCGCCGCCGGCTGACGTTGTCCGATTAGTAAACTATCCTTGCGGTCGTGCTGACGACCGACCAGAAGGGCGCGATCGCCGAGCTTGCCATCGCTCATGCCGCAGCCGAGCTTGGTGTCGGTGTCTTCAAGGCGCTGACCGATGGTGAACGCTACGACCTCATCTTCGATTTTCGACCGCAACTCCTCCGAGTACAGTGCAAGTGGGCGAGCCTGCGCGATGGCGCCGTTGTCGTCTGCTGCTACTCGTGTCGCCGTAACCCGACGCGGATGATCGTTCGCACGTACACCGAGGACGAGATCGATGCGATCGCTGTCTACTGCCGAGACACCGAGGCGTGCTACTTGATTCCACCTCAGCTGTTCATGGGGCGAAGACACGTCTATCTCCGAGTAACCGCAAGCAGGAACAACCAACATCGCGGAATCAACCGGGCGGAGGAGTTCGCTCTCGACGCTAGACTGAGAGCTCTCGTGGGGCCATAGCTCAGTTGGGAGAGCGTCTGGCTGGCAGCCAGAAGGGCACGGGTTCGAGTCCCGTTGGCTCCACCTCACCGAACCATCACCGGCGCGATCCGGTGTCGACTTCCTCGGGTGTCGTTCGTCGTATTGAATGACAGGGGCGGAGCTCCGCCGATGACGACGTGAGAGGAGAACGCATGGCAGGCCAGCCGGTTCACTTCGAGATCCCCGCGGGCGACACCGCGAAGGCACGCGAGTTCTACGGCTCGCTCTTCGGGTGGCAGTTCCAGGAGTTTCCAGGGCCGACCGAGTACCACATGACCCAGCTCGCCGAGCAGATGGGTGGCGCGGTCTACGGTGCGGACGGCGACAAGCGGGGGATGCGCGTGTACTTCGACGTCGACGACATCAACGCGGGAGCAGCGCGCGTCAGCGAGCTCGGCGGCGAAGGGGGAGACGCGATGCCGGTCCCGGGGATGGGCTGGTTCGCGATCTGCAAGGACACCGAGGGGAACGAGTTCGGTCTCTGGCAGGCCGATCCGTCGGCTGCAGCGCCCGAGTAGGCCGGAGCCCGAACCCACCGCGATCCTCGGCTCGCCGCCGCGTTGAGCGAGCCGGGGTACCCGCAGTGCGCTAGAACTGCACCAACGACTCCGAAAGGGACGGCCATGCCCTTCTATCAGCGCCGCGGGGAGCTTCCGCGCAAGCGACACATCGTCTTCCGAGAGAACGGGACCCTGCTCACCGAGGAGGTGATGGGCCTCGAGGGGTTCACCGGGAACGAGTCCATCCTCTACCACCTCGTCTCGCCGTGCCGCGTCAAGGAGCTCGGCGCTTTCACGCCGATCGAGCGCGAGGAGTGGGTGCCCGAGAAGCACGCGCACCTGCTCATGAACACGTACGACATCGACCCCGAGGGCGACGAGATCTCCGGTCGCCGCACTCTCATGTGGAACGACGACGTCGAGATCTCGCTCTGCCGACCGGAGTCCTCGATGGACTACTTCTTCCGGAACGGCGAGGGCGACGAGGTGATCTTCGTCCACGAGGGATCCGGGACGCTCGAGTCGGTCTTCGGGGACGTGCCGTACAAGGACGGGGACTATGTCGTCATCCCGCGTGGGACCACGTACAGGTTCGTGCCGGACGGCCCGCAGCGCTACGTCGTCTTCGAGACCCCGGGCCTCATCGAGATCCCGCGCCGCTACCGCAACGAGCACGGCCAGATCATGGAGGGCGCCCCCTACTACCACCGCGACATCCACCCGCCCACCGACCTCAATACACACCGCGACCGGGGGGACCACCTGGTCAAGGTCCGCGTCCGCGGGGGCGTCCAGGAGTACGTCCTCGACTACCACCCCTTCGACGTCGTCGGCTGGGACGGCTTCCTCTATCCGTGGACGTTCTCGATCCACGACTTCGAGCCGATCACGGGTCGGATCCACCAGCCTCCGCCTTCCCATCAGACGTTCCAGGGCCCGAACTTCGTCATCTGCTCGTTCTGCCCGAGGAAGCTCGACTTCGACCCCGACGCCGTGCCGATCCCGTACCACCACTCGAATCTGCAGTCGGAGGAGATGATCTATTACGTCTCCGGCAACTTCGGGTCTCGCAAAGGGATCTCGGTCGGCTCGGTGACGCTCCACCCGACTGGGCTCCCGCACGGCCCTCAGCCCGGGCTCGCGGAGAAGTCGCTGGGCGTGGCAGAGACGACGGAGCTCGCGGTCATGTGCGACACGTTCCGGCCCCTCAGGCTCTCGACTTTGGCGCGCGACCTCGACGACGGGCACTACGCCCTTTCGTGGTACGAGCCGCCTTCGGAGGAGCCCAGCCTCGCCGGGGTGACCAGCCACCTGTAGCGTGGACCCCGACCGCTTCCTGCGAGAGCTTCCGGCGCTCTTCGAGGACTTCCCGCGCTCCGAGCAGCCGATCGACCGGCGCTTCGCACCGATCGTCGAACGCGTCGAGAACCTCGCGAAGGAGAACAACCTCGCTCTGCTCAACCTCGCAGCCGCGTGCCTCGAGTCGGACGAGGTGTACGTCGAGGTCGGCGTCTTCCACGGCGCCAGCCTCGTGGCGGCGATGCTCGGGAACGAGGGCCGACGGTTCATCGGCATCGACAGCTTCGACTTTCGCGACGCGACGGTCGAGAAGGTCGACCAGAACCTCGCCCACTTCGGCCTTGCGCGACCGGAGCTCCTCGTCGGCGACGTCTTCGAGCTCGTACCCGCCGGAGCTCTCGGAGAGACACCGGTCGGCGTCTGGTACTACGACGCGCTGCACACGTACGAGGCCGGGCTGAAAGGACTACGCCTCGCCGAGCCCTGGCTCGCCCCGGGAGCGCTCCTCATCGTCGACGACACGGACTGGGAGCAGGTGGCACGCGCGATGGACGACTACCTCGCCGAGCAGCCGCGTGCCCGCCGGATTCTCACCATCGACGGAAAGGATCGAGGATTCCCCCAGTGGTGGGAGGGGATGCAAGTGCTGGTCTGGGGTGGCTGACCCTAGGTCCCGCGAATCGTGAGCCGGCGATTCAGCACCACGCCGCTGCGGTCGTTGAGCGCGAACGTCGCGATGTAGGTCTGGCCCTTGACGACGTTGAACCGCAGCCGGGCGCTGATGGTGCAGTCCTGACGCAGCGGCGAGGTTTGCTGACCGACCGCGATCAGCTTCCCGCCACGGAAGACCCGCCAGGTCATCCCGATCGGCGTTCCGGTCGCATCGGTCGCGCAATACCGACGCGTGTAGAGGTTGACGAGCGGCGTCACGCTTCCACCCCTGATGCCGACGACGCCGTTCTTCGCATCGAGCGGCCGTGAGCTCGTGGTGAATCGCGCGGGCGAGGTTCCCTTCGACGCCCCGCCCTCGGTGTACACGCCAGATTCCCACGGCTGCCCCTGGTCGTCCTGGAAGACGAACCAGATGAACATCGAGACGAAAGGGTAGCCCGCGGCGATCGAGATCGACTGCTGGATGTAGGCGGTCTGCGTCGCGTACGAGACGCCGAACGCATCGGGCGGCTTGGTCTGGTGCCCGTACTCGGTGATCCAGATGGGCACGGACTTGCGCTTGAACCACGTCTTCAGGCTCTCGTCGAAGCGGGGGAGCGATGCGAGGGAGACGTTCGGCCACTTCACCACTTGCGTGGGCGGCGAGCTCGGGTTGAACGGATAGGGGTGATGCGACCACGCATCGAACTTGAGCTTCGGGTTCGCCTTGGCGACCAGCTCCGCGAACTTGCCGGGCGAGTGTGTGTCGGAAACGCCGGGGACGCGCTTGTCGCGCCCTCGCGCGGATGTCTCTCCGATCGCCACCTGCGCCTGAGGGTTGCCCGCCTTGATGCCGGTGTAGGCCGCGGCGTACAGCTTCGCGTAATTGGCTGGCGCGACCGATTTGCCCGCCGCGTTGAACTGTGGCGTGAGGAAGAGGTTGAGGTTCGGCTCGTTCCAGACCGACCAGAACCGCACGAACGGGTAGCCGACGTAGCGGCCGGAATAGCGTGATGCCATCGCTCGCGCGAATGCAGTGAGGTCGGCGAGGTTGTTCGGCATGACGTTCGGGTTCTTGCCTCCGTTCGCCCACCGCGGCGTTCCGGAGATCGTGAGGATCACTTCCTGGTCGTTGTCCTGGGCCGCGCGCACGGCCTCGTCGACGTCGTCGAAGATGTACGCCGGATCGAAAGGATCCGTCGCGTTGGCCGGCCGCGTCTTGGCCGCGAGGTTCCACTGGACGAGCAAGCGCATGATTGTCGCGTTCGTCTGGGCGGACGCCTGGATCCGACTCGAGCGGTTCTCGACCCAGCGGAAGCTCGGGTCGTCGTGGAAGCCGATCCACATCCGTTCGGCGGCGAGCGCGGCGGGCGAAGCGACCGCCACGAGGACGCACAGGGCGAGGGCGAGGCGGACGGTGCGTCTCACGGAATCTCCTTGGCGCAGGGTCGTGGTGGATCGGCGGCGAGAGCCAGAAAAAGCCCCAGCACCCTAGCGGCTCGAATATGAGGCATGTGTAAGGACCTGCCTCTGGACCGGGGTCCCGACCATGGCGTAGACTGCCTCGCGTCGTGTCCGTCACCGTGTGGGAAGCGATCTTCATGCTCGTGGTCCTCAAGATCCCGCTCGTCTACCTCGGCGCGGTCATTTGGTGGGCGATTCGTGCCGAGCCGAGCGCGATTGACGGACCCGAGGAAGTGGGAGTCCTGGCTCCGCTTACCCCGTGCGGCTGGGACGAGTGGCGCCGCCGGCGCTCGCCGCGACCTGGCTACCGCCCGATCCGACCTCGCCGGCATCTCCGGTCCGCACAGGCCCGGGTCGCCTGATGGCTGCGGTCGCGCACAGGCGGGCGGACACCGTCGCGGGCTTCCTCTGCGCGTTCTCGCTCGCGCTGTCCGGGATCGCGCTCGCGCGGAACCCGGGTCTTCTGGCGCCCGCGGCGATCCTCGTGGCGCTCGTGGCCGTGCGGATGACCGAAGCACATCGCACGCTCGCTGCAGTGGCCGTGGCGGTCTCGGGCTTCGCATTCTTCTTCGGCATGATCGTCGCGATCGTGACCGATGCCCCGCTGTACTAGCGCGCTCGCTGCTACAACCAGAGTCGTGTCCTCTTCCCTCGAGCCGTCCGGCCTCAACGCGGGCTACGTCGGCCAGCTCCTCGAGCAGTACCTCGAGAATCCCGAAGCGGTCGATCCCGCCTGGCGACATCTCTTCGAGGACGCCGACGATGCGCTCCTGTCAACGCTGCCCGGTCTCGCGCGGCTCGTTCGCTCGCGTGCTCGCGACGGCGGAAACGGCATCGCCGCGACGGTTGTGGAGGCACCGCCTGCGCGCGTGCCGGCCGCTGCGCCGCCCGTAGCCCAGAAGCCCTCGGCGGTGCAGCCACAGGCTCCCGAGTTGCAGCCGACACCACCTGTGCAACAGCTGGTTGCGACCGTCGTCTCCGACACGGACTTGCTTCGCGCCGTTGCGTCGGCGATGGCGCTCGTCGACGCGATCCGATCGCACGGCCATCTCGCTGCCCGGCTCGACCCCTTGGGCTCGGAGCCGCTCGGCGACCCCGCGCTCGACGAGGCCGAGCTCGACGTCCCCCTTCCACCCGAGACGCAAGCGCGCGTTCCCGCGCCGATTCTCGGCGTCCACGTCGATGGCGAGACGCTCGCGGACGTCCTGCCACGGCTGCGCAACGTGTACATGGGGACGATCGCCTACGAGATCGAGCACATCTCCGATCACGCGGAACGGATCTGGCTGCGCCGCGCGATCGAGTCCGGGCGGTTCCGCCGGCCGCTGTCGGCGGACGAGAGGCGTTCGCTCCTCGCGCGTCTCGCCCAGGTAGAGGCGTTCGAGACGTACCTGCGGCGCGCGTTCATCGGCCAGAAGCAGTTCTCGATCGAAGGCCTGGACGTGCTCGTCCCGATGCTCGACGAGGCCGTCGAGCTCGCCGCGGCCGGGGGAGCGCACGAAGTGGTGATCGGGATCGCGCATCGCGGGAGGCTCAACGTCCTCGCGCACACGGTCGGCCGCTCGTATGCGTCGATTCTTCGAGAGTTCGAAGGTGAGCGGACCATCGACGCGCTGGTCTCCGATCCTGAAGGCGGGACCGGCGACGTCAAGTACCACTTGTCGGCGTCCGAGTCGCGGATCACGCGGGCCGGTGAGGTCCAGGTCACGCTGGCCGCGAACCCGAGCCACCTCGAGGCGGTCGACCCTGTGGTCGAGGGCCTGGCGCGAGCCGAGCAGACCGACCGTTCTCGCGGCGCGGGCATCCACGACCCGACGGTTGCCCTGTCGATCCTGATTCACGGCGATGCCTCGTTCGCCGGGCAAGGCGTCGTAGCCGAGACGTTCAACTTGCACTCGCTCGACGGCTACTCGACCGGCGGCACGCTTCACGTCATCGCCAACAACCAGGTCGGCTTCACCACCGACCCCGCCGAGGGCCGGTCGACGCGCTACTCCAGCGACCTGGCGAAGGGCTTCGACGTTCCGATCATCCACGTCAACGCGGACGATCCCGAGGCGGCCCTCGCGTCCATTCGGCTTGCCCTCGCATACCGCGAGGAGTTCGGCCACGACGTCGTCGTCGATCTGGTGGGCTATCGGCGCTTCGGCCACAACGAGCAGGACGAGGCCGCGTACACGCAGCCGCTCCAAGCGGAGCGGATCGAGCAACAGCCCCCCGTCCGCGAGCTCTACGCGGGGCTCTTGGTCGCTGCGGGGGTGCTAGGGGAAGATGAGCGGGCGCAGCTCCTCGAGGCCACGCTGCAGGAGCTTCGGAATGCGCACGACGAGCTTCGTGCCTCGTTCGCGGCGCCGGAGCCGCCGACCGAGTCGCGAACGCGCATGGACACCGGTGCGGTTGTTGTGACCGCGGTCACGGCCGATCGTCTGCTGGAGCTCGACGAGCGGCTCCTCCGCGTGCACGACGGCTTCGAGGTGAACCCGAAGCTCGCGCGCCAGCTCGAGCGGCGCCGCGAGGCCGTCCGCGAGGGCGGGATCGACTGGGGGCACGCCGAGGCGCTCGCGTTCGCCTCACTCCTCGAGGAGGGCATCCCGATCCGTCTCTCGGGTCAGGACACCGAACGAGGAACGTTCTCGCATCGTCATGCCGTCCTTCACGATCCGCGGACGGGCGAGACGTACACGCCGCTCCAGCAGCTCCCGACTGCCGCGGCGTCGTTCGAGATCTACAACTCGCCGCTCTCCGAGTACGCGGCGCTTGCCTTCGAGCACGGCTACTCGATCGCCGCGCCTGACGCTCTCGTCCTCTGGGAGGCGCAGTTCGGCGACTTCGTCAACGGCGCACAGATCGTCGTCGACCAGTTCATCGTGTCCGGCCGCTCGAAGTGGGGGCAGACGTCGCGTCTCACGCTGCTCCTTCCGCACGGCTACGAGGGCAACGGCCCCGAGCATTCGAGCGCCCGCCTCGAGCGGTTCCTGCAGCAGGCAGCTCAGGACAACATCCGCGTCGTCAATTGCACGACGGCCGCCCAGTTCTTCCACCTCCTGCGCCGGCAGGCCCTCGACGCCACCGCCCGCCCGCTCGTCGTGATGACTCCGAAGGGCTTGCTTCGCGTCCGCCAGGCGACGTCTTCGCTCGAGGACCTCTCGAACAGGTCGTTCCAGCCGGTGCTCGACGACCCTCTCGTGGATCACTTCGCGGTCCGCCGTCTCGTTCTCTGCAGCGGGAAGGTGTACTACGACATCGTCGGACACGAGCTTCGGGGCCTTTCGACGACCGTCTCCGTCGCTCGGATCGAGCAGCTGTACCCGTTCCCCGTCGAAGCCGTCGCCGCCCTCGTTTCCTCGTACCCCGAGCTGCGCGAGATTCTGTGGGCTCAGGAAGAACCACAGAACATGGGCGCCTGGCGCTCGATTCGCCATCGGCTCGAGGAGGCGTCTGCGCTCGCCCCGTACGTGGCGAGCGTCCAGTACGTCGGCCGGACCTGGCGCGCCAGCCCGAGCGAGGGGTATCCGACCCTGCACCACCGCGAGCAGGACAGGATCGTCCGAAACGCGCTCGGCTTCCGCGCGGTCTGACCGCTTACGTCCGCGGTCGACCGCGGCGCGCGAGCGAAGAGGCGACGCGTGGCGCGTTTCGGCGGGCAGCCCCGAGCAGCCGCCGGCGGTGCTGCGGTGGAAGGCGCCGCCACGCTTCGTACACGGCAAGCGCCACGGTCACCGGTCGGACACGTCTGACGAGCATGAGGAGGAGCGTCGAGAAGACGGCTGGCACGGGAACCATCCTCGCATAAGACGTGTAGTCATTCGAATGGAGGCCATTAGCAGGGTCTTTGCAGCCTGCGATGCGCTAGACTCCCGGCGCTCAGGGGAGCCATGTCGGATTACGAAGATCTCTCTGCTGTCGATACGGAATCCGCGTTCGCGCAGGCGATTCGCGAGCATCTCGAGCTGAGGGGTCGCAACGCCGGCCTCGACGGCGAGATGCCGCTCGACCGGTATCTCGACGGCGACCCGCTCGACAATCACCCGCTCTTCAAGAGTGAGGAGCAGGCGCGTATCGAGGAGACTCTCGACGGGGAGCCTGCCGCCGAGTTGAGCTCCGAGCGGCTTCCGTGGCCCGGAGAGGAGACTGCGGAGAACGTCGAAGGCGCCGCGCTCGACGAAGCTCTCTGGACGGGCCGCCCGCGCGACTTCGACTGGGGCGACTGAGATTCGGGGTCAGACCCTACGGGGTCTGACCCCAGATTTCTCGGCTCCGTTAAGGTCACGTCCGTGACCCCTGACGAGAGGCTCCGCCGGTATGCAGAGCTGACCGTTCGCGTCGGCGCGAACGTTCAGGATGGCCAGGACGTTGTCCTCATGTGCCTCATCGAGCATGCGGAGATCGCGCGCGCAGTGACGCGGGAGGCCTACCGCGCCGGCGCTCGTCACGTGATCGTCCTCTACTCGGACCTCCACGTTCGTCGAGCAGCCGTCGAGCTCGGCCCGGAGGAGGAGCTCGGCTGGTCGCCTCCGTACATCCTCGACTGGATGCGACGCTGGCCCGAGGAGCGCCCGGCGGTCATCGCGCTCACCGGGAACCCGGATCCCGACCTGCTGGCGGATCTCGATCCCGCGCTCGTCGGCAGAGCCGATCCGAAGGAGATCCGCGCGCTGATGTCGAGCGCGATCTCGGCTCGCCGCTTCAACTGGGCGATCGTCTCGGCGCCGAACGCAGGTTGGGCGACCCAGGTCTTCGGCGAGCCCGACGTCGAGCGCCTCTGGGACGCGGTAGCGGCCGCGACGCGCCTGGACGAGCCCGACCCGGTTGCTGCCTGGCGGGCGCACACGGAGAGGCTGAAGACCCGGGCGGCGGCTCTCGAGGAGCACCGGTTCGACGCCGTGCGCTTCCGCGGACCCGGGACCGATCTCACGGTCGGGCTCGTGCCGTCGTCGCACTGGATGTGCGCGACCTTCGAGACCGAGACAGGGATCGAGCACATCCCGAACCTTCCGACCGAGGAGGTCTTCACGACTCCGGACTGGCGGCGGACGGAAGGAGTCGTGAGGTCGACCGCGCCGCTCGTGACGGCGGGAACCCGTGTCTCCGACCTCGAGGTTCGGTTCGAGAGCGGGAAGATCGTCGAGGTCAAGGCGTCCGCAGGCGCCGAGATCGTTCGCGAGCAACTCGCGGTGGACGACCAGGCGGCCTTCCTGGGCGAGGTCGCGCTCGTCGACGGGTCCTCCGCGGTCAAGGGCACCGGGCTCGTCTTCTGCGACACGCTGTTCGACGAGAACGCGACGTGCCATATCGCATACGGCACCGGGCTCCCGATGACCCTCGGTCTCGGGGGAGAGTCGACTCGCGAGGAGCTGCTCGAGCGCGGAGTGAACGTCTCCGCCGTCCATACCGACTTCATGATCGGCGGGCCGGATGTGGACGTCGACGGCCTCGATTCGGCGGGTCTCGCGACTCCGATCATCCGCCAAGACGTCTGGCAGCTCTCCTAGCTTCGCCCTCGGAACGACTTAACCATAGGGGTTCCGACCCGAATGGCATCACAATGTCAATATTGACTTGACAAGACTGCAGTGATGACGTCATAGTGATGTCACGATGCAGCTCGGCAGTCACATCCACGCCATCCAGGAAGAGCTCGCCGCGACCGCCGCACTCGGCGGCGAGACGACCGCCGAGGCCGCTCGGCGGATGAGCGAGGCTCTGGCCTCGACGCTCCACCTCCATCTGCTCGACCTCCTCGGCGAGGCTGCGCTCGAGATCGGTGGGCAGATCGAGTCGGGGCGCGTCGAGGTACGGCTTGCGGGACGTGAGCCGGAGCTCGTCGTCGTGACGGAGGAGACGCCGGACGCGGTCCACGTTGCTCCGGGCGAGGAGTACTCAGGGCGCATCACGCTCCGCCTCCCCGAATCGCTGAAGGTCAGCGTCGAGGGAGCCGCCGCTCAGGAAGGGCTCTCGACGAACGCGTGGCTCGTCCGCACCATCACCCGGATGCTCGATTACCGCTCGCCGAGGCGAAGTCGGAACCGTCTTCAGGGCTATGCCCAGGGTTGAAAGGAGAGCACCATGCTTCTCACCTCACTGCCATTCGATTACGCCACGTTGCTCGATCACGGCGACCGCGTTCGTCGAACGCGGGGTCGGACCACTGGCAGCCGCGTGCGCAGGACGTCGGCCGAGGCCGGCCGCAGCTAGGTGACGGGGATGCAGACCTTCGAAACTCCCGGGAGCGTCTCCCTCCAGATCAAGCTCCCGAGTGGACGCGTCGTGGTCACGACGGCCGACGAGGCGCGCTGCAGCGTCGAGCTCGTTGCCATCGGCCGTCGCGGCCCCGACGCGATCGAAGACGTCACGGTCACGGCCGACGAGCGCCACGGCCGCCACACCATTCGGATCGAGCAGAAGGACCGTATTCGCTGGGGCCCGATCCAGATCACCTGGGGTGGCGACATCGAAGCCCGCGTCACATGCCCACCGGGCGCAGACCTCGACTTCTCCGGTGGCTCGACCGACCTTCGCGTCGAGGGTGATCTCGGGGAGGTCTCGGTCCGGACGGCCTCGGGCGACATCAGGCTCGACGGGATCTACGGGAAGCTCCAGGCGAAGACCGCGAGCGGCGACATCTCGGTCGCGACGATCGAGGGCGATGCCTCGGTGGCCACGGTCTCCGGTGATCTCGGCGTCGGCCGCCTTGCGGGGGCGCTCACGGCCCGGGCGGTGTCGGGTGACGTCAGTGTCGGGTCGGTTCGCGGGCTGTTCACGCTCTCGACGACGTCCGGTGACGTCGACATCAAGTCCGTCGAAGCGGGCGAGGTCCGCGTTCAGACCGTCTCCGGAGACGCCCGCATCGGTGTCGGGCGCGGGACGAGGGTCTGGATCGACGCCGCGTCGGTCTCGGGCGACCTCGGGTCCGAGCTCGGGGTCGAAGACCACGATCCCAGAGCTGAGCCTGGAGACGCCGGAGCCGTCGTCCCGCTCCACGTCAAGACGGTCAGCGGCGACGTCTCGATCGTCCGAGCTGCAGCAGAGGCGTTCTCGGCCTAAAGCACTAAGAAGCCCGGACGGCGGCGACGACCTCGTCCTCGCGCCCCTCGAGCAGGAGGTCGACGAGCCTCCTGCGGCCGCTCTCACGGAGCCCGAGCGGCGCCGTCAGCAGGTCGTAGAGCCGCGCCTCGTCGAGCTGGGCCTCTCTCGCGGCAGCGACGACACGCGCCACCCCGCGGCGGGGCTTCCAGGCCTCGAACTGCCACGCGGGATAGAGCCACTCCGTCGAGCCCGGCTCGCGCACGGCGATCAGCTCACCGCCACGACGCATCGCGTCGATCTTCGCCGGATCGACGGCGAGACGCGCCGCCAGCCACGTTGCGGGAAGGCTGTCTGGGTAGCGGACTCCGGCGATCGCGCTCATCCGCCGCGCAGCCTAGCGCCACGATGCGCCATTCACGGCAGCTTGGCGACCATCGCTTCCCAGACAGCGGCGTCTCCGCCCCCTTCCCAGGTGTCGACGATGCGGCCCTCCGCGTCGACGAGGATGACGTGAGGCTGAAGTCCGCGCCCGGGCGACGTGCCCGCTTGTGCTGTGGGTCTCGGATCGAGGGCCAGGTCCACCCGTGGCGCTCGACGCGACGAGCACGAACGAACGCATCGGCCCACTGTAACCACGCTAATGCCTGCTTCCGGTCGATTTCATCCTTTCGAAAGATGCGGACCCGGTGCCCGAAGGCCGATACAGAGGTGATGCGCCGTCTTGCGACCTTCGCCCTCGTCGCGCTGCTGCTCGCGGCAGCTGCGGGCACCGCGGGTGCGGGTTCGAAGGCCGCCCGCTCGTGGGCCGACCCGCAGATCGCGGCGGTCGTGGAGGCAGGCCTCATGGCTCCGTCAGTGTCCGAATTCAGACCCGACGACCCTCTCACCTGGACCGAGTTCGCAACGGTGCTCGCGAGTTTCGGCGGCTCAGTTTCTGTCGTCGAACCCGATCGGCCCGTGACGATGCGTGAGCTCGACGCGCAGCTTGTCACGCTTGTGGACCTTCGCTCCGTTGCGCGCCAGATACGGCTCGCGGCGGTTGACGCCGGCCTCACTCCGACACCCTGGCTCGGCACGGAGACCGTCGCCCGAATGCTTGGCCTGCGCGCCAATCATGTGCGGAGCGAGGAGGGGCTCGAGCTCCAGCTCTCGCAGCCGGCGACCCGCGCGGAGGCTGCGTACTCGACCGCACGCTTGCTCGCGATGGATCACGCGGAGGTCGAGGCCGTCCGCGAGACGGCAGAGGACTTCACACTTCCCTACCTGACCGAGTGGCAGCGCGCGGTGCTTGCACGAGCGCTCCGGTTCGTCGGTTCGCCGTACGTCTGGGCGGGCACGTCCGAACGCCCGCAGCAGCTCTTCGGCAAGCTCGAGCCCGGGGGCTTCGATTGCTCCGGCTTCGTCTGGCGGGTCTACAAGCTCGAGCCCTTCGCCGGCGCACCCATGCTCGCGGAGGTGCTCAGGGGGAGGACGAGCTATGCGATGAGCGGGGAGGTCACGAAGTCAGCCCGCCTCAATCGAGAGCAACTTCAGCCCGGTGACGTCGTGTTCTTCGGCGCCCGCGGCCCGCGCTCGCTCCCGGCCGAGGTCGGGCACATGGGGATCTACGTCGGGAACGGCTGGATCGTTCACTCGTCACGGTTCGGAACGACCCTCACGCCGATGACGGGCTGGTACGAGACCAGCTTTGCGTGGGGCCGCAGCCCGCTTGCCGAGGCCGGCGTCGCCTAGCGACTCCGACCCCGCGGCGTCTCCACTTCTCTACCCGAGATGCGTGAGTCTCCGGGTACGAAGTCGCCGGGCCGGCGCATCTCTGCCCGCCGGCGCTCGCGGACCTTCGCGAGCGACGAGCCACCTGCCCTGGAGTGACGCCCGCTGCGAAGCACTTGCCCGACCCCTATGTTCGAAAGTCATCGGCTCATAGGGGCGCTTCCATCAGGGAGATGTGCGATCGAGGCTCGGATCGCTGCGGGTTTCCACTAATTGGACGCAGCGCTAGGCGCTACCGCGACTACTCCGAGCCGGCCACGTCGCGCGCGTACCGCTCGATCGTCCGGCGGACGCGCTTCTCGTCGCCGAGCACAACGCCTGCGACCAAGTCCACGCCTGCGGCGTTGAGCGCAGCGACGCGCTCTGAGATCTGGTCGGTCGTTCCGGCCATGATCAGCTTCGGAATGTCGTCGGCGGGGATGCCGCTTCCGGTTGGCTCGTGTATGCCGGCCGCAACTTCCGCCGCCACCGATTCGATGGCGGTCTCGGAGACGCCGACCTCGCGGAGCACGTCGCGAGCGGTCGTGCGAATGAGGAGGCCCGCCCAGGCGCGGAAGCGCTCGACGTCGTCGGGCCTGTCGACGACCTCGAGCGCCTGCCACGCGACGAGGTCGATGTCCTCGACGGAGCGGCTGGCGCGCGCGGCGCCGTCCGCGACCCGGCTGAGCGCCCAGCGCAGACCGCCGCTCGTGAACAGCCCCTCCATCATCACGCCGTCGGCGACCTCGCCGGCGAGCGCGAGCAACTTCGGGCCGCGCGTCCCGATGTAGACCGGCACGCGGTAGGGCACTGGGAAGTCGAGCTCCACCTCGTTCAGCGTCAGCGTGTCGCTGCTGTGCGTAATCGTCTCGCCGGCGAGCAGGCGGCGGATGACGTCGATCGACTCGCGCAGTCGCTCGACGACGCCCGTCTGACGCATGCCGAAACCGCGCAACACGCGAGGCAGGTTTCCGGCCCCGAGTCCGAGCGCGAAGCGGTCACCGCTGATCTCCGCGAGCACCCCCGCCGCGCGCGCGATCTGCACCGGGTGGCGCGTGTATGGGTTCGTCACCGCTAAACCGAGCTGGATGCGCGAAGTAGCCTCCGCGCACAGCGCGAGCACGACGAACGGGTCGCGGTGGAACGTCTGGTCGGGAATGAATAGGGCGTCGAAACCCTCGGCCTCAGCCTGCCTCGCAAGGTCGACCGTACGCCGGATCGACATCGACGGGATGAACGCGATGCCGTGGCGCATCACGCAGCGCGGTAGTGCGCGACCTTTTCCTCGTCGAGCTCTATCCCCAGGCCGGGACCGTCGGGCACGACGAGCGATCCGTCGTGGTAGGCGAATGGCTCTGTGAGCAAGTCGTCGGTGTAGAAGATGCCTGCGACCTTCGTCTGTTCGCGCCCGCTCAGCGTTGTGATCGGGATTACGCACTTCTCCGTCACGCATGCGGTGGATGCGGCGAGGTGCAAGTTCGCCGCGTTGCCAACGCCTGTCTCGGCCGACCCGTTGACGTTGCACGGGAAGCCTGCCGCCTCGGCAACCGCAGCCGCCTTCTTGGCGGGCAGCAAGCCACCGGGCTTCGTCGTGTACAGCGAGATCAGGTCGGCAGCGCCGAGCTGCGCGATTTCGAGGATGTCGCGTGCTGTCCACGCGCTCTCGTCGGCCATGATCGGGATGTCGACCGCGCGCGCGACCTGCGCCATGCGCTCGAGCCCTTCAACCGGTTGCTCCGCGTAGTGGATGACGTACTCCTCGATCCGTCGCAGCGTGCGGATCGCGACCTTCGGGCTCGGGTAGCCCTGGTTCGCATCGACGACGAGCGACACGCCGTCGCCCACGACGTTGCGCACCTCCGCGACGGTCTGCACGTCGCGCTCCGGGTCGAGGCCGATCTTGATCTTCAGCGTCTTGATCCCGTCTTCGACGGCGGTCGCCGCCTCCGTGCGGATCGTTTGCAGGTCGATGATGCCGAGCGAGTGGGCGATCGGGACCTCTCGGCGCGCGAGGCCGCCGAGCAGCTGGTAGACCGGCACGCCAAACTTCTTCCCAGTGATGTCGTGCAACGCGCTGTCGATCGCCGACTTCGCGTACGGGTAGCCCTTGACCGCTCGGTCCATCTTCTGGTGCGCCTGCTCGATCGCCGTCGGGTCCTCGCCGGCGAGCGCAGGCCCCAGGACGTCCTGGGCCAGGTGCACCGTCGTCTCGGGCGATTCGCCGAAGTAGCGGCCGTAGTCGCCGCCCCACTGGAGGAGCACGGTCGCCTCACCCAAGCCGCTGATGCCCTCGTCGGTGTCGACGCGCACGATTACATAGCGCCCGAGGCGCTCGCCTCCGAACGCCATCGGATGCTTTCTGCGGGCGGGCAGCGACACGACGGTCGCTTTGACAGCTGTGATCTGCACTGGTCTCCTATCCGACCACCGCGAGCTCGGTGCCGAGCCGCGAGGTCATGTTCTCGACTCCGTCCGCGGTGACGATCAGGTTGTCCTCGAGGTGGAAGCCGATCTCACCCTGGCGGTAGATCGGCTCTATCGCGAGCACCATCCCCTCCTCGATCACCGTCTCCGAGTGAGCGGCAACGAACGGCTCCTCGTGCAGGCTGAGGCCGAGGCCATGACCGAGGAAGCGGATCGCAGGCTGCATGTCGTGCCGCGCGAACTCCCGCACGAATGTCTGCCACAGGTCGCGCGTGACAACGCCGGGGCGAATCGCCTCGTGCAGCACCGCCATGGTCTCCTGCATCCGCGCCCAGATCCGCCGCTGCTCGTCGGTCGCCTCGCCGATCACGATCCAACGGCCGGTGTCGGAGAGGTAGCTGTTGACGGAGACGAACGTGTCGATCTTGACAACGTCGCCGCGGCACAGTGGGCGGTTGCTTGGCGCCGGGTTCGAAAGTCCGCTGCGCTCGCCGGCAGCGACCTGGACGAGCAGCACCGAGTCGGCGCCGTTCGCGAGCGCGCGGTCGACGATGAGGCGGTAGAGGTCGCGCTCGAGCATCCCTTCGTGGATATCGGCCCGCGCCTCGAGCTGTGCGAGGTCGGCGATCCGCGCCGCCGCGCGCAGCGACTCGAGCTCCGTCGAGGTCTTGATCACCCGCGCCTCCTGGAATGCAGGACGCCCGGCGACGAACTGTGCATCCGGCAGCAGCTGCTTGAGCCGCTCCCAGCGATCGGCGGGGAAGACGTCGAGCTCGATGCCGACGCGTCCGCAGTCGACGCCGAGTTCGCGCAGCAGCTGCGCGAGCACCTTCATCGGATCCTCAGTGAACTCGTCATACGGCCGCAGATCGTCCACCTTGCTACGGAGACGGGCCTCCTCGGCCTCGTTTGCCGTCAGCAGTAGCCCCGCCCGGCCGTCGGCGTTGACCGCGAACGCAAACTGGCGGTCGCGCACGCCGAGCGCCTGCGACGGGATCATGTAGCCGATGCCGTAGGCCACGTTCTCCTTCGAGTAGCCGACGAGCGCGTCGAGCCGCTGGGCGGCAAGCGCTCGCGTCAGGCGCTGTTCGATCTCGCTGTCCATCGCCTATCCGCTCCCGTTGACGCAGCGGGCCAAGCCTTCGCGGTCGAGGCCCGCGAGTCCCATGCGCTCGAGCGTCAGCCCTTCATTCAGGTAGTCGATCTCGTTGACGACGCTCGCCAGGTGCGTCAACGCCTCCATTGTCGGCACCGGGACACCGAACGTGCGTGCGAGGTGGATCCACGGCACGAGGCCCCAGCCGACGTCCTCGTGGATGTAGCGGTGGTCGAGGCTCGGCGGCCCCTTGATCGTGCTGTTCGGCTCGCTCGCCTGCAGCGCCTCGTAAACACGGCCCGTCTTGGCGGCACGCTCGCTCGTGTAGCCGGCGGCGAAGAAGTAGTCCACGAACGAGCGCGTCGGGACGCCGACGGCCTCGGCGAGCGCCATCCGCTCGGCGTCGACCGCCTCGATCGCGCGCGCGACCGCCGGCGTCGTCCCCTCGATGTAGAAGAAGTATTCGCCCTTCGTGTGCTCGAGCCAGCCCGCGTTCATCAGCGTCTGCGCGGGGTGCTCGACAGCGTTGAGGTCCTGTAGCCCGAGCTGGAGAACGTTCTCCCCCTTGACAATTGAGGGGAAGAGGGGCGCTACGCGCTCGTAGAGCGCGTCGGTTTCTGTCGCGGGGAGCGCAGCGAAGAGGAGGTCGCTCGCGACATTGAAGATCGCGACGGTCGCGGGGCCGCGCATCCGACACGCGTATGTGAGCGTCGCCGTCTCGCAGACCTGGATCTCGCGGCCGCCGATTGCGTTACGGAAGTACAGGCTGCCGCCCATGTGCCCGGGGTTGAGGAAAACGACCTGGTCGCCGGAGACGAGCGGCTCGAGCGCCGGTGCGTACGTTGTCAGTGCCGACACCGGCAGGCAGAGCATGATCACGTCGGCGCCGGCGACGGCGACGGCGAGCTCGCTTGTGACGACCTGAAGCGGCACGAAGCCCTCGCCTGCAACGCCGAGGAGCTCAATACCGCCACGCTCCTTGATCGGAGAAAGGCGGTCGGGCGTGCGGTTGTAGAGCCGTACGTCGAAGCCGCGCATCGTCAGGTCCGCCGCCGCCGCACAGCCGCCGTTGCCGGCGCCGAGAACCGCCACCGTGGTGCTAATCGTCTGCCTCCTCCCAGTCGGGGCTCGTGAACTTCGCCATCGCCGTCTGAACGGCCTTGACGTGGTTGCGCATCGCGCGCGCCGCCGCCTTCTCGTCGCCAGCGAGGACCGCGGCGACAATCGCCCGGTGCTCCCGCACGGAGCGGTTCGGACGTCCGGGCGGCGCCATCGTCAGCTGCCGCGCTTCGACGAGGTACGAGTTGAGCTGGCGCGTCAGTTCGACGACGAGCGCGTTGCCGCTCGCGTCGGCGAGCGTCTCGTGAAAGCGTACGTCGCGCTGGACGAGCTCTGAGAGCGGCGCACTCTGCTCGACGGCGGTGGCGAACGCGTGGTGCGCCTCTTCGAGCTCCGCCAGCCACGACGCGTCGCGCCGGCGCGCCGCCTCCTCGGCGCCGAGCATCTCGATTGCGGCGCGCACTTTGAGCAGGTCGGCGAGCTCGGCGCTGTGTGATGACAGCCACTGTCGTACGGTGCGGTCGCGGTTCTCGACGAGGTCGCCGCGCACGAAGCAGCCGCGGCCGGCCACGACGTTGATCAGGCCGAGCACCTCGAGCGATCGGAGCGCCTCGCGCACGCTGACGCGGCTGACGCCGAACTGCTCCACGAGTTCGCGTTCCGGCGGCAGGCGCGCGCCGGGCCCGAAGATCCCGCTCTCGATCGCCTGTTCGAGCTGCTCGCGGACAAGCTGGCTCCGGCTCGTGCTGTTGATGCTGCTGAAGACAGGCACGAAGCTAGGCCGGTTGTGCGACCGAGTCGGGCGTGGACATTTCAAGCAGTGCCAGCAGCTCGTCGGTCGTTTTCACCCAGCCGAAGCCCGTCTCGATGTCGTTCAGCGTCTGCTGGTGCTCTTCCGTCGTGTACGACGTCGTGCAGTCGCTGACGACGACGGGGAGGAAGTCGCGGAATGCTGCGTCGTGGACGGTTGAGCGGACGCAGTAGTTCGTCGCGACGCCGACCGTGACGACGTAGGTGATCCCGAGTGAGCGCAGCAGGCTCTCGAGCTCCGTCTGGTAGAAGCCGCTGTAGCGCGTCTTGCGCACGACGTATTCGTTGGTGCGCGGCGTGAGTTCGTCGACCGGGTTGATCCCGGGCTCACCCTCGCGCAGGCCGCGTTTCATCAGCTCTTCGGAGGTCGTGAAGCGCGACATGTTGATGCCGTCGGCCTTCCAGACGGTGATCACGTGGATGATCGGAAGCTCGGCTGCGCGGAAGGTCGTGAGCAACCGCTCGGCCGCCGGGACAACGCTGCGCCCGCCGGGGATGAAGCACGGCGCGCCGTCGTCCAGGAAGTCCTTTTGCATGTCGACGATGACAAGCACGGTGTTTTCCCGCGAGATCGGCGGGAAGCCACGGGCGATCGTCATGCGCTCCTCCTTTCGGTCGGGGTGACGAGGAAGGCCTGCTCCACGATTGCCTCGGGCGTGAGCTGCTCGCCGAGCAGCTCGGCAGTGGGGCGACCGTCGCGGAACACGATCACGCGGTCGCAAAGGTTGGCGAGGTCCTCGTGCTCGGTACTGGCGATGAGGACGGCGCCCCCACGCTCTGTGAAGCCGCGAATGTGGCGGAAGACCTCTTGGCGCGCGCCGACGTCCACCCCTTGTGTGGGCTCGTGCATGAGGAGTACGGACGGCTCGGTCGCGAACCACTTCGCGAGCACGACCTTCTGCTGGTTGCCGCCGCTGAGCTCGGCGAAGGTGTGCTCGGGGTCGGGCGGCCGCACTTGCAGTTCATCGATGCGCTCCATCGCGGCGCGACGCTCGAGTCTGTGGTTGATGCGGCCGAAGCGGGAGTACGTGTCGAGCACCGGCATCGTCACGTTCTCACGCACGCTCGCCAAGCCGACGCCGCCATTCTTCAGGCGGTCTGCGGGGACGAGCGAGAGGCCGAGCTTCATTGCCTTGCGCGGCCGGAGGCTCGGCAGCGCTACCGTCGTGCCGCTGACGGCCAGCCGACCGCCGGTGGCGAAGCCTGAGCCGAAGAGCAGGTGCGGAATCGACTCCTGGCCCATACCGACGAGGCCGGTGACGCCGACGGTCTCGCCCCGGTGCAGCCGCAGCGAGAAGTCGGAGACGTTGTCGCCGCTGACATTCTCGGCCTCGAGGACGACGTCTTCGCGGACATCGCCTGCGACGGGGTAGAGCTCGGAGAGCGAGCGGCCAACGATCAACTCGACCAGGTCGCGTTCGCCGAGGCTTGCCGCGTCGACAGTTGCGACGCGCATGCCGTCGCGGAGGACCGTGACCCGATCGGCCACCTGGCGCACTTCGTCGAGCCGGTGCGTCACAAACAGGACGCCCGATCCCGCGGCCGTGACGCGGCCGACGGCCTCGAACAGGTGCTCGACCCCGTCGCGCGGCAGGTATGCCGTCGGCTCGTCCAGAACGATAACGCCGGAGCCGACCTCGTCGAGCTCCTGGAATGCACGTGCGACCGCGACCATTGCCCGCTGCACCTCGGACAGCGAGCCGGCGAGTGCGTTCGGTGAGACGTTCTCGACGCCGACGCGGGCTAGCGCGCGCCGCACCTCGGCCTCGTTGTCGCGCCAGCGGATCCGCCAGCCGGCGCCCGTGCGGAACCGCCCTACTTGGAGGTTCTCGAGCACGGTCAGGTTGTCCGCGAGTCCGAGCTGCTGGTGCACGAACGCGATCCCGAGCACGCGCGACTTCGTCGGGTCGATCGGGAGCGGGACTGCCGATCCAGCGACGGACAGCTCGGCCCCCGGTTCCGGTGCGTGGTAGCCGGAGAGGCACTTGATGAACGTGGACTTGCCTGAGCCGTTCTGGCCGACAAGAGCGTGAACCTCTCCGGCCACGACCGTGAAATCCAGTCCGCGGAGGACCTCGCGTCCGTAAAAGGACTTCGAGAAGTTGCGCGCGGCAAGGAGTTCGTTGGTCATGGCCGGAGGGGTCACGAGGAGGCTTTTAGCCGACGCCCCAGATCTTCTTGTACCGGGCGCGAAAGTCGAGCCGCCCGTACCAGGTTGTCGGGTCGGTCTTCGTGTTGATCTTGCCGACGTTCTTCGAGGTGAAGAGCCGGTATTGGATGCCGACGTCCTGCAGCGGCTTCTTGCTGGCAAGCACGCGCGCCGTCTGGTCGACAATCGCCCACCCTGTCCAGACGTTGGGCTGACCGACATCGCCGATGACGATGTTCTTGCGCTTGATGTTCTCGATCACCGAAGCAGTCGCGTCACCGGTGACGATCTTCACGCGGTTGGCCGCGCCAGCCGAGCGGATGCCGGGCACGAGGTAGACGGCCATCCCGTCGAAGATCGGCACGACGTAGTTGATACTCGGGTTCGAGCGTAGGAGTGACGTTATGCGCGTCGTAAGGCCCGACCACTGCGCCACGGGCGCGTCGTTGACCTGCACCTTGCAGCTCGGACAGAGGTTCTTCATTGTGGCAACGAATGTCGTCGTTCCCTGCTTGCTCCCGGGGCCGATGTCGCTCACCGAGAAGAAGAGGACGTTCGCCTTGCCCTTCGAGTCGGCGACGACCTGCGACGCCATCGTCTTCGTTGGGATCGAGTACGAGTGACCCGCGATCGCGGAGACGGTCTTCGGCGTGCCCGGGAGCGGCGGCCCGGGGTTCTGGATCTCGGCTGAGATGATCTTCACGCCCGCTTTGGCAGCCCGGTTGATCGCAGGAGCGACGACGGCCGGCGGCAGCGAGTGAACGATGATCGCATCCGCGTTGTCCTGCACTGCGAGGTCGATTCCGCGGCTCGTGTCGGCAGGGCTGAACTTGCCGTCGAACGACTTGGCTGTGAAGCCGAGCTCCTTCGCCGCCTCCTGCACGCCTTGCCAGACCTGTTGCGAGTAGTTGATTGAAAACGGGAACGAAACAAACCAGACCTTCTTTCCCCTTAGATTTGAGGCGTCGAAGGCCGGCCCAGGCGGGCCCTTCGAGATTGGCTTCTCCATGAGTGACACCCAGGCCTTCGCCTTAGCGACACCGTCGGCCTTTGCGATGCTGTTAGCGGCGACCGACGCGCCAACCAAGGTCGATGCGAGCGCGACGAGTCCCACGCCAGCCACCAGGAGGGCGACCCATCTGGAGTGGCGGGGCTGCTTCGAGACAGTTGCTGACATCTGTGTTTCCTCCTTTCCTTGCTGATGGACAGTCTCAGGCTCTCCGTCGGCCGCGGCGCGGAAGCGTGATCGTTCGCGACAGCGCTACCGCGAGGACGAGGGAGGCCCCGTAGAAGACGGACTCGATCCACCCGGCGAAGCCGAGCAGCTGGAGACCGGTGATGCCTGTGACGAGGAAATAGACCGCGATGAACGTCCCCCAGGCGTTGAAGCGCCCGGGTTGGAGGATGCTCGTGCCGAGGAACGCAGCTGCGAACGAGGAGAGCATGAAGGAAGCCGAGACGCTGACGTCCGAGGCTCCGAGCCAGCCTGCCATAACCACGCCGGCGAGCGCCGACACGAACCCGCTGACGACGAACGAGCCCGCGCGGATCCTGTCGACGCGCAATCCGGAGAGGCGTGCGACATCGCGGCCGCTCCCGACGAAGTAGAGGTAGCGGCCGAGCGGCGTCTGCGACAGCACGTACCAGATGACGATCGTGAGCGCGAGCCCGTAATAGAAGGCGAGCGGGAGTCCGAGAACGTTGCGCGTGACCGCGTCCACGAGCCCCTGCGAGATGCCACCGGTGCTCTGGGTGTTGACGCCAAGCATGACCCCTGCGAGCACAGTCGCCATGCCGAGCGTGACGATGAACGAATCGACTTGCGCGACGACGACGAAGAACGCGTTGACAATCCCGACAAAGACCCCGGTCGCGAGCGCGACAGCGATCGCCGCGCCAATGGGCCAGCCGTGGATCACGTTCAGCCAGCCGATCAGCACCAGCGAGAGACCCATGATGCTTGCCACCGAGAGATCGAACTCCCCGGCCGTGAGCGGGATCAGCAGGCCGAGCGCCAGCATCAGGAGAACCGCCTGCGAGCCGGCAAGGGTCTGGACCGTCGTGAAAGTGAAGAACGTGTCGGGTCGAAGGATCGAGAAGATCACGATGATCGCGACCCAGACGAGGATCACGCCGAAGCGGCGCATGAAGTCCTGCGGATTCCAGAGCGCTCGGCCGGGGCGCCGTCGCTTCTCGGACCGCAGCGCCCTGGGCGCGTCCGAGTCGGAAGCCGAGGCGGCATCTTCGCCGCCCCGGAACTCGGAAGGATCAGCCAACTGATAGTCGTCTGATGTCAGACCACGGAAACTAGCGAACGGCATCGCCGTGCGCAACGTGGAACCGGTGCGTAGCCTTGGCCGGCCCTGGAACGCGCCGCTGGCATCTGATGGCGGTCATGAATGCGTCGTTACCGCACCCGGTGATCGCTTCTACATCGCTGGCTGAGGGATCAAGGGCTCAGATCCCGACCAGCGTCTCCGATCCCCGATCGACCTGATCGCTTCAACCAGCGGCTTCTGCTTTTTGGTCACGTACTTTCGTAGCCCGACGCCCCGGCTTGGGTTGAGCGCCGAACCCCGTCTGGGCGGGTAGATCGCAGGACGCACCGTGCTCCCGTTTCCAAATCGTTTCCAAAGTGGGCGTTTCCACTCGCCATCCCGCGACCACCGGTGCTGCAACCCCAGCAACCATGCGGGATTCCGAAGAGCCCTCTGACGGACTCGAACCGTCGACCCCCTCCTTACCATGTGTGCGGCACACGGCGCCACTCGCGTCCGTCGAGGAGTCGTCCACCCGCCTTCCGCAACGGAGTGGCTCTAGTACCCGATGAGGAGGATCCCCTCCAACGGAAGCTGCAAACGGTTGCTCGCGTAGATCGCGTCAAGCAGATTCCGCGAGTCGCGGTAGCTCTGGACGGTGACGTCGTGGCCGCCTGTCTTGTGCCGATAGGCAGTCTGCACTGCCAAGACGAGGAACCTTGCATCGACTAGGAGGGAGGCTTCGACAAGATCTCGATAGACGGCGTTTCCTCGTGCTCCGCGCCCTGCCTCCACTTCGAGCGCGATGCCGAACTCCGATTGGAAGCCGTCGACCTCGTACGCGAGCGATTCTGAACCCTGCTCGCCGAAGAGCACTGGTCGGCGGATCTTCTCGGTCTTCTTCTTGCCTGCCTCGATCTCGAACCCGAGCGCCTCAGGTCCCGGACGGAGCACCGCGAGCGCGGCGTCGCTTGTGCTTCGGATAGACGCCGTGTCCAGCCGATCACGAGCACCCAGGAAGGCGGTGACAACTTTCTCAACCCATTCAGGAGGTCGAGTCCGAGGCGGGTAGTACTTCCAAGACGGATACGGCTCGGCCATGCGAGGAGCTTCCCCGATCCAAGGCGGTCCGTCCAGGGGCCGAGCGGATCGCGAACCTATTCGCGTCACGTCGTGAGGAGTTGAAGAGCGCCAAGCGTCTGTCCGCCGTTCGTCGAGCGTCAGCCGTACCGTTCCAGGACCGTTCCAAACCAGCCCAATCGGGCTTTGGGTCTTCGTCCCAGGCGAACACATCCGGCCGATTTGCAGCGCTTTTTCCGATGGAGCGTGCCGGGATCGAACCGGCGACCTCCGGCTTGCAAAGCCGGCGCTCTCCCAGCTGAGCTAACGCCCCGGGGCGGATCAAGTCTAGACGTGGCTCAGGCATGCGGCGGCGTACCGCGGAGGCCCTTCCGCTCGAGAGCCCGGAGCTCGTCGCCGAAACCACGGCTGGTGGAGGCTTCGCGCGTCTCTCGCTCGAGCCGTCGCAACCGCTCGTCGATCTCGGCCATCTCGGCCCGGCTGGTGACAGCGCCGCCTCCGCCTGTGCGCTCGCGCTCGGCGAACGCGGCCTCGCGGCTTGCGAGCTCCTCGCTCTGGGCCGCCAGCTCCGCCTGAGTTCGCGCGAAGGCCTTCTCGGCCTCCTGAAGTGCGGCCAGGCGCGCCTCGATGTGCGTGAGCCGCTCCTCAGGGGTCTCGGCAGCGCCCGCGGCTCGCCGCGCGAGGTCTGCCTCCATCTTCAGATACGCCCGCTCTCGGGCAGCAAGCTCGTTCTCCCGACGCGTCAGCTCCTGCGCGTGCGCGGCGAGGCCTACCTGTGCGTGCGCGAGCGCCTCGTCGTCGGAAGCGGACACCTGCCGGCCGGTGCCGCGTCTCGCCCTGGCGAGGGCGTCTGCGAGCTCGCGCTCCCGCTGCTCGACGGCCGCCACGCGCTCGGTGAGCTCACGGCGAAGTCGCCCGAGCTCCTGCTCGGCAGCGACGCGGATCGCGCGCAGGCGCTCCTGTTCGGTCTCGATCGAGATGGGCTCGGGGTTTCGACGGCCGAAAAGCGCCACGCGACGATGATATGCGCGGGCCGGACGTTCTCCTGCCCCGAGGGTCGCTACGCGGCGCGCTCGAGTCGCTCTTCGGCGCGGGCCCGGCGAACGATCTCTTCGCGCTCGCCGAACTGCAGCCGGGCCTTCTCCAGCCGGAGGGCCTGCCAGAGGTCCTGGAGGCGCGCGTCGAGATCCTTGATCTCGGTCTGGACGGTGGAGTCGAGCCCTTGGGAGAGGCGGTACCAGAGCTCCTGGCGCTCTTCCGAGAGCCGCTCGATCTCGAGGTGGATCTGGTTCGGGGTCACGTCGGTTGAAACGCGCCCGCGCTGTGCTGCATTCCCGACGTGACGGATGCTCCGAGCTCAGTCGTAGCCGAGGTCTGCGATCCGGTCCTCGTCCAGTCCGAAGTAGTGCGCGAGCTCGTGGAGAACGGTGACGCGAATCTCCTCGCGGAGCTCGTCGGGGTTCGGGAAGCACTCCTCGAGCGGGATCCTGTAGATGGAGATCTTGTCGGGGAGCATGCCGGCCATGTCACCTCGCTCAGGGAGCGGGACGCCGTGGTAGAGGCCAAAGAGGTCTGGGTCGTCGGCGTTCTCGTCCTCGATGACAACCGCGAGGTTCTGCAGCGCCGCTGCGAGGTGCGGGGGCAGCTCGTCGAGCGCCGCACGCACGTGGTCCGCGAAGGTCACCGGATGACGAGCGCCATCAGCGCCTTCTGCGTGTGCAGGCGGTTCTCGGCCTGCTCCCATGCGAGGCAGCGCGGGCCGTAGAGGACGTCCGAGGTGATCTCCTCGCCGACGTGCGCCGGAAGGCAGTGCATTGCGACAACCTCCGGGTCGGCGAGGGCGAGAAGCTCGGAGTCGATTCGGTAGGGCTCGAGGTCGCGGAGGCGCCGCTCGCGTTCTTCTTCTTGGCCCATGCTCGTCCAGACGTCCGTGTACACGGCGTGTGCGCCGGTCGCCGCTTCGGCGGGGTCGGAGACGATCTCGACACTCCCGCCGTTCGAGCGAGCATCCTCGGCGGCGGCGGCCACGAAGGCAGGGTCGGGCTCGAAGCCCGGGGGCGTCGCGGCGACGAACTCCATCCCGAAGCGACCCGCGATGCGCATGAGCGAGTGGCACACGTTGTTGCCGTCGCCCACGTAGGCGAGCCGGATACCCGCGAGCTTCCCGAACCGCTCGCGCAACGTCATTGCGTCCGCGAGTGCCTGGAGTGGGTGCGTCTTGTCGGTAAGCCCGTTGATCACGGGGATCGAGGCGTGCTCGGCGAACTCCTCCACCTCTTCCTGCTCGAACGTGCGGATCATGAGCGCCGAGAGGAACCTGGACAGGACGAGTGCGGTATCACGGTACGACTCGCCGCGTGCGAGCTGGAGCTCGGCCGCGGGGAGGAACAGCGCCATCCCGCCGAGCTCCGCGATTCCGACCTCGAACGCGACGCGCGTGCGGGTCGAGGGCTTGTGGAAGATGAGCCCGATCGTGCGCCCGGGAAGAAGCCGAAGCTCCCGTCGGCGCGCGCGCTCCGCTTTGAGCTCGTCCGAAAGGTCCAGCAAAGTCTCGAGCTCGTCACGCGACCAGGCCGCCACGCGCGTGAAGCTGCGGCCCTTGAGGGAGCTCGGAACACCCGCCATAGGGCCAAGTTACAGCTTGCAACTTGGATAGAGTCGGGGTATGTCCACGTTTCCAGATGCCCTGAACGGTCAGGTCGCCTACGAGTTCGCCGCCTCGCAGCAGTACATCGCGATCGCGGCCTACTACGACGCGCAGACCCTTCCCCAGCTCGCCGCCCACTTCTACCGGCAAGCGGTCGAGGAGCGGAACCACGCGATGATGATGGTGCAGTACCTCCTCGACGCAGACGAGGAGGTCGTCATTCCGGGGATCGACGCCCCGCAGATGCAGTTCTCGGACGTTGTGGCTCCCGTGTCGCTTGCCCTGGCGCAGGAGAAGCGCGTCACGGATCAGATCGTCGAGCTGGTCAAGCTCGCCCGGCAGGAGGGCGAGCTCGTCGGCGAGCAGTTCCTCCACTGGTTCCTCCAGGAGCAGCGCGAGGAGGTCGCGTCGATGACGGAGCTCTTGGCCGTCGTCGAGCGCGGCAAGGACAACCTCCTGCACGTCGAGGAGCACCTCAGCCGCGCTCCAGGCGGTGAGAACCCGCTCGAGGCGGGCGCGCCTCCCGCGGCCGGCGGCGCACTGTAGGTCGGTCAGTCGCGTGCGAGAGATCCGGGTTCGCACGGAGCGGCGGAGCCACGTCCTCGACATCACCCGCGACGTGCGCGACGCCGTCGCCGGCGAGCGCGGCTCGGCGGTGGTGGTGTACGTCCCGCACACGACGGCGGGGGTGACGATCAGCGAGCACGCCGACCCGGCGGTCGCGCGTGACTTCGAGGCAGCGCTCGAACGGATCGTGGACGACGGGTGGCCGTGGCAGCACATCGAGCCGGGCGAGGAGAACGCCCCGACGCACATTCGGGCTTCGCTCATGGGGCCGAGCGTCGTCGTCCCGCTCCGCGAGGATGGGTCGCTCGCACTCGGGACCTGGCAGGGGATCTTCTTCTGCGAGTTCGACGGGCCGCGAGATCGCTCCGTATACGTGTCTGTCGTGAGGTAGACAGGCGTGTTTGTGGGGCGCATGATCCTGCGGACACCGGTGTCGACACGAGGAGGCTCGCAATGGCGGTTGCAATGGTCATGGAAGCACCAGGCATGACGACGGAGTTCTACGACTCGGTCCTGGAGCACCTCGAGTGGAGCGAGCAGGATCTGCCGGACGGCTTCGTCTCCCACTACGCGGGGCCGACGGAGGACGGCTTGCTCGTCTTCGAAATCTGGGAGTCGCAGGAGGACTTCGAGCGCTTCTTCGAAACGCGACTGGGCGCGGCGCTGACAGCCGTCACGGGTGGTCAAGCGCCGGCGATCGAGCCGCGATTCATCCACATCCACAACCAAGACCACGCCAGAAGCAGGGTGTAGCGCTCGTCCAGGCGCGGCTACGCTCCCGTCGTGGCCGCGCCGGTTCGCAAAGGAGAGCTGCTCGAGCTCCGGATCGACTCGCTCGCCTACGGCGGCAACGGCGTAGCGCGCCACGACGGATTCGTCGTGTTCGTGCGCGGAGGGCTTCCCGGCGATCGCGTTCGCGCACGAGTCACGAAGGTGAAGCGCGGCTTCGCGGAGGGGTTCGTCGACGCGGTGCTCGAGCCGAGCTCCGACCGGGTCGAAGCGCCGTGCCGGCATTTCGGGATATGCGGCGGCTGCCGCTTCCAGGATCTTGCGTACGACCAGCAGGTCGCTGCCAAGGAGCAGCAGGTGCGGGACGCTCTCGTCCGCATCGGGCGGATCGCCGATCCTCCCCTCGAGCCGATCGTGCCCGCGGCGTCGCAGTACGGCTACCGCAACAAGCTCGAGTACTCCTTCACGAGCGGGGAGGACGGGGTGGACCTCGGGTTCCATCGCGCTGGCCGCTGGGACGAGGTGATCGGCATCGAGGAGTGCCTGCTCACGACACCCCTGGGGAATGCGATCCGTGCCGCCGTCCGCGACTGGGCGCGCGAGGAACGTCTCGAGCCGTACGACCAGGCGACCGGCGAGGGGTACCTGCGGCATCTCGTCGTGCGTGAGGGCCGGAATACGGGTCAGGCCCTCGTCGTGCTGGTGACCGCGCCCGGCGAGCAATTCGAGACGGGGTACCTCGGCGACGTCCTCCGGCGCTTTCCGGAGGTTCGCTCGATCCACTGGGCGATCAACGACACGCCGGCGGAGCAGACGAACCTCCCGACCCAGCTTCTCTGGGGCGACGATGCGATCGAGGAGGAGATCCTCGGCCTTCGCTTCCGTCTTCGTCCGTCCGCGTTCCTGCAGACGAACACGGAGATGGCCGAGCAGCTCTATGCGTTGGCCCGCGAGTTCGCCGGCCTGACCGGTGTCGAGAACGTGTTCGACCTCTACTGCGGCACGGGCACCATCGGGCTCGCGCTCGCCGGGGCCGCGCGATCCGTGTGGGGACTCGAGATCTCGGAGGAATCCGTGGCTTGCGCGATCGAGAACGCCGAGCTCAACGGGATCGGGAACGCGCAGTTCTACGCCGGGAACGTGGGTCAGACGCTCGAGGAGCTCGCCGAGAAGGCGGGCCCCCCGCAGGTCGTCGTCGTCGATCCGCCGCGAGCAGGCCTGGCAGGCAAGGCGCTCCGACGGACGGGCGGGCTCGGCGCGGAGAGGATCGTCTACGTCTCGTGCAACCCGACGACGCTCGCCTCCGACGCGCAGGTTCTACGGGACGAATTCGGCTACGAGCTCGTACGGTGCCGTCCCGTCGACATGTTTCCGCACACGCCGCACGTCGAATCGGTCTCGCTTCTCACACTCGGGTCGTAGGCTGCGAGCGGGCTTCCCGCGCGCTGCGCCAGAGGAGATCGGCGTTCGGAACCAGGAATCCGAGGCAGACGGCGGGCAGGGCCGGCAGGCCCGAGATGTCGTCCCAGGCCCAGACGAGGACGAGCGTCGCCGCGAGGAGCCCGGTCATCGCGAGCCAGGTCCAGGCGATCCGGAGCCGGAACCTGTCTGCGGCTGCGAGAAAGAGCGCGAAGAAGAGGACGTCCGGCGGACCGATGTTCACGGTTCCCGTCTCGCCGAGGTTCGGGAATGCGACCGAGATCCGCGCGAAGAAGCCAGGCTGCTCCTCGACGACGTAGCGCGTAGGGCCCGTAGCGACGGACCAGATGTCCACCCACGGAACGAGCACGGCGACGAGTGCGATCCACCAGAGCTCCTCGAACAGGGAGAGGAACCAGAAGCCGACGCCGCCGTAGCAGGCGAGCTTCGCGACGTTTGCCGCCGAGTCGACGTCGAGGAGCGTGAGCCCTGCGGCGAGGAGTCCGGCGACGGCCGCGGTCAGGAGGAGGCTGACGTTCCGCGCGCGCGCGAGAGGGAGCGCGAGCCAGATGGCGGCGGCGAACACCGGGAAGGCGACGAGGCTGTGGAAGGCGACGTCGAGCCCGGACGGGAGCCCGGGCAGACGCTCGGCCACGATGCCGTAGACGACGAGCGCGACGAGGAGCGCGGTAAGGGCAGCGGCTCGCTTGTGGCTGATCTGAGGTGAAGACTCGAAGTCCATCTGCGCGCCGCGGCCGCGGTGCGGCCGCCTTCAGGGTAGGCGCGAAGCGCCTTGTCCGCGAAGCGGACCAGTGGAGGGGGTCCGGGGGAACAGGGAGGTTCCCCCTGCAGGCGCCAGCAGCACCCCGCGCTCGCGCATTCCGGTCTTGCGCATCAGTACGGGGGCTGCTCCGCCCACCAAGGGCCGAGCGCCTTGAAGGCTTTCCAGAACGCCGTCTTCGCCGGTTGCTCGTCGAGCGACTCGTCCACGTCCGGGGTGACGAGCGCGTCGATCGTGGGCGTGAATCGCCGGACGGCGCCGGCGGCGCCCGGGTCGATCGCATCCGAGAGCGGGAACCGCAGGTCGTTGACGAAGACGACCGATCTCTCACCCATCGCGACGATCAGCTTGGGCTGGACGATGTGGATCTCGCGCGTGAGCCAGTCGGCGGCGTCCACGGGATCTTCGGTTCCGAACTTCAGGCAGTTCGTTCCGTACACCGCGAGCGGGTCGACGTGCAGCCGCTGGAGAGACTTGAGCACCGCCTGCCCTGCCCGGCCGAAGAACGCGACGCCCTCCTGGATCTCCGCGGGCTGCGGCGAGAACTTCAACAGAAAGACGTCGGCGAGCGGGTGGCCCGATCCGAGCACCGGGACTCTCAGCTCGTCCCCCGCCCGCGCGAGTTCGTCGCCGAGCTCGTTGATCTCGGAGATGGCCTTCTTCAGGTAGCGCTCGTAGATCTCGTCGGTGGGCACGGCCGCGGGCACGGAGTCCAAGCACCTTCTCTCTCAGCGAACCTTTTCCTTGACCTGAGCCATCCACTTGAGGGACTGGAGGTACGCGAGTGGCTTCGGCCGGCGCAGCATCTCGGCGGTGCGGAGCGAGAGCAGGAACTCCTCGGGACCTCGGAATTGCCGCATCCGCACTGCGCCGGTGCCCACTCCCTGGAGGACGTGCGCGTCGGAGCCCGCACCCTGGAGCAACCGGTACTTCCGCGCAAAACGCAGCGCCTCGTCGTTGAACGAGTCACGTAGGAGCCGCGCGTTGAACACCTCGAACACATCGATCTCGGCAACGTGGCGGTGCAGAGTTGCCGGGTCCGGGATCGCGTGGAGCCGATCGAACGGATGCGGGAGATAGACGAGGCCACCCTGTTCGCGGATCGCCTCGATCGTCTCCGCAAAGGACATGCCCCGTGGGATCTCCTCGTCGAGGAACAGGCCGATGACCTCCCCCTGGCCATCGGTCTTCACCTCCTCGCCGGGGATGACGATGAGGTCACGACCTCGTGCGAGCTCGACTGCTTCGAGTGCTCCGCCGAACACGTTGTGGTCGGTGACCGCGATTCCGCCGAGACCGATCTGTTCGGCATGGTCGAGCAGGTCCGCGGCGGGCGTCGAGCAATCGTGGGACCACTCGGTGTGCATGTGAAGATCGACGACGATCCAGTCACGATCCGCGAGCGTGTCGTCCACTGTGACGGCAGCGCGGGCGTGACGTTTCCGTGAGAGCCTCGAGTAGAGAGAGTCGAGCTCCGCGGCAACGCGATCGAAGCTGTGCCGTTCAGCGCTCACACGTTCGTCTGCCGCGAGCCGCGCCAGTCGGGCCCCGTCCTCGGTGAGCCTTCTCACGTCCCGCACGACGTCCTCCGGTGTCGTACCGCCCGCGATCGCTGCGCCAGAGGCTCGAGCCTCGAGCTCGAGGCGCTGCTCGCCAGCGGGCGCTGGGACGAAGATCGCCGCTTCGGCGAGGATTGCTGCGCGATGCTCCTCTCGTCGCGCCGACCGAACGTGCACACGGGCGCGGAGCGAACGTGAGATCGTCGGGCGAACGCCGAGCGGCTTCGTGTGCAGAAGGTTGAGCTCCCAGCCCGGAAGCTCGCCGAGAAGCCGGATCACCGCGCGTGTGACGGGCCTGCCCGCGGCCTCGAGCTCGAGCGCGATCAGCCTGCGCTTTCGACCGGGCCGGAAGAGCGTCGTATCCACTCCCAGGGGGACGAGCTTGTAGTCGCCGTCGAAGCGCTCGGCTGCGGCGGCGGCCGTCTCGTCCGAGGTGGCCAGGAGCGCATCGACCCGGATCCGCAGCCGATCCCTCCTCGATCTTCGGGCCGGGTAGCCCAGTCGCTCGGTGGAGAAGAACGTGGCCGCCGTGAGCGCGTCAGTCGACGTGAGCGCGAGATACGACAGGCTCGGAAGGCCGGGCTCGAACCCGTGTACGACGTCGTATCGGCCGCGCGCGAGCGCGAGCCGGAGATTCGCGCGCACGGCGACCGGCACTCCCATGTGCGTTCTGCGCGAGATGGGGATCGAGGGCCCGACGGCGATGACCTCGGCGTCGATGCCCCGCTGAAGCGCCCGTCGGCCTGCAAGCAGGTCTCGCGCGCGCGACGACGGTGCGAGCACGGTGACCTCGTGTCCGCGCTTCCGGAGCGCGGCTGCCGCACCTGCGACGTGCGCGTTGACCTCGTGCGGCTGCGACCACGCGAACGGCGTGACGAAGCAGATGCGGAGGCCCACGGTCGCGCGAGTGTAGCCCCATAGTGCGCAAGAGCAGAATCCGCGAGCGCGGATTCTGCTCGCGCGAAAAGTCCCTGAAGGCGGCCGCTTTCGCGGCCGCGGCGTTACTTGTACCTTGCTGCGATGACCGAGATTACGATTAAGGCCCGGGCGAACGGGCCATACAAGGTGGAAGGACCGGTACGCGTAATCGACTCCGAGGGCATCGAGTTCGTGTTGCCGGAGGGGAGCGCTATCGTGCTCTGCCGCTGCGGGCACTCGCGGAACAAGCCGTTCTGCGACTCCAGCCACAAGCGGGTCGGCTTTGTCTCCGACGACTCGGCGCCACGCGCCGGCTGAGCCTGCGGGAAGACCGCAGTGGGTTCCGGTAGCGCCCCGATGTCCGCCCCTCGGCGACGCACGAGGGTTCGGCGCGTGCGGGCAACGGCGCTCGACTTCGACCGGCGACCGATTCTCGTCTTCTGGGAGACGACGCGGGCCTGTCTCCTGGCCTGCCGCCACTGTCGCGCCGAGGCCCAGGCGGTTCCCGTCCCCGGCGAGCTCTCGACGGACGAGGGTCTGGCGCTCGTCGAGTCGCTCCCGGCTTTCGGGAGACCTTCCCCGGTCCTCGTGCTCACGGGAGGGGACGTGCTCATGCGCCACGATCTCGCGGTGCTCGTCGCGCGTGCTCGCGATTGCGGCGTGCCGGTCGCTCTCGCCCCGAGCGTGACGCCGCTGCTCACCGACGAGCGGCTGTCCGAGCTTCGCGAGCTCGGCGTGAAGGTCGCCTCGGTGAGCCTCGACGGCGCGTCACCCGGTACGCACGAGGGCATCAGGCAGGTCGGCGGGCACTACGCGGCGACGCTCGCCGCGATGGAGCGCCTGCGCTCGCACGGCTTCGTCGTCCAGGTGAACACGCTCGTGTGCGCGGAGAACGTGGAGGAGCTGCCGCAGGTCGCCCGGATCGTGCGGGCGGCGGAAGCGTCGATCTGGGAGCTCTTCTTCCTCGTCCAGGTGGGTCGCGGGACGGGAATGTCCGAGCTTGCCCCCGACCAGGTCGAGGACGTCTGCCATTTCCTCTACGACGCGTCCCGCTACGGGTTCATCGTGCGCACCGTCGAGGCCCCCATGTTCCGGCGGGTCGTCGCCTGGCGCGACGAGGGCCGGGCGTGCGTCGCGGGAACGCTGTACGAGCGACTCGCCGGCGAGCTGCTGGCCGAGCTCGGCCAGCCGACCGACGGCCCGAAGGCTCAGACGAAAGGGACGCGGGACGGGCGCGGGATCGTGTTCGTCTCCAGCATCGGGGACGTCACGCCGGCTGGGTTCCTGCCGATCGCTCTCGGCAACGTGCGAGAGCGGAGCCTCGTCGAGATCTACCGGGGCGACCCCCTCCTGCGCGACATTCGCGCGGCGCGTTTCGGTGGGAAGTGCGGCCGCTGCGAGTACCGTGACCTCTGTGGGGGCTCACGCGCCCGCGCGCACGCGGCGTCAGGCGACCCGCTCGCAGAGGACCCCGCCTGCAGCTACGTCCCGGCCTGACGCCGGCGGAGGACCAGGCGCTCGCCTGTGCCAGGCGGCTCCACGTCGACCCCCTCGACCCGGACGCGAGACGCCACGATCTCGACGCCGTCGAGCTCGGCGAGGACGCGGATCGTCGCTGGTTCACCGGCCGTCGTGAAGCGCTGCAGGATCGGAACGAGGAAGTACGCGAGCGCCGCAAGGATCCAGACGACAGCGAGCGTCTTGACGAACGCGTCGCTGTCCGGCTCGGTCCAGATGCCCACGACGCTCAGCGTTGCCGCGAGGCCAGCGAGGGCCCCCGCGGTCGAGGCGAGACCGACGAGCACCCGGCGTCGAGCAAGCAGGAGGCCCGTCGTCGAGACCAGGCCCGCGAGCAGCAGCAGGACTGCGGACCACGCGAGCCTGCTCTGCGGATCGTTGTCTTGCTCATCCACGAACGACCAGATCGCCCAGGCGACGAGCCCGAGGCAGACCGGTGACGCGACCGCGACGAGCCAGCCGAGGAGCCGTGCGGGGCCGTGGTCGACGAGCGCGAGCCCGGAGAGCGCCGCGCCTCCCGTGTAGAGGAGTGCGGCGAGCGTGACGAGGATGCGGCCGTCGGTATCGGAGAAGCCTCCGCGGACGACCGCGCCGAGAGCGACGAGCGCGGCGGCGGCGACGATCGCCGCCGCACTCATCCAGAAGATCCGCCTGAGGCGGAGCTTCGTCACGCCTTCGCGCCCGCCTTCTTCTTCGGCTTCCCCACGGCGTTCTTCGTGATGAAGCGCTCGATCAGCTCATGCGCCTCGTCGTCGCGGATCTGCTTCGGCGGCGACTTCATGAGGTATGCGCTCGGCGCCTCGAGAGCACCCGCGATCCCGTTGTTCATCGCCAGCTTGGCGAGCCGGACAGCGTCGATGACGATGCCGGCGGAGTTCGGCGAGTCCCAGACCTCGAGCTTGAGCTCGATGTTGAGCGGCACGTCGCCGAACGACGAGCCCTCCATGCGGATGTACGCCCACTTGCGGTCGGTCAGCCAGGGCACGTAGTCGGAGGGGCCGACGTGGACGTTCTTGTCGCCGATCTCGTAGTCGAGCATCGAGGTGACGGCGTTCGTCTTCGAGATCTTCTTCGACTCGAGGCGCTCGCGCTCGAGCATGTTCAGGAAGTCGGAGTTGCCGCCGACGTTGAGCTGCATCGTC
>Ga0209640_10000221_pt1 | contig 41577 bp, 34 predicted proteins | sample RifCSP10_1_FD_184018 | JGI IMG/M metagenome (GOLD analysis project Ga0209640, IMG submission 184018) | Soil microbial communities from Rifle, Colorado - Rifle CSP2_sed 10_1 (SPAdes) (version 2) | ecosystem: Environmental > Terrestrial > Deep subsurface > Rock core/Sediment | place: Rifle... | reverse complement strand
TAGGGGTTAGGGGTTAGGGGGAAGAGAGGGCTCAGGGCCTCTTCCGCCTTCCCCCTTCCGCCTTCCCCCTTCCCCCTTCCCCCTTTCCCCTTCCCCCTACATTGCTTTCGAGCTTCAGACACCTGCTCCGTTATCGCGCGCTCATTCAAAGCCTCGTCGCGCGAGAGCTCAAGGCGCGGTACCGCGGCTCCGTTCTCGGCTTCTTCTGGTCCTTCGTCAACCCCCTGCTCTTGCTGCTCGTCTACTCGTTCGTGTTCACGGTGGTGCTGCCCGACGTGCATCCCGCTGAACTCGAACCGTTCGCATTGTTCATGTTTTGCGGCATTCTCCCGTGGACGTGGTTTTCTTCGTCGCTGCTCGAAGCGTCGAACGTGTTGATCGCAAGCGGCAACCTGATCCGCAAGGTCCTGTTTCCTGCGGAAGTGCTGCCCATCGTGACGGTGCTCGCAGGCCTGGTGCATTTCTGCTTCGGGCTGCCGATTCTGGCGGCGTTCCTCGTGTACTACAACGTGCCGGTCGTGATGACAGACCTGCTGTGGTTTCCAGTCGTCGCGCTGATACAGCTCGTGCTGACGGTCGGCCTGGCTCTGCTGCTTTCTGCGCTCGCAGTCCACTTTCGCGACATCCGCGATTTGCTCGCGAACCTGCTGACACTCTGGTTCTTCGCGACGCCCATCATCTACGCGCTGTCGCAGGCGCCTCCATCGGTGCGGCGGTTCCTCAATCTCAATCCGTTCACCCATCTGGCCGGTGCCTATCAAGAAGTGCTCTTTCGGGGCGGTCCCTTTACCGACTGGCGACGTCTGCTTACCGTGGGTGCTGCGTCCCTCGTGGTGCTCACGATTGGCTACGCCGTGTTCGATCGATTGCGAGATACCTTTGCCGAAGAAGTCTGAGCGGAAACCTGAAGGTTTCCGGCTACTGCAAAAGGTGGCCGCTGCGGATGGTAGCCGGAGGCCGTCAGGCCTCCGGAGACTGCCATGAACGCGATCGAAGTGCGCGGCGTCAGGAAGACGTACCGTCGCTACGGGCGACGGAAGCAGTTTGGCACGCTGAAGAGCGCGCTGCTGTCAGGTCGAGGGCTGCGCGATCTGAAACCTGACGAGACGTTGGACGCGTTGAAAGGGGTGTCGTTCGACGTTGCCGCAGGCCGAACGTTCGGCGTCGTCGGTCGCAACGGGTCGGGCAAGAGCACGATGCTGAAGCTGATCGCCGGCATCGGCAAGCCGACGGAGGGCACGGTCGATGTCCGCGGGAAAGTCTCAGCCTTGATCGAGCTGGGCGCCGGTTTTCATCCGGAGATCTCTGGACGCGAGAACGTCTACATCAACGGCATGATGCTCGGCCTCACCAAGCGGGACGTCGCCGCTCGGTTCGACAACATCGTGGAGTTCGCGGAGCTGCAGGACTTCATCGACGCGCCGGTGAAGACCTACTCGTCCGGCATGTACATGCGGCTGGGATTTGCGGTGGCCATTCATGTCGACCCTGACGTGTTGCTCGTCGACGAAGTGCTGGCCGTCGGGGACGAGGGATTCACGCACAAGTGCCTCGACAAGTTCGCGGAATTTCGCCGCCGAGGCCGAACGGTGTTGCTCGTCACCCATTCGCTCGACCTCGTCACGCGCTTCTGCGACGAAGCGCTGTGGCTCGACGCCGGGGTCGTTCGCGTCCAAGGCGATCCTCGACGTGTCATCGACGCCTATCGGCTCGACGTGGCGAAGAGCGAAGATGCCGCGCTCCAGCGCGCCGCGCCTGATGCCGCAACGTCCGGGATCTGGGATCCGGGATCCGGGACCCGGAACTTTGAACCATCCCCGGATCCCGAATCCCGGATCCCGAATCCCGGCATTCCTACTGATCCTCCAGATATGTTCAGGGCCATCGAAGGGCGCTGGGGTTCGCGGGAAGTGGAAATCATTGGCGTCGAGCTGGTTGGCAACGATGGCCGCGACACGCACCTGTTTCAGTCGGGTGATCCGCTGGAGATTCGAATGCGCGTGCGCGCGAATCAGCCGGTGAGCGACCTCGTGTTTGGCGTGGGCATTTTCAATGCCGAGGGGGTCTGCTGCTACGGCACCAACACGCGGATCGACGGCGCGACGACCAGTGCCATCAACGGCAGCGGTGAAGTGCGGTTCGCGATCGATCGCCTCGATCTGATCGACGGCACGTACAAGCTCGACGTGGCCGCGCACCGCGAAAATGGCGCGCCGTACGACTATCACCGGCTTCTGTACACAATTCGCGTGTCGTCGCGACTGAAGGAGGCCGGCATCTTCCGACCACCACATCGATGGGGTTTTTCCGGAGGCGTTCGAGTATCGGGATTGGACACGTCGGAGTGAGAGTCCGTACCGCTTCCCGTTCACGCCTGCTGGATGCACAATCGGCCGTTGCGTTGGCAACGCGTGTCAGGGAGCGCGGCGGCACGGTGGTGTTCACCAACGGCGTCTTCGACTTGCTGCATCCCGGTCACGTGCGCTACCTGAGGGAAGCCAAGGCTCTCGGCGACGCGCTCATCGTCGGGGTGAATTCCGACACGTCGACACGCAGCATCAAGGGCCCCGAAAGGCCGATCAACCCCGAGCATGAGCGCGCTGAGCTGCTGCTCGCTCTTGCCAGCGTGGACGCGGTTGTCATCTTTGATGAGGAGACGCCCCACGTGATCGTCAGCGCCGTTCAGCCAGATGTCCTGGTGAAGGGCGCCGACTGGGGGCCAAACGACATCATCGGCCGCGACGTTGTCGAGGCGCGAGGCGGGCGCGTCGTCCGAATCGCACTGTCGCCCGGGCATTCCACCTCCGAGCTCCTCAACAAAGTACGCAAGGCGTCACCCCCCTGAGAGCGTCGATCTCAGGGGCGTGGCGTGACGCAAGAGCCGACCCCGTGTGTGACAATGGAACTTCGTGTGCTCACGCCTGTTCCGGCTGGCGTGGGCCTTTTGGTGTGTACCCGTATGTCAGCCGCCTCCTCCCTCACTCTCCGTGCGCTGCTCGGCCAGGCGAGCGCTCGCGCGAACCTGGACAAGCTCGCTTCCGTCACGGCGGGGCTGACGCCTGCAGGAAAGGCGTTGGCGGCTGTTGCGGCTGCCCGTACAACGACGGATGTCACACTCCTCGTCGTGCCGATCGACAAGGACGTTGAACAGCTGACCTCAGATGCGCGTTTCTTCTACGGAGCGCTGGAGGGGGCGTCCGAGGCCGCCGTCGACGACTCGATTCTGCCGCTGCCGTCACTGCAGGTGGATCCCTACCGTGGAATGAGTCCGCATTTCCGCGTGGCCTCGGCGCGGGCACGCGCGCTTCACGCAGCGGCGACCGGGACCGCACGTCTTATCGTCGCGTCCGCCGCGGCGCTGCTCCCACGGGTGAGTCCGGTCGACAGACTGTTGCAGGCATCAATCGCCATCAGAGCCGGAACGGAGATCGAGCCGGAGGATCTCGCGGATCTGCTGGTTGACGCCGGTTTCACGCGTGAGGATCCGGTTGAAGAGCATGGCTCCTTTGCCATTCGCGGGGGCATCGTCGACATTTTTCCTGCCGGTGACGCCGAACCCGCCCGACTGGAGTTCATCGGCGACATGGTCGAGTCGCTCCGCCGTTTCGATCCATCGACTCAGCGGTCCACCGGCGCCACTGATCACATCGTCGTGGTTCCGGTGCGCGAGCGATTCGACGACGCGACGGCCTCCATCTCCTTGCTGGACGCTCTCGGGACGACGCGAGGCCTTCGGGTAATCGTGTCCGAGTACGAACAAGTGGAGGAACAAGCCAGAAAAGTCCGAGGGCAGCTGGAATCGAGCTACGGCGATGCATCCGGTCGTGGCCATGTCGCGACGTTGCTTCCCGATGAGGCGTTCGTCAGCTGGGATGCGATCGCCGGACGCTTGATCGGCGCACCGCGTCTCGAAGAGCTCGCCGTCGGGGAAGGCGTGCGGCAGGTGTCCTGCCAACCGGCGATGGAGTTCCGGGGACGCGTCCGGGACTGGGTTGCGGAGATTCACGACGTCCGTCGCCGTGGCGACACCGTGCTCTTCGTCGCGGAAAGTCACGGTCGAGCCGAGCGGACCGTGGAGATTCTGCAGGAGTACGAAGTCGTCGCGGTGCCCGTCGAGCGCGGCGAAGACGCGCATGCCGCCTCGGTCCTTGTCGCCGTCGGCGCACTTTCGCGTGGCTTCCGTCTTTCCGAGGCAGGGTTGCAGATTTATGCAGAGACCGACATCTTCGAGGAAGAGCATCGCGCCGCCGAACGGCGCCGAAGTATCGCGAGGACGTTCCTCTCCGACCTGCGCGATCTGAAAGCGGGTGATCTCGTCGTCCACGTTGACCATGGCATCGGCGAATTCAAAGGCCTCAAGCAGCTCGGCGTTCGGGGAACCGCCGCTGGCCCGCAGGAGTTTCTCGAGCTTCGGTATGCGGGCGACGACAAATTGTTCGTTCCGGTCGAACGCCTCGACCTCGTCCAGAAATACACCGGTGGGGCACGTCCCGCGCTCGATCGGCTGGGCGGAACGTCGTGGGAAAAGGCGAAAACCCGCATCAAGAAGGCCATGCGCGACATGGCCGAAGAGCTGCTGAAGCTGTACGCGCAGCGGACAGCGGTCCCGGGGCACGCGTTTTCTCCAGACACGCACTGGCAGGAGGAGTTCGAAGGTGCATTTCCGTACGAGTTGACGCCCGATCAAACGACGTCTATCGCAGACGTCAAGAAGGATATGGAGCTGGCGACACCGATGGATCGTTTGTTGTGCGGGGACGTCGGATACGGCAAGACCGAAGTGGCGATGCGTGCGGCGTTCAAGGCGGTCATGGACGGCAAGCAGGTGGCGCTTCTCGCGCCCACGACCGTCCTGGCGTTTCAGCATCTGAAGACGCTGCGCGATCGGTTTGCCGGGTTTCCCCTCGCCATCGAAATGGTCAGCCGGTTCCGCACGAAGCAGGAGACCAAAGAGATCCTCAGCGGGCTTGCCGCAGGCAAGCTGGACGTCATCATCGGCACCCATCGCCTGCTTTCCAAGGATGTCGTGTTCAAGGATCTCGGCTTGCTGATCGTCGACGAGGAGCAGCGCTTCGGTGTCGCGCACAAGGAACGGATCAAGCAACTGCGGAAGAAGGTCGATGTCCTCACCATGACCGCAACCCCGATTCCGCGGACGCTGAACATGTCGCTCGTGGGCATCCGCGACATGTCGATCATCGAAACGCCGCCGAAGGACCGACTCTCGATTCAGACCAACGTGGTGAAGTTCGACGCTCCCGTGATCGAACGCGCCGTGCGAAACGAGATCGCACGAGGCGGCCAGGTGTACTTCGTTCACAACCGGGTCGAATCGATTTTCTCGATTGGAAGCCTGCTCCAGCGCATCATCCCGGAAGCGAGGGTCGTAATCGGGCACGGGCAAATGGGCGAGGAAGAGCTGGAGCGCGCGATGCTCGGATTCGTGGAGCACAAGTACGACGTGCTGCTCGCGACCACCATCGTCGAGAACGGCCTGGACATTCCGAACGCGAACACCATCATCATCAACCGCGCCGATCGGTACGGTCTCTCGCAGCTCTACCAGCTTCGCGGGCGCGTCGGCCGGTCGGATCGGCCGGCGTACGCCTATCTGCTCATCCCTCCCCAGGAGGCGCTGTCTCCAGTGGCGCGCAAGCGTCTGGCGGCGATCAAAGAGTTCAGCGATCTTGGCAGCGGATTTCGCGTGGCGGCACTCGACCTCGAAATTCGCGGCGCCGGCAACCTCCTCGGGGGCGAGCAGAGCGGCCACATCGAGACCGTCGGGTTCGAGATGTACATGAAACTTCTCGAAGAAGCGGTTCGAGAGCTGAAAGGCGAGGAGGTCGAAGACGACGCCCGCGCAGGCGTCAATCTGCGCGTGGATCTAAAGATCGAGGAAAGGTACATCCCTGACACCAACCAGCGGCTCATGGTGTACCGGAAGGTGGCCGCGGCACGCACCGAGAAAGAGCTGGAGGCCGTGCTGGAAGAGATCCGCGACCGGTACGGTCCGCTGCCGGCGTCGGCATTGAACCTAGCCGAGTACGGGCGAATTCGCGTGATCGCCGACAGGATTGGGGTCGACACGATCGACCGGGAGGGCCGGATTGTCGTCATAAAGTTCAGGCCTCAGACGACGGTCGATCCGATGCGACTGATCAAGGTCGTTCACGAGTATCCTGGGGCGACGCTCGCCCCCCCCGCATCGCTGAAGCTCGACCTGGATGCGGCTGCACCCGGAGACCTGAAGGTCTCCGGCTACCTGCAGTCCGCGCAAGGGGCCAGCCGCGGGGGCCGCGACGCCGGCAACACCGGTAGCCGGAGACCTTCGGGTCTCCGGACGCCACGAGAGTCGCAAACCAGCTGGTGGACGTCCCGCGCCACGGCAGGTGCGGTGACGGCGGGGTTCACAAAAGAGGCCATTTTGAAGCAGCCGGAGGAGGACCCTCGAGCAGAAGGCGGGTTGTTTCCGCGGCTGGAAAGGCTCCTGCGAGCCTTGAGTTAAAATGTTGATTTTGCAGGAATTGTCGATGCTCAAGCGGAGTACGGTCATCACCCTTCTGGCGGCGGCATTCGCTGCCGGTCCGGTGGGGGCGCAAATCATCGAGCAGGTGCTCGTCAACGTCAATGGCGACATCCTGACGAAGACAGAGTTCGAACAGCGTCAGGTCACGGTGCTGCGAACCAGGCCCGAGCTGGCGAACGTCACACCGGAGAGTCCCGAACTGAAGCGCGCGATTGCTGAAGTGACGCCGCAGCTCATTCTCGACGCCGTCGACGAGCTGCTTCTCATCCAGCGTGGACGCGAGCTCGGCCTGGCGCTCGGCGACGAGCAATTCAAGAACATCCTCGACAACATCAGGAAGTCGAACAACATCGAAAGCGAGGAGCAGTTCCAGGCGGCGCTCAAGCAGGAAGGCATGACCATGGCCGATCTGCGACGCGCGCTCGAACGGCAGATGCTCGCGTCCGAGGCGCAGCGCCGCGACGTCGTCGACAAGATCAGCGTGACAGACGCGGAAGCGCGCGCGTACTACGAGGCCCACAAGCAAGAGTTCACGACCCCGTCGGAGATTGCGCTTCGCGAAATTCTCATCGACGTCCCGGTCACGGACCGGGGGGTGAACGTTGCCGAAGACGATGCCGCCAAGGCCGAAGCCGAAGACGTTCGCCAGCGTCTGGTTGCCGGCGAGCCGTTCGCCCGACTGGCCGCTGAGCATTCCGACGCTGCGTCGAAGGCCAACGGCGGCTTGATCGGACCGATCAAGCGCGACGAGCTGGCCGAGGTGCTTCAGGCGCGTCTCGACAAGATGAAGGTCGGGGATCACACCGAAGTTCTGCGCACCCAGCGCGGGTATCAGATATTGAAGCTCGAATCGCGGACCGAAACGCGGATCCGGTCATTCGACGATGCCCGGGGCGATATCAGTAACAAAGTGGCCGCCGAGAAATCAGCCGGCGAGCGGATGAAATACCTGGAGCGGCTCCGCAGCCAGGCCACCATCACGTGGCGGAACGACGAGCTGAAGAAAGCGTACGACCAGGCATTGGCCGATCGCCGCAAGGCTCTGGCGGGATGACCGACGCCTGGTTTGCGCTCTGGACACGCTCGCGCCACGAGCAGGTGGTGCGCGAACAGCTGGAGCACAAGCGAATCGAGACGTTTCTGCCCACCGTGACCCGCTGGAGTCGGTGGAAGGATCGGAAGAAAAAGATCGACTGGCCCCTCTTCCCTGGATACTGTTTCGCGCGTTTCGACGCGCGGCAGCGGTTGCCAGTGTTGAAGTGCACCGGCGTCGTCAACATCGTGTCGTTCGAGGGCGAGCCCGCGCCCATTCCCGAACATGAAATCGAAGGGATTCGACAGCTCGTCGAAAGCGACCTCGCCTACGATCCCTGCCCGATGATTCGCGAGGGCGCCATGGTGGAGGTCGTACACGGTCCGCTCAAAGGCGTCATCGGCCGGCTCCTGCGCAAAGGTGCGCACGCACGGCTCGTGCTCACGGTCGACCTGATCGGCCAGGCCGTCAGCGTCGAAGTTGACGCGGCGGACGTTCGCGCGTACTGAGCTCTTAGATTTCCAACGACCAGTTTCAGACCGAATGAAGATCGGGAACGTCGCCCTTTCGTCGCCGTTCGCCGTCGCGCCGATGGCGGGGATGACTGACACGGCTTTTCGTCGCCTCGTGAAGCGGCACGGCGGCTGCGGGCTCGTGGTGACCGAGATGGTGTCGTCCGAGGGACTCGTGCGCGGGATCGATCGGACGCTCGAATATGCGGAGTACACCGAGGAAGAGCGGCCCGTCTCGATCCAGATTTTCGGGGGCGATCCGGACAAAATGGCCGCCGCAGCCCGGATCGTGGAAGGCATGGGCGCCGACATCGTGGACGTCAACATGGGATGTCCAGTGCCGAAGATCGCCAAGCACAGCGCGGGCTGCAGCCTGATGAAGGAGCCTCGTCACGCCGCGCGCGTTGTCAACGCGATGACGAAGGCGGTACGGATTCCGGTCACCGTGAAGATGCGGGCGGGCTGGAACGACCGTTCGCGGAATGCACCGGAGCTCGCGAGGATGGTTCAGGACGCCGGGGCGGCCGCGGTTGCAATTCACGGCCGGACGGCGGAGCAGTCCTACAGCGGTTGCGCCGATTGGGAGCTCGTCTCGCGCATTGCAAGCGAACTGACGATCCCCGTGCTCGGAAGCGGCGACTGCATCGAGCCCAATCACATCATCGGTCGCATGAGCCACGGCGTGCGCGGGGTGCTGGTGGGACGCGGCGTTCTGCGCAATCCATGGATTCTGGCGCAGGCGGCGGACATTGCTGCCGGCCAGTTGCGTCGGGAAGTCACCTTCGAGCAACGAGGGCAATTCCTGTACGACTACGTCGAACTGCTGCTCAACGAGCGTGTGAACGAACGCGAGGGATTTCGGCACCTTGCGCCAGGCACCGATGCGCACCCAGGTCCTGCGCGGGGCCGAGAGCGGTGGGTGATCAACAAGATTCGCGCGCTCTGCAGCTGGTATTCAAGAGGTCTGGACGGCGGCTCGCACCTGCGCGCGCAGGTGAACACTGCGGCAACGCTCGGCGAGCTGCGGGACGTCATCGATGCGTTCTTTTTTTCGGCGCCGGCGCCGGCCTAGTACGTCTTTCAGTTGTACGTAGTGTCCGGCTTTAGCCGGACCAGCGCGGGCGCGCCGAAAAATCCTTAGTGCGGCTCAAAACGCAAGATGGGGGAAGTAGATCTGAGGAAATAGCGCCCGCCTGATCAGGCGGCGAAGCGCGCGCATTCTGCTGCGACGGGCGAAGATTCTCATCACGTGCCTTCGCGACGATCTTCCAATGGACGTGCCAACCGCCGACAGCCCGTTCGGGTGCATCAGCTAACCCGAAACGCACCCTTCCAGCGGACAAGAACAGAAAAGATATGGAACTACTGCGTATCCTGCAGCAGTGCGGCCAGCCCGGCTGTACCCTCGTGCAGCTCGAAGTCGTACATCAACGCGTCCTCGAAGACGCTGTAGAACCGGGAGGCGAGCTGTTCGTGGGTCGGGTGTTCGAGATATGCCATCAGTCCCGCGCGGTCGTCGAACTCGATGACGGCGGCGTACGCGTAGTCGACGCGCATCAGCGTCTCGTAGCGGCGGCCGACGGCGATTCGTCTGCCGACACGCGCCCGCCGAATCGAGGGGATGTGCGTCAGCGCCGCTTCAAACGATGTCGCCAGCGCCTGTCGCGCTTCCGCGGACAGATCTCGGCGCGGGCGAAAGAGCACGACGTGCGCAATCATGAACGACGCCGATCATGCTTGTGAGATCCCGCCTGGGGGGATTTCTCTCGCCGAGCACCGTCGTTCGGCTGCGCGGCGCGCTCGCGCCGCGCGAACCGCTGCCGGCGCCGATCCAGATTGCGGGCTTTTTTCGCGTCCTTGAACGGCTGGCGCGGGTCGCGGTGATCGCCCCCGGGCCGCCAGTCGCGACCGCGAGCCCCCGCTCCACCAGAGCGAGCGTCACCGCGAGTATTTGTCGCTCGTCGCGCCTCCGCGGCGAGGCGGGCCTCCTCGGACGACGTCCAGAGTCTCCCCCGCGCGAAATATTTCATTTCCGCATCCGGGTGCTTCGCCTGGATTCGGCGAAATGTCGGCAGCAGCTCGTCACGTTCGGCCGTTCGAAATGCCGTTGGGAGACCGCCGGCGATGATGGTCCAATAGGCGTAGCGAGGGGGCATCAGTGATGAGCTCCGATTCTCTTTAGTTTCTCGACAAGTGTCGTCCGCTTGATGCGGAGCAAATCGGCGGCCTTGTTGCGGTTTCCCTGCGTTCGATCGAGGGCCCGCTGGATGAGGTCGCGCTCGACCGATGCCAGATACCTCGGCAGGTCGAGCCCCTCGTCCGGAAAATCAACAAAGGACAACGCGTCCGACTCGGGAACGCTCTGCACCTCAGGCGGAAGATCCGCCACCGTGATTTCTTCGCGGCCGGCGCACAGCGCAACGGCGCGTTCGACGGCGTTCTCGAGCTGCCTGACATTCCCGGGCCAGTGATACGCCATCAGGGCCCGCATAGCGCCCTGCGACGTGTGCATCGTGTCGCCCGGAGAAAACCGGGTGAGGAAGTGTTTTGCCAGGAGCGGAATGTCATCGCGGCGCTCCCGCAGCGGTGGCACGTGAATAGGAATCACATTGAGTCGATAGAACAAATCCTCGCGGAACGTCCCCGCCGCCACCATCCGGGCCAGGTCGGAGTTGGTTGCAGCGATGACGCGCACGTCGACCTTGATGGTCTGGTTGTCGCCGACACGCTCGAATTCCCGCTCTTGAAGGGCGCGCAGCAATTTCACCTGAAGAGCAGGGCTCATGGTGCCGACCTCGTCGAGAAACAACGTCCCCTTGTGCGCTTGCTCGAAGCGCCCCTCCCGGGTTCCGGTCGCGCCAGTGAACGCGCCGCGGACGTGTCCGAACAGCTCGGCTTCGAGCAGGGTTTCGGGAATGGCGCTGCAGTTCAACGCCACGAATCGATGCGCGCGTCGGGAGCTGTTATGGTGAATGGCGCGCGCAACCACTTCCTTGCCGGTGCCGGTTTCGCCGACGACGAGAATCGTGCTGCTCGTTCGTGCAACGGTTTCGAGCAGCTGAAACAGCGATTGCATCGGGCGGCTCCGTCCAAGAATGCCGCCGAACTGATAACGCTCCTCGAGCTGCGATCGGAGATAGGCATTTTCCGCGGCAAGGCGGCGCTGTTCCAGCGCCTTCCGCAGAACGTGCATCAGCTCGTCGAATTGAAATGGCTTGGCAACGAAGTCGGACGCCCCGCGCTTGATGGCGTCCACAGCATCCCTGACCGTGCCGTACCCGGTGATCACGATGCCGATGATGCCGGGATAGCGGCCGACGGCCGATTCGACGACGCGCCCGCCATCGATCCCCGGCATCCGCAGATCGGTGATGACGACGTCGAACGCAAACTGCTCGAGAAGATCGAGCGCTTTTTCCCCGTTCTCCGCCTCGGTGACTTCAAAGCCGCGCTCCCGCAACCGCTCGGCCATCAGCGTGCGCAAGGCCGTTTCGTCGTCGACGAAGAGCAGGTGGGGCGTCGCCTCAGGCATCAGGCGCCAATATATTGACACAGGGGCGGGGCGTCGACGAGCCGAGACCCAGGTTTTCTCGCCTTGGCGCTAACGGGTTGGCGAAGTCAGGCCGATAGAGGTGGTTGAACTGGGCCTAAACGACACCAGGGCCGGAGGATCGGGCCCTGTGGCCTGCGAGAGCTAACTATGGAACGTCAGACTTTGTCGATCATGAAAGCGTGCGAAGCCGTCGGCGTCAGCCGTCGCACTATCTACAACTGGATCTCCGCCGGCAAGGTTGAATACATACGGACGGCCGGTGGTTCAATTCGGATCTACGCTGACACCCTGTGGCGCGATGCCTCACGCACCCAGTCGCTTCCAGCGCACGGCAGCGCTGCGGTGTCGTCGGCCGAGCGTGGGGTGTGAATCTTCGCCCCACATGCCCGACCCCAAACCAGAGTCGATTGCCGAACACCCCGAGCTGCCGCCGCTGTTTCACCAGCTGAACAATCAGCTCGGGATCATCCTGGCCCACGCGGAAATACTTGAAGCAAAAGCTCACGACGAGGTCGCCCGCACGCGCGCGACCCAGGTCGTGACCAGTGTGCTGGAAGCTATGGGAACCGCGAAGGAAATCCGCCGGCACTCGGAGAGTGCGGACGTCTAAGTGGTTCCGAATCAGTACAACTGGTGCGGCCTCGCGACTGACCTGTCCCACCTCTAAACACAAGTCGATATTGTAATTTCGAACGTCAAAGTGTTGGCGGCGTGTGGCCGGATTTCCGTCAAGACAGTGACGATCCGAGCAATCCCCGTCACCCGTGCGATTACAATGCGCGCCTATCTGAATACCTATAACGTGCAGAAACAAGAAGTACTTACGGTTTCTGCAGTGACGAAAGTCCGGCAGATTCCCCATCAGCGTCTGCCGTTGGTACCGCGGTTGCGATAGACGCGCGCCGGAGGTTATGCATGCGTCCCGCAAACGTCAAAGCGGATCGGCGCGTTGTCGCCGCCCTTCCCTTCGTAGAGCAGCTCGCCCGTCGCGTCGCAGCGACGATGCCACAGTCCATCGATATCGGCGATCTTGTCCAGGACGGAGTCATCGGGCTCATTGACGCGGCGCATCGCTTCGACGAGGCGCGTGGCATCAAGTTCGAGACGTTTGCCGAGCGCCGGATCCGCGGCGCCATGATCGACGCCCTCCGCAAGGATGCATGGCCGCGCGGCGTCCGCCGACAGCGTCGCGAGCTTGAAGCCGCGCGCGAGGAACTGCGGCGTGAGCTCGGATGCGAGCCGTCGCTCGCCGACCTGGCCGCGAAGCTGGGGTCGGATGAAAAGCGCCTCGGCCGCACAATCGTCCGCATCAATGCCATCGAATCGACGTCGCCCCTCGCCGCCAACGATCATCACAACGACTCGTCTTTACCTCCCGCTCTCGTGCCCGCGGAACCGGAACAGCCCGACACCGCGTACGAACGCGAAGAGACCAAAGCCCGCGTGAAGGCGGCAATCGCGTCGCTCCCTCCGCGCGAGCAGAAGGTCATCGGCCTGTACTACTACGGCGAGGCGACGATGAAGCAGATCGGGGCGGAAATTGGCGTGAACGAGTCCCGCGTCTCACAGCTGCACGCGCGCGCCATTCGACGCTTGCGAGATGCGCTTGGCTCGATGGTGCCGCCCGCCGAGGCCGCGATGATCATGCGCAGCGCCATCCTGTCATTTCAGCCGAAGCCGCAGATGGCCAAGGCGACGCTCGAAAGCCGAGGATGGACCGCAGACGGCGGTCCCGTCGCAAAGGCGGCTGGCGTGCTGGTGTCCTATCCCACTGTGTCGCGAACCGCGCGGAGCAAGTCGGCCAGCCGGAACGGCTTGGCCAGCCAGCGGCAGCCGCTCTCCTCGAGAAAACGCTCGGCGTCACTGTCCGCGACGTCGCCCGTCACGAAGATGATCCGACGGGACAGCGCGGGCTCGACGGCTGCGATTGCACGATAAAGCGTCATTCCATCGACGCGAGGCATCTTCAGGTCGCAGATGATCGCGTCGTATGCGTTCTGTCTCACGCGGGTGAGCGCCTCTTCGCCGTCACCCGCGTAGTCGACATGCAATCCTCCGTCAGCCAGCGCGTCGCCGACGGCCGTGGCGAGCGCGCGCTCGTCTTCGACGATCAATATCGACGCGCCGCGCACCCCCTCCATCGAGGGAGCTGGCGGTGTTGCCGGCTTAGCCGCCGCGTCGGTGTTGCTGACAGGCAGTTCCACGACGAACGACGCGCCCCGTCCCGGGCGAGAGTCGACACGAATCTGCCCGCCGTGCTCCTGGACGATGGCATAGGCGACGGTCAACCCGAGCCCCGTTCCCTCACCCACATCTTTTGTCGTGAAGAACGGGTCGAAGATCTTCGTCCTCATCTCCATCGGCACGCCAGGACCATCGTCGCTGACCTCCAATGCGATGGAGCCCTGCTCGTTGTCATGCCACGTGCGGACGACGAGCGAGCCCCGACCGTTGGTGGAGAGCATGGCCTGCTCGGCGTTGATGATCAGATTGAGCAGCACCTGCTGGATTTGATGCGCGTCGGCAAAAACCTGAGGAAGCCCCGACGCCAGCGCGGTCACGACCTTGATGTTGGTGAGCTGGTGTTCGTACGCGCGAAGCGTCAGCGTCTCGGTGACCACGTGATTCACATCGATCATGGTGCGCGTCGACTGCCGCCGGCGGGCAAGTGTCAGGAGATTGCGCACGATTTTGGCGGCGCGATCGGCCTCGCCGAGAATCACTTCGATGCCGCGCTTGGTGGTGTCGTCGAGCGGCTTGTCGGCAAGCCGCTCCGCCCAGCTGAGGATTGTGGCGAGCGGGTTGTTCAGCTCGTGAGCGACGCCGGAGATCGTCTGGCCGAGCGCCGCCATCTTCTCGGCCTGCAGCAGCTGCTGATACAGGTCACGCGACTGGTCGTCGAGCTTCTTTCGTTCGCTGACGTCCCGAACGAACGCTTCGACACGCATCGCCTCCGGCCCGTCCGCCTCAGCGTGCGCGGTGACCTCTACCCACATCGACGCTCCATCAATCCGACGCATCCGCAGCAGGTAGTCGGTGACCGCGCCATCCGATTGCAGGCGTCCCAGAAACGCTGAACGCGCGGCAGGGTCGACGAAGCGATCCGGCGCAAATGGGTCGACGCGCTCCTCGGGTGTGTCCCCTGGATACCCGAAGATGGACTTGAGGTGCAGGTTGACGGCATGCGTCGCGCCGCCGGTTGCGCCTGCGGGATCGACGAATCCGACGAACGCGCCCTGGCGAACCTCTTCGAACAGGCGCGCGAAGGCATTGGACCGGTGACTGCGCGCGGGCGGCCGCCTCGCTCTGGCGCTCACGGCCCGTCGATTATAGGTCGTCCGCCACGGCGGCAGGGACAGGTGTCCTTGACAGCGCGACCGCCTGGTCCTAGGCTGTCGCCATCTCGAACAGTTCAACCATGTTCAGGGTTCCATGCGCCTGATTGGCCGTAACGACTTGTTTCTGTTGCTCGGCCTGACGGTGGCCCTGTTTGCCATCTTCTCCCGACCATTAGCCCGTGTGCTCGAGTACGCGTACGAGATCGATCAGAGCCGCAGACTCCAGCTCTTGCCGGGTCTCGTCATCCTGGCTGTCGTGTTCATCTTCCACCAGGTGCGAAAACGTCACGAAATGCGCGTCCAGGCGCTGGCGTCGGACGCGGCGGCGAGACTGTCGACGGCGCGGGTGGAACGGCTTGTGACGTTCGGGCAGGCTCTCGGCGAGTCGCTCGATCACAGCTCGATTGGCGCGGTTGCCGCTGCGCACCTCCCAAACCTGGCCGAAGGGCGGGGAGCCTGGGCAATGGCGTTGAGCAGTGGAGTGTGGCGGCCGCTCGCGGTTGTCGCTGACAGATCCTTGACGGAGTGCGAGGCCGCAGCGAAGCGGGCCCTGGGCGAGGGAGCCGTCGGCACAGACGGCGTTCCGAACGACGTGTGCTTTCCGATGATCGTTGGACGGCAGCCCGTAGGCGTTCTTGGGGTTGCCGATCAGACTGTCACCGGCCACCAGCGCACGGTGCTGGCGGCCGCAGCGGCGCTGCTGGCCGGTGCGCTCAAGAATGCTGAGCTGTTCGAAGTCGTGCACGAGAACAGCGTTCGCGACTCTCTCACGGGGTGTTTCAATCGCCAGCACGCAATGGAAATACTCGACGTGGAGCTGCGCCGATCGCGGCGGTCGCAGCTGCCGCTCTCCCTCATGATCCTCGACCTCGATCACTTCAAGGCCATCAACGATCGATTTGGACACTTGTGTGGTGACGCCGTCCTCTCGACCGTCGGGTTACGGATGCAGGCGGTTTTGCGGGCGAGCGACGCGAAATGCCGATACGGGGGCGAAGAATTCCTGGTGCTCCTGCCAGAAACCACGCTTGCAGGCGCGCAGCACGTGGCCGAGGTGCTGCGGCGTGACTTGGAAAAGCACCCGGTCCCATGGCATGAAGCCGGCATCCACACGGCCGATATTCGCGTCACTGCGAGCATCGGATTGACGGTGGTCGTCCCCGGTGAGCTCGATGCGACGGCGATCATCGCCCGCGCCGACGCGGCCCTTTATCGAGCCAAGGAAAAGGGACGCAACTGTGTGTGTGTGGCGGACGCCAGCGAGGCGATCGCCTAATCCGGGATCCGGGATCCGGGATCCGGGATCCGATCGTTCCCGGTTCCCGGATCCCGGGCTCAGACCACACTGCGCCCGCTGACGAGCCGCACGAGGAACAGCACCACGGCAATCACCAGCAGGACCCAGATGAAATTGCCGAGCGTGTAGCCGCTGACCATCCCCAGAAGCCACAGAACGATCAGAACGATCGCAATGGTTTCGAGCACGTCACAACCTCCCAGCTAATGAGGTTGGGATGAGTGCTCCCAACCTCCACCTGCTGGGATGACAGCAACATGGGTGCCCGAATACACGGAGAACTCATCGGTGCGACAGAGGAAGCGGACCGAGCTGAACTGAGGACGGGCGCGCTACGCGGATTCAGACATCCCACCCTGGCGTGCAGCAAGGGTCGGCGCGGCGCCGAGCGCGAACGTCATTGTGCCTTTGACGACGACGACGCCGTTCACGCGCGCGAAGCCGCTGAGTTGGCCGACACGGCTCCGCAGCCGCTTTACTCGCGCCTCGATCTCGACGACGTCCCCTGGCCGAACTGGTCGGTAGTACCGAACACGCTCGATCCCCATGAAGAAAGGGAGCCTTTCGCGGTTTTCCGGCTTGGAAAGGATCAGGATAGCTCCAACCTGTGCAATCGCTTCCGTGAGAATGGTCGGCGGCAGCGCCGGCAGCTCTCCTGGCTCACGCGACAGATACCGCTCGTTCAGGGAGACATTCTTGATGCCGACGATGCGCTTGTCGGGCTCGAGCTCGGTGATGCGGTCGACGAGCAAGAATGGGTAACGGTGCGGGAGAATCCGCTCGATGGCGGAGTAGTCGAGCGGAAGAGAAAGTTCGGTCATGGGAAAGCGTTCAGTATAATCCGACCCGCGAGCATGAACGTTCAACCTCCGGTGCGGCCGCCGAGCGACACCGAGCTCCTGTCGACGCTGTTCGACCTCGGACGCGAGGTCATGTCGGTGCTCGAGCTCGAAGAACTCCTTGCGAAGATTCCGCAGCTCATCGCCCGTCTGACCCGATTCAACGCGTTTTCAGTGTACTTGTTGGACGAGGCGCAGCAGGAGCTGCGCATTGCGTACGCCGTCGGGTATCCCGAAGGCGCGCTGGCGACGCAGCGGCTTCGCGTCGGACAAGGCGTGGTCGGGGCGGCGGTGGAGGAGGGCCGGCCGATCCTCGTCAACGACATTCGGCGTGAACCGCGTTACCTCGGCCCCCTTCGCAACATGTTCTCCCAGCTCGCCGTTCCGATGCGGCGCAAAGGCCGCGTGATTGGCGCGCTCAATCTGCTGAGCGAAACGACTGACGCCTTCTCCAGTCAGGACGAGGCGCTGCTCCGGCAGTTTGCGGCGCACGTGGCCGTCGCCATCGAAAACGCGAGGCTGTTCAGGGCGGAGCGTCAGTACGTTGACACGCTGGAAACGCTTGCGGAAATCGGTCGTGAAATGTCGTCGATTCTCGACCTCGACGTGCTGCTCAGGCGCATTGCCAGCCTGACGAAGCGTCTGATCGATTACCGGACGTTTGGCATCCTGCTCCTGGACGAAGCCACCGAGGAGCTCGACATGAAGATGGCCGTCCGGTATGGCGACGAGGCGACGGAGAAGCGAGTGAAGCTCGGGCAGGGTCTGGTTGGTTGGGCGGCGCTGCACAAGCAACCGATTCTGGTACCCGACGTGTCGAAGGATGCGCGCTACATCAATCTCGTTCCCGACGCACGGTCCGAACTGGTGATCCCGATGCTCATCAAGGATCGGTGCATCGGCGTCTTCGACCTGGAGAGCCCGGAGCTCAACGCGTTTACCAAGGAGCACATGGAGCTCCTCACGCTCCTCGCCAGTCAGGCGGCCGTGGCAATTGAAAACGCACGCCTGTACGAGGAGGTGCGGCGGAACGAAGAGCGGATCGAGAAGGAGCTTCGATTTGCGCAGCGAGTGCAGCTGGCGCTGTTGCCAACCGAACCGCCGGTGGGCCTGCGCGACGCCGACGTCGCCGGCCGCTTCGAGCCTGCTCGCGAGCTTGGCGGCGACCTTCACGATTTTTTGTCCCCTGACCAGGACACGCTCGCGGTGGCAGTTGGCGACGTATCTGGAAAAGGCGCTCCGGCGGCGCTGTACGGAGCGTTTGCCGCCGAGCTCGTGCGATCGCGGACGCTGCGCCGTCGCTACGCGCCGGACCGGTTCAGTGTGTCAGGCGTACTGCAATCGATGAATACAATCCTCCACGAACGGCAGCTCGAGGAGTATTACTGCACGCTGTGTTACGCATTTTTTGATTTCCAGCGTCGAGTGCTGACGATGTCGAACTCTGGCATGCCGTATCCGATTCGGTGTTCGGGCACCGAGTGTGGCCAGATCGAGCTGCCGGGCGTCCCGCTCGGTTCGTTCGCCGGGGTCGTCTACGACGAAATCACCTTACCGCTGCAGCGCGGCGACCTGTTCGTGTTCTGCACGGATGGGATTCTCGAGACAGTGAACGAAGAAGGAGAGGACTTTGGCGCGCGCCGCATCTGCGAGATTGTCAAGAGGCATCGCGATGCCACGGCGCGCGACATCGTTGACGCGATTTTTAAAGAAGCAGGAGAGTTCCGCGGCCGTGCGCCTCAGCACGACGACATGACCGCGGTTGCCGTCAAGATTACGACTTGATCTTCCGATCCTCTTCTTGCAGGTGCAGCCCGACCGATCGACCGCCGAACACCGCCAGTTCGCTGATCTTGCCCTTCACTTGTACGCGCGTGCCTTTGGTGGGTGCGCTACGCCCTGATCGCGAAAGGACGGTAATCTCTCCGCTCCCGTCGTCAACGTTGTAAAGCTGGAAGGGCGCGAATGGAAATCCCCAACTGCTGGTGACGACGCCATTCACGCTGACCGACTTCGTTGCGTACTTGGTCGGCTGATCCTTCAGTTCCGCAACCCTGACACCGCGGGCCGCACAGCCGGCGATCACGAAGGCGCCTAGAAGCGCCACGGCAAATGCTTTTTTCATATCGGCTCCAAAGGCCGCGCCCAATCGAGATCAGCGGGATGCGCGATGCCAGCGCCTGCCTGAATGAGACATCCCGTGATTGAGCGCGACCGCAGCGAACTGTTCAAGTCCCGTGCCCGTTCTGACGTCCCGTGTTTCATGTGTCTTTACGCCGGCTTTACGGTGGGGCCGTCCTCGGACGAGGGCAGCGGGTGACCTCGGCGCCCGACTTTTTTGCGCCGGTCACCGTCAGAGCTTCTGGAGGAAGTTATGCGGTTTGGAGCGCGACGAGTGGCGATCAACGCGCTGGCATTGGTCGCAGTCTCTGGCGCCATTACGCTCGTCCCCCCGATCTCGGCGCAGACGCGCGACCGAGGCGCCGGGGCTGACATGTTTCGTCCATTTGGTGCCGGATCCGAAATCGGCGTGTCAGTGCGTGAATTGACCAACGACGAGGTGTCGGGTGCGACACTCGATTCTCCCGGCGGGGTCTATGTCCAGCGCGTTCGAGAAGGGAGCCCGGCGGCGCGGGCGGGACTGCGGGCGGGTGACATCATCGTCTCGGTAGACGGTGAGCGCGTTCGAGGCGTCCGACAGTTTTCGCGCTTCGTCCTCGAAAGTCCCGCTGGGCGCTCTGTGCGCGCAGAAATCGTACGCGATGGCTCACGCCAGGTGATGAGCGTTACGCCCGAAGCTTCGGCGCGATTCGCGGTGCCGGCGCCGGAGCTTCGCGAAGAGCTCGAGCGCATGCTGCGTACGCTGCCACCCAACGTCGATCTCGAACTGCCTCGTGCGCCTCGCGCAGCTCAGGCACGACTCGGCATCACCATGACGCCGTTGACCGATCAACTCGCGATGTACTTCGGTGTGAAAGAGGGCGTGCTGGTGTCGGCGGTCGAGACCGGGTCACCGGCAGCCAACGCTGGTCTCAAGGCCGGCGACGTGATCACCGCAATCGACGGACGGACCGTTCGCACCCAAGCCGATGTGCTCGCCGCCGTGCGGCGCGTGGAGGCTGGCGGGGCGCTCGATGTCCGTTTGGTACGCGAGAAGAAAGAAGTGGCGGTGAAGGTCGAGGTGCCGGACACGCAGCCGAGGGGCGTCCGACGGATACCGATCTAAGTCTAAGTATAGCTGGCTGACGAAGACGCGTTTGGCTAGAAGCGCTGCTGGAGTGAGAGCGTGACGCGCCCCATGTCGACGTTGTCTCTTCGCCACTGGCGCTCGTAGTTTCCAACGATTGTGGTCAGCGTCTGGAGTGGGATTCGGACTCCTCCTGATACCGTGTTCGCGCGGAAGTCTCCGATTCTGTCGATCGAGAAGTTCTCGAAATTCTCCACGCCTGCCGCATATCCCGCGTGCAGCCACACGCGTTGATACAGGCGGTAATCGCCTTCGATGTGGGCGCTGTTTCCTGTTTCACTCCCGGAGACAGCCGTGGTCTCGGTCCATGACGAGGCGTATCGAAGGCCAAGCACGAGACGTTCAGAGGCCAGCCACACGACGGCCGGTGAGAACACCGTCGTGCGTGCACCTATGAAGTCGAAAAAGCGCACACCGGCCAGCCACGTCGCTCGTCCTCGCGTGTACTCGATCTCGCCGAGGTAGTCGCCTTCCGGCATCACGAGATTATCCGGGCCGACCAGTATCTGGCCGCGCAGGGTTGTCGCCGGCGTCCACCGCCATTCGGCGCCGCCGCCACCGCGCTGGTCCGAGACCCCGAACTTGCGCTGAACCTCACCGCGTCCGAGGACTCGCACCCTGTCATTGAGGCGATAGTTCAGCCCCACCTGTCCGCTGCGGGTGTCAGGCGACGTTCCACTGAACTGCTCGGTGAAGCCCCGCGTTTCGATGCGGTGCAGGTAAGAGAGTCGCGCGGTCTCGAGGCGGTCGCGATGGTCGTCGGTCGGCGCGATGGCAAACGCACGTTCGAAGTATTCGATCGCGCGAGCGTCACGGCCCGCCAGTCGATGCGCCCGGCCGAGGAGCTCGAATGTGACGGCGCTTTCCTGGGCCTGTCCCTCCGCGATTTCCAGAATCTCGATGGCTTCGTCGGCGTCGTACCTGTCCAGCAGAGTGGAGGCGACACCTAGCATGGCGTCGATGTTTGCTGGATCCTCGAGGAGGACGCTGCGGTAGACGGGCTCTGCGAGGTCGGAATTGCCCATCCGTTCGTGCAACCGGGCGATCCAGAGGCGCGCGGTGTGGTCGTCGGGATCGGCAGCAGCACGCTGCCGGAACGCTATGAGCGCCTCGTCATTCCGACCCTCGCCGGCCAGCTGAACCGCTTCATCGAACGCCGGCACGACAGCCGGCGGCCGTTCTTGAGCAGCCGCACCAACTGTGAGCAGCACCGCCAGCAAGAATGAGAAACGCATCGGCCAGTACACCTCGCACTGTAGGTGTCGGCTCGGGAAGAGTGCTGCTGTAGGAGAAACGTGCCGAGCCCTGTATCGGGTGGTCTACGCTGGTCGAGCCTCGGACGGGTTCGGCAGCGTCGCGCCGCTCGCCGCCGGCCAGGCCGAGACGGCCGTCGCCAACTGTGCGGTAATCATCGCGGCGACCGCTTGCAGCGCGGGGTCGTTTTCTGAGGCTGGTCGACTTTCAAGCGCCAGGACGCCGATGCAACCGCCTGGACCGAACATGGGCGCGACGATGGCGCTGGCGGTCGTTCCGTTTCCGCGAACCGTGGCCAGACGCCCTGTGCGCCAAGCCTTGGCCACGGCGTTGTCTCCGTCCCGCGCAATTGGGCCGAACCGTGCGAGCGTCTGCTGCGAATATCCGTGGCCCAGAACCGCAAACAGCTGGTCGCCGGCGCCAAGCCATAACGTTGCGCCCGAGGCGTCGAGGAGCGCCGCTGCACGACCGAGGAGCTCGGAAAGCGCCGCGGTCTCAGAAACGCGCGACAGATCCGTGCACAGCGCAGCGGCCGCGGCGAGATCGACCGGCCGCCCCGTCTTCCCCGGCGTGTCGGAGACTGCGAGTCTCGTATCGCGCCGTTCCGCGGACTCGATGCTTGTTGCCACACTTGGCGCCGAGACGCGGATCAGCGTGAGGACGACGCCGAACAAGACGAGCGTTGCCAACCCAAGAACAGACCAACGCTCCTGCTCGAGCGCAGCCACCTCGACACGCGTCCTGTTGCGCTCGGCCCTCTGCACCTCGTCCAGAGTCGACATGAGGGCATCCACCGCATTGCGCCCGTCGCTGAAGATGATGTCGGCGGCCATGAGCTCCTGTCCATGGGTCAGGTTTTCGCGGATCCGCTCATCGGCGGCTACGAGCGCGTTACGCGAATCGGCCAGTGCTACGAACGCTTTGCCCGCATCGGCCGAGCGGGCGGCGAGACGTACTGCGGCGAGGTCACGGTTGAGCTGGTCGAGGAGCGTCGACATGCGCTCGAACCACGGCTCGTTGAGCTGCCCGGGCGCGACGTAGCCCTGCTGGGCCATTCCCATGGCGCCAATCGTGTCGCTCAGCCCCTCGAGGCGCTCCACGAACGCATCTTCGGTGGCTCTGAGCTCGTTGCTGCGACGCTGAATGTTCCAAAGGAAGAACGCGGCGGCGACGGTGACGGCAAGCAGGAACGTGAGAACCATCACGTGGACAGTGCGCTTCTGCATACCGCCACACAGGATAACACCGATGATCGTACCCTCATCGCGACGACAGCCACGCGTCAAACGATCATCGGCCCGATCCCACCATCAGCCGGATGAGCATTGACGCTGGCCGTGCGTTCGTGCGCATCAGTGCCGCGACCCACTGCATGCGCACTTCAGCCTTCGCCAGCTTTCTCCACGACCTCGCGGTGCAGTTCCTCGACCTGACGCCGAAGAAGAGCGAGCATGCGGGCCCCCCTCGGTGTCAGCGCGTACTCCCGCCGTGCTTTCGGGGACGCGGCTCTCTTCCCGTGGTTCACGACCTGCAGCCAGCCCTGCTGCTCCATTCGCGCGAGCAGTGGATACAGAGTGCCTGGGCTCACTTGGAAACCGTGCCGGCGCAGCTCCTCGAGGACCCATTGACCATAGATGGGCCCGGCGCCCGCGTGATGCAGGATGTGGACCTTCCAGAATGCGAGCAGAATTTCGCGCGAAATCCGGTCTGTCATCAGCGTCATGTGACCACGTTGATGTGGTGCGGGCGGCTATACTCGAATCGTCGTTTACGACGCTCGTAGTATCGTACCGCCTTCGTCAGGCGTACGAGACGTCCGACCACATGCCTCCTGGAATGTTGCAGATAATGCACCGAATTCGCGGTATCCGGGTAGTTGCGGGGATTTTTTCCTGATGTTGGCGGCGGCTGCCGATCCGTTGCATGCGCAGTCTCAGGTGCTGGCGTCTCCAGTGACCTTCCAACAAGCCATCCAGCACGCCATCGACACTTACCCGGCCGTCGAGGCTTCAGGGGCACGGGTGGCTGCCCAGGAAGCCGCCGTCAGTCTGGCCCGGACGTCGTATCTCCCGCGTCTCGACTCCACCCTTCAGATCAACCGCGCAACACGGAACAACGTCGCAGGGTTGCTCCTGCCCGGCTCTCCGCTCCCCACCATTTCTGGGCCAGCAGCGGACGCGACGTCGTTATCCACGATCTGGGGAAGCGCGGGAGGGCTCTTGCTCTCGTGGGAAGTCTTCGACTTCGGGCTGCGCGGCGCCTCCGTCGATCTTGCGAGAGTGTTTGTTGCACGCGCGAATGCCGGCGCGGACCTGACCCGCCTAGCGAGGCGTACGTCGGCGCCATCACGAGAGGCGCGAAAGTGGGATTCCGGGTATCGGCCTTTCCCGACCAGACATTTCAGGGGGTAATCGCCCGCTCCGCGCATTCGTTGGAGATGAAGACGCGCAGCATGCTCGTGGAGCTCGATGTCGCGAATCCCCGGCTTACGCTGGCTCCCGGCATGTTCGCGGAGGTGCAGTGGCCTGTCTCACGCGCTCAGACCAGCCTCTTCGTGCCGACAACGGCGTTGGTGCGCACATCAGAACGGCAGTTCGTCGTCCGCGTTCGGAACGGTGTCGCCGAATGGGTGGATGTCAGGCGCGGTGAAGTCAACGGCGATGTCGTTGAGGTATTCGGCGACCTTCGTGAAGGAGACGTCGTGGTACGACGGGGCAAGCGACGAGATTCGGCCCGGAACGCGGGTCAGTCGAACGGCCGACGTCCGGTAGTCCCTCGAACGCAGTTACCACCCGACGCGTAGACCGGTTGTCCACGACACGCCGGAATATTCGCCTCCGTCGTTTGCGCGGTCGTTCATGTCGGCAAGCTGCAGGCCGGTCTGCAGCTTCAGCTTGTGGCCGTAGAAGAAATAGTTGGCCCCAACGTACATCTCGTTGTACTCGTCGCCTCGACCTCTGACGACCCGGTTTTCATATGTCGCAAGCTGAACGCCATTCGGCTCGTCGCTCTCGAGAAACGTGTACCGGCCGATCAGCTGGAGCCTGTCTGTCACGTTGAGGTACGGCATCGCCGTCACGCCCCACAGATCGCTCTGGGTCAGGTACCCGGCGGCCGTGGATGCATCGGTGCGCATGCCCCAGCGGTCCGTCTCGATCTTGAAATTGACCGACAGGATGTCGCCGAGCTGTCGAGTGAACGTGTTGTCCCGGTCCTCGGTCTGATGAACGTAGTTAACGGACAGCAGCGCTTCTCTTACGCGTAGCTCTTTCGCAAAGTCGCGGCCGGCGACCGCAAGAGCGGCGGTACCGCCGTCGAATTTGCCGAATTCCTTGTTGGCTTCGCCTGGAGAGTACACGCCCACCCGGTAGTTCCAGGGAGCGACCTTCCCCGACACGCTGACGCCCGGAAGGTACTCCTGCGGAAACCAGATGTTGTTGGTCAGATTGCTCCGGTCGATTGTGAGGAGCTCCTTGGACGACGTTGCGCCGTCCATCGTGTACGGGACGCCTTGCTTGCCGACGGTGATGGCCAGCCGCCCGCTCCTGCTCCACTGCAGATACGCGTCGGTCAGTCGCATGTACAACGGGTCCATTTCCTGCGGGTTGAGCTCGGCCTCGACGTGCAGTGTGTAGTCGCGGAACAGCGTTATGCGTGGGCCAACCCGCAGACGCCGTGTGTTCCACTCATCGTGGTCCCCCTGGTCCGCGCCGATCCCCACGAACTCGTGCTGGAACCGGCCGCTGAACAGAACGCGCTGCACAACGTTATTCGACTTGCTGTCGTATAACGTCGTGAACTGCTGCCAGATTCTGTCGTAGGTCGACTGGGTCTCTGTGCCTGGTGAGGACGGCGCGGGCGCTGGTTGCGCGGTAGCGGGAGGGGTCGCGGTCGTCTGGGCCATCGCCACGTGCGGCATCAGCGAGAGCGCCAGCCCCAGGTAATATCTCCTCATACCCATGACTTGTAGAACATGGACATTTCATGAAAATGTCGCAAGTGTTACGTTTGCGTAACAGACATTTCGGAAACCTCGGCAGTTGTTAGACGCATGGTTTCACGCCGTTTTCTCGAAATTTTGTTCGGAATGCTCGTCGCCCTCGTCCTGTGGGTGCCGGTGACCGTCGCCCAGACCAACACCGGCGAGATCGGCGGCGTCGTGCTGGACGCCTCGGGCGGGGTCCTGCCGGGTGCGCTGGTCACGGCTACGCATCGGGCCAGCGGGACGGTGGTCGAGCGGACATCCGACACGGAGGGCCGATTCTTTCTGCCGGGTCTCCGCATCGGCGAATGGGACGTGACGGTGACCCTTCCTGGGTTTACCCCGCAGACCCTGAAGGGCGTCGTGCTGGAGATCGGCCGTATTCTGAACCTGGAGTTCACCCTCGGTGTGCAGGGGCTCGAGGAGCAGGTCGTCGTCCAGTCCGCCATTCCACTGCTTCAGACGGCGACGGCTGAGATCAGCGACGTTATCCAGAACCGTGAAGTTGTACAGATTCCGCTGAACGGCCGCAACTTCCTGGCGCTCGCACAGCTGAGTGACACCGTGGTGATCCCGCCTGGCGGCACTCGCGGCGAGGCACTGCAGCAGACGGGGCCGCTGCCGAACGTGGGCGGGCAGCGTTCGGGCCACAATATCTATCTGCTCGATGGTGTGAAGATCACCGACGAGCTGTTCAACAATCTCGTCATCAATCCGTCGGTCGATTCGATTCAGGAGTTCCGCATCCAGAAGTCGATGTACCCCGCTGAGTTCGGCGGGAAGGCGTCGGCCCTCATCAATGTGGCGACTCGGGCTGGTTCGAACATGTTCCGGGGCAGCGTATTCGAGTTCCACCGGAACGAAGCGTTCGACGCGCCGAACTATTTCCATCCGAGAGACGAGCCATTGCCGCGGCTGCGTCAAAATCAGTTCGGCGGCGCGCTGGGCGGTCCCGTCGTCCGCGACAGGACGTTCTTCTTTGGCAGCTTCGAAGCGCTTCGCATGCACCGCTCGCTGACACGCACGTTCTCGGTGCCTCCGCTCGCTGTGCGCGCGGGGGATTTCGCCGGGCAGCAGCCGATCTGCGATCCCGCCACGATTCCCACGACCGGCGCTTGTACGCCGTTTCCGCGGAATCAGATCCCCGCCGACCGCATCGATCCGCTTGCGGCGGCGTTCCTGGCGAACGTTCCGCAACCCACGTCACCGGCCGCGTTGCAGAATCTCACGGCCGTAGAGGAACAGGACCGCGACCTCGATCAGTTCAGCGTGCGGCTCGATCATCGTCTGTCCGACAGCGCTCAGCTCTTCGCGAGGTTCAGCACGTTCGACGGAGAGGAGATTCAACCGTTTGGTGCCGGCGCTCTCCAGGAGACATTAGTCCCTGGCTTTGGGCGATCTCTCACGACGCGTACCCGCAACGTCGTACTCAGCCACACGCACGTGTTCGGCACCACGCTCCTCAACGAGCTGCGCTTCGGGTGGATGTCCGTTGAAGGAGGACAGACGAGCGCGAATCGTGGCGTCGATTTCGCGGGACAAATGGGGTTGCTGGGCGTGACGCGCGATGCCCGCGATGTCGGCTTCCCGCAGATCTTCGTGGGCGGACTGTACAGCACGATGGGCGATCCGACCTCATTCGTGTTCCGCGACAACGAGCATTTCGAGCTGTACGACAATGTCACACTCGATCGCGGCGCACATCGGTTGAAGTTCGGCGGCTACTACTTTCACCTTCGCTTGCTCCCCGTACAACCCGACAACGCCCGAGGCGCTTTTACGTTCACCGGTCAATTCACCGGAAACGCATTCGCGGATTTTCTGCTTGGATACCCGGCCTCTGCGACGTCCGGGATTGGCCGTGGCGACGAGAGCGGGCGCACGAACTGGGTCCATTTGTACGCGCAAGACGATTGGCAGGCGCGTCGCAATCTCACCTTCAATCTGGGCCTTCGGTACGAGTTCAACCAGCACATGTACGACGTGAACGATCGGCTGTCGTCGGTTGATCTTTCAGTGCCAGGGGGACGCTTCGTGATCGCTGGTGACTCCATCCACCCGAGCGCGAATGCGCTGCTGCCGTTGATGCCGATTCCCTATGTGACCGCGGAGGAAATCGGCTGGGGTCCCGGCCTCATGGATCCGAGCGCAGTACGTCTGGCCCCGAGAGCGGGGTTCGCGCTCACGCTCGACGACGCCCGGGCGGTGATTCGCGGCGGCTACGGCATTTTCCTGAACCAGTGGGCGTACAGCGTGCAGACTGCGTTTGCGCGGAACCTGCCGTTCTTCTATACGAAGCAGGTGGATATCCCACTCGACGTCCGCACCCCGCCGTTTCGCACCCGAGACATTCTGGCAAATGGCGCCACCGGCACCGTTGGCGCCTCCATCATGGACTACGAGTACAACGTGGAATACAGCCAGACCTGGAGCGGCGGTCTCCAGTATGAGTTGTCCTCGGGCATCATGGCTGAGGTCTCGTACATGGGAACGTGGACCCTAGGCGCTGACAACGCCACGATCCACAACGTTCCGGAGCCAGGGCCCGGATCGATCCAGGCACGCAGGCCGATTCCGCAACTGAGTCGCGTCAACGCGATCCGCTTCGACGGCAAGTCGATTTATCACGGCCTGACCTTCAAGGTGGAGCGTCGTGCGAGCGAAGGCTACTCGTACAACGTCAGCTACACCCTGTCCTCGTCTACCGACGACGCGTCGAGCCCAGGCCCGACGGAGTCGGAAGCGAACGTGCCGCAGGACGTGCGGAACATCTTCAGCCGAGCCGGCGAATGGGCGCGCTCCAGCTTCGACCATCGGCATCAGCTCGTCGGAAGCGGAACCTACGAGCTGCCCTTCGACGTGTCCGGACCGCTGGGCGCGGTGTTTGGCGGCTGGCGCGCCAACGCCATTCTGATTGCACAGTCTGGTGCGCCGTTTACCGTGAATCTGGCTGTCGACCGCGCAAACATTGGCGCCGGTCCGGCGCAGCGTCCCGACCAGTCGCGCGATCCAAACCTCTCGGGTGATGCCCGAACACCTGAGCGCTGGTTCGACACAGACGCGTTCGCGCTGCCTGCCCAGTACTCATTTGGCAGCGCGCCGCGGAACAGCGTCATGGGTCCTGGTTACGTGAACGTCGATTTCGCGCTCGCGAAGGTCTGGCCCGTCGGCCCGTCGGCCGTGCTGGAGTTCAGATGGGAGGTTTTCAACCTCGTGAACCGCGCGAACTTCGACCTGCCGAACCGGATCTTCGGCTCGCCCAACTTCGGTCGGATCTTCAGCGCGAAAAATCCGCGGGAGATGCAGTTTGCCGTGCGTCTCGCGTTCTGATCAAATCAAATCAAGTCACAAGTCACAAGTCACAAGTCACAAAGGATTTGAGGTTGGTTGTGACTTGTGACTTGAGCCTTGTGTTTTGTGACTTAACTTAGTAAACCGGCAGATACGGCGTGAGCCACTGCGCGATGATCGTGAACCGGTTTGTAAAGATCAGCGCGCCGATCACGATCAACAACGCGCCTGAGACCAATTCGACTTTGTGGTAATGCCGGCGAATTTTCGCAAAGGCGGCAAAGAACCGATCGATCGCCAGTGCCGTCGCCAGGAACGGGATGCCGAGGCCCAGCGAATACGCCGACAGCAAGCGGACACCGTCGCCTACGGTGTCCTGCGCTGCGGCGACGGCCAGGATGCCTGCGAGAATCGGCCCGATGCACGGCGTCCATCCAAACGCAAACGCAATCCCGACGAGCGTTGCACCCACCATTCCTGCAGGACGCTTCGTTGTCTGAACGCGCTTTTCCTGGTACAGCCACTCGATACGCAGTATGCCCATCGTGTGCAGGCCGAAGATGATGATGACCGCGCCCGCAATCCTGTTGAGGACTGTCAGCCTCGACATCAGAAACTGGCCGATGGCGCTTGCGGACGCGCCAAGCGCGACAAAGACGAGCGAGAACCCAAGAATGAACGCAAGTGATGCGAGTACGACACGGCGCCGGGCCGCGGGTGCCACCACCGTGGCGACAGCGGCGCCGCCCGAAGACACGACGGCCCCCGTGCCGCCGCCGCGCATCTCGTCCAGCGAGAGGCCGGAGACGTACGACAGATACCCCGGAATGAGGGGCAGGACGCAGGGCGAGATGAAGGACAGGAGTCCCGCACCGAACGCCGCGAGGAGAGTGACGTTTTCTTCCACTAGTCCACGGCCTTGAGCGGAATGTACGCTCCCTGAAGTGGGACGCCTTCCATCTGAACTGAATGCCCTTTGACCGGCGGCAGATCCTGGAAGAGGAAATCCCACTTCCACCGTTCTGACGGATTCGACGCCTGAAGCCAGTTGCGCGCCGGCACCGGACGCGTAAACAGCAGGCGCGCCGCTTCGGCATACGCCGTTCCGGGCATCGCGTCGGCAAGCGCCTGGCGAACGTCGTTGGCGTCGTGATACGGCAGCGTGACACCGAGCGATCGCCCGACATTGACCAGAATCTGCCAGTCTTCGAGCGCCTCGCCGGGAGGCGCAATGGCCCGCGACGCTGCCTGCACGCGCCCCTGGTCGTTGGTGTACACGGCGTCCTTTTCCGCAAAGGCGGCGCCTGGCAGGACGATGTCCGCCGCTGCCGTCAACTCGGTGAGCAGGACACCTTGCACGATGAGGATCGGCAGCACGCCAACTCGACGGGCTTCAGCGACCCACGCGACGTCGCCCAGCGTGCCATTCGGACCCGGGTCGATCACATACAGCGCTTTCACGCGGCCCGACTCCACGGCCGTACGAAGGTCGCTCATATCGGAGGGGCCATCGTTGCCGTCTCCCACGTCATAACCGAGATCGCGCGCCCCGTTCACATTGGGCGCGTCCGTCTGCGGCACCTTGAACTTGGTGCCGGCCGGCTGTGGTTTTTCCGTACGCGTCCAGGTCACGGTGGTTGATTTGAGGCCGTCGGCGCCGAGCAGACCTCCCACGAGCTGTTTCAATACGAAGAGCTCTTCGGTCGACGCATGAGCGGAGACGAGGAAGCGCACAGAACTGGCTGCTGTCGCCTCCTGCAGCCGATCGCGCACCTTGGGTTGAACGTCGTGCCAGGCCGCCGGCTCGAGAGACGAGCCGTTCCGCATCATCGGCCGGCGCACGCGCGTCTTTCCTTCGATCCAGTGATAGTTGAACCGGCCGATATCGCACATCCAGTAGCCGTTGACGTCCGGGTTGTAGCGCGGCGTCATCCGAATGAGCCGCGATCCCTTCGCCCACTCAGGTTTCCCCTTCAGCCACGCACTCGTGCTGCAGCCCTTCGAGCACGACGTGCAGATGGTATCGACCACGCCCGGGTTGTCCCAGGGACGGCTCTTGAAGCGATAGTCCTTCGTCAGAATCGCGCCGACCGGGCACACGTCCATGAGGTTGCCCGAGATCAGCGAGTGCACGCCCTGCTCCTGGAACGTGGCAATCTCGCTTCCGTATCCCCGATCGACGATATTGATCTGCGCGTCGCCGGCAATTTCCTTCATGAACCGCACGCACCGTGTGCACAGGATGCACCGGTTGCGGTTGAGCATCAGTGTCGGGCCGAAATCGATGTCCGCCTTGACGCCCTCGCCGTCGAACACCCGCCGCGGAAAATCCATCCGGCTCTCGGCCGGACCAAACGTATACGAAAAGTCCTGCAGCGGGCACTCGCCGCCCTTGTCACAGACGGGGCAGTCGAGCGGGTGGTTGATCAGGAGAAATTCGAAGATGCCGGCGCGCGCGTCCACGACATCGGAGTCGCGCGTATGGACGACCATTCCGTCGGTGCAGACCGTCGAACACGATGTCTGCAGCTTTGGCATCTTTTCGATCTTGACCACGCACACGCGGCAGGAGCCGTCGATGCTGATGCCGGGGTGGTAGCAGTAGTACGGAACCGAGATGCCGGCTTCGATGGCTGCCTGGAGCACCGTCTTGCCTTTTGCCACCGTGACCGGACGGCCGTCTATCGTCAGCGTTACCGTTTCCATGTTCTGGCTCATCTTATCAAACGGGTCTCAGCAGCCACGAACTACCGACTACCAACTACCGACTACCGCCGACCAGCTACCACCTAGGTTCAGCTTGACTGGATAACGCGACCGGCCTAGAGTCGCGCACAGCGGAGGTGCGTATGAAGGCAACCCGCATGCGGTTCGAGTCGTTCGTCGAATGGGCCGTGGCCGCCGCCTTCATTGCTGCATTGGTGGCGATCGGTTCCATCGTCGTCCGCGAGTTTCGTACCGTGAATGCGGTGACGCCCGTTATCGCACGCGAGCCGGTTCACGCATCGCCCGTTCCCGCCGGTGTTCCCCCACGCGTCGTGTCCGTCCCGATGCTCCTGCTTGACGACGGCAAGGAGGTGCGCGTCGGGGACAGTCTTGTTGCGGCGACCTCGCGCTTTGGGCGTCAGGAAGTGGCGTCACAAATCGTGGACCGTGCGCCGAATGGTGAACGCCTGACACGGTTTTACCAGCACGGAGGAACGCAGTTCATCCTGGTTTTCGAGGCGTTCGAGGCTGGGGGCGAGCAGCGAGTCGCCGCCATCTATCTGCAGTGACCGGAAGCCTGAAGGCTTCCGGCTACCGGTCAGAATTATCTGAGGCTTCCGGCTACCGGTTCAGAATTTCGGAATTGCGACCGTCAAATCGCTCGAATACGGCGACGGCCGCGTAATCGCGGTTGACGAGGATCTGCCTGACCGCGCCTTCGGTCGCCGATTTCCACTCGACGCGCCGCTCCGTCACCGGAACCACGACGTCCCGAATTCGCCCATTCGTGTAGACGATGCTCACGGTGACGGGAACGTCGAACATCACATCCCCCACCTGCTCGAAGCGGACGGCGACGGCGCCGGGTTGCAGTGTTGTTGAATACCGAAGGCGAGGAATCTGAACGCCGTAGATCCACCGTTCGAAGAACCGATCCAGCGGCTTTCCGTGCACCGCTTCGAAGGCGGCGCGGAGGTCGTCGGTGCCTGCCTTTCGAAACTTCTGCTCGGTGTAAAAGCGGCGCACGCCGTTGAAGAACGTCTCGTCGCCTATCAGTCGGCGGAGCATGTGGAGTACCGCCGCTCCCTTGTTGTAGACGAGCGCCCGAAACACGCGCCGGTCGTTCTTGAGGTGTCCCAGCCTGGAGCCGAGCGAGATTGGACCTTCATCGGATTCTGCGATCGCCCACCGGCGGAACTGACGAAGCATGTCGACGAAGGTCCGCTCACCGCGGGCATGTTGGGCGTACAACGCGGCAAAGTACTGCGCAAATCCTTCGCTGAGCCATTGCTCGTGGTAGTTGCGCCACCCGACCCCCTGGCCCCACCACTGGTGTGCCAGCTCGTGAGCCAAGAAAAACTCTGGAAATCCGGAGAACGCGGCCGGATCGCTCCGCCACGTGTAACGCGACGTTGGGAGCGGATTGTTCAACACCGCCATGTAGCCGGGACTGTGCCCGCCTGGCAGCTCGTCTTCGACGAGGGCCACCGTCATCGAGGCGTAGGGCACGTCGCCGATGATGCCTGCGTAATAGCGCATGATCGCTTCGACGTCGTCGGTGAGGGCTCGGCCGTTGCTCTGCTGGCGCGGGTTGGCATCGATCGCAATTCGGAGCGCCACCGATCCGGCCGCGCTCGTGTTGTTGGTCTCGAGCTCGATCGTCCGCTCCGCGACGCGGACGAACCTGCTTATCACCACGGCAAAGTAGCGCAGGGGCTCCGGCGCGGTGAATACGAAGGAGCGGCCCTCGGTGAGCGTGAGGAGGTCCCGCAACGTGACGGCGTCGCCAGTCCGCGGCTGCCCGCTGGCTGCGCATCCGTATCCTTCCGGGACGATTATGCGCAGCGTCGCCGTCGCGTAGTCTGTGATCGGGTTCTGCGGATACCAGTACGATCGGCTGCTCAGAAGAAAATTCGGCTCGGGGGGAATCAGGAACGGCTCGTCACGGCGTCCCTCACCTTGCACGGCTTCGTCGTCGATGCCCTGTGGCGAGATTCGACCAGCGTAGGTGACGAGGAGCGTCAGCTCCACGCCGCTGCGAAGCGGAACCGGGAAGTTGACGATGACGTTGTCCTGATCGCGGACGCGAAGGTGCAGCAGGCGCCCGTACTCGACGCTCACGATGTTTCGCACCGAGAGCTCGTCGGCCAGCCGCAGCATGAGCGAGGAGAGATCCTGTCCACGCGTCCGGATACGCATCCGCACGCGCCCTTCGAGCCGCTCGGTTTCCGGCGAGATGTTCGCCTCGATGTCGTAATCGAGGACGTCGTAGTCGCGCCGGTCGTCTTCGTTGAAGGCAAGGCCGCCGTTTGCCGAACGGCGCTGCGAGGAGGGGTAGAGCGCAATCGTACGTCGGTCCTCGCGGTCGAAGAGCGTGATGTCCTCGGCCAGCGTCCCCGTGCGCATGTAGGTCAGCGTGCCGTGGCGTCGCGTCCTGACTTCGGCGAGGAAATCGCCAACGGGCGGCAGCAGATACCACGGCTCAGCGCTCAGGTCGCGCAAATCGAGGCTGAATGACTTGGGGCCTTCGCGCGTGAGCAGGTCCTGTGCGCGACGCAGTTCGCGCGCGTTGACCGCTGCCGGCGTGAGGCTCGCGACACTGACCCGCTGCTCGTATTCGAGGGGATTCAGGCGGACGAACGCCGATTCGAACGGCGTTTGCAGCGCTTCAGCGCCCGAAAAGATTCGAAGCTGGCCGCGCTCGGTTTCAGGCGCAGGGGAAAATTGCATCACGCCACGCCCAAGCAGGACCAGCCCGGTTACTCCGCCGTCGCTCTCGATCAGGAACACCGAGCCGTCTGTGAGGGTGACGACCAGGTCTTCTGCTTTGATGGTGAGATTCCGCGCGGCAAGCTGTGTGGTCGTGTTGATCCGCAGGCGGAACAGTCCGTCAATCGACGTGACGACCTGCGCTCCGGTGATGCGCCAGGTGTCGTCGGCGCTGCCAGCCGGGCGCCGAACGTCGAACAGCACCGTGACGATGCGAGCCCGCTGCGGCGATTCGGCATACAGCTCCACCATCAGGCGGTAGCCGTCGCCCGGAAGCACGCCGGTCAGCGGCGCCCGATCCCGTTCCGCGACAACGGCGCGACGTGTCTCGGGCCTGAACAGGTAGCTCCTGAACTCCTCCAGGTCGTCCGGAGGAAACGAGGGGGCCACCAGCGACGTCAGCGCATCCGCATCGCCGCCTTGCATCAGCATTTCGAGACGCTCGAGCAGCAGACTGACTCCGTCTGCCGGCGGCGTCTGGGCTGTCGCAGGGCACGTGCAGGCAAGCACACCCGCGAGGACGAAAGCCAGGCGGCGACTCATCAAAGCACCCGTCCGATGCTATCGCAACACCTGTGCGTTCATATCACACCCAGCTTCGTACCGACGTCCCTGAAACAATCGAGCGCAAACTCCAACTGCGCTCGAGTGTGCGCCGCCGTCACGATGGTACGTACACGCGCCTTCCCCCGAGGCACGGTCGGAAAGCCGATTCCCTGGGCAAATACCCCCTTGTCGAAGAGCCGATCGGAAAGCGACATCGCGAGGCTGGCGTCGCCGACGATGACGGGCGTGATGGGACTTTCGCTCGCGCCGGTATCGAAGCCAAGAGCGACCAGACCGTCCTTGAAAAAACGCGTGTTCGCCCATAGCTGATCCATAAGGCCGGGTTCGGTCTCCAGGACTTCAATCGCCGCCAGGCACGCCGCCGCCACCGCGGGAGGATGAGAGGTCGAGAAGAGAAACGGCCGGGCGCGGTGGTACAGGAATTCGACGAGCGACCGGGAACCGGCCACGTAGCCGCCCAGCGCACCGAGGGCTTTCGACAGCGTTCCAACCTGCACGTCGACGCGGCCGTGCAGTCCGAAATGGTCGACCGTGCCTCGCCCGTGCTGCCCGAACACGCCGCTCGCGTGGGCGTCGTCGACCATCATGATGCAGCCGAACTCCTCGGCCAGGTCACAGAGCGCCGGCAGCGCGCCAAGGTCGCCATCCATACTGAATACGCCGTCGCTGGTGAGGAGCTTTCTCTGCGCCTGCGGCAGCTCCTCGAGAATGCGTCGCGCAGCGGCGACGTCACGATGCGGAAACACTTTGATCGTTGCGCGGCTCAGACGTGCGCCGTCGATGATGCTGGCGTGGTTCAGCTCGTCAGAGACGATGGCGTCCTCGCGCCCGAGTATCGCCGACACGGTGCCGGCATTCGCCGTGAAACCGCTCTGGAACACTACTGCCGCCTCGGTTCGCTTGAACTCGGCGAGCTTCCGCTCGAGCTGCATGTGGATGTCCATCGTTCCCGCAATGGTTCGCACGGAACCCGAACCCACGCCGAGCGCCGTGGTCGCCTCGATTGCCCGCTCTCGCAGTTTCGGGTGTGTGGTGAGGCCGAGATAGTTGTTCGAGGAAAGATTGACGACGACCCGGTGATCGATCGACGTTTCGGCTTTCTGCTCCCCGTCCAGGATGCGAAGACGACGGTAGAACCCCTGATCGCGCAGCGCCTGGAGCTCGGACGCAAGGTAATCGAGCGGATCCTGGCGCATGGCGCAAGTATAGGACGTGCGAAAGTCAGCGCGGCAGCAAGAAGAGGACGTCCGGTCCGTCGCGAAACAGCTCGACGGCGCCCGCCGTCAACAAGACGTTTGCGGTTGCTGTTCCCTCATCGCCTCGATAGGCGGCTTCATGGAGAACCAGGTGGGTCGCGCCAGTCGATCGCAATGTCTGGAGCGAGATGTCTGCGTGACGTGGAATTTCGGAAAGCTCGGTCATCAAACGACCGTAATGCGGCGGATAGAAACCGCTGTACCCGTTGACGACCGGCCGCCAGTGAACGGTCGAGTAAAACATGGCGCGGAGGTCGAAGTCACGAGGTCCAAGCGGCAGCTCGATGACCACGGTATTCGAGGGCTGTTTCGCAAGCTCGTGATACACCGCCGGTGCGCGGGCGGGTCGAAACACGCGCGCCTCCGGCGCGTTGAAGTCGCGGAGCGGCAGCATGCCGTTGACGGTGAAGGGCACGCGGATCGCCTCGAGAAAGCCGAACGCAACTGCGACGACCAGCGCACCACGTCCGAACGGCGCCCGCGACAGCACGTTCGCACCGTAGCCGGCGAGCACCGCAAGCGTGAAGGCCACAATCATCGCGAATCGGGCCGGCACACGTACGCCGTCGAATCCCGGCACGTTTTCGAACAGCAACCGATACGGAGCGGCGATTTCAACAGGACGTCCCAGCGACTGCGGTGCTGGCCCAAGCGACAGCCAGACTGCCGCAAGCAGTGCGATTGCAAAAAGACCGCGGTGGCGCATGAAGGCACGAGTTCGTGCGCGAGTGGCAGGCGAAACGAGAAGCAGCAGCCCGAACGCCACAAGGGCGCGCAGCAGCAACTGGTTGATGTTGCTCATGCGCACGACGAACAGCCCTGTGTCGAAGGTGATACGACGCAGCAGGAGAGTCGCGATGGCGGCGGCGCCGTGTCCGACTGCGAGCGCACCAAAGAGCCACGCAAACCCGCGGGCCGTCGCGCCGGACCTGATGAAGGGCCGGCTGTCGACGCCCGATTGGGGTCGTCCCAAGCTGCGCGCTTCGACCCAGCCTCCGAGGAGCAGCCCGATCAGCGCGAGCAGCACTGCCACCAGGCCCGGAAACAGCTCTCCCTCGGCCTTGGGAAACGCCTGCATGATGGTGCCCCAGAGCTGCTGTTCGCCCGATGCGGTTCCATACGAGTACACGTCAGCGGAAAAACGGAAGACTTCCGACAGCGACCGCGCGGCGAACCCCCGATCGCGCAATGCGGCATACGGCAGCAAGAAGGGCGCAGTGATGATCGCCACGCCTGACGCAGCGCCCGACAGCGCCAACCACGTCCGCCGGTCGCGCCACAAACCGAGCCGCCCCACTTGCCAGAGCGCAAAGGCGACGGCAAACGGCGTGAAGAAGAGGAGGTAATAGCCCGAGGACAGGTTCTGGACCGTGAGTGCAAGCGCCGCCCCGACGAGGGGACGAAGACGACGGCTCTGGAAGTATCTGAGCAGTCCGTACAGCACGAACGGCATCCACTGCGACGTCAGCACCTGCAGGTGTCCTGACTGCGGCAAGCGGTACGGCGCGAAGGCAAACAGGAATCCGGCGACGAATGCGGCGAGTCCGTTGCCGGTCAGCTCGCGTACGAGCAGGTACATACCGAGTCCGGAAAGGACAATCGTCGAGAGGAACAGCAGGTTGTAGCAGAGAATCGGGTTCCTGGTGATCAAGTACACCGGAAAGATCTGAACGGCCTGCGGAATGAGGTGTTCCGAGTACGCGAGCGCGAGCGGTGTCGGGTAAAAGATGTTGGCGTCGAAGAAGGTTGCGATTCGCGAGAAGTCTCCGGTAAGAATGCGGCGGATCTGTTCGCAATCCCACGACAGGATCCACATGTTGAGGATCGAATCCCCCAGATCCCACGGGACGTCGCGACCCAGTCCGCGCACAAGCGGCCAGGTGGCCGCGAGCGACGCCACGACATAGACGGCGAACGCACGCGAAGCGCGCCCCATCAATCAGTCGAGGCCTCGGGCAGCAGCTCTTCGAAGATGACCTGAAAAATGGCCACGGTCGGAACGGCCAGGATGGCTCCGACGACGCCGAGCAAGGTTCCGCCGATGAGCAGTGCCGTGATCACCCCCGCCGCACTGATCCCGACTTGTCGTTCCATCACCTTGGGAACGAGCACGTGGTTTTCAACCTGCTGCTGCACGAAGAAGAACGCTGCGACACCGATCGCCATCGCCGGAGAGACGGTGAAGGCAACCGCAACCGCGGGCAGGGCAGCCAGGAGCGGTCCCACAATCGGGATCATTTCGCCGACGCCGGCAATCAACGCGAGCACGTAGAAATACGGCACGCCCAGGAGGTACAGGCCGAGCGCGGCGCTGCTGCCGATGACTGCTGCCAGCAGCAGTTGCCCGCCAAGCCAGGCGCTGACTTTGCCCGACACACGCCGGCACGCGTGTTCGACGCGCGGGCGCTCCGCTCGCGGGAACAGCCGCACGAAGGCGCGGACGAGCTTCTCCGCGTCGACCAGGAGGTAGAACGCAAGAATAAGAATCGTGACGAGCCCGAATACGCCGCCGATGAAGCCCCAGACCGCTGCGATGATCGTGTCGACCGCGTCGAAGCCGTCGACCGGCGCCTGTGCGACCGCTTCACGCAGCGACAGTTCCCGCGTGAGAAGACCCCGCTCGATGAGCCACTGCTGCGCCTCTTGCAGCATCTGGGGGAGCGCCGCCCACAGTTCCCGCGCCTGCGTCACCAGCGGCACGATGACGAGACGCCCAAAGGCGACAAGGGCCACGATGAACAACAGGTAAATGATCAGAATTGCCGCCCATCGCGGCAGGCGGCGACGGGGGATGAGTCGCTGGCGCTCAACGACGGCGACGAGCGGCGCCAGGCCGATGGCGAGGAGTGCGCTGACGTAAATCAACAAGAGCGGCCCGCGCACCAGGTACACCATCCAGAAGAGGGCAACGGTGAGCGCGAGTCCGACAAGAGCGTACCGGATGAGGGCGCGCGGGTCGTCGCGGGTCATGGCCTCAGGCCACTGATGCGGTCGTCAGCCAGTCCGTTCGAGGTAGTCGCGGGTAAACACGCCGATGTCGGCGAAGATCGACGCAAGTTCGGCGGGGTCGGCGAGGAACACGATCCGGAACGTCCCCTGTTCCGGAGGCATGCCGAAGCCCGAACCATAGACGCACAGAATGCCGGTCGCGCGCAACAACGCCAGGACGTAGTCTTCATCGGTGCGCCCAGGCGGGAGCGACACGGCGGGCATCGCATAAAACGCCGCGCGCGGTGGCACACAGCGCATGCCCGGAATTGCGTTGAATGCGTCTGTCGTGACTCGCGCCCGCTCCGCCAGCGCGCGGCGGAACGTTACTTGATGCGAGCGGTCGCCGTTCATGGCCGCGACGACGGCGTATTGCATCGGTCCGGGGCTGCACAGGCGCCCATCGGCCAGCTTCTTGATTGCCGCGAGAACACCGTCGAGACGCGGTGTCGCAGCAACGACCATCCAGCCCGCCCGCCATCCCGGGGCGAGGTACGCTTTCGACAAACTCGACAGCGAGATGATTGGCGCCTCGGGTTCCAGCGAGGCGAGGAGCGGCACCGGGCCATCGAAGCCGAGCTCTGCGTAAACCTCATCGGCCACGATCGTGAGACCGTGACGCTCCGCAAACTCGATGAGTGCGCGCCGTACGGAAAACGGATACACTGCGCCCGTCGGATTATTTGGATCGATGACGATCAGTGCGCGGGTGCGCGGCGTCACCAACGTGCGCAGATGATCGAAATCCGGAAGCCATTCGTGGCTCGGATCGGTCCGGTAGTAGCGCGGCTGTGCGTTGATCGTCGCCAGAACGGCTGTGTAGAGGGGGTAGGTCGGCATCGGCACGAGGACTTCGTCGCCTTCGTCGACGAGCGCGTTCAGGGCGAGATCGATTCCTTCCGACGTGCCGGTCGTGATGAGCACTCGGTCCGGCGAGGCGTTCATCCCACGCGCTGTGTAATCGGCCGCCACTGCTTCACGGGCCGCCGGAATGCCATTCGACGGCAGGTAGCCATTGTGCCCGTCTGCCATCGCCTGGCGGACGGCTTCTATCAAGTGTTGCGGCGTGTGAAATCCAAACGCCACGGGGTCACCGATATTCAGGTACCGGACCCTGCGGCCCTGCGCCTCAACGGCGCGCGCCTCGGCGACGATGTTGCGGATAGCGTAAGAAAAACGGCCGACCCGTGCCGCGACGGGGATCGGCCGCAGAGCGTTCGACGTCAGCATTCGGGGTCCATCTTACACGGGGCGCTCGCCCCCCTCCGCGGCGCCGCTCGATTACATTCGTTGGGCGCCATTGGTGTAAAAATTACATAATTCCACGCATTTATGACGACGCTGCCATGCCGCCAATCGCGCTTAGTTGTTGATTCTACTAGGCTAAGCTCGATGGCAAGACGATTGAAGTTAGCGGGGCCGTGACTCGGCGCTTCGCAACCCTCCTAATCCCGACGGCGGTCATCGTATCGGCGCTTGGGAGCGCCGCGTACGCGGGGCAGGGTGCGGGCGAACCCGCCAATCAGCGCCCGACCGTCACCTTCAGAGCGGGCGTCGAGGTTGTGAGCATCACCGCTGCGGTGCGCGACGGGCGCGGTCGCATCGTCCGGAACCTGAAACGAAGCGACTTCGAGATCGTCGACAGCGGCACTAGCCGGGAAATCCGCGAGTTTTACACGGGGGAGGCGCCCGTCAGCCTCGCCGTGCTGCTCGATATCAGTGGCAGCATGGCGGTGTCCGGCAATATCGACCGCGCGCGACACGCCGTGAGTGTGGCCATGGGCTTGTTGGCAGCAGGACGTGACGAAGCCGCCCTGTATACCTTTGATGCCGAACTGCAGGAAGTGGTGCCGTTTACCCGCGATGTCGACCGGGTTCGGCGAGTGAAGCTGGAAGGGCGGCCGTGGGGGATCACGTCGCTCTACGACGCCGTGGGCACGGCGGCGAGGACCGTCGCGGCAAGGGCGAACCGCCATCGCGCGCTGCTCGTGATCACGGACGGTGTTGACACCGGCAGCACGCTCACGGCGCCCGAGGTGTCGGGCATCGCCAGCTCGATTGACGTGCCCGTATACCTGCTGACGGTGGTGAGCCCGCTCGATCATCCCGGGGGCGAGCTCTCGGTGGTCGGACCCTACGCCCGGGTTCCACGCGGCGTACGGCGCCAGGGCCCTTTCCGGGCCTTGCGGGTCAAGGGGCCGCTCGCCTTTTCGGAGGTCGGCATTGTCGCCTCGCTCACGGCTCTCCTGGCAGAGGCCAGGATCCCGATCTTCGTGCTCTCCACCTACAAGACCGACTACCTACTCGTTCCCCAGCGCCACCTGCACCCCGCCCTCCGGGCGCTCCGCATCGCCGGCCACCGCATCCGGCGCCCTCGCTAGTACCTGAGCGTCGCATGGCAGGTCACGGCTGAGGCGGT
>Ga0209640_10000220_pt1 | contig 41587 bp, 42 predicted proteins | sample RifCSP10_1_FD_184018 | JGI IMG/M metagenome (GOLD analysis project Ga0209640, IMG submission 184018) | Soil microbial communities from Rifle, Colorado - Rifle CSP2_sed 10_1 (SPAdes) (version 2) | ecosystem: Environmental > Terrestrial > Deep subsurface > Rock core/Sediment | place: Rifle... | reverse complement strand
TCGCCGCGTTACGCAAAGTCACGGTGGCCAACGACTCGGTTCGAGCCGGTACCTGGAGCATCGACAACTTCAGACCGATACGCCGGCTGTCGACCCTCACCGTGGGACTGGTCGGATACGGTCGCATCGCACGGCGCATTGCAGCCCCTCTCGAGGCTCTCGGCGCCCGCATCGTCGCCCATGACCCCTATCTCCAACCTGGAGCGGATCTCCCCCCACTGCTCGACCTCGACGCCGTGTTGGTCGAGTCCGACATCGTCTCGCTTCATCTCCCGCTCACCGACGAGACACGCGGCATCATCGGCGCCGCCGCCCTGGAACGGATGAAACCCGGAGCGATCCTGGTGAACACCTCCCGTGGCCCGCTGGTCGATCTCGACGCGCTCACCGCTGCCCTGAGCGAAGGACGCCTTGGCGCCGCCGGGCTGGACGTGTTCGACGTGGAGCCGCTCGACGCGACCCGGATCAGCGATGTGCCCAATCTCATCGTCACCCCTCATATGGCCTACTACTCCGAGGAGGCCCTCGAGGAGTCCCAGCGCAAGGCGGCAACTCAGGTGATCAAGGTGCTCACCGGCGAGCAACCCGACTATCAGGTGAACTGATGGAGCTCACACCCGGGATTGTCGAAGAGGGGGCATTCGATCGGGCCGAGTACACCGCGGAGCTCGCGGCCGCCCCGGCCAATCTCGACCTGGGGACCGAGCTCTGGTTCGAGAACGACCGGATCCGCGTGTGGGAGGTCTTGCTCCAGCCCGGGGAACGAGGGGCTTTTCACGCCCACACCACCAACTACTTCTGGACAGTGGTGGGGCCCGGGCGCGGTCTGCAACGGTTCGCCGACGGCACCTTCATCGTGCGGGACTACCGGCCGGGCGAGACCAGGTATCTCGAGCACACCCCGGAAACCGCACTCATCCACGACCTGGAGAACGTGGGCGAGACCACTCTGAGATTCGTCACCGTCGAGTTGCTGGACTGAGCGTCACGCTCATGACGTGGCCACGGGTCCTCATTGCCGGTGGGTCCATCGGAGGTCTCACCGCTGCGGTTCTCCTCCGCGATCTCGGGTGTGAGGTCGAGGTATTCGAGCGGTCCGCGGCAGCCCTGGAGGACCGGGGCGCCGGGATCGTCGTGCTGCCCGTCACCGAGCGCTACTTCACGGAGGGAGGGGCCGCGGACAGCAGGGTCAGCCTGGAGCTGACCTATTGGACCTATGTCGACCGCCGGGGCAACGTGATCAGTGCGGACCCGGACCACTTTCGGTTCAGTGGCTGGAGCACCATCTATCGGGCATTGCTCGAGTCGTTCGGCGATGACCGATATCACCTGGGCCACGAGATGGTCGGCTTCGAGTACCGGCCCGACGGGGTCACCGCGACTTTCGCCAACGGCTCCTCGGCCAGCGGAGACCTCCTGGTCTGCGCCGACGGGCTGGCTTCCACCGCCCGCTCCATCCTCATGCCCGAGGTCCAGCCGGTCTATTCCGGCTATGTGGCCTGGAGAGGGACCACGCCCGAAGCGGGGCTTTCCGAGAAGGCGCAGAGCGACCTGGCCGATGCGATGATCTACCAGGTCCTGGACCCGGGTCACATCCTGGTGTACGCCATTCCTGACCACGACGGGCGGTCTTCGCCCCCTCATCGGGTGATCAACTTCGTCTGGTACCGCAACTACCCCACGGGAGGGCCATTCGAAGACCTGATGCTTGACCGGGAAGGGTCACAGCGATTGGGGACCATGCCACCGCGGATGATGCGAGACAACCACCTGGCCGAGATGCGGTCCACTGCCGAACAGGTTCTCGCCCCCACCCTGCTCGAGGTGGTGATGGGTTGTGGGGAGCCATTGATCCAGGCGGTGTTCGACCTGGAGAGCCCTCGGATGGCCTTTGGCCGAATATGCCTGATCGGCGACGCCGCCTTCGGGCTGAGGCCGCACGTGGCGGCAGGCCAGGCCAAGGCATGCGCCGACGCCTGGGCGCTTCGTGGTGCGCTGGTGACCAGTGACGGTGACGTGGAAGCCGCGCTCGCCTCGTGGGAGCCGACCCAGCTCGCCTTGGGCCGCCACACCCTGGAGCGGACCAGGCGGATGGGCGCTGCCTCCCAGTTCGAGGGCACCATGGTCCCCGGCGACCCGACTTGGAAGTTCGGGCTCTGGGAGCCGGGCAATTGATCGTCGAAGTGATCGCGGTCGGGACCGAGCTGCTCATCGGCCAGATCACCAATACCAACGCCTCGTTGATTGGTGCACGTCTCGCAGAAGAAGGATTCGACGCTCACTACCAGGTGACGGTTGGCGACAACCTCGGGCGTCTGGCAGGTGCGATCGAGGCCGCTCTCGAACGCTCCGACGCCGTGCTCATCACAGGCGGCATAGGGCCGACCCAGGACGACCTGACCCGGGAGGCCATCTGTCAGGTGACCGGGCGGGTCATGACCCGGGACCCGGAGCACGAGGCCTGGATCAAGGACCGTCTCCGCGCCCAGCGACGCTCGGTGCCCGACAATGTGCTGCGGATGGCCGACCTTCCCGAGGGCGCCGAAGCCATGCCCAACAGCAACGGAGCGGCCCTGGGAGTCGCACTCCAGCATCGAGGCAAATGGCTACTGGCGCTCCCGGGGGTACCTGCCGAAATGAGAGCCATGCTCGACAGCGGGGTGTTGCCAAGGCTCCACCAAAGCTCGGGCAGCTCCGCCACCCTCCACAGTCGCCTGCTCCACACCTGGGGGCTCGGCGAGTCGGAGGTGGCAGACCGACTGGACGACCTGTTTGCCACAGTCAACCCATCGGTGGCGTTCCTGATCCGGGACATGGAGGTCCGGGTGCGGATCAGCGCCAAGGCCGAGGATCAGGAAACAGCCCGGCTTCTCATCGCGCCGATCGAAGAAGAGATCAGGGCCAGATTGGGAGCGGCCGTGTTCGCCGTAGATGGTGAGACAGTCGAAGACCTCATCGTGGTTCGGCTGGGCTCACTTGGCTGGGCCGTGGGCACCATCGAGCAGGCCACGTTGGGCCAGGTGGGTGCCCGGATCGCGGAGCACGATCGGTCGGTGTTTGCCGGCACAGTCATCGTCGGCCGAGAGGGCGGAGAGGTGACGGCTCCGATTGCCGACGTCGTTCTCACTGTCGGGCCGATCGGCGGTGAAGTCTCGCCGGGCCGTCGCATCACCCGAGCGGTTGAGATGACCGTGACCACCCCGGACTGGGCCACGACACGGGTGTTCGACCTCGGAGGCGACGACGAGAGGGTTCGCAGCTTCGCCACCATCGCCGGCCTCCATTTGATCCGGACCGCAGTCGAGTCGCCCGATGGGGGCACCTGACATGGCCAACCCTCTCCGAGCGATGCTGACCCGACAACCTCTGCTGGCGGCAGTCATCTACACCGGGGTAGGCGCGCTCCCGGTGTTTCTGGTCAGCGCCCAGATCCTCCAACTGGAGCGCGAGGTCGGATTCGGTGTGGGCCGTCTCGGTCTGGCCACTGCCGCTTACTTTGGGGCCGCGGCGCTCGCCGCCAATCCGGCAGGACGGGTTGTCGCCAGAGTGGGACCGGGACGCAGCCTTCGCATTGGCGGTCTGTTGACCTTCGCCTCGTGTGTGATTGCCGGCACCTCCACGACATGGTGGATGCTCCCGTTGGCGACAGCTACCGGCGGCGCGGGCAACGGATTGATTCAGGTTGCCTCCAACATGGCGATCTTCGACGGGGTCGCCCGCCACCGGCAGGGGCTCGGGTTTGGCGCCAAACAGGCCTCGGTGCCGGCGGCGAGCGTCCTGGCCGGGATCTCGCTGCCTCTCATCGGGCTGATCTTCGGGTGGCGGTGGGTGTTCGCCCTCGCCGGTCTCATCGCCCTAACCCTGGTGTTCTCCGCGCCTGATCTCGACATGGCAAAAGCCGCACAAAGGAATGAGCGCCGGGTGGGCCGACCACCGTTGTCGCTGCTCCTGCTCTCCCTCGGCGGGATCAGCGGGGCAATGGCGGGCAATGGCCTCTCGTTGTTCATCGTCCCCTCCGCCGTCGACGTCGGCATAACCGAGGCCGCGGCCGGGGCGGTGCTCGCGGTCAGTTCGATCCTGGTAGTGGCGGTGAGGCTTGGCGCCGGGTGGACCGTCGATCGCAACGAGAGTCGTGGCCATATCGAGATGGCCTGGCTCGCCGGCGCGGGTGCCATTGGTGCGTTTGTGTTGTTGGCTTCCTCGGCGCCGTTGGTGTATCTGGTCGCGATGCCGATCGCGGTCCTTGGGGCGTGGGGATGGCCGGGGATCTTCTTCTTCACCGTGGTTCACAGCTACCCCGAGTTTCCGGCGCGTGCCTCGGGCATGGCCCTCTCGGGGAACCTCACCGGCACTGTCATCGGACCGCTCATAGTCGGATGGTTGGCGGGCAGGTCCGACTATCGAGGAGCGTGGGTTTTCGTCATGGTGATGTCCGCGATCTCGGCGACGGCTTTCGTGGCCAGCTACCGGGCCAAGTCTCGATCCGAAGTCAGGCTTTGACCGAGCTCAACAGATCCAGACGCTCCTGGTCGACGGTCAGCGGAAGTGTGACCACTTCGCCGATCTCCGCCGACAGATCGGCAGCCAGGTAGACCTCCATCGTCAGCCTGGCGAGACGGGGGTCGACCATCACCGGTGTGTCGTATGCCACGGCCTCAAGGAAGTGAGTCGTCTCGCGCTCCATCGGGCCGGCATAGACATGGTCCACGTACTCACCCGGCATGGTCGAGAGAGGGAACTGGACTCCGTCCTTGACCGTGTTGAGCACGATGTCCTTGTGGCTGGCGTCCATCATGAGCGCGCCGTCGGTCCCGATGAACTCGATCCAGGTCGCCGAGAAGTTGGGGTACCCCGGCGGCAGAGACCAACCGGCGCTGATGGTGACGGTCACCCCGTCGTCCATGGTTATCACGATGATCTGTGTGTCCGGCACGCCGTCGGCTTGGCGCGCTCCCCAGGCGACCTGGGAGTAGACCTTGACCGGTTTCCGGGGCTCGAGACACCACAACGAGAAATCGATGTCGTGGGTTGCCTCCATCGCCGCCGGCGAGAGTTTGGTCCTCGAACCTATCTTGGCCCCGAGTGACCTGGTGATGTGACGGCTGACCAACACACTCACCGGGTCGCCAACCGTCCCGTCGTTGATGCTCCGCTTGACCAGCGCCTGTTTCGAGTTGAAGCGCTGTGAGTATCCAACGGTGAACTTGAGGTTGCCCGACTCGGCGATGTCGATCAGGTCGTCGGCCTCCTCGAGGGTCATCGCGATCGGTTTCTCGAGAAGGACATGCTTGCCAGCGGCGAGAGCCGCCTTCGCCATCGGGTAGTGAATGGTCTCCGGAGTAGCCGAGATCATGACAGCGTCGATCTCAGGATTCTCGATCAAGGATTCCCAGTCCGAGGTGGCGGTGGCCGCTTCGGTCCGGGCCGCGATCTCCGCCAGCCGATCCGGGTTGATCTCCGCCAGGTGGAGACTCGAGACGAGAGCGCTGTTGGCGGCGGCGATAGCCCGAATCCCCCCACACCATCCGGTGCCGATTATGCCGACGCTGAGCGAGTCCATTCGATTTCCTTTCATTTCTGGACCAGAGCTTCCGGCTCGATGGGGAGCTCCACCGGCCGCCCGATCCTGGCCGAATGATCCATTGCCATCGTCAGCATCAGATTGCGATGACCATCTCGGGCGGTGGCGTGGGGGGTGGAGATCCCGGTGGTGAGGCGATTGAACCAGGTCATTGTCTCCTCCCGCATCGGCCCCCACAACAGGCCGTCCGACACGTCTCCGGGTGGGTAACTGCCCAGGAAATCGACATAACGCTGCGAATCGGGCTGGTAGCCCTTCGAGGTATAGCCGGCGGGCTGGGGGATTTGCGTCGCCAGGATCACATCGCGATGGGTGTCCTCGATGTCGATGACGCCTTTGGTGCCCACGATCCCGATCTCGAGCCCATAGACCGCGCCGGGCCACACGGTGGGCAGGGCCCAGCTGATGTTCATGCTCCAGATGGCCCCGTCATCCATGGTGAACAGACCGAAAGTGGCGTCCTTGGTTCCCATGTCCCCCAATGTGTGGTCCACCGACCGGGCGTAGACCTCGATCGGTGTCTTTGGCTCCATCAGCCACATGCACATGTCGAGACTGTGGGTTCCGGAAACGACCATCGGGGTCAGGTTCGACCGGTCGGCGGTCTTGCGGAGGGTGGCGTCGGGGACCATCCGGTTCATGAACGCTCTGGTGACCACCGTCGTCACTTCGCCGATCTGACCGTCGCGGAGTCTCTGCTTCACGGTTTGGAAACGGCGGCGGAATCTCTGGGTGTAGCCGACTACCGCGTCGACACCTGCCGTCTCGATCGCATCGAGGACCCGGGCCGACTCCACCGGGTTCGTCGCCAGCGGCTTTTCGATGAAGAGGGGCCGGCCCAACTCGACCGCGGCCAGGATCGGGTCGACGTGCTCGTTCTCGTCGGTCGCCACGATTACCGCTGTCACCTCGGGTCGGGCCAGCAGCTCATCGATGTCGGTTGTCACCAGCTGGGCGTTGGTGTCCTCGCCGAGCTGTTTCGCCGAGTCGCCGTCGATGTCGCAGAGACCGAGCCACTCGACCGCAGGATGCTCGCGGGCCAGAACCGAGCGGATCCGCCCGACGGTCCCACAACCGATCACGGCAAGGCCGATCCCGTCGGTCTTCATCGCTCGATTCCCAGAAGCCGGGCCGCGTTGCCACCGACGATCAAGTCCATGTCCTCCGGGGAGAGCCCGCTGACTTTGTTGAGGAGCCCGAGGGGATCGGCCTCACCCATGTCGTATGGGTAGTCGGTGCCCAGGAGGATGTGATCCGACCCGTACTTCTCGATCAAGAACCCTAATTGGTCCGGCTCGAAAACCATGGTGTCGAAGAAGAACCCGGAGAGATACTCGCTGGGGAGCCGCGGCAAACCGTGTCTTACATCCTCACGGGCCTGATAGGCATGATCGAATCGGCCGGCGTAGGCGGGCAGAAACCCGCCGCCATGGGCGAAGACGAACTTGAGGCCGGGGTGACGCTCCATCACACCGTCGAATATCAGCCTCCCGGCGCAGATCGTCTCTTCCAGGGGGTGGCCGATGGTGTTGAAGAAGTAGTGATCGGTGAACCGCTTTGGCTCGGTGAAACCGGTGGGATGGACGAAGACCACCATTCCCAGATTCTCCACCTCTTCCCAGAACGGCTCGAATCTGGGACTGGACAGTTCCTCGCCTTCTATGTGGGTGGCCATCTCGATCCCGCGGAAGCCGAGGTCGTCGGCGCAGCGTCTCAATTCCTGAATCGCGGCCGTCGGGTCCTGGAGCGGCACCGCACCGAGACCCAGAAAGCGGTCGGGATGCGCCCTGACCAGGTCGGCCAGGTCGTCGTTGATGATCCGGAACGCCCTCAACCCGAGCTCCCCGTCGGCCCAATGAAACAGCTGATACGGGGAGAGACTCAACGCCTGGACGTCGATCCCGGCGACATCCATGTCGGCCAGTCTCACCTCGACCGACTCCATCTTGGGGCGGATGTCGAGCATCTGTTGACGATTGACCTCTCTGGTGAGCTCGTTCCCGAATTTGAATGGGGCCCGGCCCAAACGCTCGGACTCCGGCTTCATCAGCGCCGCCGCGGGGCCACACTCACGGTGGCAGTGGATATCGATGACCCGACCGGCACTCATCAACAAGGTCTCCTCATATCATGCACTATATAGGATCAGACCGGAGGCCGAAGAGGTTCACGGCGTTGGCACCGGCGATCAGGGCGCGTTGGGCCGGGTCCAGATTCGATGCCTCGAGCAGGGCGAGGGGGTCGCTGAGACCCATGTCGAAGGGATAGTCGGTGCCCAGAAGCACACGCTCCGCCCCGAACCGAGTGACCAACTGCTCGACCAGGGCCGGGTCGAAGACGGTGATGTCGAAGTAGAGATTGGCCAGATACTCCGACGGAAGACGGTCGATGTGTCGGCGCATTTCGGGGCGGTGACGGAAGGCATGATCGGTTCGGGCCGGATAGAAGGCCAGGTATCCCCCACCGTGAACCAGGAGCAGCCGCAGACCCGGGTGACGCTCGAACACCCCACCGAGGATCATCCTCGTCACCGCCACGGTGGTCGACAGTGGCATGCCGATCACGTTGACCAGGTAGTAGTCGGTCAACCGCCTTGCATCGGTGAACCCGGCGGGGTGGAGGATGACGACCAGACCCAGCTCTTCCAGGGCCGTCCACACCGGATCGAAAGACGGATCATCCAGATCGAGGCCATTGACATCGGCGCCGATCTCCACCGCGGCAAACCCGAGACCTGCCACCCGTCGCGCCTCGGTGACTGCCGCTTGGGAATGAGCGAGCGGCAGGGTTCCCACCCCAACGAATCGAGCCGGGTCGAAGGTGACCACCTCGGCGATCCGATCGTTCTGCATCGAGGCCACGCTGGGACTGAGATCGGAGTCGGCCCAATAGAAGTATTGCAACGGGGTCAGCGAGACCAGTTGGATGTCGACGCCCATGGCGTCCATGTCGGCGAGACGTGTCTCCGGGTCGCCGAACTTGGCGCGGGCCAGTTGGTAGAACTCGTTGTTGAGCTCCTTGGTCATCGAAGAGGAGAAGAAACTGCGCGGCTCATCTTCCGGCTTGAGATGAGGGCGGGTCAGCTCGACCGACTCGGGAACCATCAGGTGGCTGTGCACATCAACAGTGGGGCCGATCGGCTTGGCAGCAGTCGTCTCACCCCACGCCGTTACCCAGTCGCCGGGACTGGGGTCCTTCATATGACGCGCCTTATGCCCGCCCGTCGTCTCACCACCTCGGCCACCGCCGAGTTGTCGAGGTCGGCCAGACCGGTCTCCTCCCCTTCGGCCAGAGCCGCTCGCACTACCTCGGCCAGATCCATCGTTGCCCCCAACTCCCGGCCGTGCTCGACGATCAATCGGGCGTCCTTGAGGCTCTGTCGCAGCCGCGCGTGCGGATGCTCGTGATCACCGGCAACCATCCGCTCGCCCCATACGTCCATCGCCTTGGAATAGGCGAGCGAGTCCTTCAAGACTTCGAGGGTCGTTCCCAGGTCCATCCCGGCCAGCTCGGCGACCACCAAAGCCTCGGCCAAGACCATGCGATGAACTGTCAAGGCATGATTGACGATCAGCTTGATCCTCGAACCCGACCCAACCGCGCCGACGTGATGATGGGATCGGCCGATTGCCTCGAATATCGGCAGACCCCTCAGATATGCCTCCTGCGGACCGCCCACCATCACCACCAAACCGCCGTGTTCGGCAACTTCGCTGTTCCCGCTCACCGTGGAGTCGCAGTAGGTGATGCCATGAGCCGACAACGCGCTCGCGATCACGACCGCGTCCTCGGGCAGACCGGTGGTGGTGTCGAAGACGTAAAGCTGGGAGACACCCGAGCTCACCAACCCGCCGTCTCCAAAGCACACTTCACGGGCGATGTCGGAGGTGGGAAGTGAGAGCAGTGCCATCGAACAGCCCTGCACCGCCTCGGCGGCCGATCCGGTGGGAATGCCGCCGCGTCCTTCGAACTCGGCCATTCGCTCCAGGTCCGGGTCGTAACCACGTACTTCAAACCCGGAGCCGATCAGGCGGGCGGACATGCGGGAGCCCATCAGACCCAAGCCGATAGCCGCCACGGGTCCGTCTTTCATCAGAAGCTGTACAGCACCGTTGGGTTGTCGACCAGTATCCGACGTCTCATCTCTTCGTCGGGTGCCCACAGCTCGAGCTGCTCCAACAGGTCGGCGTCGTTGGGTTGATCACCGAATTTGTTCGGGTGCGGCCAGTCGGTGGCCCACAACATACGATCCGGGTTGGCCTCGATCAGAGCTCTCGCCAGCGGCACCACATCCGGCCAGGGTGGAAGGTCACCGACGCCGAGCCGGTTGGGCGCCGAGAGCTTGACCCAGGTGTCGCCCTCCCCCACCAGGTCGAGCAATGCCTGGAACGGGGGGGAACCCACCCCGTCCTGTGCCGGCATGTAGCCAAAGTGACCGATCGATATCGGAGCGTCGAGTGAGCGAAGCAACGGGAGCAGACCGGGCAGCTCGTGGCCGGCGAAGAGGAACTCGACGTGCCATCCCAGGGTGGCCACTCGCTTGGCCAGTGGTGGGACCTGGTCGAGCTCCATCGGCATGCCCCCGGTGTTGTCGAGGTTGAGCCTGATACCTCGGGCGCCCCTGGCGTGCAGCTCCTCGAGGTCGTCGTCGGTGACGTCGCCGTCCACCGCCACCACCACTCGGGCCTGCTCGGGGATCTGGGCGGCAGCATCCAGGATGGCGGAGTTGTCGGTCCCGTATACCGAAGGTTGGGTGAAGACGACCCGATCGATCCCGAGTTTCTCGTGCATCGCCAGCATGTCGCCCAGGTTCGATTCCGGCGGGTTGTAACCGCGGTCGGGTATCAGCGGGTAGCCGTCCACGAAGACGTGGGTATGACAGTCCACCGACCCGGGGGGGACGGCGAGCCGCGCCCTGCGTGTGTCACGAATCGGAGGGCGACAGGTTGGGATCTCCGTCATCTGCTCAGGTGCTGATTGGTATCGCCAGATGGCGCAGGGTGATCTCGATGAGACGGTCGGCGTCCCCGGTCCGAGCGGCCTCCACCATTGCCAGATGGTCTCTGGTGGCAGTGCCCCTCAGGTCAGGGCTCCTCATCAGGGTGCTGCTCATGAATACCACCGTCGTGTCCTGAAGCCCCTTGATCAGCGCGATGAGCCGCCGGGACGAAGCAGCCTCGTAGAGCTTCTGGTGGAACGCCCGGTTTCCCTGGACCCACCCATCCCAAGTGTCGGCCGCCTCCATCCGGGCCAGAACCGCCTCAGCTCCGGCGAGTATCTCGGGCGTCATGCCGGCCACCGCTTCACCAACTGCCATCGGCTCGAGGACCTGACGGATCCGGATTATCTCCTCGACCTCCGACCTGGTGACCGCGTTCACGGTGCCGCCCCGGTAGCTGTCGATATGCACCAGGCCCTCGAAAGAGAGCTCGCGCAGTGCCTCGCGGACCGGAGTGGTGCTCACATCGAAGGTGGCGGCCAAGTCGGCCAGGCTGAGCCTGGTGCCACCGGCGAGCTCTCCGTTGAGGATCGATCTGCGCAGCGCAGCAGACACATAGTCGGTGGCCGTCCGCGGGCGCCCCGAGCGACGCAACACCGAGCCGGCCGATCCAAAATCAACAGTGTCCCTGTTCTCCACACTCATCCTCTCAGATCACTGGATTGCGCAAGGTGCCAATCCCATCGATTGAAATCTCCACCACATCGCCGGAGGCTAGATAACGCGGTGGGTCGAAACCGATTCCGACCCCTTTGCCGGTGCCGGTGGCGATCACATCGCCCGGCTCGAGGGTCATTACCTCGCTCAAAGTTGCGATCAGGGTCTCGACACCGAAGATGAGGGCGCTGATCGGGGCCTCCTGCCGCACCTCTCCATTGACCACCGTTCTCATCCAGGACGAGCCAATATCCGGGAGCTCGTCGATGGTGATGACCCAGGGCCCCATGGGGCAAAAGGTGTCGGGGCTCTTCCCGACAAACCACTGCACATGTCTCTTCTGCAGGTCGCGAGCGGTGACGTCGTTGAGGATGGTCCACCCGAAGACATGATCGAGGGCGGACGATGCCGCCACGTTGCGGGCGGGGCGTCCGATGACCACGGCCATTTCGCCTTCGTAGTCCGTGGTGCCGGTGGGATCGTTGGCGAGGACGATGGCATCGCCTGGCCCGATGACCGAGGTGGGTGACTTGGTGAAGATGACCGGGTGATCGGGGATCATCTGCTTCTCAGATGCGTCGAAGCCGGAGTCAGAGAACTCCTGGGCGTGGTCGCGATAGTTGCGACCCACCGCCATGATGTTCTTGCGCGGGACGATAGGCGCCAGGAGATGGACTTCCGCCAGAGGGAGCCGCGAACCTCGAGAAACGGCGGCGTCAACCTCGGCGCGATCCCACTGGGCGATGAGATCGATACTGTCCTCGGGCAAACCCGACGACGACAAATCAACGACAGTGTCGTCCTCGACCACGCCAAGACCGCGCTTCTCCTCCTTCTCAAACCTGGCTAACCGCATCGACGCTCATGGTACATCGTGCATGATGCATCCTGCATTGGCTCCGGATGGTTCATCCACCAGTCTCCAACACCTCGATCACGGCACTGATGTCGCTCGGTCCCCAACCTTGCTCCTTGGCCCGCCGGAGGACTGCCGCGGCGGTTGCCCCGACCGCACCGGCAGACCGTCGCAACTCGGCCAGACCCAGATCCTTGGCCATGAGGTCCACCGTGAACAAGGGAGTGTGGTCTCTGAGCGCCATCGGGCCCGCCTTGTAATCGAGCAGTTTGGGCACCGCTCCCCGACGGAGGATCTCGAGGCAGGTCCCGGTGTCGAGCTTGGCCTGCTCCATCTCCAGGATCGCTTCCGCCAGCGACACGAGATGGGCGGTCAACAGACGGTTGGTGATCAGCTTCATCTCCAGGCCAGCCCCGTTTGGCCCGAGATGATGGACCGATGAGCTGAAGACCTCGAGGAGAGAACGGGCCCGCTGCACTGCGTCGGCCGCGCCCCCGACCATCACCGCCAGAGTGCCGGCAACGGCGTGGACCGAGGTACCGCTGAGAGGGCAGTCGAGAAAGTCGTGGCCGCGCTGACGCGCTTTCTCGCCGATGGCCCGCGAGACGTCGACGTCGATCGTGGACAGGTCGAGACACAGAGAGCCTGGTTCCAACCGATCAAAGAGACCTCCCAGGTAGACCTCCTCGACCTGAGGGGTGTCAGGTAGTGACGTGATCACCACCGGGCACTCGAGGCTCGACGGATCATCGATGACTTCCACGCCTATGGCCCGCGCCTCTTCCTGAGCGGACGGCGAGGGGTCGAATCCGATCACTTGGTGCCCCGCCGCCACGAGATGACCGGCAATCGGCCTCCCCATCCTCCCCAAGCCAAAGAACCCGATGGTCGTCATGGTGATCCTCCGATCAATCCTGGCTCATCTCCAACGCGTCCCAGACCCGGCCGATGGCCGAGCGCACCCCGGGGTGCGCCGGTGAGATCCCTACCCGGGGCCGCTCGGCGTCGACCTCGATCGTCTCGATCAGCGGGCCGGGGCCGCCTCTCATCACCGACACTCGATCGGCCAGCATCACCGCCTCGTCCACGTCGTGTGTCACCAGAAGGATGGTGCGGGGATCCATCTGCCAATGGGTCTCGAACTCCTCGTGGAGCTTTCTCCGATTGAGAGCGTCGAGATGGGCGAACGGCTCGTCCAACAAGAGGACCTCGGCATCGTGCGCGATGCCCCGGCCCAAGCCGGCCATGGTCTGCTGGCCCAAGGAGAGCGTGTCGGGCGTCTGGGCTTTCACCCTCCTCAGACCCATGCGACTGGTGTGGTAGTCGCGGATCTTCTGGTACATCTGGTCCGGCTTCTCGCTGAACTCGGCGCTGATCGCGATGTTGCGCTCGACGGTCCACCACGGAAGAAGACGTGGATCCTGGAACACCAGCGCCGTCCTGTTCTCGTGCCGCTTCAGCCCGATGAAGTCGACATCGCCAACCGTTGGTTTCTCCAGTCCAGCTATCACGCGCAGCAATGTGCTCTTGCCACAACCATTGGGGCCGACCAGGGCGTGGACACTCCCGGACGCCACGTCGAGATCGAGATCCGAGAGGACCAATGAGCCTCCTGCGCTGTACGCAAAACCCACTCTCCTCAACCTCAGACGCATCGTCTCCTCCCGTGACCTGTCACCAGCACACCCGCTTTACGATGCAAAGTATCGATTGTCTGATATATGATCCGGCGAGGACGTCCCCCAAAGGGGTGGGCGTACCCATCAAACCGCGACGAATCGGGAGGTAAAGGTGCGACCAAGATCGAGATGGCGTTGGGTGACACTCATCACCATGCTGGCATTGGTGGCGGCGGCATGTGGTAGCGACGGAGGGGAAGCAGAGGGGGATGGCGATGCACGAACCGTCATCCGTTTCGCATTCGCCCCGGATCCGGTTTGGGACTACATGAACGACAACGGGTTGATCGTGGCGTGGGAGGAGGAGTTCAACACCAGAGTCGTCACCAGCTCGACCTGGGACGAGTTCACCTTCTTCGCCGGTGGCCATGGTGACATCGTCTCCATGGGCACCCAGGAGATCCCGGTGCTGGAGCAGGAGACGGAGATCGAGACGGTCACCTTCGGGAAATACAACTTCCAGCGATCTCCGATGATGACCCGGGCCGACACTGGCTACACCACCCTGGAGGACGTGCCCCCGGGCTCACCTATCTGCGTGAGCAGCCCGGTGTCCAACACCCAGTACTGGTCGGTGGCCATGAACGAGCTACACGGGATCGACTACAGGGTCGGCGGCGGTGACTACGAGCTGATCGTCAACGATCACTTCGTCAACCCGCAGAACCTGCTCAATGGTGACTGTGAAGCAGCGGTGATCATCCCGGAGGCGGCGGCGCCTTACCTGAGGACCGGTGAACTGGTTCTTATGTACGACGGGCTCATGCCGTTCCAGCAATACACCCAATTCTCCACCGTTGACGACGGCGAGAATCACGTGATGTCCAACCTGTTCACCGCCACGGAGGAGTTCTACGACGCCAACCCTGAGGCGGCGGCGGCGTTCCTGGTGCTGTGGCAGCGTGGCATCGACGCCTGGTCTGATCCGGCCATCCAGGCCGAAATCATCGAGACCTATCCCCAGCACTTCTCGGTCGAGGAGCCGGAGGACGTGGCCTTCATCCAGGAGTTCATGTCCGGTGACGGCGACTGGTTCGTCGACTCGGTCTACCTGACCGAGGAGTGGGTGGAGTCCGAGCGGGCAATCTGGGACTTCATGACCGAGCTCAACCCTGAGAACCAGAACTATCTCGAGCCCGGCTTCGAGCAGCCTCGATTCGAGATCGTCGAGGCGCCATCGAGCTGAGAACCCGGGAGGTGAGTGGGCGTAAGCTCACTCACCTCCCCTGACCCTCGGGGAGCGGAGGACCTACTTGGCGACGACACTGGAGGAGAAGGCACCGGGCGTTCGGTCTGCAGAAGAAGAACGTCTCATCGCCCTGCGCAGACGCGACACCAGACGCAAATGGTTCTGGCGCATCGCCGGCTACGTCGTGGTGCTCGGTGTCTGGGAGTTCCTCTCCGGTCGCATGCTCAATGAGAACCTCCTCCCCGGTCCGACCCGGATCGTGGAGACATTCCCCCAACTGATCGAGAGCGGACGCTTCTTCAGCAGCTTCGGCGCCACCCTCACCCGGATCGGAGTCGGTTTCGGCCTCGCCTTCCTATTCGGAGTCATCCTGGGGATCCTCACCCAGAGCCGGTGGATAGACGGGTTCTTCAAAGACGCCACCACCATCAGCTTGGTCTCCCCGGGTCTGATCTGGGCCCTGGTCGGACTGGTGATCTGGGGCTTCGAGCCCCAGGGCTGGATATTCGCCATCTTCATGACCACCTTCGCCCTGGTCACCGTTAACATCGCCGAAGGGATCAGGGCCCTGCCCAAGGACCTGATGGACATGTCCCGGGCATTCGGTGTGTCCACCGCGCGCCGTCAGCGCGAGATCGTCATCCCGTTCCTCGCCCCGTTCATCTTCACCGCCCTCCGCTTCGGCTTCTCCATCGGGTGGAAGGTCACCGTGCTCACCGAGGTGTTCTCCTCCAACAAGGGGATCGGCTTCGAGATGCGGGTCGCATCCCAGCTGTTCCGGATGGACGAGTTCTTCACCTGGGTGCTCTCCTTCTTCGTCTTCGCCCTCTTCCTGGAGAAGGTCGTCCTGCAGCGTTACGAGAACAAGTTCTTCCGCTGGAGAGAGGAAGTGGTGTCGTGAGCACAGTCGTGACCACCGCGCCCTCCAGCCGAGGGGGTCTCCGACATGTCGTCGGCTCCCCGCTGACTGCCCGGGTCCTCTTTCCCTTCGTGGTGATCGGTGTCTGGTACTTGATCTACTACACCATCGACTCACGGATCTTCCCCACACCACAAGAGGTGGTGGTGTTCATGTGGGAAGAGGTCACACTGACCAGCGGAGTCAGATACGGAAGTGTGGTCTCCAACCTCTACGGGATGTTCCTCATCTCGATCGCGCGGCTCACCGTTGGGTTTTTCATCGCCTTGGGCGTGGGCACCGTTGTCGGTCTGGCCATGGGTCTCTCCAAGTCGGTGGATGCCTTCTTCCACGATTGGGTGATGGCGATCCTGGCGATGCCCGCCTTGGTCTGGGCATTGTTCCTCGGGCTTGCCTTTGGGTTCGGGCACGAGGCTCCGGTGCTGACGGTGATCCTGGCCGGTATCCCCTTCGTCATCATCAATGTGAGGGAAGGCGTTCGCAATACCCCCAAAGAACTGTTCGACATGGCGCGGGCATTCGACGTCCCCCAGAACAAGATCACCCGTCACGTCCTCCTCCCCTCGCTGATGCCGTTCTTCTTCGCTGCCATCCGCTACGCCTATGCGATCGGGTGGAAGGGCCTGGTCATCGCTGAGGTGTTTGGCTCCGACCGAGGCATGGGATGGACCATCAAGTTCTGGTACGACGCCCACCGGGCCAAGGGCGTGATCGGATACGCCCTCTTCTTCATCATCTTCGCTCTGGCATTGGAGAAGCTGGTCTTCGATCGTCTGGCAGATCGAGCGTTCAAGTGGCGACCGAAGATGTCGGCGGTCGAGTTGGCCGAAGGCGACTTCGGAGCTGTGGCGGCTGAGGGCTTCCTCGTCGTTGAGGACCAGGCCGGCATCGATGCAACCGTGTCGAAAGGTGGGAATCTGTAAATGGCTGAGATCAAGGTCGAGGACCTGCACAAGGAGTTCGGGGTGGGCGAAGATCGCGTCGTCGCCCTGGAAAAGGTCAACATGGAGGTGCGGGGCCACGTGTTCGTGTCGATCGTCGGCCCCTCCGGCTGTGGCAAGTCGACGCTGCTCAACATCCTGAGCGGGATCGAGACCCCAAGCTCGGGAACGGTGACCATCACCCAGGACAATCGTGATGCCGAGCCGGGTTACGTGTTCCAGGCGGCGCGCCTCCTCCCCTGGCGGACTGTGATGGACAATCTGCTCTTTGTGCAGAAGGACCGCAGTGACGCCACCAAAGATCGTTGTCAGAAGTACCTGGAGATGGTCCAGCTCGGAGACAAAGGTGACAAGTACCCGGGCGAGCTCTCGGGCGGTATGCAGCAGCGGGTGGGGATCGCCAGAGCTTTTTCCATCGAGCCCGATGTCCTGTTCATGGATGAGCCTTTCAGCCATCTCGACGCCATCACCGCACGCTCGCTCCGTCGTGAGCTACACGAGATGTGGCGTCAGACCCGAAAGACCGTGCTCTTCGTGACACACGACGTGGGTGAGGCAGTGGAGCTGTCCAACCGCATCCTCGTCTTCGCCAAGGGCGGCAAACTCGAAGACGACCTCCAGATCGACCTCCCCTTCCCCCGGGACCCGGCCGACGAGGACGTCGCCGTGGCCAAGGCACAGGTCCTCCGCAAGTTCGAGGAGCTCGACCTGGTCGCAAGCTAGAAACAAACCAACGGCCGGTTCATAAAGACGAATTGGGAGGAGAGTATGACATCTCGATCTGGACGGTTGATAGGCCTGCTCGCCGTGGTGGCCCTGGTGGTCGCCGCATGCGGAGACGGTGACGGCGAAGGCACGACGGATGGAGACACGAGGACGGTGATCAGGTTCGCCTTCGCTCCGGACCCGGTCTGGGACTTCCTCAATGACAACGGTCATCTCGTGGAGTGGGAGGAGGAAAACAACATCCGGATCGTCACCAGCACGACCTGGGACGAGTTCACCTTCTTCGCGGGTGGTCACGGTGACATCGTGTCCATGGGCACCCTAGAGATACCTGTCCTGGAACAGGAGACCGACATCGAAACCGTGACCTTCGGCAAGTACAACGCCCTTCGCGACTCGATGATGACCCGGCCCGACACCGGCTTCGAGACGATCGCGGACATCCCACCCGGCTCCACCTTGTGTGTGGCCAGCCCGGTATCAGCCACAGGTTTTTGGGCAGTGGCCGCCAACCAGTTGCACGATCTCGACTTCCGGGTGGGTGGAGGCGACTTCGAGCTGATCGTCAACGATCACTTCGTCAATCCGCAGAATCTGGTGGACAACGAAGACTGTGTAGCGGGGATCTTCATCCCGGAGGCGGCGACCAGCTACATGCGAACGGGTGACATGGTGGTGATGTACGACGGGCAGTCGCCGTTCCAGCTGTACAACACATTCCCGGGGATCGAGAGCGACGAAGCGCACATCATGTCCAACCTGTTCACCGCCACCGAGGAGTTCTACGACGCCAACCAAGAAGCGGTGGCGGCTTTCCTCGCGCTGTGGCAGCGCGGCATCGAGCTCTGGGAGGAGAACCAGGCCGCCATCATCTCGACGTACCCCCAGCACTTCGCGGTGGAGTCCCAGGAGGACATCGACTTCATCACGGAGTACATGGCCGGGCCCAATGACTGGTTCGTCGACTCGGTCTATTTCACCGAGGATTGGGTGGAGGCAGAGCAGGCGATCTGGGACTTCCAGACCGAGCTCGATCCGGACAACGCCAACTACGTCGAAGCCGGCTTCGAAAAGCCTCGGTTCGAGGTGATCCCCGCGCCTTGATTGATCGTTTTGGCGCGGGGATACGACCCTAAGGGGTCGTATCCCCGCGCCAGAATGGGGTCTTAACCACCCCGGAGCGCAGTTGTCCCCCCTTCTCCGAAGGGGGGACCGCCCGAACGCAGTGGGGGCGAGGGGGGTTAGGTCTAGGCGCCGTCGACGCCGAGCGCGCGCCGAAGGTTCCTCACCCGTGATGTGTGGTCGGTGTGCGCGACCGGTGGTAACGGCTCCGAATTGGTGACGGGGAGCACCACGAAGTGAGGGCCCGGCTCGGACAGAAGCCGGGGCAACTCGAGTTCAAAGCTCGACAGCTGCTCGATCCGCTCCACCTTCTCTATACCGGCGCCCCGGGCGAGGAGGACGAAGTCCACCTTGCTGGAGAATGGCTGACCCCCGGTCATCTCGTAGCCACGGTTCTCCAGGAGGAGGACGAGGAGATTGGGTGGCCCGTGCCGTCCAATGGTGACCAGAGAGCCCAGACTCATCAGAAGACCGCCGTCTCCTTTGAGGACGATGACCTTCCGCTCCGGCCGGGCAAGGGCCAGACCGAGTCCGAAATCAGAGGCGTGACCCATACCGAACGCCAGGAAATCGAAGTCGAGGGGATGGGTCGAAACCAACGGCCACTGGAGGGTGGCGGTCATGGTCGTCACCACGATCTCGTCGCTGCGCCGAGCAGCGAGACCACGAAACAGGTCGAGTCGCTCCATGCTCACGGGCTGAAAGGGTGGCCGTAGACAACGACGGCCGGCCGGGACGTCGCACCTGCCATGGCCGTCATCTCGTCGATCACACCGAGATCGTCGTTGTTCATCAGCATTCGGTGAGGCAGTGCCCAGGCTTGGAGAAGTGGCTCTGTGTAGGTGAAAGCAGAGTCGACCGGGAGGGCTCCGGACATCGCTCCCGGATACCCTCGCCACCCCACGAGCAGAAGCAACGGGATGCTGGGTCCGATTCCGCAGCCACGTAGCGCGTCGCCTGCCTCCATCAGACCCGTGTTTTGAAGGACCACGACCGGCCTGCGCCCGCCCACCCAGAGCCCGGCGGCGATGGCGATCCCCTCTCCTTCCCGGGTCGGCAGATAGACCTCGATGTCCGAATCGTCGACCAAAGCCTGATACAGGTACCGGCTCTCCCCGTCCGGGATCGATACCGCGTCCGTGAAACCGAGACCCTTGAGGACCGACACCGTTCGGGTTGCGCTGGCACTCATCGCCACACCGGGGCAACACCGAGCCGTTCGCCCCAGAGCTCAAGCTGCTGCACAACCGCGTGTGAAACCGGGATTCCCTCCTCGAGATGGCGCTCCTCGGCCATGGCCTCCGGCTCGCCGTGGATATGGATGCGATCGTGGCCGGGCGCCTTCTCTGAAGCGCGGATTCGGTCGAATGTTGCCTCCATGTCGGTCTGGACCTCGTCGACGGGACGGAACCCGTCGATCCGAAGTGCTCCCATCAGGTGGCCCATGGCCGGTGGTGACTCACCGGAAGCACCGGCGATCCGGGCCTCGAAATCGGTGCCACCGAGCGCACCGCACAGCAGCTCGACCAGTAGGCCCAGCCCGTATCCCTTGTGGCCGCCGCTCTCAGGTCCCTCCCCACCGAGCGGGAGCAGCGGCGCGTCGAACGAGAGCACCCCGTTGCCGTCGAGGGATGGCGTCTGCGTCGAAGCGACCCATCCCGGTGACGGCTCGCGGCCCTCCCTGAGAGCTGATTCCACTTTGCCCACTGCGACGGCCGAGGTTGCCATGTCGAGAGCGAAGTCGGTGCCGTCGCGACCACCGGGAATCGATACTGCCAACGGGTTGGTGCCGAGAAGCGGCTCGGCGCCGAAGGTCGGCGCCACCCGACCACCGCTGTTAGACATGCTGATTCCGATCAGGCCCGACCGCTTCGCCCGGTCCGCCCAGAATCCGGCATACCCGAAGTGGCTGCTGTCCTTGACGACGACGAAACCAGTGCCGTGCTCGGATGCCATCCGAATCGCTTCTCCCATCGCACGCTCGGCGGCAACGATCCCGATGCCGTTGCCCGCATCGAGACGACCGGTGGTGGCAGTCTTGGCAGTGAACTCGAGAACCGGGCGGGGCAGGATCACGCCACGCTCGAGACGAATCAGGAAGTAGGGGATGCGGGCCAGGCCATGACTCCTTATCCCCCTCAGGTCGGCACTGACCAGCACTTCAGCCACCAGCTCGGCGTCGGCTGCCGGTACCTCCATGGCACCGAACAGGTCTGCCACGAACCTTCGGGCGATGTCGGCCTGAATCCGGGCCGGGTCCGGTGGTGTCCCTGCTGTGTCCATCACTCCTGGCGGATCATATAGGATGCACGATCGCTCGAACCGCAAACCGATCCGCCGAACCGGGAAGAGATGACACCTTCATCGGAAACCCTTGTGGAGATCCCGCCACCGGAGGTTTCCCCTGTGAACACTCACGTGTGGGCCTTGGTGATGATGCTCATCGCCTCCCTCGCCGGGCTCTTCGTCATCGTCTCGATCACCGAGCCCCGGATCCCGCCGTTGGAATGGACACGCCAGCTCGGACCGTCAGGCTCGGTCAACATCGACAGTCTGGTCGGCACCGATGATGGGTTTGCCTTGCTGTCGGGTATGACCGCGGGGGGAGTGGTTCTCTGGTGGTCAAGTGACGGCTCATCCTGGAGCTCACAAACTCTCCAGGGGGCACCGTCCCAGCTGGCGCCGTTGGACAACGGACTGCTGGCATACAGCGTCCGCATCGGGCGGACGCTCGAATCCGTCGGCGACCAGTGGTTGGAGGCGGAGGACAACTTGGTCTTCCCCGACGAGGTCAGGTCACGACAGGGCTCGGGCAGACCGAGCCTGGTCGACACACGACATGGGCTGGTCACCCTTTCGTTGTACGGCGATGTGTGGTGGTCACAGGATGGGGCAACGTACGACCTGGTGGTCGCGGACCCCGCCTGGGGCTCGGGCAGCGAAGTTGACCTTGCCTTCGACTCCGTTTGCCGCCCGCCCACCCGTATCTCTCCCGATGTGCCCCCAATGGTCGAGACCGAGTCGGGTCTGGTGGCGCTGGTGTCGAGCAACCCGGCCGAGCCCTTCGGGATCTGGCCGGTCTGCGAGCCCGAAGTCTGGTTCTCAGAAGACGGGAGCACATGGACCGGCTCGGGTGCCATCCTCGGAGATGGCGCCTATGTGTACAACCTCGCCTGGCGGCAGGGCCGCTACACCGCAGTCGGCGGGTTCGAGATCGGCACCCCGGCGGTGTGGACCTCGACCGACGGGATCGACTGGGAGCCGATCGGCACCTTTGCCTCCGTCGCAGACGCCGACCTCTACACGGTGGACGCTGGTCCTGCCGGCTGGGTGATCCTGGGCCGGGACAGCCAGGTCTCGGGCACCGTTGGGTGGACCTCATTGGACGGGCTCTGCTGGCTACCGCTGCCTTCGCCGGTATCGGGGAGCGATAGCGCGGTCACCACCGAGCACATCCTCATCGTCGATCGCACCACCTACCCCGAGGTATGGCGCGGCGCCGTCACTGGCGGAAGCGGCTCCTGTTGATGACAGCACGGAGCGGGGCCCACCTCCTCGTCGAGTCGCTCCTCGCCGAAGATGTCGATCTCCTCTTCGGGATCCCCGGGGTGGGGACGTTGGCCGTGTACGACGCCTTCGTCGACCATCCCGAGTTGCGCCACATCGAGGTCCGGCATGAGCAGTCGGCGGTGTTCATGGCCGACGGCTATGCCCGGGCCTCGGGCCGGGTCGGGGTGGCCTTCACCTCCAACGGCCCCGGCGCCCTCAACACAGTGACCGCGATGGCCACCGCCCACAACGACAGCGTCCCCATCCTCCATCTGGTCAGCGAGAACCCGCCCGAGGTGCGTCGCAAGGGGAAGGGCCACTTCCACGACATCTCCGATCAGTTCGGGATCTTCCGACCGGTCTCAGGGTATGCGGCCCAGGTTGCCCTGGCCGACGAGATCCCGGCCGCGGTGAACACAGCCTTCTTCGCCCTCCGCAACCGACGACCCCGACCCGCTCTCGTCGAGTTCGCCAACGAGGCCTTCACGACCACATCCTCGGTATCGGCGCTCCCTCCGGCGGAACGACTCTCGCCCCCGATCGACCCGGACACACTGGCCCGAGCCGCCCAGATCGTGGCTGAGGCAGAGCGACCCTTGGTCTGGGCCGGAGGGGGTATCGCCACACCCGAGTCCTCAGCTTTGCTCACCCGGGTCGCGGAGCGGCTCGGTGCGCCGGTGATCACCACCCAGAAGGGCAAGGGGGCGATGAGCGGCGAGCACCCTCTCCACATCGGGAACTGGGCCAACGAGCAGCCCACCAGGGATCTCATCGCCGACTGTGACGTGTTGCTGGCGGTAGGTACGAGGTTCTCCTATTTCCCAACTGGTGGCTGGACACTCCGGCTCCCGGAGCGCATCGTGCAGATCGACCTCGACCCAGCAGAGATCGGCCGCAACTACCGGGTGGAGGCGGGTGTGGTCGGCGATGCCGGCCGGGTCCTCGAAAGTCTCGAATCGGAGCTCGATCGCATCGGCCACACGCCGTTGCCCTGGCGGGACGACGAGGTAGCTGACCTGCTGAGCCGGATCACCGCCTCCGTGGGCACCCCTGTCGAGGCAGGCGTGCTGGAACAGATCAGGGCGGCCCTCCCACCGGATGCCCTGGTCTTCAACGACCCGACCACCATCGCCTTCTGGGCTCGCTCACTGTGGAAGACCGACCGCCCTCGTACCTGGTTCGTGCCCTCCGGGTTTGGGACGCTTGGTTTCGCTCTGCCTGCCTCGATCGGGGCACGGCTGGCTCGGCCCGAGACTCCGAGTGTGGCCATCATCGGTGACGCTGGGATCATGTTCACCGTCCAGGACCTGATGACGGCTGTGCAGGAGAACGTGCCCGCCATCGTCCTGGTCTTCAACGACAAGGGCTATGGAGTGGAGCGGAGACATCAAGACCATCTCTATGGGAGGCGAAGCGGCGTCGACGTGCGCCCGCCCGATTTCGTCGCCCTGGCCCACGCCTTCGGGGGGAGAGGGATCCGGGTCGAGGATCTGAGCCGAGTCGGGGAGACGTTGGCATCGGTGCTCGACGCCGACGGTCCGACCCTCATCGAAATCCCCAACCGGTTCGACCACCCCGGATACGGGTCTTTTGGAACATATGAGAAAGGAACGAGTTGACGATCGACATCCACGCCCACGCCATCGTCCCCGACGCCCTGTCGACGATGGCTTCCACCCATCCCGACCATGGCCCCACCATGGTCGAGGACGACGGGCGTCGCTATCTCCTCTATCCGGGTCGGGAGCGACTCGGCCCGCTGCCCGAGGCCATCTTCGAGCCGGAGATCCGGTTGGCCGACATGGACCGCCAACGGGTCGACCTCCAGGTGATCGCCATCCCCCCGCCCAACTTCCACTATCACGTCCCCCCCGAGGTCGGCGCCGACTTCGCCCGAATCCAGAACGACGCCCTGATCGCCCTCAGTGACACCATGCCCGACCGGTTCCATGTCTTTGCCACTCTCCCCCTCCAGGACATTGGGGCTTCGATGGATGAGATCGCCCGTGTGGCCCCGTTCCACCGGGTGCGTGGAGTGCAGATCGGGTCCAACATCGATGGCACCGACGTCGACGATCCGTCATTGGAGCCAGTGTGGGCCGAGATGGAGCGAAGGAACCTGCCGGTGTGGTTCCACGCCGATCAACGTTCGATCGCGGGTGCCGACCGCCTCAAGACCTACTACCTGCAGAACCTGATCGGGATCCCGCTCGAATCGACCATTGCCGCAGCCAAGCTCATCTTTGGTGGAGTCCTGGATCGGCACCCGGACCTCAGATTCGGGTTCACCCACGGTGGCGGGTTCTCCCCCTATCAGATCGGGCGTTGGGAGCACGGTTGGACGGTCCGGCCGGAGTCCAAAGTGCACATCACGGAGCAAGGTCCCCGACATTTCTTCGGGACCATGTTCTTCGACAGTCTCACCCACGATGCGCTCTCCTTGGAGATGTTGGGCCGCCGGGTGGGCTGGGATCATGTGGTCCTGGGGAGCGACTACCCCTTTGACATGGCTTCGACCGATCCGGTGGCGGGTGTGGAAGCAGTCGGACTGGGAGACGACGAGCGCTCTATGGTGCTGGACGAAAACGCCAACCGGTTCCTACGCCCCTTGGATCAGGACGACCGATGAGGACGACGCACATCGGGAGCCTCGAAATCTCTGTGATCGGGTTGGGCTGCAACAACTTCGGCCGCGCCCTCGACGCCGGTCAGTCGGCTGCGGTGGTCCAAGCCGCTCTGGAAGCCGGGATCAACCACTTCGACACGGCCAGCAACTACGGGGAAGGCCAATCGGAGTCGTTCCTGGGCGCGGCGTTGGGCGACCGGCGTGACGAAGTGGTGATCGCTACCAAGGTTGGAGTTGGCATCCCTGGGTGGGAGGGCAGCGGAGGGGCCAGCCCCGAATATATCCGTCAGGTTCTGGAGCGGAGCCTCACCGCATTGGGCACTGACCATGTCGACGTCTACATGATCCATTTCCCCGACCCGAAAACCCCTATCGAGGACACCTTGGAGGTGCTTGCCGAACTGGTCGAGGAAGGCAAGGCCCGCGAGATCGGTTGTTCCAACTTCGACCCGGCCCAACTCACCGAGGCACTCGAAGTGTCGAAGGCAAACGGATGGCCGGCCTTCGTGTGCGATCAGGTGCACTACAGCATGGTGCACCGGGAACCGGAGACCAACGGGCTGGCCGACTTGTGCGTCGAGACCGGGGTGGCGCTGCTCCCCTACTACCCCCTGGCCAGCGGGTTGTTGACCGGCAAGACCCGACGTGGCGCCGAGCCTCAGGGTCGCTTGAAGATGGATCGCTATCAGGAGTTCCTCACCGAGGAGAACTTCGATCTGGTCGAGGGGCTGGAGCGGTTCGCAGCCGATCGTGGAGTCACCATGGTCCAGGTCACTCTGGGCTGGCTACTCGCTCAGAAGGCGGTCCCGGCCCTGACCGCCGGTGCCACCAGCCCGGAGCAGGTGGTCGCCAACGCCGCTGCGGCGGAGTGGGAGCCAAATGAGGCGGATCTGGCCGTATTGAGCTCTCTGCTCCAGCACTAGACGACCCGGGGTGACCAATACCGGCCACGACCGTCATCTCGATCACGTTGGCCCGCCGTGGATGGCGTCGAGGACGATCCGCTTGGGGTGAATCCGGCAGATGACCCTCGTCTCCTGCCCTTGCTGTTCACACGGATAGACGTATCCGTAGAAGCGAGGGTGCCGGGTGTAGCGACGGGTCAGCGCATCGAGATGCGCCAGGGCTCCCTCGGTGACCAACTCCGCTTCACCGCGGATCTCGATGAAGCGCACGGTGTTGTCGGGGTCGACGACGAGGAGGCTGAGCTTCGGGTCCCGGAGCAGGTTCCGACCCTTGCTCCGCTCCAAGGTGGTGTTGACCGTGGCGCACTCCCCGTCGTGATCCACCCAAACCAGGCTCGACCGGGGCCATCCGTCCTCATCCATCGTCGTCAAAACCCCACAGATAGGTCGGGTGAGAAGGTCGTGGTGGGTCGGAGGAATCGTCATCGAGGTCCTGCGGCGCCTCCTGTCTCCGACCAATCCCGTGCCACCACCCCGGCGGGCAGGATGTGACAGAGCACGGGAACCTCGGTCTCGGCGAATTGGGCCGGGACCATGTCGCCGAAATAGCGAACCGGCCGCCCCGCGTACTTCGACGAGAGATCGTCCAGGTGCTGCAGGGCATTCTGCTCGCTGATGTCGATCACCGTCCCCCGGATCTCGAGATAGCGAAGCGGCTGGGCAGGGTCGAAGCAGAGCAGGGTGACTCGGGGGTTGCGACGCATGTTGCGTTCCTTGCGGAAGCCACGCATGGTGTTGACCCGGACGCAGGTCCCGTCGAAGTCGCACCACACCACCGACGTCTGGGGCTGCCCGTCGGGCATCACAGTGCTCAGGGCAGCCACCGGGGGACATTCGACCAGATCGAGATGCGACCTGGGGATCGTGGTCATGACCTCCACCTCCATGTCCTCGGTCAACCTCTGACCCGATCTAGCGAGCGACGCCGGTTCTTGGTGTGACGGCGACGGCGCATCGCCCATTCCACTCCCAGGATGCACAAGACGGCGCCGATGGCGATCCCGAACACCGCCAGCGCACCATTGACCGAGCTCATCGCCTCGGGAGCGAAGACCAATGTGGCGGCCAAAGCGATCATCACCACTCCCCCCACCAGCTTGAGGAGCCTTCCGGCGCGCTCTTCCAACTTCATCGCCCTCATGGCGAACACAGCCAGGCCGAACACGACCAGCTCGTCGAGGAGAAACACGAGCATGTAGAGAGCGAACAAAGGGATCGCTCCGGCCAGGCCGACGTTCTGCTCAGTGACCAGGTTGGCCCATAACAGCGGGTATCCGGCGGTGCACGGTGTCTCCAGGATCGAGACACCGACCGCGAGGAGAGCAGTCCCGGCCAGGGCGGCCGGCAACGCCTTGTCGCTGGCCGCCACGGAGCGCATCCGCTGGTAGAGCCATGGCTTCTGCTCGTCGGAGATGGTCAGCGACGGTCCTCGACGAAACCAGAAGTAGTCCTTGAGATTGATGAAGCCGAACCCGAGTGCGATCGCCGCCATCGCCAGCCGAACCCACTCCAGGTTGGCGGCGAAGGAGAGGAAACCGTAGATGCCGGCCATGTAGAGGCCGTACAGCAGGGTGGTGACGAATAGAAACGTCCCTCCGATAGCCAGCAACCGTCGTCTGGATCCGGTCCGCAGGACCAACGCCAGGAGGATGGAGAGGACCCATAGCGAGCACGGGTTGAAGCCGTCGACCAGGGCGATCAGAACAGTGGAAACGAGCAGCGATGTGTTCCCGACCTCCACCCGACCCACGATCGGCACGTCGATCACGTCGTTTGCTTCCACCGCGGGGTCGGCCGTCGCCGACAGCGCTGCGGCCACCGCAAGACGGATCTCGTCGCCTACCGCTGCGTCGAAACCCTGCCACACCCGATCACCGAGGATCGTGGTCGGCACCGCCATCGGCTCGAGACCGTGTTCGGCCATGACCGAGACGAACAAGTCCCAGTTGTCGGGGTTGTAGCGCACCTCGTAGCCGGTGATCTCCAGGTCAGGAAACTCCGCTCCGAGCTCGGCGAGAAACTCCCACTCGGCCTCGCAATGGGGGCAGCCCTGACCCCAGAACAGCACGAGATCCAGGTCGGAATCGGCCGCTCCTGCCGGGAGGGCAAACCCAGCCACCAACAAGAGGACGAGAACAGCCCGAAAGAGGGCAACCATCAGCAAATTCTCCGTCGACAGAGTGGTTGGCACCAGGTCCGGAAGTCACTTCCCGTCGGGCGCTGCAGGGCTACCTGAACGAGTTCGTGGCCGGTACAACAATCGAGACCCCGAAGCAGCCATGTTCCTGCAAACTCATCGTCAGGAGCCCCTGGATCGAGGGGAATTCGACCGATGAGGAACATTTCTGCACACTAAGAGGCTGGTTTCCGTACACTAGTGTTCAGAAATGAAAGAGAAGAAGTGCCTCGAAGTGCAGCCGTAGAGCCTGACGTAGTAGGCGCCTTCGTTATTGGTGCGTTGGAAAGTGACAGCCACAACCTAGCGAGGCTGATTCAGGATGCGTTCGATGTCTCTCGTTCCACAGCGCACAGCTATCTCAATGCACTGCTCGATGAAGGCATGATTAGGCGAACGGGCCTCGGCAGGTACGAACTTGTAGTGAGGGAGTACGTATACCTCCATGACGTCGCCGGCATGGAAGAGGATGTCGTGTGGACCGAAGATGTCTTATCGGTGCTAGGTGATCTTCCCCAGAACGTTCTTGGCGTGTGGCGATACGGATGCACCGAGATCATCAACAATGTTGTAGATCACTCCGGATCCGATGATGTCCAGATTCACGTCCTCCGGTGGCCCCACCACACCGAGATACGTGTACACGACTCCGGTGTCGGGATATTCAGGAAGATCTCGACGTCACTTGGCCTCCAAGACGACCGCCACGCGGTTCTCGAACTGTCCAAGGGAAAAGTCACGACCGATCCCGAGAAGCACACCGGCGAAGGGATCTTCTTCTCGTCTCGGGCTTTCGACCAATTCCAGGTCTTGTCTGGCGGCGTGTTCTTCAGCCACCAATACAATCACGATGAGGACTGGAACATCGGGAAAGAACAACCGGCCGAAGAGATCATCGGCACAACAGTCAAGATGCTCATGGACAACAACTCCGCCACGAACCTCGGTGATGTTTTCGACCGGTACGCAACAGACACCGAGGACTATCGATTCGACAAGACCGTCGTGCCGGTGAAACTCTTGGAGTATGGCGACGACGCCCTCGTATCGCGCTCTCAGGCCAAACGGTTGATGAACCGTTTCGATCGGTTCCAGACCGTCGTCCTCGATTTCGAAGGGGTCACTTCGATCGGTCAGGCCTTCGCTGATCAGGTATTCAGAGTGTTCCCTTCCCTTCACCCTGAAGTTGAACTGATTCCCATCCGCACCAACGAACAAGTCTCACGGATGGTGAACCGAGCGCTGAAACACAGCACCTGACTCGCCCGCTCTGAATGCGGTCGACCGAAAGGCACGTCGGGCGTTAACGCCGTCCGGGAGAATACGCTGACCTTATGAGTCGGGATCAGCGGCGAGTCATCACCGATAGTGATGAAGACTCACGGCCCTCATCTCGTGGGATCCGTCTACCGGTTGTGGGCCTCGGTCTGATTGCGATACTTGCCGTGGTTTGGTCGACGGGTGGCATCGAGCCCTCCGACGCCGAGGCGGAGGCGGCGCCAACTACCACGACGACGCTGTCCACATCGACCTCTGCGGTGGACAGTGACCCGATTCTCCGGGTCGGCGAGCCGCTCCGCTGGCAGCCGGCCGGCCGTATCGAGGACGCGTGGCCCCTCTCGATCGTAGAGCATGAGGGAATGCTCTATCTATTCACGACTGAGGGCATTGACTACGGGTCGAGGGTGGGGAACGGGCTCGATGCTTGGGTGTCCGAGGATGGCAGCACCTGGGAGCCCAGAGGCAGGGTCATCGCGTCTCCACACCTGGTGCAGTCCGTGATCTCGACATCTCGCGGCCTGATGGCGATCGGGACGAACGGTGGAGATGGCTCGCCCCGGGTGTGGATGTCGTCGGATGCCCGTGTCTGGTCCGAGTTGGAACTTCCGACCGACGTGTCGGACGCACCCGCCGGCTTTCGGACCTACTTTCACACGACGTGGGCCGGAGATGAGCTGCTGGTGGTGGTTGGCAGCACAACTGTCGATTTGCAGCAGGTCATTGTCGATGCGCTCCCGGAGACTCTTCAGCCCGCCATCGACACCTATCGATATGGGATGGATTGGGGCGGAAATCCCTTCCGGGTCACCATCCGGGGACCTCTTGGGATACCGGCCTTCTTCGCCACGGCAGAAGATCTCGGCTTGACCGAAGAGCAGATCGAGCTTCTGGAAGGACCGGGGGTCGAGACCCCGGCAACGATGTGGAGCTCAGTAGACGGCGAGACCTGGGCAAGGTCCGAGTTGGAAGCCAGTTACGTGAACGTTGTGACACCGGACCCAAGCGGGGGCTGGATGATGGTCGGCTACGGGACGGGCGGCGGGCCGGCGACCTGGACTTCGAGCAATGGCATCGATTGGGAACGTCGTGTCTCGATCGGGATGCCCGACATCATGGTTCCCTGGAACGGTGGCTTTATCGGGACCCTCTATTCGGGTAGCAACCCCGATCTCGTTCACTCGAAAGACGGGGAGGAGTGGGAGTCATTCGGTGTCGATCAACTGCTGTCGAATGACCTCTCCTGGTCCTTCGACCCCCTCTCCGCCGGGGGGACCGGTGCAGCCGTCGTGGCCCATGGCTATGACACATCCGACGTGAGTTTCGGGGAGGCTGTGGTCCTCGAGAAAGAGGGTTATACGCTGACGTCAGACGACACCAGGAGCACTCTCGTGCTGGAGCGAGATGATTCCGTCGTGTTGCGGCTCTCCCTGTACTCGCAGCAGGTGCAGGAGGGGGTGGCCGTCGACTTCGAGACGCAGGCCATCACTTTCCTCGACCCCGAGACCAACCAGACTCTCGTGACTTTCACGTTCGAGGAGGTCGAACAGGCAGAGATGGCCGCGTATGGAAGTGCCGGGACGAGCGAGCGTCAGATCCTGCTGTTCACTCAGAATGGCTTGGAGTGGAGTGTCCAGGAAATGGGCCGCATCGTCGGCGATGATCATGCGATCGGCAAACTCCTCGTGACGGAGAGCGGTGTGATCACCGCCACGTTCGGATATCCGAATGTGAGGACGGGACCACCGCCGACGCCGGACATCGACATGTGGCTTGCACCTCTCGACGGCGGGTAGCGGCGGTCACATGGACATTGCCTCGTAGATCAGAACGCTGGTGACAATCGGGCAGTTGGCCAACAGCTTCTCGGCTTCGTCCATGTTGTCTGCATTCACAATCGTGTAACCGGTGATGGATTGTGACCCTGATGGCACTTCGGAGGATTGGCTGTGGCTCACCTCCCGGCCCGACCCGAATGGGTTGCCACTGTCGACGATGCTCTCTCCGATCTCGGCGAACCAGCTGGACCATGCTTCGGTGACCTGGGGTGTCGGCTCTGGCCAAAGACCTTTGTAGAGGAACACGAACTTGCTCATTGGTTGTCCTTCCCGTCGGGGTGGGTTCCGCCCAGATATTGGGCATAGTTTTCGAGTGTCTCTCGCTCGTTCCCCCAGTGGGGGTTGAACTCCCCAACCCACTTCTGCAGGTCCCGGAGGGGCCTCCTGTGAAGAGCGAGGTAGCTGGTGCGGCCGACCTTTCTTCGGATCACTAGATCGGCGTCCTCGAGTGCCCGGATGTGTTTGTGGATCGCGGGGAGAGACATCTCCTCCATCGCGGCCAACTGCGAGATCGAATGCGGCTGCAGACTTAGGGCCTGCATGATGGATCGCCGGTGGACGTTGGCGAGAGCATCGAAAACCCCATCGAGTTCTGTATCCTCACTCGTCCTCATAGTTAACCTTTTTGTAAACTATTGAGTCTAAGGCCACGTGTCAAGTTCTCGGGATCCACCGGCTCAAACTGGTCGTCCCCGAGTTGGTCGTCTCGAACGTCCGTGCGTGCCCTCCCATCTGGTAGACGCTTTCTCGTCAGTGGTAGTCCTCAGACATGACGAGGCACGACCAACCAGTCGACGGCCACCCACTCGGTCCCAGCCCAAACCAGGGGGTTGATCTCCACCTCCTGAATCCCTGACCCGACCAGGCCACGACTCACCACACTGACGATTCGGGCGAGCCCGTCGACGTCGGCGGGAGGGCCGCCCCTGAAACCGTCCAGGAGAGGACGTCCCCGAAGACAATTGATCAGGTCTCGGGCCTGAGGCTCGTCGACCGGGGCCAGGGCGAAGGCCACGTCACTCAGAACTTCGGTGAGAACGCCCCCCATCCCCACCGACACCACGGGCCCGAACACCGGATCGCTCAAACCACCCACGATCATCTCCAGACCGGGCCGGAATCTCTCCACAAGCGCGCCCTCGACCCGAAGACCCGCCGCTGTGGCTGACGCAATCACGCGGTCGAAGGCCTCGATCACCGCCTGCGGATCGTGCAGGTTCAACTTCACCCCACGCAGCTCGGTCTTGTGGGCCAGACCAGGAGCGACCACCTTGACCACCACCGGATAGCCGAGTTTCTCTGCCGCGGTCACCGCCTCCTCCGAATTGGTTACCACCTCACCCTCGACCAGGGGAATGCCCCAATCCTCGAAGCCCCCGCCGAGAGGCTCGAGCGGTGCCCCCGTAGGGAACTGGCTCAGCCTGGCCAGACCGGCCACACCACGGATCGCCGCCCTGGGCTCCTCGGTGACCGAAATGTCGGCTTCTCGCAACCGGGCGAGACCCTGAGCGGCTTGGTCGCCGGCCATCCAAAGATGGAGGACGGGCACACCCCCCTCGACGCGCTCGCTTCGCTCACTGGCGTCGGTCCCCCCGCTTCGCAGGGGGACAACCTCGCGGCCCCCCTCGACGGGCTCGCCGGGCAGGGGGAAAACCTCGCTGCCCCCCTCCGCGGACTCGCCTCGCAGGGGGACAAGACTTTGCACCCTCTCCTCGGTGTGAGCCGGAGGGTGGGCGGTGGATACCGCCAGAACGATGTCGTATTCACCGGATCTGGCGAATGTCTCCACCACCTCGGCAAACCGTCCCGGCCCACCGATGATCCCGCCCATGTCCAACGGGTTGTTGGCCACACCATGGTCGAGGAGGGGATCGAGTCGAGCTCGTAGCTCGGGCCCCGGTGCGGGCAGATTCACCCGGTGGCGTTCAGCCAAGTCGGCGAGGTGGATGGCGATCCCACCGGAGTGGGTGACGATGGCAGCGCGATTGCCTCCCGGGGTGGGGGTGCGGGACATGAGCTCCGCGACGTCGTAGGCCTCGCCGGGCGTCTCGGCGATCACCACGCCGAGCGAGACGAGCACACCCTCGAGGATCGCCTCAGGCACTGCCATGGCGCCGGTGTGAGTGGTCATGAGGGTCTTGCCACGGCTGCCGGTGCCGATCCGACACGCCACGACCGGTTTGCCCCGAGCCAGGGAGCCCCGAACCGCATCGATGAACACCGGGCCGTCTCGCACTGTCTCGATCAAGGCCAGGACGATTCTCACCTCGTCCAGCGCGGACACTGCGTCGATGGCCTCGCCCAGCTTGATGTCCACCTCGTTGCCGGTGGAGACCGACACCGCCAGACCACTCCCCCGAGCCGCGGCCAGATTGTGCAGATAGCTCCCGGTGCCACCGCTTTGGGTGACGACACCCACCGGACCAGACCGAATCTGACCCGCCGGACGGTCGAGACACGTGAGAAAGCTGGCCGCCACACCCCGGGCGGGTCGGATCACGCCCCCACTGTTGGGGCCGAGCACTCTCACCCCCGCCGAACCGGCACGCCGGGCGAGCTCTCCTTCCAGATCGCGGCCACTAGAGCCTGACTCGGAGAACCCGCCGGCGAAGACGACCAGGCATCCAGCCCCGGCCGACTGCTCCGCCACCTCGCCAACCGACCCGGCCGGGATGGCACATACCACCAGGTCAGGTGGCTGGGGCAGATCAGACACGGTCTCGAACATCACCACCCCGTCGACCGATGGAAGACGAGGGTTGACGCCAAAGACCTCGCCGACATACCCGAGTCGTCTCAGATGGCCGAGCACTCGGCCCCCATGTTTGGCCGGGTCGGCGGACAGACCGACGATGGCGATGCTGGCCGGATCGAGGAGACGACCCAGATCGCTCATCCCAGCTGAGGGATCACATCGGACGCGAACAGCTCCAGGCTGTCGGCCTCTCCCATGTCATAGAAATAGAGGAGCATGTCGGTGCAGCCCTCGGAGATGAACTGACCCATCATGTCCACCGCCTGGGGAACTGTCACCGCGAAATGCTCCTCCTGGAACTCCTCGGGTGAGCAGTTACGCCGATGAGCCGCTATCTCGAGCTTGTGACGCAAGTCGTCCTCGTCGCGCCCGATGATCGACATCATGTGCTCGGTACGACCGATCTCCTCGAAGGGCCGGCCCACTGCCTCACAGTGAGCAGCCAACACCTCCGACTTGTGACGAAACACCTCGATCCCATCCCCGAAGTTTGCGAAGTCCCCGTACCTGGCCACGATGCGAAGCGTGCGCTTCTCTCCGCCGCCGGCGATCCACAGCGGGGGGTGGGGTTTCTGGATCGCCCGGGGCCGATTGATGGCACCGTCCACGGTGTAGTGCACGCCCTGGAAACTCGCCTCGTCCTGAGTCCACATCGCCAGCAACACCTGGACCGACTCCTCCAGCATGTCGAGACGCTCCCCGTCTGAGGGGTATCGGTAGCCGTATGCCTCGAACTCTCGTTTCGACCAACCGGCGCCGATCCCCACATCGAGCCGGCCACCTGAGATCACGTCGATTGACGAGGCGATCTTGGCCAGCATTGCCGGCGGCCGATACAGGGCACAGGTGCACATCTGGCCGAGGCGAACCTTGGTGGTCACCGCGGCCAGTGCCGCCATCAGGGTCCATGCTTCGAAGGTGGTCTCCTGTTTCACCACCGGATGGGTGTGGAAGTGGTCGTACACCCAGATCGAGTCGTACCCGGCGTCCTCGATGAGCGCGGCCACATCCACGACTCGATCCCACTGGTCTTCGACCGGGACCCCGTCCTGGTCGCCTTTCCATCCCTGCGGCGCAAATGTCCCGAAACGCATTGCTCTCCCTGTCAGCTCGACCCTGGCCAGAACTTGACGACACCTTCTTCGGCCAGTGACTCCACCTCGGTCTCCTCGATTCCCAATCTGCCGTTGAGCACCTCCATCGTGTGCTGCCCCAGCATCGGCGCCGGGAGGTTGGGGCTCTGCCACTCGCTGAACTTGATCGGGCTGGGGGGGTAGCGGATGTCACCCAAGGTGGCGTGTTGGTAGACGCCGATCATGCCCCGCGCCACCACCTGGGGATCGGTGAACACCTGCTCCATGTCGTTGACCGGGGCGTTGGGGATGTCGTATCGGTCGAGCACGGACAGCCACTCGTTATTGGTCCTGGTGCGGAACACCTCGGACAGGACCCCGACCACATATTCGCGGTTGGCCACCCGTTGGGAGTTGTTTGCCGATCGTGGGTCGTCTTTGAGATCGGGCCGATCGATGGCATCACAGAGGTTCTGCCAGAACTTCTCGTCCCGGGCGGCGACCACCACGTATCCGTCACTGGTCCGGAATGCCTGCCAGGGGACCATGTGGGCGTGGGCAGTGCCGAGACGGGTCAGCTTCCGCCCCGAGTTGAGATGATCGAGAGCGTCATAGGAGAGCAAAGAGACCAGGGTGTCGAGCATCGCCACATCGGCGTGCTGACCGTTGCCGTGCAACTCACGCCCCACCAGGGCGGCCAGGACCGAGATGCAAGAGTAAATGCCCCCGGCGATATCTGCGATGGGGATCCCAACCCGGGCCGGGTCACCGTCGGCGGGGCCGGTGATGTCGACGTGGCCGCTGTAGGCCTGGACCACCAGATCGAAGGCGGCTTTGTCCTTGGCCGGTCCGTACTCCCCGAACCCCGTCACCGACGAGGTGACGATGTCCGGGTTTCGCTTCTTCAACGAGTCGTGGTCGATGCCGAGGCGGGCCATGACCCCGGGGCGGAAGTTGTCGATCACCACATCGGCCTGCTCCACCAGCCGGTAGAACATGTCGAGGCCCCTGGGGTCCTTGAGATCGAGGACGATGCTCTTTTTCCCCCGGTTCATGAACAGATGGATTGCGCTCTCGTCGTGCAGCGGGGCGATGGTGGCGTTGCGGGCGGTGTCACCCGTCTTGGGCTCGATCTTGATCACCTCGGCGCCGAGATCGGCGAGGATGACCCCGCCGAAGTTTCCGGCGATCACCTGACCGAGCTCGAGGACGGTGATTCCGGTGAGCATTCCGCCGGTCAAGTACCTCTCACCCGGCCCATGTCATCGGGACCACCTGCCCGGTCCGGGCCGACTCGTCAACAGCCCGTGACACGAGGAGGACGTCCATCCCCTCGCTCCCGGTGGCCAGGATGGGGTCGGGTCGCCCGGTCCCGACACTGTTGATGAAGGCATGGGTCTCCTCCTGCATTGCGCCGAAGTGCTCGCCCAGGGCCCAGTCACCGGGCATGTAGGAACCGAGCATGGCCACGTTCATCGAGGTATCGGGGGTGTACGGCGAAGGGACCGGCTTGTGTGAGGCCATCAGCACATCACGATGGTCGTCCTTGACCGAGATCACCCCGTCCCGCCCGAACAGCTCGAAGTCCATGCTCGCCACATAGGCCGGCCAGAACTCGGGCAACTCCCAACTCACCCCCAGATTGGCCACCATCCCGTCGTCGTAGGTGAGCACACACCAGGTGGAGTCGAGCGCCCCGAACTCCTCGTGGATCCGACCCTTGTTCGACCCGGCGGCGTAGGCGGTGGCGGGCAACGTGCCGCCCAAGTACCAGGCGAGCAGGTCGAAGAGATAGGTCATGGTGTTGACCGATGGGGTGGTGGTCCCGGCCCGGGAGATCACCGAGCGGGCCACGGCCTGAGTGAGATAGATGGTGGCCTTGGCCGAGGTCACGTCTCCCACGTATCCCTTCAGGACATGCTCCTTGATGGCGAGATAACGCCGTCGAAAACGCTGGGTGAACCCGGTGTAGATGGAGACCCCGTACTCCTCGGCTGCGGCGAGCAGCTTGTGCCCTTCGTCGGCGAGGATGGTGAATGGCTTCTCCACCAGCACCGTCTTGCCCGCTTGCACCGCGGCCATGGCCGGCTCGAAGTGGGAGTCCTCGGTGGAGGCAATGATCACCGCGTCAACGTCGTCCCTGGTCACGATCTCAGTGGCCTCGGTGGACCAAGTGTCGGCCTCACAGGAAGCGGCGAGACGGCTTGCCCGGTCCTCGACGGTGTCGCAAACGGCAAGGAAGTCCACCGAGGGATGCCGATGTGCGATCTCGGCGCGGAGACTGCCAATCGACCCGCTGCCCACCACCGCAACACCGACTCCGTCGGCGATGAATCGACTCCTGCTCACTTGGCCTCCCTGCCCGCCCGGGCTGCGGCCTCAGCGCGGGCGATGATGGTCCTCGCCACCCGGGCCACTGCGTAGTCCACCATCTTCCCGTCCACCGCGATCGAAGCCTCTCCCGCCGACTCCGCCTCCTCGAAGGCAGCCAGCACCTTCTTCTGGTACTCGACCACCTCGGGGGAGGGCGTAAAGACGTCGTTGATCACCTCGACCTGAGCCGGGTGGATGGCCACCTTCCCGACATAGCCCAGGGTCCGGGCCAGCTCGCACTCGACCCGCAACCCCTCGGGGTTGCGGAAATCCATGAACACCGCCTCCATCGGATAGGGCACCCCGGCGGCGCGTGAGCTGAGCAGGACTTGGGAGCGGGCCTGCATCAGACCGGTGCCTTCTGGGGTCCACTCGACTCCGAGGTCGGCCACCAGGTCGCCCTGCTCCCCGCCACCGAACATGACACACTCCACCCGTTCCGAGGCGGTGGCCATCTCGTAGGTGAGCCGCACCCCCAACGCCGACTCGATGAGAGGGATGACCGTGATCGAGCCGACCCCCTTGCCGGCGGTCATCTCCAGGGCGATCAGTGCGCCATCGACCTGGCTGATCACGCTGGGGTCCTCCGCCTTGGGGATGATCACTCCCACCGCCGGGGATTGACCCGCCGCGACGACATCGTCCCAGAGCAGCCCGGTCTCCACCGCATTGGTGCGCACGTAATAGGGCACCGGCGACTCGGGCAACTGTTGCAGGTTCTCCCGGGCAACCGGCTTGTTGTCCAGCGAGACCGAGTCCTCGAGGTCGACGATGACCGCGTCGGTGCCCGAGCCCACCGCCTTGGCCAGCATGTCGAGACGGTTGCCGGGAGTGAACAGCATGGAGCGGACCGGTTGCATCATTTGATCGCCATCGGGTTGAGCGGTGAGCCGACCGCCCGGGTGAAGGGAAGCGGCGGCCCGCAGAACATGAACTCGTAGACACCGTCGGCCGCACAGTCATCGGCGATCGGGTCGAGATCGAAGATCTCGCCGAGCCAGAGACCCATGTGGACGATGAACACGATGTGGAGTGGCTGGGCCACGTCGGGGGTCTCGTTGGGTCGGACTTCCAGACCCCAGGTGTCGGCAGCCAAAGCGGCGATGTCGCGGCTCGCCACCCATCCCACACTGTCCAGACCCAGACCTGGAGCTTCGCCACCGGCGTAATCGCCCCAGGTACCGGCAGCCCGTGCCGATGCCATCGCTCCGGTGCGGACGAAGACGAAGTCGCCGGCGCCAACACTCACCCCGGCATGTTCTTCGGCCCGCTCCAGATCTTCGGTCCCGATGGCGTGACCGGGCTCGAGCCAATCGACCCCAAGCGCTCGGGGCAAGTCGAGCAGGACGCCACGTCCCACCATGCCTTTGGAGGCATTGGCCACGTCACCCTTGAGGGCGCCTTTGCTGGAGACCATTTCCGCCCCGTAACCGTTGTAAATCTTGTCCTCGAAGACGACATGACCGAAGGCGTCCCATTGGGTGCCGGATTGGAGAGGCATGATGATGATGTCGTCGGTGCCCCGGAAGTGTTTGTCCACGCCACCGTAGAAGTCACGGACCGAGGTGCCGGCGATGGCGTCGGCCCCGTCCCGGATCATGAGGTGGATCGGGTTGAACCGGCCCAGGCTCCCGGTCTGGGGGCCGTCTTCGTCGTAGGGAAGGGCCATGGAGATGGTCTTGCCCTTGTGGACCAAACCGGCGGCCGCCATCACCATCTCCGGGGTGACCAGGTTGAGGGTGCCCCTTTCGTCGTCCGGGCCCCATCGACCCCAATTGCTGTGTCGCTGGCTCAGTTCACGGACGGTCTCGATGCTGGCGCTCACAGTCCCTCACTGCTCGGAGTCGGTTGTGCAGGATGCACGATATATGATCCGACCGGTCTTCACCCAAAGGAGCTGTCTCACCCCATATGGACCACGAATTCACCCCGGAGCAGGAGCTGTTTCGAGCCACCGTCCGGGAGTTCTGCGAGAAGGAGATCACCCGGGAGTACGTCAGGGAGTGCGATCGGGAGCGCAGGCCTCCCCGCGACCTCTACGACAAGTTGGGCGACCAGGGCTGGCTCGGGATCAACATCCCCGAGGAGCACGGCGGTGCCGGCGCAGGGGCGGTGGAGGTGGCGATCCTGCTCGAGGAGCTGGGCCGTGCCTTCCTCGACCTCTCCTTCTGGGTGTTCCGCGCAGTCACCTGGGGCGGTCTCGCCATCAGCCGCGATGGAACCCCGGAGCAGAAGACGGAGCTCCTCCCCCGGGTCGCCTCCGGTGAGCTCACGGTCTGTTTCTCGCTGACCGAGCCCGACGCCGGGTCGGATGCCGCCGCGATCAGCCTCTCTGCGGTCGAGGACGGCGACGACTACGTGCTCAACGGGCAGAAGGTGTTCACCTCCGGGTTCAAGGCCAGCGATCTCGACGTCGTGGCCACCCGCACCTCGTCTGACGGGAAGAAGCACCACGGGATCACCAACTTCATCGTCGACACCGCCAGCCCCGGGTTGGAGTGGCAGCCGATCGAGACTCTGGGCCACTGGCCGCTGGGAACGGCGATGCTCTACTTCACCGATGTGCGCGTCCCCAAGTCCAGGATGCTGGGCACTCTCCACGAAGGCTGGGCCGATCTGGGGGTGTATCTGCGCTATGAGCGTCTTTGCCTGTCCGCGGCGCGGACCGGGGCGGCGGCGGCGGCACTGGCCGACTCGGTGGCCTACGCCAAGGAGCGGGAGCAGTTCGGGAGGCCGATCTCGGAGTTTCAAGCGGTGTCGCATCGTCTCGCCGACATGCAGACCATGGTGGAGATCTCCCAGATGCTGGTGTACCGCTATGCCTCGCGGCTCGACCGTGGCCTGGCCACGACCCGGGACGCGGCCATCCTCAAGCTCTACGCCTGCGAGGCCTACAAGCAAGTGGCCGACTTGGGACTGCAGGTCCTCGGCGGCTACGGGTACACCATGGAGTACGACCTGCAGCGTCATTTCCGCGAGTCGCGGCTCGGCGTGATCGGGGCGGGGACTTCCGACATTCAGCGCAACATCATCGCCAAGACGATGGGGCTGTAGTGGTCTGTCGCTCGAATGGGGTGCGCGTGTCTCCGAGCCATCGGCGTCATCTGGCACGGAGAAGCGCGCAGTCGCACCCGGGGAGGTGCGGCGAGCATTTCGACACAGCCAGGGGCGTCGAGGGCCGGAGAGACGCCGGCGACATTTGGGCGACGGGCCACTAATGGGTGTGATCACCGAGGAGGCCCGTCGTTGGGCGGATCGGGAGTACCCCCGGTTCGAGATGACCGTTACCGCTACCGACATCGCCAAGTTCGCCCACGCCACCGGGGAGACCGACCCCATCCACTTCGACAGGGAGGCCGCGATCGCCGCTGGGTATCCGGATGTCGTGGCGCCGACCCTGTTCCCATATGTGGTCCGGATGCATGCCTCGGCGTTGGTCCCGCCTGACCAGATCGAGGCCGACGGCTCACCCAGTGGCGATGTCCCCCCTTTGCCTACCCGCCGGGCCATGGCCGGAGAGACGTCGGTCGAGTTCGGGCAACGGGTCGTGGCCGGGGACGTGATCACGGTGGAGAAGAGGCTGGCGCGGATGTACGAGAAGGAGGGCCGGAGCGGGCCACTGGTGTTCGTGGAGATGGAGTTCACCTTCACCAACCAACGCGGGGAGCTGGTATCCCGGGAGAACTTCACCAGGATCTACCGATGAGCGCCCTGCCCGAGGTCGGTGCCGAAGCCCCGGTCCAGACCCGGACCCCGAGCGCCGTCGACCTGTTCATGTTCAGCGCCTCGTCCTGGCTGCTCCACCGGATCCACTACGACACCCCGTTCACCACCGAACACGACGGGCATCCCGGTCTGCTCATCCACGGTCCGCTCCAGGGCGTGTACCTGGTGCAAACCGCGGAGTCGTGGCTCGGCGAAGCGGCCCGTCTCCGTTCCATCAGTTACCGCCACCTCGCTCCTGCCTATCTGGGCGACACTCTGGAGTGCGGGGGCTCGGTCACCGCTGCCGACGAAGACGGGGTCGAGGTCGAGCTGTGGGCGCGCAAACCCGACGGCACCGTGACCACCACAGGCAAGGCCAGATTCGAGAAGTCTCTCATGCGAGGGGAGAAATGAACCCCCTCCCCGCCTCCGGCGGTACTCCCCACTACGGGGGGAGAAACGAGCCCCCACCCCGCCCGTTTCCTTCAACGTCGATCCGCTCCAGGGGGGAGAAAACATGACGTTCGTTTCTCCCCCCAGCGAACGAAGTGAGCGTTGGGGGGAGTCCGGCGGAGCCGGG
>Ga0209640_10000219_pt1 | contig 41686 bp, 35 predicted proteins | sample RifCSP10_1_FD_184018 | JGI IMG/M metagenome (GOLD analysis project Ga0209640, IMG submission 184018) | Soil microbial communities from Rifle, Colorado - Rifle CSP2_sed 10_1 (SPAdes) (version 2) | ecosystem: Environmental > Terrestrial > Deep subsurface > Rock core/Sediment | place: Rifle... | reverse complement strand
CGGCATGAGTTGGACGCTCGGAGGGCAGGTCCTAATGGGCGACGACACTGATTTCGGGATTGTCGCGGGGCTCAGCCTGAGCCGGAGCGCGAGCGCGATTCGCCACATCGGATCTCTGTTCAGGAAATAGTCATCGCGGTCGCGTGATTGACTGGCCACTGGAAGTTAGGTTCTTCCCGTGGCCAGTTCTGTTTCTCCCGCCATCGTCAACGTCGGCTATCGCTCGACGAACTTCTGGGTCGTGAGCGCGGGCCGGAGCCGGTTGCTGATCGACCTCGGATGGCCAGGTCGCGCGGCGGCGCTCTTCGCAAACCTGGACCGGATGGGAGTGCCGCTGTCCGAAATCCGTTACGGACTGGCGACGCACTATCACATCGATCACGCCGGTGCCGCGCAGGACCTCAAACTTCGCGGCGTACCGCTGCTCGTCATGGAAGAGCAGGTGTACGCGATCCCGCTCATGAAGCAGTGGATCAAGCCGGCGGACGGGTATACCGAGATCACGACCCACGACAACGTGGTGATCGCCACGTCCGACAGTCGTGCGTTTCTCGCGGAAATGGGCATTGCAGGAGAGATCCTGCGCACGCCGGGACATTCCGACGACAGCGTGAGTCTCGTGCTCGACATGGGCTGCGCGTTCACCGGCGACCTCACCCTGGAGCGAATGGTCTCCAAGGAAGATCCGGAGGTGGTTGCGCGCAGTTGGCAGATGCTCCGCGACCGCGGCGTGACCACGATCTACCCCGGCCACGGCAATTCGTACTACCTCGGGCCGCCTCCGTCAGAGTGAACGAAACGCGCTGCCCGCTCAACGGCCGGTTCACAGGCGCCTGGCGTGGTTGGATGGCTATTCTGGACGGCGCCGGACGACGATCTTTCCGGTAGCCAGCTCCCACCAGCCGACCATGACCGTCACCAACGCGCGTAACGTCCACGACTCCATTCTTGGCGCCATCGGATGGACGCCCATGATCCGGCTGCATCGCGTGGTGCGCGATATTCCGGCCGCGGTGTACGCGAAGGTCGAGACGTTCAACCCCGGCCACAGCATCAAGGACCGCATGGCGGTGAAGATGATCGAGGACGCCGAGCGGCAGGGGTTGCTCAAGCCCGGCGGCACGATCATCGAGGGGACCAGCGGCAACACCGGGATGGGGTTGGCGATTGCCGCGATCGTCAAAGGTTACAAGTGCATCTTCACCACGACCGACAAGCAGTCGCATGAGAAGGTCGATGCCCTGCGCGCCTTCGGAGCGGAAGTGATCGTCTGCCCGACCGACGTCGATCCCGAAGATCCCCGCTCGTATTACTCAGTCTCGTCACGCCTGGTGAAGGAGACGCCTAACGCCTGGAAGGCCAACCAGTACGATAATCCCAGCAACGTGCAGGCGCACTACGAGACCACGGGGCCCGAGATCTGGGAGCAGACGGAAGGCCGGATCGATCACTTTGTCGTCGGCGTGGGCACTGGCGGCACGATCTGCGGCGCCGGGAAATACCTCAAGGAGCGCAACCCGCGGCTCAAGGTCTGGGGCATCGACACCTACGGATCGGTCTTCAAGAAGTACAAGGAAACGGGCATCCTCGACAAACACGAGATCTACCCATACGTCACCGAGGGCATCGGCGAGGATTTTCTCCCGCAGAACGTGGACTTCAGCATCGTCGACCACTTCGAGAAGGTCACCGACCGCGACGCGGCAATCTTCACGCGTAAAATCGTCAGGCAGGAGGGCATCTGGGTCGGGAACTCGGCCGGTTCCGCGATCGCCGGATTGCTCCAGCTCAAGGATCGATTCAAGGAGGGTGAGACCGTCGTGGTCATCTTCCACGATCACGGCACGCGCTACCTGGGCAAGATGTTCAATCCTGACTGGATGCGCCGGATGGGGTATGAGACGGTTGCTGGCCCCACGGCGCGCGATCTCGTGCGCAACAAGACCGTGGCCGACATCGTGGGCGTCGAAGTGACGGCCACCGTAAGCCAGGCCGTGGCGCGAATGAACGAGAACGATTTCTCGCAGATCCCGGTGACGCAGGAAAAGCGCATCGTGGGATCGTTGAGCGCCTCGCACGCGTATGCATGCATCGTAAAAGACCCGGCAATCACCGCCGAACCGGTGAACTCGATCATGCAACAGGCGTTTCCATACGTTGATATCGAGACGCCGGTGCAGTTGCTGGCGCCGATGATCACACCCGAGAACCCGGCGGTGCTGGTGCGCGACTTCCCTGCCGATAAGACGTACGTGCTGACCGGATATGATGTCCTGAACGCGCTCTGAGCCTGGATGGGAGATGTGAGATGGGAGATCTGAGAGAACCTGCCAACCGGGTTCGATCTGATCTGCTCGGACACTCGCATTCAAATGACTGACGAATACGCGGAAGCCGCGGAGTTCTACGACTATGTCGTGCCGTATGCGACTCGTGCCGACGTGGAGTTCTACGTCCATGAGGCGCTGGCTTCGCGTGGTCCGGTCCTGGAGCTGGGCTGCGGCACGGGCCGAGTTCTGATTCCGATCGCTCGCGCCGGTGTCCCCATCACGGGCCTGGATGGTTCGCCAAGCATGCTGACCCTGTGCAGGACGAAGCTGCGCGCGGAACCGGCAGGCGTTCAGGCACGGGTGGAACTGCACCACGGCGATATGCGGTCCTTCGAGCTCCGCAGGAAGTTTGCGCTGGTGACCATTCCGTTCCGGCCCTTCCAGCACCTCTTGACCGTCGACGATCAACTGGCGTGCCTGGCGTGCATTCATCGGCATCTGGAGAACGGCGGGAGGCTGATCCTCGACCTGTTCAACCCATCGATCGACTACCTGGCGAATCGACCGATTGGCGTGGAAATGCCCGAAGGACCGCCATTCACCGTGCCCGATGGACGGCAGGTGGAAAGGAGCTTCCAGATCGTCAGTCAGGACCGCTTCGCACAGGTGAACAGGGTCGAGTTGATCTACGACGTCAGGCACACCGATGGCCGGAAGGAGCGCCAGGTTCACGCATTCATGATGCGGCACCTCTTTCGCTATGAGGCCGAGCATCTGCTGGCGCGGTCTGGATTCGTCGTGGAGCAACTGTACGCCGACTACGACCGCAGCCCCTATGGGTCCACATACCCCGGTGAATTGATCTTCGTCGCCAGGAAAGTCTCATGAACGGAACGAGGGACCGCGTTGGTGGAGCGCAATCGCCGACCGTGATCATGAGTGAGGTCGACAGCCCGGTTGGCATCCTCGTCGCTGGAGCGACGGATGCTGGCGTCTGCCTGCTCGAGTTCCGCGATCGTGAGTTGCTGGAAACACAGATCGAGAGGATACGCGAACGCGTCGGGCGGACGGCTCCCGGGGAACACCCGTTGCTGGCGCAGCTTCGCGCCGAACTGAACGAGTACTTCCGTGGAACGCGACGGGATTTCGGCGTGCCGCTCGTGTACCCCGGGACGCCGTTTCAGGTGAACGTGTGGAATGCCTTGCGAGTCATTCCATATGGTGAGACCATCTCCTACGAGGAGTTGGCTCGTCGCGTCGGTTCTCCGGCCGGCCAGCGCGCCGCCGGTCATGCCAATGGCCAGAATCCGCTGGCGATCATCATTCCCTGCCATCGCGTGGTGAACAAGGACGGCAAGCTGGGTGGATATGGCGGCGGGTTGTGGCGAAAGCGCCTCCTGCTCGGCCTCGAACGTGGTGAACAACAGGAGTTGTTTTCGGCGAATCCACGACCGCTCGTGCCACAGCATGCGTGAGCCCGGTGTGCACCGCGGACAATGGCGAGCCGCAACAATCGCGCTCGCCATCTCTGTCGGTGCGCCCGCTCCGCTGAGCGCGCAGAGTCAGGAGATCGTACCAGCTGAGCGTCTCGACGCGCGCGAATGGTATCGCGACGCGAAGTTCGGGCTGTTCATTCACTGGGGCGTGTACAGTCTGCTGGGCAATGGCGAGTGGGTGATGCAGAACCGCGGCATCCGTGTTCCCGAGTACGAGTGGCTCGCGTCCACGTTCAATCCAGTGCGGTTCGACGCCGAGGAGTGGGTGCTGCTCGCCAGGGCCGCCGGCGCCCGATACATCACCATCACCTCGCGCCATCACGACGGGTTCTCGATGTTCGGCTCGCGGGCTACGCGCTACAACATCGTCGACTGGACGCCGTTCCGGCGCGATCCACTCAAGGAGCTTGCGGAGGCGTGCCGTCGGCACGGACTGAAGCTGTTCTTCTACTACTCGCAGCTTGACTGGCACCATCCCGATTACTGGCCGCGCGGCGAGACCGGGCGTTCCACGGGACGCGCCGACTCCGGGGTGTGGGATCGGTACCTGGACTTCATGGACGCCCAGCTCGAGGAGCTCCTCACGGGCTATGGCCCGGTAGGCGGCATCTGGTTCGACGGAATGTGGGACAAGCCACAGGCTCCCTGGCGGCTGGAACGCACGTACTCCCTCATCCACCGCCTGCAGCCGTCGGCGCTCATCATCCCCAACCACCACAAGGCGCCGCTGCCGGGCGAGGACGTCCAGACCTTCGAGCAGGATCTCCCCGGCGCGAACACGGCGGGATTCAACACGAAGGAGATCGGCTCGCTGCCGCTCGAGACGTCGCTGACGATGAACGGCTCGTGGGGCTTCAATGTCACCGATCGCTCCCTCAAGTCCGCGATGCAGCTGATCCATTATCTCGTGCGTGCAGCCGGCGTCGGCGCCAACCTGTTGCTCAATGTCGGTCCTCGACCTGACGGAACCATCCAGCCGGAAGCTGCCGAGCGGCTGCGGGAAATGGGACGATGGATGGACCAATTCGGGAGTTCGCTTCGGGGAACACGCGCCGGTCCGATCTCCCCGCGAGATTGGGGCGTCACCACCCGGCGCGGCGACACGCTCTACGTCCACGTCCTGAACTGGCACGACCGGCAGCTGGCCATCCCGCCAATCGAAACACGTATCGTGTCGGCGCGAATGATGGGCAGTGCAGAGCCGGTCGCGTTTGCGCAATCCGGCGCTGGCATCACGCTCACCCTGCCTGCTGCCGATGAAAGTCCCGACCGCGTGGTCGTGCTGACGACAGTGCGCTCAGGGCCCCCATGAGACCGATCGATCGGCGTGTGGCCTGAAGGAAGACCACCCACGCGGCCACGAGAACCACGCCGGCCAGAAACTTGATCGCCGAGAAGTTGCGCGCACCACGGATGAGTGGCTCGACAGTCCAGTGATAGTAGGACCAGCCCTCGGCATTCCATGTCAGGAAGACCAGTACCAGGGAGACGAACAGGCGGATCAGAACGCCCTGCCAGGTAATGGAGTCTGTAGCCATCGATTCGTGGAGACAGGAAACAGGAAACAGGGGAGGAACGAAGCGTTCGAATTCAGACAACGCCAAGCGTGTGCGCGACCACACCCAGGGCGGCACCACCCGCAAGCACCCCCAACAAGCTGATTCGAAAACGGAAGAGCGCAATCGCCGCCGCGATCGCGATCAGGGCAACAACAGGCTGGAAGCTCGACGGTTCAGGCACCGGAAGTGACATCCAGCCGAAGGAGCGATCGCTCACATCCGAGAACAACGTGTGAACGGCAAACCACACGCCAAGATTCAGCACGACGCCCACCACAGCAGCTGTGACACCCGCCAGCGCAGCCGCGAGCCGTTGGTTTCGCGTTATGCGCTCGATCCATGGCGCCCCGACGAAGATGAACATGAGGCTCGGCGCGAACGTAACCCAGACCGTCACCACGGAACCAAGGATCCCGGCAACGATCGGATCCAGCGTTCCAGGCTGACGGTACGCGCCGAGGAACGCGACGAACTGTACCACCATGATCAGCGGACCCGGGGTCGTCTCGGCCAGGCCGAGCCCGTCGAGCATTTCGCCAGGCGTCAGCCAGGCATACACGTCGACGGCCTGCTGTGCTACGTACGCGAGGACGGCGTACGCACCGCCAAAGGTGACCACGGCAACCCTGCTGAAGAAGGCGGCCTGAGTGGCGAGCACGTTGTCGCGCCCGAGAAGGAGCACGAGGAACCCGACGGGAACGAGCCAGATGAGCAGCCACGCCCCTGCGACACGCATGGTATGCCGCCACTCACCAGCGAGGCGTTCACGACCACCAGCCAGCATCAGAGGGTCGGCCGAGCGTTCGGCGAGGAACCCGACCAGCGCCCCGCCAAGCACGATCAGCGGGAATGGTACGTGAAACGCGAAAATCGCGACGAACGCGATGGTGGCGATCATCGTCCCCAACACGCCACCGGCGGCGCGGCGCTTGAGGCGGACCACCGCCTCGAGCACAACCGGGAGCACGGCCGGTTTCAGTCCCACGAACAGCGCCGCGACAAAGGAAATGTCGCCCGCGGTGGCATACAGGATGCTGAGCAGCAGCATGGTCACGAATCCGGGCGCCACGAATAGCAGGCCGGCGGCGAGACCGCCCTTCAAGCCGTGAAGTCGCCAGCCAACGTACGTCACCAATTGCTGTGCTTCAGGGCCGGGCAGCAGCATGCAGAAGCTGAGCGCACGCACGAAGGCCGGCTCGTCCAGCCAGTGCTTCTCCTCGACCACGACGCGATGGATGACGGCGATCTGCGCCGCCGGTCCACCAAAACTGGAGGCGGCGATGCTGACATAGGCTCTGGCCGCGTCGCGCAGAGGAGTCTCGGTCAGATCCTTTGTGGTCGCATCGAGGTCCTTACGCCGCAATCGAACCCTCGGCTCGCCAGTGATCGCGAACGGTAGCATACTGCTCCAACCTCATCAAACAGCCAGGGATCGAATGGCTTCTCAAAGGCCAGGTACATTGCTTCTCACCCGCAGCGATGTTCGGCGTACGCTCGACATGGCGCGATGCATCGATGCGGTCGAGCGCGCGTTCCGACTTCACGGCTCTGGCGCGGCGTCGCCACCCGCGGTGGCATCAGTGCACGTGCCCTCCGGCGGATTTCACGTCAAGGCGGGAGTACTTGCTTCGGGAACGCGGTCGTACTTCGCGGCCAAGACCAATGGCAACTTCCCGGGGAATCCAGCACGCCACGGGCTGCCGACCATTCAGGGCACGATTGTCGTTTGCGACGCCGAGCGCGGGACTCCGCTGGCGTTGCTGGATTCGATCGAGATAACCGCTCTGCGCACGGCGGCAGCGACCGCGGTTGCGGTTCGTCACCTCGCGCGTGCCGATGCCTCGTCCGTGGCGATCATCGGTTGCGGTCTGCAGGGCGCCATGCATGTCGAGGCCATCTCGCTCGTCAGGCAGATCGGGCGGTTGACCCTCCACGACAACGATCGCAAGGCGGCCGAGGAGCTCGGGCGCCGCGTTGCCAGCGAGCGGCAGATACCCGTGACCGTCGCATCATCGGCCAGAGAGGCCGCTGGGCATGCCGACATCTGCGTCACCTGCACGACGTCGACCGCGTTCCTGCTGGAAGCGGTGGACATCGCGCCCGGCACTTTCGTGGCCGGTGTGGGCGTCGACTCGGAACGGAAGCGCGAGCTTGCTCCCGATCTCCTGGCGCGATCAACGGTCGTCGTCGATGTGCTGAGTCAGTGCGCCGCTTTTGGCGACCTGCGCCACGCGATCGACGCCGGCGCGATGTCGGCCGACGATGTGCATGCCGAACTCGGGCAGATCGTCGCCGGCGTGAAGACCGGACGTGAGTCGCCAGACGAGGTGATTGTGTTCGACTCGACCGGAATGGCGTTGCAGGACGTGGCCGCGGCAGCCGTCGTCCTTGAACGCGCCCTGGAACTCGGCCTCGGCACTCCTGTCGACTTCTCGGCCTGACGAGTCCTGGCCGAGCCGCTATCGCTCCCAGGCGCGGGCCCGCCGACCTTCCGCCATGACGCGCTCGATGTCTTCGGCGCGCTTCGGCACGGCCGCCGAGAGATTCTCGTGACCAGACGGCGTCACCAGAATCTCGTCCTCGATCATGATCGCCAGGCCGAGCTCCGGGATGTAGAGCTTGGGCTCGATGGTGACCACCATGCCGGCTTCGAGTGGGCGCGACCAGTCGCGGCCATCGGTTGCCTCGAGGCCAACCATGTGGCCGATGTCGCGCACACCGAAGCCGGACGCGGAATAGCGGGTGATGCCGGCATTGCGGGTGAGGTAGTGCGTCGGCGACGGCATCAACCCCCAGACGCGGTCGATGCCCATGCGGGCGATGTCCTCGTTAGGCTGCAGGCCGTGCCGCTGGAATACTGCGGCGGCGCGGCGGATGACGTCGACCATCATCACGCCGGGTCGGATGGCGGCGATCGCCGCCTCCTGCGCCTCGAGGACAACGTCGTAGTACTTCCGCTGTTCGGGAGTGAACCGCCCGGACACCGGAATGGTCCGGCACAGATCGGAGCCGTACATGTTCCACTCGGCGGCGCCGTAGTCGATGAACAGCAGGTCGCCGTCCCTCATGACGTTGTTGACCGCGTTGTAACGCTCACGCTGAAGCGTGAACAGCGTCATCAGGTTCGGGCCGGACATCACGATCGGCGTGAAGGCGGCGCGTTGAGCGCCCTCGCGCTTCCAGACGTACTCCATCAGCCCGCCGATCTCGCGGTCGTTGAGTCCAGGACGCGTGGCCCGCATGGCCTCCACCAGTCCGAGCCCGGCGATTCGCGCGGCTTCACGCACGGCCGCGATTTCGTGCTGGTCCTTCACCGCCCGGAGGCGGGCGACCAGCGGGTGCACGTCGCGCACCTCGACACCGGGCACCAGCGCCGCGACGCTGCGCGCGAGCTGCGCCTCGTGCGTGAGCGGCGGCGTCACACCTGGCGGCGCGTACATCGTGGCGCCGCTGGGCATGTAAAGCACCCGGCGCGCCGACATGAGTGAACGCATGCGAGTCGCGAAAGAATCGAGCGGCAACGCCTCGTCGACGCCGGTGGCCCTCGCCGCGGCGGCCCCGGGAACCAGCCGGAGCCTGGGGCGATTCCACGGCGCGCGGCGGAACAGCGTGTCGGCCATGGGGAACTGCCCGCCGGCAAACTGAAATTCGGTCGGCAGGAACAGGAGCGAGCGCCATCCACGAAGTGCACCTGGCGATGGCGGGGCCGCCTCCATGACCAGTATCGCGTACGGTGACTCAACCCCGGTGAGAAACCAGAAGTCCGGGTCCTGCCTGACGGCCTCGTCACCCGGGCTGACCAGGTAGCGACCGGGAACTACGACGACAGCCTCGGGGATCTGCCCGACGAGTGCTGCCCGGCGCCCGGCGTAGACCTGCGTTGGAAAGGCGATGTCGCTTTGTGCCGCAGTAACTGCAGGCCAGAGGCCGGAGGCCAGAGGCCAGAGGGCTGCAATGCGGCGAATCCTCGCGCGCAACGCCGATTCCCGATTCCCGATTCCCGATTCCGGAGTCACGAGTCACTTCTTCTTCGAATTCACCGGATACGCCACGTCAGGCGGTGGGTCGCCTTTCGGCCAGTCCAGTTCCTTCCCGGGGAAGTCAGGACGCGGCCGGGTGTTGATATACTTGGCGAGATCGTACGCCTCCTGGTCGGTCAACGTCCCGGGAGCAGTCTGCGGCATGGCGACCTTGATGAAGTTCGCGGCCGCTCGCACGCGCGCCATGCCGGCACCGATGTTGTAGGACCCCGAGCCCCACAACGCGGGGAATACATCAGTGCCCGCCCCATCGACGCCGTGGCAGACGCTGCACTTCGCCGCAAACGTGGCTGCACCACGCCCGGTGTCACCCTCAAGCGGTGGGACCGCCGGCACACTCTGTCCTTCCACGTCCGCGAAGACCGGATATCCGCTCGACAGGAAGGCCATGTACGCGATGATGTCGCGCATGTCGCGACTTTCAGGCATGGGCGGCGTTCCGCTCATGCTTCGCTTGAAACAGTCGTTGATCCGGTCCTCGATCACCTGGATGCCGCCAGCGCGCGAGCGATACTGGGGGAATCGCGCATAGACGCCGACCCAGGGATTCGCATTCGCCCGGGTGCCGTTGTCGGGATGGCAACTGACACATTGCAGCCGGTTGCCAACGTGTCGTGGCAGGGAGTCGCGCGTAAACGCCAGCAGAGCTCTACCGCGACGGACGGACGCGAGCAGAACCGAATCCCGGATCTCCGACTCGTCAGGCACCCGAAAGGCGACCATTGCGACCGGAGCCGGCACCACGCCGAGGCTGTCCGATGGCGCCTTCTCCGTCTGCGGTTGGCAGGAAATCAGCACGGCGAGAAGCACCAATGGTGGTCGAAGCAGTCGTGGACTCATTGCGGGCTCGATCATCGTTTTGAGAAGGGTCGAGGGCACCGTTGCACGCGGATCGCTGACACGATATCGCACGGCAGGGCTGGCGGACAACCGCGAGTGGAGCCGCCCCGGCGCCCCTCAGTGCGAAAGGGGCCGCCCTTTCGGACGGCCCGCCCTCTGCGGCGATCACGGCACGAACTACCAGCCGAGGTTGAGACCAATGCCAAGCACCCAGTTGTGGGCCCTTCGCCCCTCATTTGGCAAGCCGATCGCCTCACCATAGTCGAAGCGGCTCATGTGATCCTTCGCCATCACGCGCACTCCAAGCGCGTTGGTAAACTGCAGATCCAGCCCACCGCCGGCGATGACGGCCACGTTTGTCGATTGCGTCCGCAAGCCGCCGGCGGCGATCTCGTGCCTGATGCCGCCAACACCGCCCTCGACAAACGGCACGAATCCCGTTCCCTGGCTGGTGACGGCCGGGAACCGCAGTTGGAGGCCGCCATCGTACATCAGCACCTTGCTGTCGGCGATGCTCCAGCCGCCGATCAACGGAAGGCCGGCCTCGAGTTCGCTGTCGGCATAACCGACATTGCCCACGACCGCGAGGTTCGGCGTGAGGTTGATCCCGAGTTGAAGGCCGTAGACAGGCGCTCCGGCGTTCCCGATGTTCACCCCAAACGGTCCTTCGGCGATGTTCCCCGCAGCGAGAAACCCGACATACGGTGTAAGCCGGGCAGCCGGGGCGCGCTGGGCTTCGGCGTCGACCGCAACGGCGGTGAGAGCAAGAGCAGCGAGCGCGAGCGAACTGACGGAATTCTTCATTTGTTGGCTCCTCCAGGAGTGTCACCCCGTCGTAATGCACCTCCGATGCCGGATCGGCCCTTTTAGAGAAGTCATTGGTACACATGCAGTTCGCGACACGGGCGTGGCGCGGCCAGCCGCGGCGTCCAGCTGCTGAGACGCCGAACTGTCCACTAGCACGGTCCCGGGAGCACAAGCGCGATCCGCGGAAAAGCAGCGATTCACGGCCTATAGGCATCTGAAAGGGAAATGGCCCGAGCACGAGCACTTGAGTTTCCGGCGTCATCGATGATCGATCCCGAGGCAGCGTCGGGCGGCGACGACACCGTCGCGCTCGTCGTGGTGGCGGCGCGTGGCGACGTGAACGCCTTCGAGCGCCTGTATGCCCGGAGCGCGGGACGCGTCTACGCGGTGTGCGTGAGGATGACCGGTGACCCCCAACGCGCGCGTGAATTCACGCATGACGCATTCGTGCGAGCCTGGGAGCGGTTATCGACGTTCCGCGGCGATGCCGCCTTCGAGACCTGGATGCACCGTCTGGCCGTCAACGTCGTGCTCACCGCCACCCGCGGCGAGCGGCGACGGTCGGCACGGTTCGTGGCAACGACGGACGAGCCCGCCGCCGAGTCCGATGTCGCGTTTGGTCGACCCGCGCCTGACGTGGAGGCGCGCATCGACCTGGAGCGGGCCATTGCCGCCCTGCCGCCGCGAGCCCGGGAAGTCTTCGTGCTCCACGATGTCGAAGGATACAAACACGAAGAAATCGCCGATCGACTCGACCTCGAGGCGAGTTCCGTGCGCGCCCAGTTGCACCGCGCGCGCCGTCTCATGATGAGGATGCTGACCAGATGACCGACCACCTGAGCTGGGAAACACTGAACGATCTCGTGGACGGAGTGCTTTCTCCTGCCGCGAGCGCCGCCGCCGAGTCGCACGTCCGTGGATGCACAGCGTGTGCGAATGCGCTTGCCGAGCTGAGAGCAACCGTGGTTGCCGCTCACGAACTGCCGGGCAGCGTGACGCCTCCGGACGATCTCTGGAGTGACGTGCGCGCTACGATAGAAGCCCGGAAGGTCGCGCATCTCCCGTCAGGCATGGGTCTGGCTCAGACACGCGGCTGGTGGATCACGCCCGGCCGATTGGCCGCCGCGGCGGTCGTGCTCATCGTTGCCACCGCATCGCTGACGGGAGTCGTCATGAATTCCCGATCGTCGGCGGCTGTCGTGGGACGCGCCCAGGCACCGGCGACCGTGGCAGTGTCGTGGCAAGCGTCGGAGCGGGCGTTTCAGGCGAGTGTCCTCGAGCTGCGCGAACAGCTCGAAGTACTGCACGACCACCTGTCTCCGGAAACGGTCGTGAAAGTCGAGCGCGCCCTGGCCACGATCGACCTCGCCATCGCCGAGGGGCGCGAAGCGCTGTTGCGCGATCCGGCGAATGCAGCGCTCTCTGAACTGCTGGCATCCAACTACCGCCAGAAGATCGAACTCCTGCGTCGCATGACGCAGCTTGCCTCTTCCACATGATGCCCTTCACTCTCCGCCTCGCCGTGTTCCTCGCCGCCGCGTCTACCACGGCGGCACCGGTCGCGGCACAACAGAAGGTCGATATTCGGCGCGCGGTCACGCGTGACGTGTACGTGCGCCTGAACGGCGCGTTTTCGACACTCCGGGTTACCGGTTGGGAGAAGGACTCCCTGGTCATGACGGGCACCCTGCCACACGACGCTCGACTCGAGCCCGCCATGGGCGGACAAGGTGGCGCGCCATCCGCCGGCGTGAAGTTCTACATCGAGGGTCCTGCTTCTACCAACGCCTCGGCCTCGCTCGAATTGTTCGTGCCGGTCGGCGCGACCGTCTGGGCCAAGTCGGGGAGTGCTACCATCGATGTCACCGGCGTCAACGGTGGACTGGACCTGAACATCGTGGGCGGAGCCATCACGGTGAACGGCACCCCGCGAGAGCTGAACATCGAGTCGATGGACGGCACGGTCGTGGTCTCCGGCGCGCCGGTGTGGATGCGCGCCAAGACGGCGAGCGGCGACGTGACCCTGCGCGGCTCATGCACCGACCTCGGCATCACAACCGTCAGCGGCATCGTGACCGTGCGTGACGGCTCCTTCGAAAGAACACGCGTCGAGTCGGTCACGGGGAACGTGATCTTCGGCGCGGGCGTAGCGCGCGCCGGCACCCTGCTCATCGATACGCACAGTGGGACCATCGAAATGCAGCTCGGTAAGGCGTCACTCGATGTCGAGGCGACGACGATTACCGGGAGCATCACCAACAACGTGACGACGCGCCGTCCATCGCCAGGACGGGAGGGGCGAGGGGAAGAGCTGACTCTCAGCCTTGGCACCGGCAATGCCCGCGCCACGCTGCGTTCCTTCAAGGGGAACATCCGGCTCACGCGTTAGGCAGCACCTTCGACCACCTTCAATCCTCAGGACAATGACCCGATTCTACATTGGGGCGCTCGCGGCCGCCCTGTACGCTCCGATCGCCGCCCCGATCCCGGCACCGGTTGGGCCGCCATGGATCAGCATCGAGTATCCGGTGAATCCGTACGACGCCGCCACTCGCGACGCGTTCCTGGTGGTGCACGCCTTCCATCATGGCTCGCCCATGGCCTTCCCGGTGAGCGGCACCGCCGAAGGGTTGGTGAACGGCCAGCGCCGCAGCATTCCCCTCGAGTTCCAGAAGGCATCGCGCACCGGCGAGTACACGCTGCGCAAGCAGTGGCCCGATCAGGGGACGTGGACGCTGGTGATCGGCGTCATGCAAGGTCCCGAGGACCGGGTCACCGCGATCGTCGACCTGGCCACCGATGGACAGGTGGCGCGCATCAACGTGCCGACGCGTCGCGAAGGTGCGTGGGTCGTTCCTGCGAAAGTGGCGATGGCCGACGTTGAGGCGGGCCTCCGCGCGAGGTCTGGCAAATAACGTGACTCGTGACTCGTGACTCGTGACTCGTGACTCGTGACTCGGCGGTGCTCGTTCCGGGACTGCCGAATCACGATTCCCGATTCACGACTCACGTCCCAGCTCTTCCCACAGGAAGGCAGCGGTCAGCATTCCCTTCTCGAAATTCTCCACCGCGATCCACTCGTCAGGCGCGTGGGCGTTCTCACCAGGAAGCCCGAAGCCCACCAGCAGCACCGGCGCACCCAGGATCCGCTGAAAATCACCCACCACTGGGATTGAACCACCTTCGCCGGCGAGCACCGGCTCACGCCCGAACGCCCGCTGAAGCGCACGGCGCCCCGCGTCGAACAACGGCCCTTCGAGCGCCGCTCGCCATGGCCGGCCCTGGTGGATGAGCGTCACATTCACGGTCACTTCGGGCGGCGCCATGCGCTGCACGTGATCGGTCACCAGCACCGCGATCTCGTCAGGCGACTGATCGGGAACGAGGCGGCAGCTCACCTTCGCCATGGCCTTTGCGGGGAGTACGGTCTTGGCCCCCTCACCGGTGTAGCCGCTCAGCAGGCCGTTCACCTCGAGCGTCGGCCGCGTCCAGATCCTCTCGAGCGTCGAGTAGCCGGCCTCGCCGCCAAGCGCGGGCGAACCCGCTTCTTCCCTGAATCCCTCCTCCCGGAAAGGCAACGCGCGGATCTGCTGCCGCACCTCGTCCTCCCAGTCGACCACCTTGTCGTAGAACCCCTTCACCGCCACCCGCCGATACTCGTCGTGGAAGCTGGCGATGATTCGCGCCAGCGCCGTGGCCGGATTGACGACGGCTCCGCCGTAACTCCCCGAATGCAGATCCGTCCCAGGGCCCTCCACATCGATTTGCAGATACGTCAGTCCGCGCAAGGAGAACAAGATCGAAGGCAGTCCCACCGCGAACATCGACGAATCGGAGATGATGACTCCGTCGCAGGCGAGGCGTTTCGCGTGCTTCTCCACAAAAGCAGAGAGATGCTCGCTGCCAACTTCTTCCTCGCCTTCCGCCAGGACGATGACATTCACCGGAAGCTTGCCGTTTGTCGCCAGGTGCGCCTGCACGGCTTTCACATGGAGATAGAGCTGCCCCTTGTCGTCCACCGACCCGCGGGCGTAGATGCGCCCATCGCGCACGGCCGGCTCGAAAGGCGGTGAGTGCCACAACTCCAGCGGCTCCACGGGCTGAACATCGTAGTGTCCGTAGACGAGGTACGTCGGAGCATCAGGACCCGCACCGCGCCACTCCCCGATCACAATCGGATGGCCTTCGGTCGGGAACACCTCGGCGGTCAGTCCGGCGGTCTGCAGTCTGGTGGCCAGCCAATCGGCCGCGCGCGCCACATCCGTTCGATGTTCGGATCGCGCGCTGATACTCGGGATGCGAAGGAACTCGAACAGCTCGGCCGTTGCGGCGTGGCGATTGGCGATGAGCCAGGCGGATGGGTTCACGGATGTCGGATGTCGGATGTCAGATGTCGGATGAGTCCCAGGACGTACCGTGCGACGGCCCCAACGGCACCGCCGGCTCCGACCGCGGCCAGAGCCAGGACGCTTCAGTGAGATTGCCTCAGCGGAAAATCCCGAGCGACGTCGCGGGACGCAACGGCCCAGGCCTTCGTGCTTTGCCCTGCCCTCTGCCCTCTGCCCTATGTTCATGCATGTCCAACCGCCTGCGCGATTCCGCCAGTCCGTACCTTCGCCAGCACGCCGACAACCCGGTCGACTGGTATGCGTGGGGACCCGAGGCTCTCGGACTCGCGAAGACAAGCCGGAAGCCGATCCTCCTGAGCATCGGCTACGCCGCCTGTCACTGGTGCCACGTCATGGCGCACGAGTCGTTCGAGAACGACGCGACCGCGGCCGTGATGAACGAGCTGTTCGTGAACATCAAGGTGGATCGCGAGGAACGACCTGATCTCGATGCGATCTACATGCAGGCGGTGCAGGCGCTCACTGGCCACGGCGGCTGGCCCATGACGGTCTTCCTGACGCCGGACGCCATACCCTACCACGCCGGCACGTATTTCCCGCCGCAGGATCGTCACGGCCTTCCCTCGTTCCAGCGGGTTCTAAAAGCGGTATCGAACGCGTGGCGCGAACGGCCGGAGAACGTCGAGGAAGCGGGACGGGCATTGACAGAACATCTCCAACGCGCCGCCAGTCCGTCGACAGCCTCGCACCCAGTCGACCGGCGCACTCTGGATCTCGCGTTCCGCGCCCTGGCGCGCTCCTTCGACATGCGGCACGCCGGATTCGGAGGGGCGCCCAAATTTCCGCCGAGCATGGCGCTCGACTTCCTGTTGCGGTACGCGGTAAGGACTGGTGATACGCTCGCGCTCGACATGGTCGCAAAGACGCACGCCGCCATGCGTCGCGGCGGGATCTACGATCAGGTCGGAGGAGGCCTGCACCGCTACAGCGTAGACGCGGAGTGGCTGGTGCCGCACTTCGAGAAGATGCTGTACGACAACGCGCTCTTCGCGCGACTTGGTGTTCGCCTGTGGCAGGTAACGCGCGACGATGAGGTACGGGAGACCACGGAACAGACGCTGGACTGGGTGCTCCGCGAGATGCGCGATGCCGGCGGCGGCTTTCAGTCTTCACTCGACGCCGACAGCGAAGGACACGAGGGGCGCTTCTACGTCTGGTCGCGCGACGAGTTCATGGACGTCGCCGGGCCCGATGCCGCAGTCGCCGAAGCGCATTGGGGCGTCACCGCGGAAGGAAACTTCGAGGGAAGGAGCATCTTCTTCGTGCCGAATGGTGTCGATGCCACCGCGGCCAGAACGGGGAAGACACGCGACGAGGTTCGGGCAGCGATCGCCCGCGCCCGTGAGCGATTGTACGAATCGAGATCGCGCCGGCCGTGGCCGATGAAAGACGGCAAGGTCATCGCGTCGTGGAACGGACTCATGATCCGTGCATTCGTCGAAGCGGCCCGAGCCTTCGACCGCCACGACTATCGCGAAGCCGCTGAACAAGCCGGACGGAATCTCAACACGCAGCTCGTTCGCGACGGACGCGTGTACCGATCGGCGCTCGAGGGACGGATTTCAGGCCCCGGGGTCCTCGAGGACTTTGCGGCGGCCGCGCTGGCATTTCTCGACCTCTACGCACTCACGTTCGACACATCGTGGCTGCAACTGTCGCGAGCGGTGACGGAGAACGCCGTCGCACTCTTTCACGACGACGAGACGGACACCTGGTACGACACGGCCTGGGATCACGAGCCTCTCATAGTCCGCCCGCGAGAGTACACGGACAACGCGACGCCGTCCGGCGCCTCACTTGTGGCTGAACTGCTCTTGGCGTGGGCGGAACTCGACGACAAGCCAGCCTGGCGGTCGCTGGCAGAGGGCATCGTGTCACGAGTGGGCGAGGCGATCGGGCAGTACCCGCAGGCACTGGGACATGTGGCCGGCGTGGCCGACGCGCTGGTGAATGGAAGTGCACAGATCGCCGTCGCGGGCGAGCCGGCGGACCCCGGATTCCGGGCGCTCGTCCGCCGGATCGGGTCAGCGTTTATCCCCGCTCTCGTTATGGCGGGTGGCGATCCTGCTACGGGCAGTCAGCCCGCATTGATGCTCAATCGAATCGCCGTTGGCGGCTGCCCAACCGCGTATGTTTGTCGCGGCTTCACCTGCGATCTGCCAACCTCAGACCCGGACCAGTTGGAGCGGCAAGTCAAGCAACTGATTGGGGATGGCGCCCCCGCTCCGGCTGACCGCGGAACCTGAATCTGGCAGCCTCCCGACGCAGCCTCGAGATGGCGAACCCGTTATCCCACCGTGGTTTCAATCGTCCTCTCCCGGTGACGACGGTCGTGTTGCTGCCGCGCTCGGCAACTCCTGCCGAAGCCTCGCTTCCGGTGCCGCCTGCCGATGCGTGTCTGATCCGGAGATGTGCGCCGGGGGCCATCATATTACCGTCCCGAGCGAATTCACTTCATTCGGGAACGAACACTGAACTGATGCGATCAAGCCGAGCATTCACTACGAGAGTCGCCCGCCTGACCATGGCTGCAGCCGTCATGGCCGCCTGTACAACGTCGACGGACCCGATTCCGATCGCGACGATCACGCTGCAACCGGGACTCGATTCGATCGAGTTGAACGCGACCTTCAACGGTTGGATCGTGACCTTGAAGGACGCCAATAACGTAACGCTTACAGGCCGCACACTGAGCTGGGAATCCAACAATGCAGCGGTGGCGACGATCGATGCGAGTAGTGGTGTCGTCACCGGCATTGGCAGCGGACAGTCGCTCATCACTGTCCGGTCCGAAGGGAAACTGGCCCAGTCCACGATCAAGGTGCTCCAGCCGGTGCTGTCTATCGTCGCGACACCGGACAGCTTCGACCTGCCGCTGACCACCTCGCGCACCATCGCGGTCCAGCTCGTGGGACCCGGCGGCGTTGCGCTGACCAACAGGGTCATCACCTGGTCCAGTTCCAGTCCGAACGTCGCCGTCGTGAGTACGGCTGGCGTCGTGACGTCGGTGAGTACCGGCACGACCACTGTCACCGTTCGCGCCGGCACCAAACAGGCGGACGTAAAGGTCCGGGTTGTCGGCGAACCGGTGAACAGCGTGCGGATCACACCGCAGCAGTCGGTCCACGTGATCCGGATCGGGCAGACGAAGCAATTGAGTGCTGAGTGCCTCAGTGCGACTCAGCAGGTGCTGATCGGCCGTACGATCACCTGGAACACGAACAATCCTGTCATCGCATCGGTTGGATCGACCGGGCTTGTGAGCGGGAATGCCCTGGGTCAGGCGACCATCACGGCGACTTGCGACAATACCGTCAACGCATCGACGATCGCGCAGATAACGCAAATACCGGTGTCGAGCGTGACGATCACGCCCGGGAGCCTTTCGCTCGCGCAGGGAACGCAGGGACAGCTGACCGTTACCGCCCGTGACAGCGCGAACAACGTGCTGTCGCTGCAGGGCCGCCAGGTTATCTGGTCTTCCAGCAACATTCCGGTCGCGCAGGTGTCCGTGCAGGGTGTTGTGTCGGGCGTTTCGATAGGTGCCGCAGAGATCCAGGTGAGCGTCGACGGCGTGGTCAGCGCGCCAATAATGGTGGACGTTCACGCGTTTCTTTCATTGCTGATGGAACCAACCACCCGATCGGCTCCATGGCCGGATGGGCTGTTCAGTCCGCCGATTCGACGCGCGACAACGACGGAGTCTTCGGGTCGCTGACTAGTGCCGTTCCAACTTGTTTCGCCAAATGGCGCAGAGACGCGAGCCGGCTTGGAACCAACGTGGCACGATCAGTTGGAACGGCACTAGAGGTCCGCGCAGCTCTGCAGGATGGTACGGCAGTTCCTGCAGATGACCTTGCAGCGGATCTCGGCGAGGTCGCCGGGGCCGCACACGTCGCACCCGGACAGCAAGGGCGCGGTCCGCTCGCGGGCCTGAAGCCCGAGGGTCGCTTCACCGCCCATCGCTGGCCCATCATGGCCGCGGCGAGAGCGACCCTCGCCGATCCTCACTCGAAGTCGAGCGCGAGGTTGAGCGCAGCAGCCGAGTGGGTCAGCGCGCCAACGGAAATCATGTCGACCCCCGTGCCGGCGATCGCGCGAACGTTGTCCAGGGTGACGCCGCCGGAGGCCTCGAGCTCCGCCCGTCGCGCGGTGACCTTGACGCACTCACGCATCAGCTCGAGCGGCATGTTGTCGAGCAGGATGATGTTCGCGCCGGCTGCTGCCGCCGCCGCTACCTGATCGACGGTGATGCACTCGATCTCGATCTTTGCCCCCGGAGGCGCCAGCTGGCGCGCCCGCCGGACGGCGACCTCCACCTGACCGTCGACCGCCGCCAGGTGATTGTCCTTGATGAGCACCGAGCTGGAGAGGTCCATGCGATGATTGGAGCCACCGCCGGCCCGAACAGCATACTTCTCGAGGCTCCGCCACCCGGGAGTGGTTTTTCTCGTATCGAGGATGCGAACGCCCGTTCCACGCACGGCATCGACATAACGCGACGTCAGCGTCGCGATCCCGGAGAGCCGCATCATGAAGTTCAGCGCCACGCGCTCGGCCGACAGCATCGCCCTGGCGTGACCGGTGATGTAGACGACGGTCTCCCCGCGCATCGCGCGCTTGCCGTCTTCCGTGTCGACGCGCATCGAGACCTTCGGATCGAGCGTGCGGAACGTCTCGAGCGCGAATGGAATCCCGGCCACCGTGCCGCCCTGCCGGGCGACCAGCGCGGCCCGGGCGCGGCGGTCGGAGCGGACCGTGGCGATTGTCGTGATGTCGTTGAAAGCGCCGTCTTCTTCCAGCGCCTCGCGGACACGCGTAACCAGTTGGTCTCGCGTCAGCGGAAAGCGGAGCCCGTCGCGAGCCGCCGCGGGCACCTCCAGCGGCGTGACGCGGCGCGGCGGCGGGACGTTGGGCTCGAGGTTCGGCATAGGTCGGTTCTGCGAAGATTACTCGCCGGGATCGAAGCCGGCGACTCCCGCGAGCTGTTGCTGGGGCGCACTTCCGCCGACCGCGACCATGCGCTCGAGTGCGAGTCGGGCGCGAGCGGCGACATCCTCAGGCACGGTAATGTGGTGCTGCATTGCCTCGAGCGAATGAAGGACCTTCGGGAGCGTCGTCATCTTCATGTACTGGCACTCTGCGCGATCCGACGCCGCGTAGAACGTCTTGTCGGGATTGGCGCGCCGCAGCCGATACAGGATCCCGGTCTCGGTCGCCACGATGAACTCGCGCTTCCCCGATTCCGCAGGCCGCCGGATCATGCCCTCGGTCGACAGGACCTGCACGCCTTCCGAGGGGATGGCACCCGCTGACATCGCCTCCACCACGCTGGTGGCGCATCCGCATTCGGGATGCACCAGCAGCTCGGCGCCGGGATGCTCCTCACGCTGGCGCGCCAGGCTGAACGGCGTGATGCCCGCGTGTACATGGCACTCGCCAGGCCAGATATGAAAGTCCTGCCGGCCAGTCACCCGGCGCACGTGTGCACCAAGGAAAATGTCGGGAAGGAACAGGATCTCCTGGTCGGACGGGATCGACTTGACGATTTCGACCGCATTGCCGGAGGTGCAGCAGTAATCGCTCTCCGCCTTCACGGCAGCCGACGTGTTGACGTAAGAAACCACCACCGCGCCGGGATGCTCCGCCTTCCACGCTCGCAACTGATCGGCAGTGATGGTGTCGGCCAGCGAGCAGCCTGCGGCGAGGTCCGGCAGCAGGACCGTCTTGTTCGGGGACAGGATGGCCGCCGTCTCGGCCATGAAATGAACACCGCAGAAGACGATGACCTCCGCCGAGGTCTTGGCGGCTTCGCGTGAGAGCCCCAATGAGTCGCCTACGTAATCGGCGGCGTCCTGGACCTCGGGGCGTTCGTAGTTGTGGGCGAGGATGACGGCGTTGCGCTCTTTCGCGAGCGCCTTGATCCGGCTGGCAAGCCCGTTGGGGGAGGCAGCAGACATGCCGGAATCTACATGGAGGCGGGAGCATGCATCCCCCATCTCCCATCTCCCATCTCACATCTCTATATGCTTCCTCGCCCACCCGCGCCTCGGTTTGGGGAAGTCGGAGCGATGATGCCCTCCACGCGATTCTTTCCGCGCCAGGGCGGATGTGGCGATGAGAGTCGCCGTTTCGCAGAGGTTCAGCTCCTCGGTCGCGCCGGCAGGGAGTCGATCGTGGATGTCGGCAAGCGTGGCGAGGCATTCGCGGAGGCCCCGCGCGTTCCGATCGATGCCGCTCTTCTCCCACATGATGGCCCGGATCGTATCGGCAGCCACCTGTGCCGCACCTCGGTCCGGCAGCTGCGGAACAGACCAGCGCTCGGCGCGGCGAGGCGCCGGGCTTTCCGGAACCTTCTCGAGGTCACGGGCGATGCGCTCGGCGAAAACCAATCCTTCGAGAAGCGAATTGGACGCCAGGCGATTGGCGCCGTGCACGCCGGTGCAGGAGACCTCGCCACATGCATACAGGTGGGGCAGTCTGGAGTGACCTGCCAGGTCGGTGATGATCCCACCCATCATGTAGTGCGCGGCCGGGGTGACCGGAATGAGGTCGACGCGCGGGTCGATGCCCCGGGCCGTGCACAGTGCAAAGATCCCCGGAAATCGCTCCGGGAAGCCGGCGCCCATGGCACGTGCATCGAGAAAGACCTGCCCCGTTCGTTGGCGCTCGGCGAAGATCTCGCGCGCGACCACGTCGCGCGGCGCGAGTTCGGCCAGGCGGTGTCGTTCGGGCATGAAGCGGCGCCTGTTGGCGTCGAGCAGGATGGCGCCCTCACCACGCACCGCCTCGGAAACAAGCGCCAGCGGGTTCTCGGGCGTGTCGAGCGCCGTCGGGTGAAACTGGACGAACTCCATGTCGGCCAGCTTGACGCCGGCGCGATGGGCGATCGCATAGCCATCGCCCGTGGCAACGACCGGGTTCGTCGTGTATCGGTAGACCTGGCCGCACCCACCGGTTGCGAGGACCGTCGCATCGGCGCGGATTTCGACCGCGTCACCCGCGACGCTGGCCCGCACTCCGGCGCACCGCCCGTTCTCGACGATCAGGTCCAGGACCCGTGCCCGCTCCAGGACGTGCGTGCGCGGACTCTCACGCACTCGCTCGACCAGTGTGCGCGCGACCTCGGCGCCGGTGCGGTCACCGTGCGAGTGGACGATCCTGCGGCGCGAGTGGGCAGCTTCGCGGCCGAGCTTCAGCGCTCCGTTGGGGGTGAGATCGAATTCGGCGCCCGCCACCTGCAGCTCGCGCACGCGGGCCGGCCCTTCCTCGACCAGGACGCGGACCGCCTCTTCGTCGCAGAGCGCCGCGCCGGCGGCGAGAGTGTCCTGCGAGTGCAGTTTCGGGGAGTCTCCAGCGCCTAACGCGGCGGCGATCCCGCCCTGCGCGTAGGCGGTGGCGCTGTCGAACAGCGACCGCTTCGTGAGCAGCATGACGTCGGCCCCGACCGAAACGCGCCAGGCCGTGTGCAGCCCCGCGACCCCGCTGCCAACCACCAGAAAGCGTGTCCGCAGGAGCGAAGGCATGTTCAAATGCTAGAGCGCAGAGCGCAGAGCGCCAAGCGCCAAGGGGGGATCGCCCCGTATGGGCCGCTGCCATAGCATTCCGGCACTGGAAATTCCGTTCACTCAAATGAAGTCACTCGCCCGTTCTATGTCCTATCCGGTCAACTGGTTGCGCTTTCCGGGGTTGATGGCTGTTGCGCTTCTCCCCTGGTCGCAGATGTCCGCGCAAACGGCCTGGGAACCGCTGAAGACCGAGACCACGGCCTCCTTCCGCGGGCTGTCGGTAGTCAACGATCGCGTGGTCTGGGCGAGTGGCACTCGGGGCACGGTGATTCGCTCAGGCGACGGCGGCGACAGCTGGACCGTCGACAGCGTTCCGGGAGCGGCGACATTGGACTTCCGGGCCATTCATGCGCTCAACGAGCGCGTGGCCCACGTGGCCGCCACAGCCGGGCGGATCTGGCGCACCACCGATGGCGGCCGGACCTGGTCGCCGCGCTACCAGGCGTCGGACACCACGATGTTTCTCGATGCGATCGTGTTCGCCGACGATCGGTTCGGTTTGGCGTTAGGCGACCCGATCGGCGGCCGGTTTGTCATCCTCGTGACGCGGGATGGGGGAGACACGTGGTCCGAAGCGCCCGTGTCGTCGCGACCCGCGGCCGCCGAAGGCGAGGCGGCGTTCGCGGCCAGCGGTACGTCACTCGTGTTCGCGGGAGTGCGACACGCCTGGCTTGGCACGGGTGGCTCCGCCGCGCGCGTGTTCCGTAGCGGCGACGGGGGTGCGACCTGGGCGGTCTCCGAGTCCACCATTCCCGCGCGCGCGGGATCGGGTGGCGTATTCTCCGTCGCGTTCGCCGATTCGCTGCACGGCGTCGTGGTTGGCGGGGACTACGAGCGTCCGGATTCGGCCCGCGGGACCGCGGCGTTCACCGTCGATGGCGGGGTGACCTGGCAGCCATCGGCTGGCTTTCCCCGGGGTTACCGGTCAGGCGTTGCCATGCAGCGCCTCGGGGCCGAGCTGATCGCGATTGCGGTGGGAACGACGGGTTCTGACCTGAGCCGGGACGGTGGTCGCACCTGGTCGCCCCTCGACGGCACCGCGTTCAACGCGATACAGTTCGCCCCTTCGGGAGTTGCGTTCGCCGTTGGTGGACGAGGTCGAGTCGCAAGACTCGTCGTCCGCTGACCCTTTGCGCATGGCGCTTTGCGCTCTGCGCTCCAAGCCACTGGCCCAGTCCCCATGAATCGCATTCGCGTTGCGACCCTTGCGCTGTTCGTGCTGATCGCATCCTGCGACCGGCCCGCTCCGCCACCCGCCGATACTGCTACGGCAACGCCACCGGCACCGCCGGCAGCGACCATCCCTGCCCCGGTCACTGCTCCGGCAACGTTCCGCGTTCGCCTCGAAACCAGCCGCGGGCCAATCGTCATCGAGGCGCATCGTGACTGGTCGCCTAACGGCGTCGACCGGTTCTTCCAGCTTGTCGAGTTGGGGTACTACAATGACGTGAGGTTCTTCCGCGTGGTTCCTGGTTTCGTCGTGCAGTTCGGCATGCACGGAGTTCCCGCGACGAATGCGCTGTGGGCGGCCAACGGACTCACGGACGAGCCAGTCAAGCAGCCCAACCGGCGGGGCACCGTGACCTACGCGAAGTCAACGATGCCGAACTCGCGAACCACCCAGCTCTTCATCAACCTCCAGGACAACTCGTCGATGCTGGACGCCCAGGGGTTCGCGCCGTTCGGCGAAGTGGTGGAAGGAATGAGCGTCATTGACGCGCTCTTTTCGGGGTACGCGGACGAACCAAGGGGTCGGCAGACGGAGATTGCCGCCGAGGGCAACGGCTACCTGAACCGGACATTCCCGAAGCTCGACTTCATCCGGACAGCGCGGGTGGTGAAGTAACAAACACAGGCAACAGGCAACAGGCATCAGGCATCAGCGACGCAGCGGTTCTGATGCCTGATGCCTGATGCCTTGCCCCATGGCGGGTGAGCGCCAACTTACCCCGTCCATGCGCAGACTGGTCATCCTCGTGCTGGTCCTGCTGGCGGTGCACACGGCGCTGCTCTTCGTGCGTCCGTCGCAGGCAGCTTCACCCATCGTCGGCGAAGGTCTCGACGTCGGAGTCGTCTTCGACGTCGGCGGACGCGGCGACAAGTCCTTCAACGACGGCGCATTCCTAGGCGCCGAGCGCGCCATCCGCGAGTTGGGAGCTCGCGTTCGGTACATCGAGCCGGGCGAAGGCACGGATCGTGAGGCGGGCCTTCGACTCCTCGCGGCCGAGGGCCTGGACCTCGTCATAGGCGTCGGCTTCATCTTCAGCGACGATCTTTCGCAGCTCTCGAAGGAGTATCCCGACGTCCGCTTTGCGGGGATCGACTTCGCTCCGCCGGTGGACGCCGCCGGTAACATGATTCCTCCGCCGGCGAACCTGGCCGCGCTGCGCTTTCGCGAGGAGGAAGGCTCATTCCTGGTAGGCGCGCTGGCCGCCCTTGTCGGAAACTCGAGGCGGCTTGGTTTCATCGGCGGCATGGACTTTCCGCTGATCCACAAGTTCGAGGCGGGGTTCAAGGCCGGCGTGAGCGCTGTCTGCCCCGATTGCCAGGTGGTCGCGCAGTACGCGGGCGTCACGCCCGAAGCATTCCGGAATCCCGGCCGCGGCCAGGAACTGGCGCTCAGTCAGTACCAATCCGGAGTGAACGTCATCTTCCACGCTTCGGGTTCCACTGGACTCGGCGTCTTCGAAGCCGCGCGCCGCCGCGGGCGACTCGCGATCGGCGTCGATTCCGATCAGCAGGCCGAAGCTCCCGGATTCATTCTCACGTCGATGGTAAAGCGGGTCGATGAGGCCGTGTTCAAGGCCGTGAAGAGCGTGAAGGACGGGACGTTCCAGGGCGGCATCTTCCAGCTCGGACTCGCCGAGCAGGGCGTCGACTACGTGTACGACGGGCACAACCGGTCGATGATCCCCGACAGCGTTCGAACTCGTGTGGAAGCGCTCCGCGCCGACATCATTTCGGGCCGGATCAAGGTGCCGTCAACGCGATGAGCGCCGAACCGAAGGCCAGAGGCCAGGGGCCAGAAGCCAGAGGCACTGCCGAGTCACGAGTCACGAGTCACGAGTCACGCTTCCTGGTCGCGACAGGAATCCGGAAATCGTTCGGCGCCGTCGAAGCAAACCGTAACGCCAACCTGGAAGTGGCGAGGGGCGAGATTCACGCGCTCGTCGGAGAGAACGGTGCCGGCAAGTCCACGCTGATGCGCATCCTGGCGGGTCTCCACGAACCCGACGCCGGGAAGGTTGAGCTGGACGGCAAGGATGTCACCGGCTGGTCCACACGCCAGGCGATCGACGCCGGGGTCGGCATGGTGCACCAGCACTTCATGCTCGTGCCGACGCTGACGGTCGCCGAGAACCTGGTGCTGGGCCGTGAGCCGCGCCGCGGCGTGCGCCTCGACCGCGCCACGGCGTCGGCCGAGGTGACGGCGTTAGGCAGACGCACTGGACTGGTGGTCGAACCGGATCGCCTGGTATCCGAGCTCTCTGTCGGCGAAGCGCAACGCGTCGAGGTCCTGAAGGTGCTCTGGCGCGGCGCCCGCCTGCTCATTCTCGACGAGCCGACGGCCGTGCTGTCTCCACCCGAGGTGAAGGATCTCTGGGCCGTGCTTCGCCGCCTGACCGCCGAGGGCAGCACGGTGGTGCTGATCACCCACAAGCTCGACGAGGTGATGGAGATCTCGGATACCGTGACCGTGATGCGGGCTGGTGAGACGGTTGGGCGAACTGCGACTCGCGACGCGTCTCCATCCGCGATCGCGAGGATGATGGTTGGGCGGGATGTCGTTCTCGCCGGCGCGCAGGGCGCGCCGGTTGGGTCCGAGGTCCGAGGTCCGAGATCCGAGGCGGTACCGCCGGGTCGCGAGTCACGAGTCACCAGTCATGCCGTTCTCGCGGTTGACCATCTCACCGTGCCGGCAGGCAGGGGAGGCAACGCGGTCAGCGATGTCAGCTTCGAGGTCGCTCCCGGCGAGATCTTCGGTATTGCCGGCGTCGAAGGCAACGGCCAGTCCGAACTGGTGGAGGCCATCGCCGGCCTCCGGTCCGTCTCGTCAGGCACAATCAAACTCGGACCACGCGACATCACCCGCCTTGGTGTGCGCGAACGCGGTGACGCCGGGCTGTCGCACATCCCCGAGGATCGCCATCGGAGGGGCCTCGTCCTCGACTATTCGATCGCGGACAACCTGATCCTCGGCCGCCAGCACCGGTTCACACGCCGCGGCGTTCTTGATCGGCGAGGCATAGCGTCGCACGGAGCCGAACAGGTCAAGGCGTTCGACGTGCGTCCGGCGGATCCCTCGCTGCTGGCTGGCACACTCTCCGGCGGCAATCAGCAGAAGGTCGTGATCGCGCGGGAGATGGGGCGTGAGTTCTCGGCGCTTCTTGCTTCGCAACCCACGCGCGGCGTCGACGTGGGAGCCATCGAGTTCATCCACGCTCGCATCCGCGCCGCTGCGGCCATTGGACGCGGCGTGCTGCTCGTATCGGCCGACCTGGTGGAAGTGCTAGCGCTGTCCGACCGCGTTGCCGTCATGTACGAAGGGCGATTCGTGTGCGTGCTGCCGCGGGCACAGGCGAGCGCCGAGATTCTTGGCCCGTACATGACCGGTCTCGAGGGCCGCGTGGCTGCGGGCGGCGGCGCGTGAGCGCTCGCGCTGCCGAGGGCTCCCTCGCCACGACCTGGCTCGCCCCGCTGGTGGCGCTGCTCATCGCGGCAATCGTTGGCGACATCCTCATCCTCTCGTTCGGCCAGGCTCCCGGCGAGGTGTACCGGCTGCTGATCGAGGGAACCTGGGGGAACGCTTACGGCCTGGGTCAGGTGCTCTACAAGGCGACGACGCTCACCTTCACCGGACTGGCCGTCGCGTTAGGCCTGCGCGCCGGCCTGTTCAACATCGGAGCCGAGGGTCAGCTCGCGGCCGGCGGTTTTGCGGCCGCGATGGCCGGCCTGCTGCTCCCCGCGGGCGTGCCCGCGATCCTCGCCGTGCCGTTCTGCATGGTGGCCGCCGCCGCGGGCGGTGGCGTGGTCGGTGCGGTGCCCGGGGCACTCAAGGCCCGCTTCGGCGCCAGCGAGGTCATCGTGACGATCATGCTCAACTTCGTGGTGCTCGCGCTCCTGAACTGGATCGTCGCCGCCAACCTGCACGTCGGGGAGTCGCTGCACACGCCGACTATCAACGCGGGCGCCCTTCCGCGACTCTCGGAGGTTGCGCCCGGGTTCCACGGTTCGGCGGCAAACGCCACGATCATACTCGCGATCGCCACCGCGGCAGCCGTTGGCTGGTTCCTCTTCCGCACGCGCGCTGGATACGACCTGCGCGCCACCGGGCTGCAGCCCGACGCCGCGGAATACGGCGGCATCAACGTCGGTCGCGAACATTTCCGCGCGATGACCATGGCCGGCGCGCTCGCCGGTCTGGGCGGTGTGAACTTTGTGCTCGGCTACAAGCAATACTACGAAGAGGGCTTTGCCGCCGGCGCCGGGTTCCTTGGAATCGCCGTCGCCCTCGTGGGAAGGAATCATCCCGCCGGCGTGCCGTTGGCCGCGCTGCTCTTCGCGACCATCTCGCAAGGTGGACTGGCCGTCAACGCGATCGTGCCCAAGCAGATGGTGGAAGTGTTGACGGCCGTCGTGATCATCGCCGTGGCCGTGACCGTTCCCGAAGTGCAGCGATTACTCGCCTCGACAGCGCGAAGGGTGACATCATGATCATCCTCGCCTTCCTGGTGCAGACGCTGCGGATCGCGACGCCCTACCTCCTGGCCGCGTCAGGCGGTGTGCTGTCAGAGCGCGCCGGGATCATCGCGCTGACGCTCGAAGGCTGGATGCTCACCAGCGCGTTTTGCGCGGCCGTTGGCAGCTTCTACGCGCAGTCGCCGTGGGTGGGGCTGCTGTGCGGGATGGCAGGCGGGACCGCCGCGGCGGCGCTGCACGCGTTGGCCTCCATCAGGTACCGCGCCAACCAGGTCGTCGTCGGCATCGCGATCAACCTGCTGGCAATTGGGGTGACGCGATTCTTCCTCCGCCTCGCGTTCGACAGCTCGTCCAACTCACCGCGCGTTCCCGGCTTCGACTGGTACGTCACGTCAGGCGATGCCGCCTCAGGTCCGGTCGCGCTCCTGGCCTCATTGGTCAATCCACTGGTCATCGCGGGAATAGTCGCGCTGCCCGCCGTCGCCTGGGTCCTCGCGAATTTGCGCTTCGGTCTTCGCGTTCGCGCGGTCGGCGAAAAACCCGAAGCAGCCGAGAGCCTGGGCGTGAGCCCAGCGCGGGTGAGGTGGGCCGCGGTGCTGGCCGCCGGTGCGCTCACGTCGCTCGGTGGCGTGTACCTGGCGCTCGACCAGCACCAGTTCACTGACAACATGACGGCGGGGCGCGGCTTCATCGCGCTCGCCGCGGCGATCTTCGGTAACTGGCGCCCAACCCGTGTGGCGGTCGCCTGCGTATTGTTCGCAGCGGCAGAAACCTTCCAGATCCAACTCCAGGGACTGCAACTGATCCCGTCCCAGTTTGTTGAAATGATCCCCTACGTGCTCACGATCGTCGCCCTGGCCGGCGTGGTAGGACGGGCCGTGCCGCCCGCCGCCCTCGGCAAGCCGATCGGCTAAGATGGCGACGCAGTTGGACGTGGCACAGGCTCTGTCATCGCCGATAACGCGCGTCGTTCTCGTGCTGATCGGCGCGGCCCTGCTGTACGTGCTCGGCCGGGAACTCAGGAAGATTCCGCCCAAGCTCATGGTCCTGATGGCCACGGCCTTCATGGACATGGTCGGGCTGTTGATGGTCATACCGCTCCTGCCGTTCTACGTGAAGAAGCTCGGCGGCGAGGGCGTCGATTTCCTCGGGATGCATCTCGGGATCGGGATCCTGTCCGGTCTGATCGCGTCCGCGTTCACGGTCGCGCAGCTCCTGAGCTCCCCGATGTGGGGACGGTTCTCGGACAAGTTCGGACGGCGTCCAGCACTGCTGATCGCGCTGAGCGCAGCCGGCGTGGCGTACCTCGTGTTCGGATTCGCCGAGTCGTTGTGGCTGCTCTTTCTGTCGCGGATCGTGCAGGGCGCCGGAGGTGGCACCGTCGGCGTCATCCAGGCCTACGTGGCCGACACCACCGAGCCGGAGCACCGAGCGCGTAACCTGGGCTGGTTGTCCGCGGCCACGAACCTTGGTGTGGCTCTCGGACCGGTGGTCGGCGCGTTTGCAGTCGTGCTGGGCGAGAAGGACCTCGTCCCTGGCGGCAGGGAGCTTCGAATGGGGGAAGCGGCTCCAGGCATCGTCGCCGCCATGCTCTGCGGGATCACGATCCTCTTCGCCTGGCGATACCTGAAGGAATCGAAGACGCAGCAGCACCAGGAGTCGGAACGGCGGCGGCCGCGTGAGGCCGTTTCGCGCATGTTCACGTACTTCGGTGAGCCATCGTCCCGGCTCATCTGGATCTACGCGATCGCCATCGGTGCGTTCCAGGGCACCTTCCCGGTTCTTCCGCTGTTCCTGAACGACAAGTTCCAGGTGACCGAGAAGACGATCGGCTACTTCTTCATGTACATCGGCAGCATCTCGGTCTTTGCGCGTGTGCTGCTGCTCGGGAAGGCAGTCGATCGGCTGGGCGAGGCGCGGTTGTCCCGGGTCGGACTGGTGTTGCTGGCGGTTGGACTCGCGACGATGCCACTGGCGCCGAACATCATGTTCCTCGCGCTGTCCGTCGCGATGCTGCCGTTAGGCACGGCCTTCACGTTCCCCTGCGTGACCGCGCTGCTCTCGCGCGTCATCAATCCGGCTGATCGGGGCCTCTACATGGGGCTGCAGCAGAGCTTCGGCGGGGTATCGCGCATCATCGCGCCGCTCTGGGCCGGGTTTGCGTTCGATACGCTCGGCAAGGGCGTCCCGTTCTTCACGTCCGCCGTGATCGTCCTTGGCACCATTTCGCTCGGGCTGGGGCTCGACCAGTACGCCAAGCGGCCGAACCCGGCGCCGGCCACGTAGCTCGACGGTCGCGGAACCCCGGCAGCGCCAGTATCCTAGTGCGATGCCCTGCCTCCGGAATTCGTGACGGTGTCCCTGGATCGTGTCGCCGCACTGACCGGTGTGCGCATCGTCGACCTCACGCAGGTCATGGCCGGGCCGTTCTGCACCATGCTCCTGGCCGACCTCGGGGCGGATGTCATCAAGGTCGAGCCGCCGGGCGGCGATCTCTCGCGCGCGATGGGCGGCCGGCGGCTCCATATGAAAGGCAAGGACCACGCGCCGTTCCTCGCGCTCAACCGCAACAAGCGAAGTGTCGTCCTCGACCTGAAGAGGCGGGCCGATTCCGAGCGACTACTCGTTATGCTGGCCGAGGCCGACGTCCTCGTCGAGAGCTTCCGACCAGGTGTGGCCGAACGGCTTGGCCTCGGCTTTCCCACCGTGTCCTCGCGGAACGATCGTCTGGTGTACGCGAGCATCTCGGGTTTCGGCCAGAGCGGCCCATGGGCAGACCGTCCCGGATTCGATCTCATCGCTCAGGGCATGTCGGGCGTGATGAGCGTGACGGGATCGGCTGGAGGCGATCCGGTGAAATGCGGAATTCCGATTTCTGATCTCGCGGCCGGCTTGTACGCCGCCAATGCCATCCAGGCGGCGTTGTTCGCGCGCGAGCGCACGGGTCGCGGACAGCGCGTCGAGACCTCGCTGTTCGAGGCGGCGTTAGGTCTCTCTGTCTGGGAGGCGACCGAGTACTGGGCCACGGGTGAGGCGCCACTGGCGCTCGGGTCCGCCCACCGGCTCAGCGCCCCGTATCAGGCGTTCCGCGCCCGCGACGGCTTCCTCACGATCGCCGCGCTCACCACGGCGCACTGGGAGCGACTCTGCAAGGTGCTCGGTCGGGTGGACCTCGTCAGCGATCCGCGTTTCCTGTCGAACGCCGAGCGGCTCGCGCACCTCGAGTTGCTCGTCGCCGAGATCGACCGCGCGTTGGCGACTCGCAGCGTGGACGAATGGGTCGCACTCCTTCTTACCGAAGGAATTCCCTGCGGGCCGATCCTCGACTACGCGCAGGTCTTCGACGCACCGCACACAGCGGCGCGACGCATGGTCGAGGTGGTCGACCATCCGGTCGACGGACCCGTTCGGACGCTCGGCTTCCCGGTCAAGATGAGCGATACGCCGCCCAGCGTCAGGCGGGCGCCTCCGCTGCTGGGAGAGCACACGGCCGACGTGCTGACCGCCGTCGATGCCGGGCAATCCGTGTGGGAACCAGTGAGGCCGGCGTGAGCACGCCAGGCGTGGTCAGGTATGACGTGGCGGGCACTGTCGCGCGCATAACGTTTGATCGCCCCGCGGCGCATAACGCGATGACCTGGGCGATGTACGACCAGCTCCTGACCGCCCTCGATGAAGTCGACGGCAATCCGGCGCTTCGCGTGGTCACGCTGCGTGGAGCCGGCGGACACTTCGTCGCCGGAACGGACATCAGCCAGTTCGAGTCGTTCGCGTCGGCCGACGACGGCGTAGCGTACGAGCGGCGGCTCGAGGCGATCGTGGCGAGGTTGGAGGCCGTGCGCGTTCCGACCGTGGCTGTCGTGCAGGGACACGCTGCCGGTGCCGGGCTCCTGTTCGCGATGGCGTGCGACCTTCGCGTCTGCACACCTGACGCGCGGTTCTCCACGCCGATCGCGCGCACCGTCGGCAACACGCTTTCACTGGCGAGCCACGCGCGGCTGGTGGCGCACTTCGGCCCTTCGCGCATGAAGTCGCTGCTCATGACCGCCGGCGCCATGGAAACGATCGAGGCGCGGGCAATCGGTTTCGTCACCGCGGTCGTCGAGGCAGAGCGGATGGATCAGCACGTGGATGAACTGACCGGAAAACTCGCCCAGCTTGCTCCGCTCACGCTTCGCGCCACCAAACAGCTGGTCGCTCGCCTGCTCAGAAGCGTCATTGCCGATGATGAGGACATCCTGCGGGAGGTGTACGGAAGCCGCGACTTCCACGAGGGTGTCAGCGCGTTCCGCGAGAAGCGATCGCCGTCGTGGGAAGGCAAGTGACCGATTCGGCTCAGGCGGATCTCGAACAGGCGCTGAGAACCGTTGTTCAGGGTGAGGTGCGTTTCGACCGGCTGACGCGGCGGATCTACTCCACCGACGCGAGTATCTACTCGATCGACCCGATCGGTGTCGTCCTGCCGCGATCAGCGGACGATGTCATTGCCACAGTTGACGTCGCGCGTCGCTACGGTGTGCCGGTCCTGCCGCGCGGCGCCGGCACCAGCCTGGCCGGCCAGACCGTCGGCAACGCGGTGGTGCTCGACTTTTCGCGGCACATGCACGCGCTCGTCGGCATCGACGCCGAGCAACGCACCGCGCGGGTGCAGCCGGGCCTGGTGCAGGATGATCTCAATGCCGCGGCCGCGCGACACGGGCTCATGTTCGCGCCGGACACGTCCACGGCAAACCGCGCCACGCTGGGCGGAATGATCGGCAACAACTCCTGTGGCTCGCGGTCGGCGCGCTACGGGATGACGATCGATCATGTGGACTCGCTCGGCGTTGTCCTTTCCGACGCCAGCCGAGCTACGTTAGGCGCGGTTCAGCCTGACGAGGCGGTACGCCGCGCGCGGGGAGACTCGCTCGAGGCCCGACTGTATCGCGACGTCTCGGCGCTGGCCGAGCGACGTGCCGAGGCGATTCGAACAGGATTCCCGCCGTACTGGCGCCGGAGCGGCGGGTATCGTCTCGAGCGACTGCTGCCGGAGCGAGGTCCCTTCGATCTCTCCAGAGTCGTCGTCGGATCGGAAGGCACGCTGGCCATCACCACCGAAGCGACCGTCAAGCTGGTTCCGCTTCCCGGAGCGGTCGCCGCCTTGGCCGGCCATTTCGAGAGCGTGGCCGCGGCGCTCGGCGCCGTCAACGAAGCACTCGACGCCGGCGCCGCTGCCATAGAAATGGTCGACCGCACGATCCTCAACCTGGCTCGCATCTCGCCCGACCACAGTCACCTCGTCTCGGTGCTGAGCGGCGACCCCGGCGCGCTGCTCTGGGTGGAGTTCCATGGAGACAGCGAGGCCGAAGCGGCGGCCGCCGCGCTCGCACTCGAGGAACGCTGGCGCCGCGGTAGCCATGGTTATGCCATCGCGCGCGCCACGAGTGCCGCCGAACTCAAACGATTCCGAGAGGTCCGCAAGGCGGGACTGGGCCTGCTCAGCGCAGCCGGTCAGGGGAACGAGCGATCGATCGCGTTCGTGGAAGACACCGCCGTCGATCCGCGGAAGCTGGTCGCCTACACCGAGCGTTTCGCGCGCATCCTGGATAAGTACGGCCTCCGCGCCGGCTTCTATGGACATGCGTCGGCTGGATGCCTTCACATCCGCCCGTTCATGGACCTCGGGCAGCCGGGAGAAGTGGCAAAGATGCGAGCGGTGGCGCAGGAAGTTGCGCTACTCACAAAGGAATTCGGCGGGATGAACAGCAGCGAACATGGCGACGGCCTCGTGAGGGCCGAGTTCAGCCGCCGGCTGTTTGGTGATGAGTTGTACGAGGCCATGCGCGAGCTCAAGCGCGCGTTCGATCCAGATAACCGGCTCAATCCGGGGAAGAAGGTCGATTCGCCGGCGATGACGGAGTCGCTGCGCGAGCCGAATCTCCCGCGCGCCCTTCCCGTTGCGTCACTGTTCCCTTTCCCCTTCGAGGACGGCATGCGCGGCGCCGCCAATCGTTGCGTGCGCGTGGGCGCCTGCCGGAAATCAGCGGCGTCGGGAGGCACCATGTGCCCGTCCTTCATGGCGACCCGCGACGAACGGCACTCCACGCGGGGTCGGGCCAATGCGCTCGTGGACGCGCTTTCATCGCCAGATCCGCGCGCGGCACTTGGCGACGACGCTCTGATGGAGGTGCTCGACCTCTGCCTCGAATGCAAGGCCTGCAAGTCGGAGTGCCCCATGTCGGTCGACATGGCCACGCTGAAGGCGGAAATGCTCTACCATCGTTATGCGCAGAAGGGAACGCCCCTGTCGGCGCGGGTGTTCGGGCACGCGCGCCGGTTCAACCGGCTCGGGTCCATGTTCGCGGCGACCGCCAACGCCGGCGGCCGGTCGACGGGACTGCGCCGTCTCACCGAGCGCATGACGGGCATCGATCGGCGTCGGCCGCTGCCGGCGTTCGCGCGCCAGTCGCTCGGCGCCTGGTATCGCCGTCGCGCGCCTCAGGGGACCGGATCGCGCGGAGAGGTCGTCTTCTTCGGCGACTCCTTCAGCAGCTTTACCGAGCCGGAGATCGGAATCGCGTCTATCGAACTGCTCGAACGCGCGGGCTGGCGCGTGCGGCTGGTGGACGACGTCTGTTGCGGACGGTCGCTCATTTCAAAGGGCCTGCTCGACGAGGCACAACGGCGACATTCGGCGCTCCTTGCCCGACTTGCTCCAGCCGCCCAAGCCGGCGTGCCGATCGTGGGATGCGAGCCGTCATGCGTGTTCACGCTCAAGGACGAACTCGTGTCCCTTTCCCGTGGCGACCAGCGGGCGATTGCCGTCGCTCGTCAGGCGCGCCTCGTTGAGGAACTGCTTGCCGATGCCATGGACGACGGGTCGTTCGCTGTGCCGGTGGCGCGTGAAGCGACGCCGATTCTCTTTCACGGTCACTGTCACCAGAAGGCGGCGAGCGCATTGTCATCAACGGTTCGGCTGCTGGAAGGGATTCCGGGCGCGAAGGTCTCGGTGCTGGACGCCGGATGCTGTGGGATGGCCGGCTCATTCGGCTTCGAGCGGGAGCACTACGACCTCTCGTTGCAGATCGGAGAGATGCGCTTGTTCCCCGCCGTTCGCTCCGCGCCTTACGCACTGATCGCGGCGACCGGCGTCTCCTGTCGTCAGCAGATCGCCCATGGCACCGGGAGAAGGGCCGAGCATCCGGTGACACTCCTTCATCGTGTCGTCATGAGCAGTTCCACTCTGACCTCTGAGCCCTGAGCTCCGGACTCGCATGATTACGGAAAGCGCTCTCATCGCCCTTGCCGGCTTGATCGGCGTCGTCGCGCTGCTTTTCCTCACCATAACGCGCTTCAAGTGGCACGTCTTCCTGGCCGTGTTGGTGCCGATCCTGCTGTTCGCGCTCGTCCCCGGAATCGATCGCAAGGCTTTCATCGCAGCGTTCGAGCAGGGATTCGGGCGAACCGTCCAGAGTATCGCCGTGGTGATCGTGCTGGGCTCATTGCTGGCAGAGGCGCTCAAGCATACTGGAGCGATCGAACGCATAACGCTGACCATGATCCGCTGGGTGGGCGAGACTCGCATGCCGCTCGCCCTCACGTTCACCGGATATCTCGTCGGCATCCCCATTTTCTCGGATGTCGGTTACGTGATCCTCAACCCGCTCGTGCATTCGGCCGCGATCCGCACGGGACTCAACATGAGCGTGATGGCCACCGGGCTGGTCGGCGCCATGATGCTCACGCATGCCATCGTTCCGCCGACTCCGGGGCCGCTCGCCGCGGTCGCGCTCGTCCAGGCGGACATGGGCAAGGTGATCCTGTTCGGTTGCATCATCTGCTTCGGGGCGTCACTGGTCGGCTGGCTCTACGCGCGACTGATCGGACCACGACTCGAATCGCCGCCGTCCCCGGAGTTCGTGGGTCAATCGTTCGTGGAACGGGGCCTCGAGCACGCGATGCCCACGCCGGCCCGCGCATTTATCCCGCTTCTGCTTCCGCTGGTGCTTATCGCCGGTCAGAGCCTCCTGGCCCTGGCCCTGCCGGCTGATCACTTCGCCAACAGGGCAATGCTGTTCCTCGGCTGGCCGGTGGTCGCACTTGGCATCGGCGTCCTTACGGCTTACCGCAACACGTCGGCGGATCAGCGCAGTGATCGCACCAGCACCTGGGTCGAGAACGCCCTGCGCACATCGGCCATGATGATCATGGTGACGGGACTCGGCGGATCGCTGAGCCAGATCCTGCGCCAGACGCCGGCCGTCGACGTGATCGCGCAGGGCATGGCGTCGACCGGCCTCCCCCCGATCTTCCTGCCGTTCGTCCTCGGCGTCGTCGGCAACATGATCACCGGATCCGCGACGGTTGGCGTGATCACCGCCGCGTCAATCTCAGCGCCGATGATGCCGACGCTCGGCTTGAGCCCCGAAGCTACCATGCTCGCCGGCGCGTCCGGATCGGTCATCATCAAGTACGTGAACTCGAGCTACTTCTGGGTCTGCACGTCGCTCTCGCGAATGCCCCTGAGGTCCGCGCTGATTTCGTTCGGCGGCGTGACGTTCGTGACCGGCATCTCGGCGATGGCGATTACCTTTGTTCTGTGGTCGATCGGGGCTATCTGAGCACACCCTCGCATCGTAGTCCGGATGGCAGATGGCGGATGTCGGATGGGAGATGGCGTTCACCGTCGAGCCGAGGCGCCAGTCCGAAAGGGTGCTTTCCGACATCCGACATCCGACATCCGACATCCCGGAGAATCCAGCGTGAACCACTTGGGCGCATTCACCCAACAAGGGCGATTCATTTTCGGACAGGGAAAGCGCTGGCTCGCTGACCTCAACGACAATCACCTCGCGCTGGAGCCCATCGCCGGGACCAAGACCGCGGGTTGGCTCGTCGGGCATCTCGCCGTGACCGGCGATTTCGGCCGACGGCTCTGCGGGCTGACGCCGATGTGCCCGAAGGAATGGCGCGCGCTGTTCAATCCCGGGACGTTCCCATCGCTCGATCGTTCGATCTATCCACCGATGTCGGTGCTGTGCGAGGCCGTCGGCAATGTGTATCGCGACTTCTTTGCGTCGGCTCCCAGTGCGTCGGATGACGTGCTCGCGCTGCCCAATCCCTACACGCCGGCGGCCGGGGCCTTTCCGACGGCGGGCGACTTTGCCGCGTACCTGATGACCGGTCACCTGGCGCATCATTTCGGTCAGCTCGGGAGCTGGCACGCGACGGCGGGACTCCGGAAGATCGGCGTCCCAGTCGCAGATTGAATTCAGTGACCGCACAGCCTTCGCGTGCGCCGACCGTCCTGTTCGACCTCGACGGCACGCTGGTCGACTCCATCGAGCTGATCGTCGCGGCGGCTATGAACGCCTTCGCGAGTCGTCCGGGGCCGTCTCCATCGGAAGCGCAGATACGTAACACTATCGGACGGCCGCTCACGACGACCTTCGGCCCGTGGCTGGTCGACGACGACGACCTGCCGTTCCTCATCGCGAAGTACCGCGAGTACCAGCTCGAGCACCATGACCGCCTGACGAACGCCTATGAGGGCATTGTGGACGCCGTCGCCGGCCTTGCTGCCGCTGGTTGCCAGATGGCGATCGTCACGAGCAAGGTGGGCTTCATGGCCGAACGCGCGCTCGTACACACCGGCCTCGCCCAATACATGCGCCTCGTGATCGCATCGGATTCGACGGAGCGACACAAGCCCGACCCGGCGCCGGTGCTGATGGCCTTGCAGCAGCTGGGCTGCTCGCCTGACGACGCGATGTTCGTTGGTGACTCGCCGTACGACATGCAGGCGGGCCGGGCGGCGCGCGTGTGTCCCATCGGAGTGTCATGGGGCGCCTTTCCCGAATCGACTCTGCTGGAAGCAGGCGCCACGCAAATCGTCAGGCGCCCGGCTGACCTTCCTTATCTGGTGTCAGCTCGGGCGCGCGACAGACACATCTAGATCAGTTTGAATCACCCCGGGTTTTCCGGAGAGCTCGTTATGTGAACACGAAGGCGCTGCCGAAGCGCGCTACTGACCCTACTTGTCCGCGTGACTCGACAGCGCCTTCGCGCGTAGCCGCGCATCCTGGACCCTCGACTGCAGGGCCTGATCGGCGCGGTCCCAGAGCCGGATGCCCGCCGCGTATCGCTCCAGCGCTCGCGCATTGTCACCCGTGCGCTCGTACACCTGCGCGAGCTCGAGGCTGATCGGTGCCCGGTAAGCCATTTCCTGCGGTGAACCGGAGAACCCGTTCTCGAGCCACCGCTGCGCCTCGGCATCATTCCTCAGCTGCGACGCCGCCAGACCGCGCAGAAAGCGCGCATGTTCGAAGCCGTATTCCCGCAGATGAGCGGGCCGCGGTAGTACCAGCAACTCCAGCGGAATCGCGGGCGCCGGATCATCCAGCAGGTCGATGACCTGCCGATGCTGGCCACGCCGGAATGCGCGGTCCGCGTCCACAGTCGCGAGCATCATCCTGACGACGCCGCCCAGTCCTTCCGGCGCTCGTAACGACTCGAGCGAGTCCCGATACGCCGAGACGGAGGCCTCATCGTCGAGCTTTGATGCCACGAGCGCGAGCAGCTGCAGGCGCAGGTGCGGTCGCAGGAGTGAAGCGGGCGCGTCAGGCTCGCTGGACGCGTCCAGATCGGGGCGCCATCTCACGAGCCGAGCGCGCACGGCCTCGAGTTCCGCAGGAGCGGGACTCATGAACGGCAACGTCGCCGCGAACGCCATATGCACGACAACGGGGCCGGCGCCTTCCATTCGCTCGGCCGCCTCAAACTCCTTCAAGGCATCCGACCAGCGACCCTCGGCCACGGCAAGCCATCCGAGTTGCACCTGTGCCTGCGCGCGATTCGCCGGCCGCTCACGCCAGGCGAGGTCGAGCCGCGCTATGCTGTCGGCGAAGCGCGTGTCGTCGAGATAGGTCGCGCTGTACCGGGCAGCCAACTGGAGCTGGCGACTCTCCAGCGCGCGTGCTTCCTCGAGCAGCCTGGCAACCTCTCCCGCGTTACCCCGGCCGCGGGCCGGAACAAGCCGGTAGCTGAGTGGCACGCTTCCGCGAAACCGCGCCAGCATGCTGTCGACCGCCTGATAGTCCTTCTCGCGCACGGCGAGATCCCACATGGGTCATATGGGTCAAAGGAAACCGGGGTCGTAGGCGAGCACGCGCTCGAAGATCTGTCCCGGTTCATCGAGCGGCCGGCCACGCAGCGGGTTGTACACCACCATCAGGTCCGCAAGCTGGAACTGCGCCTCGATGTCGTCGGGGTAATCACGCAGCACTTCGCGATAGCCTGCCTCCGCTTGATCGGCGGCGCCCGACCGGTACGCCGCATATGCCTCCAACAGCCGGCGGTCACGAGCAGCCAGACGCCCGGCGTGCGCGATGGCGTTGCGGCTCGCCTGCGCGGCGATGCTGCGGCGTCCGTTCCAGTCGGCGGCGACCGCCAGCCTGTAGTAGGCTAGCGCGAACGTGGAGTCGAGCTCGGTGGCGCGGCGGAACTGGGCGATCGCCGAGTCGACGAACTGCGGGCCACTACGCAGAGTGTGCTCGGCGGTGACAAAGCTCTTCAGCGCCTCGATGGACCGCGTCGTGATCGCGGCCGTTTCGACGATCCTCCGGCCCCGACCGCGCGAAACGAGGAGGTTCGTGGCCAGCTGGTCGATCACCGCGAGAGGGTCGGCGGCGGATCCCTCCGCGCTGACAAGCGGAGGTTCCCCGCCACTGTCATCCACGGAGTACCAACGCGCCTGCATCCGGAGCTCTCCGCCCGCGCTGCTCACATTGCCGGACACATACGCACCCCCGCCAACACGGCCGGCGACGGTTCGGTACACCCGTTCGTCCATCGCGCCCGTGCCATGCGCTGCCACCGCAGTAAGGACCGTCCCCGGATCCACGGTGCGCAACCCTTCCGCCCCGTCGAGGTTGCGAGCGAGGAGATCGACCATGCCCTCGCCGACCCACTCGAGCGATGCGTCACCCCTGACCGAGAAGGGAAACACCACCAGTCGATCAGCAGCCGTTGGTGAACCCATCCCTCCGCGCAGCGTGAGGAACGCTGCCACAGCGACCAGCGCGACGCCCGCTGCTCCGGCAAGTATGGTCTTGCGTCGCCGGGAGATTACCGGCTGCGTCGTCCAGAGGTGCGCACCCGAGTCGGTGGGGCTCAACGCGCGGCGCAACTCATCTGCCGAGCCAAACCGGTCGGCCGGATTCCGCGCCAGGCAGCGCTGGATTGCCTGGTCGAGCAACGGAGGCACCGTATCCCGCAGGAGCCGGACCGACGGCGGGTTCTCGGTGAGCCGCCGCGCGAGCGCCTGTGCCGGGCTGGCTGCCGGGAAGGGCACCTGACCGCTCAGCATTTCATAGAGCATGCAGCCGAGCGAATAGATGTCCGATCGCGCGTCGGCCGTCATGCCAGTGGCCTGCTCGGGGCTCATGTACGCGGGAGTCCCGAGCGAGATGCCGGTCATCGTCAGGCGATCGCCCGCGGCATTGTCGACGGCGCGGGCGATGCCGAAGTCGGAGACGACGGCATGTCCGGCCGCGAGGAGGATGTTCTCGGGCTTGATGTCGCGATGCACCACGCCGTTGGCGTGGGCATATGACAGTGCACTGCAGATCTCGTTTGCGATGCGAAGGACATCGTCGATCGGGAGGGCGCCATCCCGGTCCATCCGCTGGCGCAGCGACTCCCCTTCGATGAAGGGCATCACGTAACAGGGACGCCCGAGGCTCGAGCCCGAATCGTGCAGCGGGAGGATATTCGGGTGGCTCAACCTGGCCAGTATCTGCACTTCCTGGAGGAACCGCTCGTTTCCCGCGACGGCGGCCAGCTCGGGGAGGAGGACTTTGACCGCGACGGATCGATTGTGGCGAAGATCCTGGGCGAGGTAGACGGTCGCCATTCCGCCTCGACCGATCTCACGCTCGATGCGGTACCGTTCCGCGAGCGGGCCTTCCAGGGCAAACGGCGTGTGGACCAAGGGCATCCGTGTCGTGGACGCCACCAG
>Ga0209640_10000217_pt1 | contig 41739 bp, 34 predicted proteins | sample RifCSP10_1_FD_184018 | JGI IMG/M metagenome (GOLD analysis project Ga0209640, IMG submission 184018) | Soil microbial communities from Rifle, Colorado - Rifle CSP2_sed 10_1 (SPAdes) (version 2) | ecosystem: Environmental > Terrestrial > Deep subsurface > Rock core/Sediment | place: Rifle... | reverse complement strand
TGGACCGTGCTGAAGTCGGAAGGCAGCGTGAGGTTGTCCCAGATCCCGAGGGCCGAGTTGTAGATCGCGATCTGCCGGGGGTCGCCGACAATCCACACGTCCTCGCCGAGGAACGCCACGCCAAAGTACGTCCCGATTCGCGTCGTGGTTGAGACGACGCCCGGCGGGTCGATGCGGGCAACGAGGTTCGCGCCCGCGGTGTAGGCATAGTCGCCGACGCCGGCCGAGTCGAGGTGCCACGCGAGGCTGAGGAACGAGTTGCCGATGGAGCCGCTCGAGATGCGCGTGAGGTTCGATCCGTCCCACCTCCCGATGAACCCGCCTGTCCCGACGGCGAGGGCCTCGGGACGCTGCGGACGGTACTTCACGCCGTACAGGTCAAGCGCGGTCGGGCCGATGGGCTCGCTAATGTTCGTCGTCGCGAGGTCGAACCGCCAGAACGTGCTCGCCCCGACGATCAGGGCCTCCGTGCCGTTTGGCGCCCAGGAGACGCCCCGCAAGCTCGCGTTCGAGTTGGGGACGGCGAGCGCGCTCGTCGAGTCAGACGTCCGGTTGTACAGGAGCACGGTGCCGTTGAAGCCCACGAGGAGGGCGAGGTCGCCGGTGCCGCGCCAGCTTGCGTCCTGGATGTACGGGCGAAGCGGCGGGGACACGTTCTGGGTCGAGCCATTGTCGAGGGCCGTGACGACCATGCCAAACGAGCCCACCGCGAGCGCGTACCCGAGGGTCGGGCTTCGGGCGACCGCCTCGACGACGGGCGGGAAGGGCGGCAGCGCCACAAGGTTCGAAAACGTGGCGTTCGTGAAGAGCAGGGCCCCCGTGGTGTCGTTGCGAAGGGCCACGACGGCGGGCTCGGCCGAACTCCGGACATCAAGGTCGAAGTACCCACCCTCCGTTGGGGCGTGGGTCTCGTTTGACAACACGCCCGCGGAATACGAAAGCAGGACGCCAACACCGCCCGCGATGAGCCCCTTGCCCGTGTCCGCCTCGAAGGCGACGGCCCGCAGGTCCTCCGAAACAATCGGGGCCAAGGCCGTCGCGGCACCCCCCGGGGTCACTTCGAGGGCAACGCCCCCGCGCCCAACCGCAAGCGCCTTGCCACCCACGCCGTTCCACGCGACCGCCATGAGGTCGTTCGTCGTGGGCGAGGTCACGTTCGTGCGCAGGGCCCCGTTTAGGAAGAACATGGACCCGCCTTGGCCCACGACCAGGAAGCCGGCGCCCGGGACGAAGGCAACGCCCTGCCAGATCCCGGCCCCTTGGGCCGGGAGGTCGCTGATGGCGCCGGACGAGTAGAGGACGAGGGACCCGTTCCAGCCCACGGCGAGCGCGGTCGTGCTGTCGGCGGACCACGCGACGGCGTAGAGGTTCCCGAGCGTGCCGTTTCGCAGGAGCCGCGCGGTCCCGTTCGCGCTGTCCCACGCCATGAGCGTATTGTGGCTCCCGACGGCAAGCGCCATGTGGCCGTCGGGCGCGAAAGCGACGTCGTGCAGGTGGTCGTAGGTCGGGCGCGGGCTGATGAGGTGGGTCTCGAGGCCCTCCATCGTGCGCCAGATGTAGGGCACGGAAACCGCAAGCGGCTCTAGGGCGGTGGTCTCGCGGCTTGCCTCGGGGACGGCAAGGCCCGCGGGCGCAAGGGTCGAGGCGACTAGGGCCCCAAGCCACACGGCTGCCGCGGCCTTCATGCCAACGCCTTTTCGCCGAGGGCCCCGCTCCATGGCCCCTTCGATCCCAGATCATCCTATTTACGCTTTCAGAATCGACCTTCGAACCGAGCGCAGCCTTCACGACCTCTTCGAGGGGGTGCTTACCCGAAACGCCCGCGTTCGCCGCGGGGCGGGCCATCATGGGGGAGGGCCCGATGCCGGGAGCTCCTTAATACCAGGGTTAACATGTTAACCACCTGCCTCTTGGTGGCGCGGGGAGGTTGGCGTCCCAATGAAGCAAATCCGGCTCACGATCCCCACGGAGACCATCGTAGAGGGCGGCGTGATCCCCAAGCGCTTCTTCGCCCATAACAAGCGTCTCGACGTCCTTCGCGTCTTCGCCGTCGCGGAGCGCGCCGCGATCTTGATCGCCGAGATCCACCGGAAGGACCGCCTCTACGGGCAAGGCGAGATCGAAGCGATGCGCCGGGAACTCCTCTCCCGCTACAACTTGGAGCACTTCGAAGTCGTGGAGGTCGACGAGGAGCGCAAGGTGTACACGGTCCTCATGCGCGCCCGGATCCCCGACGACCTCGAGGAGGCCTGGCGCACCGTGGGCACCGAGGCCTTCCTGGACGGCCCGATCCAGATTACCGCCGAGAGCGCGACGCTCTCCTTCGTGGTCCTCGGCCGCGGCGAAAAGCCGATCGAACTCCTCGAGCAGTTCCAAGTCCCCTTTGAGGTCAAGGAGGTCCGGCAGGGACCCCGCGAGGCCCGGCGCGACGGCCTCACCCGGGAGCAGCGCGCGCTGCTGCGCCTCGCCCTCGACCTTGGCTATTACGAAGTGCCCGCGCGCGTAAAGCTCACGCAGCTTGCCCGCTACACGGGCGTGTCGAAAGCCGCGGTGTCGAAGAGGCTCCGGCGCGCGGAGCGCAAGATCCTCTTCGAGTCCGTGGGCCGCGCTCGCTGAACGGGCCCCCAAGAGCTTTCGCTCACCCCCCGGCCGCCATTTTATACCCGGGCGGCGTAGCACGAGGTTGCCTCAAAGGGGAAAACGGAATGGGCGTTGCACTCGAAGAGTTGCCAGGCGTCGGGCCTGCCACCCTTGAGAAACTCAAGGAAGCGGGCTACGACGACCTCCTATCGATCGCGGTCGCCTCACCGGGCGACCTCGCCGAGAGCGTGGACGTCGGGATCACGACCGCCCAGAAGATCATCGTGGCGGCCCGCAAGGCCGCCGACGTGGGGGGCTTCGAGACCGGCGACGTGCTGCTCGCCCGGCGGCAGAACCTCAAGCGGATCCTCTCGGGCTCCAAGGCCCTCGACGAGCTCCTCGGCGGCGGGGTCGAGACCCAAGCGATCACGGAGGCCTTCGGCGAGTTCGGTTCGGGCAAGACGCAGCTCGCCCACCAGCTTGCCGTGAACGTCACGCTCCCGGAGGATGATGGGGGGCTCAACGGCGAGACCCTCTTCATCGACACGGAGAACACCTTCCGCCCCGAGCGCATTGTCCAGATGGCCGCGCACAAGTCGCTCGACGGCCGCGAGGTCCTCAAGAAGATCCGGGTCGCCCGCGCGTTCAACTCGCACCACCAGATGCTGCTCGCCGAAAAGGCCTTCGAGCTGGCCAAGGAGCACCCGATCCGCCTGCTCGTCGTCGATTCGCTCACCGCGCACTTCCGCGCGGAGTTCGTCGGGCGGGGGACGCTCGCGAACCGCCAGCAGAAGCTCAACACGCACATGCACACGCTCCTCAAGTTCGGCGACCAGGCGAACGCGGCGATCTACGTTACGAACCAGGTCCAGTCGAAGCCCGACACGTTCTTCGGCGACCCGACGCGCCCCGTGGGCGGCCACATCGTGGGGCACATGGCGACGTACCGGCTCTACCTTCGAAAGTCGAAGGTGCCCAAGCGCATCGCGCGCCTCATCGACTCGCCAAGCCTTCCCGAGGGCGAGGCCGTGTTCAATGTCACGGAAGACGGTGTGGGCGACTAGGAAGACGGGGCGGACAATTCAAATCCCCACGCGCGGCTTTCGAGCGCGTGCCCGCCGTGACCCCCAGGAAGCGCCGCGCTAGACGCCGCGGCCGGGCGGCGCTGAAGCTCAAGGCGGGCGGCGCGCCGCCGGGAGGGCTCAAGAGGATCATCCTCTACACGGGCAAGGGCGGCGTGGGGAAGACCACGACCTCGGCGGCGACCGGCCTCAACATCGCCGAGCGCGGGCTCAAAACGCTCGTGATGTCGACCGACAGCGCGCACTCGCTCGGCGACGCCTACGACCTTGAGCTCTCGGGAGAGCCCCAGAGGGTCGCCGACAACCTCTTCGCCCTCGAGATCGACCTCCAGCACGAGATCGAGACGCACTGGAAGGAGGTCGAGGCGTACCTCGTGACCTTCTTCGAATCCCAGGGGATCGACCCCCTGACGGCCAAGGAGCTCGCGTACATCCCCGGCTTCGAGCTTCTCGCCGGGCTCTTCCAGGTCCAGCAGATCCACCGCGAGCGCAAGTTCGACGTCCTCATCATGGACACCGCGCCGACCGCCGACACCCTGCGCCTGCTCTCGATCCCCGACGCGCTCGACTGGTACTACCGGCGCTTCTTCAAGACGTTCCGGCGCGCCGTGAAGGTCGGGCGCGGGACCGTCGGCCGCGTGATGTCGATCCCCTTCCCGACGGACACGGTCGTCGACACGATCGGGCTGCTCCACGAGCGCGTGCGTGATGTGAACGCGATCCTCACGGACCCGAAGCTCACGAGCGTGCGCATCGTCGTGAACCCGGAGAAGATGGTGATCAAGGAGGCCCAGCGCACGCTCTCGTACCTCTGCCTCTTCGGGTTCTACGTCGACGAGGTCGTGGTCAACAAGGTGATCCCCGAGGAGGTTTCCGACCCCTACTTCCGGCGCATGAAGGCCGACCAGAGCGCGTACCTCAAGACGATCGACAAGGAGTTCTTCGGCATCCCGATCGACCTTGCGCCCGTGTTCCGCCGCGAGGTGCTCGGGCTTGAGGCCCTGCGGATGTACGCCCGCGAACTCTACAAGACGCGCGACCCGCTCGCGTTCGTCGACCTCCCCTCGCCGATCCGCGTCGAGCTCGACACGGAGGACGAAGTCCACGTGTCGCTCAACATGCCCTACCTCGAATCTGAGAAGTTCGACGTCTACGCAAAAGGGTCCGAAGTGATCGTGCGCTACGGGAACTTCAAGCGCTCGATCATGCTGCCCTACACCCTTGCCGGCCGCGACATCACGGGCGCCACGTACAAGGACCGGCGCCTCCAGATCGCGTTTGGCGGCAAGACGCGCTCGCAGAGGGCGGTGGCCGAAGAGGACGGCGAGCGGACGGGTGGCGGCGGCTTGAAGGACAAGCAGGAGGTTGCGGAACTTGGCGAAGAAGTCGGACTCTAAACGGACGGGCGATGAAGGCGTGGACGAAGTCGTCGAGAGGCTGCGGCGCGACGCGGCGCCCTCGATCGCGCGCGCCCTCAACCTCGACAGCGCGGAGGCCGTGGAGGCCGCGATCAACGCGGCCGTCGAACTCCTGCTTGCCGCGCGCGCGACCGTCCGCGCGCTCCCTCTTCCTCCGGAGGCGCGGTCGCACCTCGACCGTGCGGAGTCCGAGGCCATCCGCGCGGCCCGGATGGCGGCCCGTGGGGTGAGGGGCCCTTCTAGGAAGGGAGCCGCGGGCCCTGCAAAGCAGGTCAAGGTGGAGTTCGGGGAGGCGCCCAAGCGCCCGTCCGGCAAGCGAAAGCACTAGGCCGCAGGCGCCCCCTGGCAAGTTCAAATACGCCGGCGGCCGATCGACGCGCCGGCGGCGCTTTCGCGCGCTTCAAAGGCGGACTCCACCGTGGCCACGCACCCGAAAATCAAGAGCGGCATCTTCGGGCTCAACCGGATGCTCGACGGGGGCCTCAACGAGCATTCGACCACGGTGGTGATCGGCGCCTCGGGCGCGGGAAAGACCACCGTGGCGACCCAATTCCTTCGCCGGGGCCTCCAGGACGGCCAGGAGGGGATTTACATCACGCTCGACGAACCGCCCGAACAGATCGTCAAGGAGGCTCAGATGATGGGCTTCGAGGACATCAACCGCGCCCTCGAGGAGGAGAAGATCGTGTTCATCGACGCGTCGGGCAAGCAGTTCCGCGAGTTCATCCTCAAGGAGCTCCAGGACTTCGTCTCGTCGTGGGGCTCGAGCGACGCGCGGATCGTCATCGACCCGCTCACCCCCGTGCTGTGGGCGACACCGACGAAGTACGAGCAGCGCGAGCTCCTCTCGTTCCTGTTCAAGCAGGCCAAGCGCATCGGAACCCTGCTTGCGACTCTCGAGGAGCACTCGTCGGAGGCGAGCCTGTCGGCAGCCGAGACCGTGATCCCGATGTACCTTGCTGACAACATCATCCACCTCCAGTCGCACATCAGCGGCGAGGTGATCTCGAGGAGCGTCCGGATCCTGAAGACCCGCTCGAGCAACCACAGCAACCTGATCGCCCCTTACGAGATCCGGCGCGGGCTCGGCGTCGTCGTCCGGCCCCAGGTCCACGGCTACCACACAAGCGAGGCGGCCGCGGACTTCGAGTCGCAGTGGAGGAAGCTCGTGCGCGAAAAGGTCTCCGACCGGGAAATGCCCGCGCCCTCCGCGGCGCGGGTGCGCCAGCTGCTTGCCGACCTCTCGCCCGACCCGATCCTCGGCATGGCGCCCCAGGAGCTCCTCGACCTCATCCTCGAGGACGCGGCGGGGCCGCGCAAGTGAGGGGTGAGGCCGCCTGCCTGCTGGAAAGCCGAGGGGCCGGCTCGGCCCTGCGCTCCTCCAGGCGCTTGAAGGGAAGCTCGAGGTCCGCGCGGCCGCCGAGGCGCGCGCGCCGGGTGCGGGGCTTTTTGCAAACGTGGCAAGGGCGCGCGTTTTCCAAGCGCTCCTCGACCGCCCGCTCTCCAAAAGGGCAGCCCTTGCGCGGGCCACCGGGCTTGCGCCGTCCTCCGTGCGGTGGCACCTCGGGGCGCTGCGAGCCGCCGGGCTCTTGCGCACCGCCGAGCTTCCGGGGCCTGCACGCTATTTTGCCGATGGCACCGTCGAGCCAGACCGTCGCGGCACGCTAGCCGCCTTGCGCGCCCCCCATGCGATCGCCGTCCTTTCGGCCGTCGCCAGGTCCCCCGGCCTCACGCTCACAGAACTTGCACGGGAGGTCAGGGCTTCGCCCCAGGCGGTGCTGCGAGCAGAGGAGGCGATGAGGCCCCTCGGCTTCCTCGAAGCCCTGAAGTCGGGGCGCTACAGGCGGTTCTACCCGGGCGCCGGGCTCGCGGCGTTCGCCGCCTTGCAGGCCGGCGAGTTGCCGGGCCGCTTTGGCCGCGTTGAAGCGGCGCTCAAAGCGGCTGGCGAGAGCGTGTCCGTTACGCGGAGGACCCGCGACGAGATCGTATTCCAGGTGGGCCGACGGGGCGCAAGGCGCGAATTCCACTTGAAAGCGTGGTCGCCCATCGCCTCCGAGGCCCACAGATAGAAGGGGCCGACCCCGCCATCAAACCTATATGCCACCTCTGCCACGGGATTGCGATGACCAAGCGGCGGCGGCGGAAATACCGGACGCGCGCCAGGGAGAACCGCTGCACGACTTGTGGGAACTGGCGCAACGACGATGAGGAGTGCACGAACCCCTTTTGCCCGATGTTCCGAGGCCCCCACCGCAAGGTGGCCGCTTAAGAGGGATGCCTCGGCGCCTCGACGGATTCGAAATTCGCCGTGCGGCGCCCCGGTGCGACCTCGGCGCCGTCGGCGACGACGGTCCCGCGGGACACGCGCGAGCCGTCGCCGATGAAGGCACCGTGTCCGATCACGGACATGTCGATGCGGGCGCGCGCACCCACGCGTACGTCATCGAGCAGCACGCTGTCGGCGATCACCGCGCCTTCGCCGACCACGACTCCGCGGCCGAGGCTCACGTTGGGCCCGACCCGCGCGCCGGGCGCAAGCTCGCTGGAGGCCGGGATGAGGCACGGGGGCTCGACCTCGACGCCGGGCATGCGCTTGCGCATCCGGTAGCGGGAGCGGTCGGCGTTCATGAGGAGCCGGTGGGCCTCAATGTAGTCGAGCGGCTTGCCCGCGTCGATCCAGAAGTCCCCCGAGGCATACCCGAAGAGGCCCCTCGGGATCAGCGCGGGGAAGGTTTCCTTTTCAATCGATGCAGGCCGGCCCGCGGGGATGAGGTCGAGGACCTCGGGCTCGAGGATGTAGGTGCCGGCGTTGATGAGGTTTGAGAACGCCTCTTCGGGCCGCGGCTTCTCCTTGAATTCCACGATGCGGCCGTCCTCGGCGAGCCGCGCGATTCCGTAACGCGTCGGGTCCTCGACGGGCCAGAGGTGCAGGGTGCCAAGGCCTTTCCGGCGCTTGTGGAACTCGACCATCGACGTGAGGTCCACGGAGGCGACGACGTCCCCGTTGAGCACGAAGAACCGGTCGTCGCCGAGGTCGGCTTCGAGGTTCTTGACCGCACCGGCGGTGCCGAGGGGCTCGCGCTCCTCGACGAGCTTGACGGGCAGGCTCGGGGGGTTCTCCTTGAGGTAGGCGGCGATCTTGTCCGCGAGGTAATTGACCGCAAGGACGACCCCGTCGACGCTCCGGGGGAGCCGGTCAAGGATCCGCACGAGCATGGGGACGTTCAGGATCGGCAGGAGGGGCTTCGGAGTCGTGTACGTGAGGGGACGCATCCGCGTCCCGAGACCGCCGGCAAGGATCGCGGCCTTCAACGCAAGGCCCCTCCTCCCGCGCTACTGCGGGTGGATGCTCACGATGCTGCTGCCCCGCAGCACCAGGATCCCGAGCTTCGGGGCGCCGGTGCCCGTGTGCTCCTCGGCGTCTTCAAGCACGAGGTTCATGTGCTCGTCGAACCCCACGAGCGTCCCCGAGACCCGGCGCCGGTCCTTGAGCGTGAGCTCGACCTTCGTGTTGAGGGCTTTTTCGAGGGCTTGGAGGGGCAGCGCCATGGGGTCGATCCAGCCAGCGGCGGGGCAGAGGGCGCTTCGGGATTTGAATGTCGTGTCGGGCAAAGGCGGAAAGGGGGCCGCGGCCCTCGAGTGCGTTCGCTCGGCCAATCGTGGTGCGAGAGACGGAATTTGAATCCGCGTTATGAGCTTGGCAAGCTCACGTACTAACCAGCTATACTACTCCCGCACGGGGAACTTTGCACCGAGCGTTCGATATATAAGACAAACGGGGCGCGGGGACGCGGGCGAGGCCTCCGACATGGGCCGGCCGCGCAGAGCGCAATCTTTTTCGCCGCCCTAGGTGTGGCTTTGCGGGGGCGGGGATGCGCGCGCAAGTATCTGAGTCGATCCGCGGGCTCGGAGTCCTGCCGCAGCCGGACGCCGTCGATGCCATCGAGCTCGCATCCGACCCGCAAGGGGCCCTTGGCGCCGTCCTTGCCCACCTCAAGGCGCTTGACGAGCCGCCCGTGCTCCTTTCGAAGGCGCTTGTCGAGTCGATCCTCACGGACCGGCCGGGGGTTGCGGCGGCATCGGGACCCTTGCCGCGCGCCTCGTTGATCCACCCCGCAGCGGACGTCGAGGGCGTCGTCCAAGTCCTCAAGGACCCGACCGGTGAGTCGACCTGCGAGGGCCGCCTGCAGGACTTCGAGCGCTACTTCCACGACCGCCTCTCAAGGCTTCGGCGGATCCTGAGGACGCGCAGGGAGGCCTCGGGCGCGCAGGAGATCAGCCGGCTCAAGGCCCGGGCGGGCGGCGTGCGCGCGATCGGGATGGTCGGGGATGTGCGCAGGCCGCCGGGGGGCGGCGTCTACTTCGACCTCGAGGATGAGACGGGGTCCGTCCGCTGCGTGTGCGGGAAACGCGCGCCGGCCCCCGCGGACCTCGTGAACGACGAGGTCGTCCTCGTGGTCGGGAACCTCGCCGCGGGCGGCGACCCCGCGCTTTTCGTCGACGAGGTCGTGCGCCCCGATGTGCCCTCCACGACCCCCGGGCGGCGCGCCGGCGAGGACGTTGCGGCCGCGTTCATCTCGGACATCCACCTGGGCTCGAAGACCTTCCTTGACGCGCAGTGGCGCAAGTTCCTCTCGTGGCTCCAGGGCGACTACGCCCGGAAGGACGAACTCGCCCGCAGGGTGAAGTACCTCGTGATCTCGGGCGACCTCGTTGACGGGGTGGGCGTCTTCCCGAACCAGGAGCACGCGCTTGCCATCCCCGACCTTGAGGAGCAATACAGGACGCTCGCCAAGTACCTCCAGGAGCTGCCCGACCACATTGAGGTCGTCATGATTCCCGGGAACCATGACGGCGTGCGCCCGGCGGAGCCCCAGCCCGCACTCCCTTTGCGCGCGCGCCGGGCCTTTGACTCGCAGATCCACTTCCTCGGCAACCCTTGCGAGGTCGCCCTCGACGGGGTCCGGGTCCTGGCGTACCACGGGCGCAGCTTCGACGACCTCGTGACGAACATCCAGGGGATGAGCTACCGCTTCCCGCTCGAGATGATGGAGATCCTCCTGCGCAAGCGCCACCTCGCTCCGATCTATGGGGACAAGACGCCGCTTGCCCCCGAGCACCGCGACTGGCTCGTCATCGACGAGGTGCCCGACATCTTCGTGACGGGCCACGTGCACCTCACCGGCGCGCGCACCTACAAGTCCGTGACCCTTGTCCACGATTCGGCCTGGCAGGCGCAGACCGAGTACCAGAAGATGATGAACCTCGTGCCCGACCCCGCGCGCGTGCCCGTCGTGAACCTCCGGACGCGAGAAGTCTCGCTCGTCCAGTTCTAGCAGGGCCCCGCCCTAGTAGTTCTTCTCGCCGTACGCGCGCCACTTCTTGCGCACGAAGTAGTTGTAGCCGGCGGCGCCGGCGTTCACGGCGACGAGCCCGACGAGCAGGACATAGACGGAATTCACAAACCCCGGGTCAAGCTGGCGGTCCTGGTGGTAGTTGATCGTCGCGACGGTGAGCTCGCGCCGCTCGATGACGATGTAGTACTTGTCAGACTCCGGCGCGGTCTGGAGGAATTGCCACCTCGCCGGGAAGGACCAGTTGCCCGAGGGGACGGTCTCAATCTTCGGCGGCTCCCCCGCGCCCCGGACGAGCGTGAGCCGGAACGTGGTAACGTTCGTGGCGGTGAGGATCGCGTGGTTTGCCCTCCACGAGTTGTTCCCCCACGCCCAATCGTCGTGCTGGTAGACGCTCACGTTGAAGAGCCCGCCGTTGTTCGAGGTCGAGGCGTCCACCGAGTTTACCTCGACCCACGCCAGGTACGAGGACCCCGTGAAGTCCGAGGTCACGTTGAAGGGCGCGGTGATCACCCCGTCCTGCGAGCGCAAGCCGAGCTCGATGTTCTTGTCGTAGTCGATCTGGCTGTCGATGAGGGGCCCCAGCGCGGCGATCATGACGAAGAAGAAGACGGCGAAGCCTGCCGTCACGAGACCTGTGCTGTACCCGTGCTTGGCGATCAGGTAGCGCTGCTCGCCGCCCGAGGCCGCCTGGACCTCGAAGGCGCCGAAAGCGACCGCGGTCACGTTGAGGAGGAGGGCGCCGAGCAGGATGACAAACATGAGCGCGGGCAGGGGGATGACGAGGGGGTCGAGGGTCCCGCCGCTGACCGTCCAGACGACGAGGGTAAGGACAAGGACAAGGATCGACAGCGCGGCGTAGCCCGCGCGCCGCACGAGCCTGAACTGCTGCTTCTTTTCCGAGAGCGCGAGCAGGTTGTCGGCGGCGCGTGCCTCTTGCTCGCCGATCACATCCCCTTGAGCCCTGCGCGCGTGTCTTATACTTTGCGAGGCAGGCGCCGCCTCCGCGATTCGCGAGGGCGACCCCGCGCTCACCGGAACTTGTTGAAGACGCCCCGCCGACCGCCGACGTCCGCGCCCCTGCGCGCGGCGAGCTGGCGAAGGAGGTCCTCCTCCTCGCGGGAGACCTCCTGGGGCACTTCGATGACGGCGTGGACGAGCATGTCGCCGCGGGAGGCGCTGCCAAGCCGCGGCATCCCGAGGCCCGGGAGCCGCAGGAGGGCGTTTGCGCGCGTCCCGCGCGGGACCTTCACGCGGGCCGTGTCCCCCGAGATTGTGGGCACCTCGACCTCTCCGCCGAGCACCGCGACCGGGTACGGGACGGCCGCATCGACGTGGAGGTCGTCGCCCTCGCGCCTGAAGTGCGGGTCCGCGATGATCTCGACCCCGACGTAGAGGTTCCCGCGCGGGCCCCCGTTGAGCCCGGCCTCCCCCTCCTCGGGGATGCGCAAGCGCATCCCGTCATCGATGCCCGCGGGGATCTTGACCTTGATGCGCGGGCGGTGTTCGCGGCTGCCCTCCCCGGCGCAGGCCTGGCAGCGCTCCCTCACGACCTCGCCCGAGCCCCCGCAGCGCCCGCAGCTCGTGATGCTCACCATCCGTGCCACGCCCCGCTGCTGGACGTGGCGGACCTGGCCCGTGCCCTGGCAGTTCTGGCACGCTTCGGCTTTCGTCCCGCGCTTCGCGCCGGTCCCGCCGCAGCTTTCGCAGGGCTCCTGCCTGCGGATCGGGATCTCTCGCTCAATTCCCGAGGCGGCCTCCTGGAGGGTCACGGGCACGACCGCTTGGAGGTGGTTCCCTTGGCGGGGACCCGCGCGCCCGGGGCCCGAGCGCCCCCCGAACACGTCGTCGAAGATGCTGCCGCCGTAAGCGGCCCCCCGGCGCCCGAAGAGGTCGCCGAAGATGTCGGCGACATCCGACGCGTGGGAGAAGTCCTGCCACCTAAAGCCCTGCTCGCCGAAGTCCGTGGCGACGCCCTCGAAGCCCCCCGCGTCGTAGCGGCGGCGTTTCTGGGGGTCTGCAAGGACCTCGTAGGCCTCCGAGAGCTCCTTGAATTTCTCCTCGGCGGCCTTCTTGTTCTCCTTGTGCATGTCGGGGTGGTGCTCTTTGGCAAGGCGCCGAAACGCGCGCTTGACCTCCTCGGCGCTCGCGCTCTTCGGGACGCCGAGGACCTCGTAGTAGTCGCGCTTGTTCGGCAGGGGGATGCCCTCCAATCCGGGCGGCTTTCCATCCGAAGGACGCCTATTTCAGCGTGCGCAAGAAGGCGTCAGCCGGCGGGAGTACCTCGCGTGACCCCGCTTTGCGCGCTCACTTGTCGTCGTCCACGACCGTGTACTCCGCGTCGACCGCGCCGCCCTGGCCGCCTTTCGGCGGCGGGCCTTCGGGCTCCGCGGCGCCTCGGCCCTCGTGCGGGCCCTCGCCGCTGCCCGCCTGCGCGCCGGCGGCTTTGACGCCCTTCGTGTACATGTCCTGGAGCATGTCCGAGAAGGCTTTCTTCGCCGCGTCGAGGGCTCGCTTGATCCGCGCCTCCTCGCCGGACTTTGCCGCCTCCTTGAGGTCCTTGGCCGCGCCCTCGCACGCCCCCTTCAACTTGGCGTCGAGCTTCCCCTCGTACTCCGTGAAGGCCTTCTCGACCTGGTAGACGAGGGACTCCGCCTCGTTCCGCATCTCGGCCGCCTCCCGCCGCTTCGCGTCCTCGGCGGCCATCTTCTCGGCTTCCTTGACCTTCGCCTTGATTTCGGCCTCCGAGAGGTTTGTCGTGGCGGTAATCACGATCTTCTGCTCCTTGCCCGTGCCGAGGTCCTTGGCCGTCACGCTGAGGATCCCGCTCGCGTCGATGTCAAAGGTCACTTCGATCTGCGGCACGTTGCGGGGCATCGGAGGGATCCCGACGAGGTGGAAGCGGCCGAGCGAGATGTTGTCGCCGGCCATGTCGCGCTCCCCTTGTAGGACGTGGATCTCGACGGCGGTCTGGTTGTCGCTTGCCGTCGAGTAGACCTGGCTGCGGCGGGTCGGAATCGTCGTGTTCCTCTCGATGATCCGGTGGAACACGCCCCCGAGGGTCTCGACGCCGAGCGAGAGCGGCGTAACGTCGAGGAGCACGATGTCCTTCACGTCGCCCGTGATCACGCCGCCCTGGATTGCGGCGCCGACTGCGACGCACTCGTCCGGGTTGATGTTCTTGTAGGGCTCCTTGCCAAAGATGTCCTGGGCGATCTGCACGACCTTCGGCATCCGGGTCGCGCCCCCCACGAGGATGACCTTGTCGATCGCCGAGGGCGCAAGAGCGGCGTCCTTGAGCGCCTGTTGTGTCGGCCCCTTCAAGCGGTCGAAGAGGTCGCGCGTGAGTTCCTCGACCATCGCGCGCGAGAGGTTGAGGTCGAGGTGCACGGGGCCGTCCGACCCGACCGACAGGTACGGGAGGTTCACGTTCGTCGTCGAGACCGTCGAGAGCTCGATCTTGGCCTTTTCGGCCGCTTCCTTGAGCCGCTGCATCGCCTGCTTGTCCTTCGAAACGTCGATTGCCGACTGCTTGCGGAACTCCTCCGCCATCCACTTCATGATGCGCTCGTCCCAGTCGTCGCCGCCGAGGCGCGTGTCGCCGGAGGTCGACAGGACCTCGAACACGCCGTCGCCGACCTCGAGGACCGAGACGTCGAAAGTCCCCCCGCCGAGGTCGAAGACGAGGATCTTCTCGCCCTTCTGCTTGTCCAGACCGTAGGCCAGGGACGAGGCCGTGGGCTCGTTGATGATGCGGAGGACCTCGAGGCCGGCGATCCGGCCTGCGTCCTTCGTGGCCTGCCGCTGGTTGTCGTTGAAGTAGGCCGGGACCGTGATGACCGCCTGCTTCACGGGCTCCCCGAGAAACGCCTCGGCGTCGCGCTTGAGCTTCGCGAGAATCAGGGCGGAGATGTCCTGGGGCGTGTGCTCCTTCCCGTCGACCTTCGTCCGGTGGTCCGTGCCCATTTTCCGCTTGATCGAGACGATCGTCCGCTCGGGGTTCGAGATCGCCTGGCGCTTGGCGACCTGGCCGACGAGGACCTCGCCGGACTTCGAGAAGCCCACGACCGAGGGCGTCGTGCGGCCGCCTTCAGCGTTCGGGATCACTTCCGGGCGCCCACCCACCATGTAGGCGACACAGGAGTTCGTCGTTCCAAGGTCAATTCCGATCACTTTTGCCATCGTTGTGCCTCCCTATTCGTTCTTGTCGTTGCCGCGGGCCTTGCGCCCGGCGGACTTTCCGTGAGAAGGATCGGCGAGCGCAGGCGCCGCCGGTTCTTGCGGCGCGCCGGGTGCGGCGGGCCCCGAGGAAACCGTGACGCGCGCGGGGCGAAGGAGCCGGCCCCGCATCGTGTAGCCCGTCTGGAGCACCTCGACGACGGCCCCGTCCGGAACCGTCGGGTGGGGCACGCGGACGAGGGCTTCGTGGAGGGAGGGATCAAACGCCGCGCCCTCCGGCCTGAAAGGTTCGATCCCTTCGCCTGCAAGCGCGTCCATGAATTGCCGCTTGAGCGCCCGGAGGCCTTCTTGCGACGTGGCGAGCGCTCCCTTGATCGCGTCGGGGGCATGCGCCCTTACGCGCTCGATTTCGAGCACCGCACGGTCCAAGGAATCCACCGGGTCGAGCAGCTTTCGCGCGAGCCCCTCGGCGGCAAACTGGATGAGCGCCTGGCGGTCGCGTTCTGCGCGCTTTCGGTAGTTGTCAAGTTCGGCTGTGGCGCGAAGGAAGAGGTCACGGTAGTCGGGGGCCTCCGCAGGGGGAACCGGCGCCACGCCAGGGGCAACGGCAGAGCTTTCGGTGCCCGTTTCGGGAGGCGCCGGTGCGGGTTCAGTCATGGGTCCACTCCCTGCCCTGCCAACTACATAACCAAGTGTTGTATACTTATAGGTCACCTAGGAACCTTGGGCTATTTCAACGCTGTGTCTCCCGGTGCCTGACCTCGCGCCTGCGAGCGGGGCGTCCGGAATACCTATTTAAGGTCGGGCGGGGCCTGGCAAACTGTTGCGAGCCCGTCCCCCGCGAATGGCCTGCGCCTTGGCCCTTGCACTATGCCTGTCGACCCCTTTTGGCACGATGGCCCTGCCAGCCGCTCCGGCTCCCCCGACCGTGGTCGGAAGGGTGGAGCTCGATCCCCTTGCACCGGTCGAAGTGAACAAGGATACTGATTCGCTGGTCGCGACGAACGGGACCGTGAACGTGACGATTCCGGGAGGGTTCACCGTCGAGACGCGGATCAACCTGACGGCGCAGGTCAACAACACGGACTGGTTCACGACGGTGGAGCCCTCGACCGCCACCCTGACCGGTTCGGGCGAATTCCCCTTCAAGGTGAACGTGACGGTCCCGGGCCGCGTCGCTTCGGACGCCGGCGCCGAACTCTTTGTGGCGGCCAACATCACGGTCATTGGGGTCCCGCCCCTCGTCTCGAGGATCTACACGGCGAGCACGCCGGTCCCCGTGGTCCAGTACTTCGCGCTCTCGATCCAGGGGGTCACGCCGTCAAGCCCCGAGAACTTCACGGCCGAAGCCGGAAACCAGACCGCGTTCTCGATCCGGCTCCAGAACCTCGGCAACGGCCGCGATTCCTTCGAGCTCACCGTCGACAACCTTGCAGAGCTCCAGGGCCAGGGGATCGGAGTCAGCCTTCCAAGCCCCGTCTCCGTGGCAAAGGGGGGCGTCGTCCAGATCAACGGGAACGTGTCGCTCCCGGCGAGCCTCACCTCGGGGAACTTCACGTTGACGATCCTCGGGCTCTCCACCGGCGCGGCTTCGAAGGGGCAGACCGTCACGGCCTCCGCGCAGAAGTATTTTCGTGCACAGCCGCCGCCCGACGGCGGCGGCGGTCCCGGGCCCAACGGCGGACCGGCCGCGGGCAAAGGGTTCCTGCCCGGGCCGGAGCCCGCGCTCGTCCTCCTTGCTGTGGGGCTCGTGGCCGGCGCGGGTGCCCGGCGGCGCAGGACTAGACGCCCATAGACAACCGCAGCATGTCCCGGGTGCCCGGCCCCATCCCGAGGGCGGCCACCGCGAGCTTGAGGAGCCCGGCGAACGAGGACATCGACCCGTCCTCGGCAAAGAGGTCCTTGCGGAAGACCACGTCGGTGAGGACGAGCACGAGGGAGACATAGGCAAGCTTCAGCGGGAACATGACGGCGGCGGTCCCCGTGACCCCCATGAGGAAACCCGGAAGGACGTGCTTCTCCTCGTAGCCGAACGCGTCGACCCCCCAGAACGTCGCGGCGCCGTCGAGGAACTGCGCAAAGAAGACGAGCGCGTTGATGGGCGTGAGGAGGGCCGCAAGGGCGGGGAAACGGCGGGAAGCGAGGAAGAAACCCGCCCAGGTGAGGGCCGTGGCCACAAACGCGAGCCCCACGATCGTCGGCACCTCACCCGAGTGCGTGGCGGCTGGAAAGGCCGGGTCGGGGTACCAACCGCCAAGGGCGACCCAGCGGACGACGAGGTAGGCGGTGAGCCCAAGCAAGAGCAGGCCCGCGTTGAAAACGAGGCCGTGCACCGAGGGGCCCTGGGGGCGCGTCACGATCGCGAGCCCGCCGAGGTACGCGCACGCAAGCGCGCTTGCGACGATCGGGGCCGGCAAGGGCGCCACGACGAACCTGGGGTCGCCAATGTGGAGCCAAGCGAGCGCCGCCGCGCCCGGCGCGAACGCGCCGGCCCACGCGAGGGCCGCGACGCGAGGTCCGCTCCTTGCAAACGCGCGCCCGACCCACCACGAAGCCACGACGAGGAGGAGGACGAGGAGCCCCTCCGCGAGGTAGATGATCGGCGAAATAAAGCCATAGACCAGGGGCTTGTGGAAATACTGCGCGTCCTCGAGCGCGCGCGCAGCGCCGCCAAGGACGAGGAAGGGAGTGAGCATAAACACAAAGCGCGCGTCGACACGGACCTTGAGCTTCTCGAGCACGCGGTAAATGAGGAGGACGGCCGGCACGAGGATGAGCGCGTAGGCGAGCGTGTCGACCACGTTGTACGCCTCGGCGGCCCCGCCGACATTGTTCGCGTCCGCCTCGATGGACCGCCAGAAGTACGGCTCGAGGAAGCCGTCCCAAACGAGCCGGGGCGCGACGAGGAGTCCGACAAGGAGCCCGGCCAACGGAACGAGGATGGCGAGGTTGAGGAGCCGGGACTGCGCGGCATTCGGGTGGGGCAACTCGCCTCCCCCCGGACTCCCGCGCCCCTTGGGAGCACCCGCCGGGGCTGGCCCGGAGGCGGGCCCCTGCCGCCCTGCGGGGGACTGCCCGGGTTGAGGATGGTGGGCGCTGCCTTCGCCTCGGGAGCGGAAGGGCCCTGGCGGCAGTTCGACGTCGAGGGCTTTCGGCAGCTGCGCCTCACCGCCCTTGAGGAAGGGCTCCAGCTGCTCGATGGGGACCGCCGAGCTCAAAGGGTTATCGGGGTCGGCCCGCGCTCGCACGACGCCTCGGCTGTGCCGCACAGAGGACGCGAGGTTCGTGAGCCGGTCGAAGTCGTCCGTCTCGACGAAGACGTAGCCGCGCATGGGCCCAGGCGCAAGCACGCTTTGCAGCGCCATCTTCTCCTTGAGCGCCCGATCGCGAAGGCCGTCCGCGACCTCTTTCTCTTTCCCGATCGTGGTCTTAACCGCGAAGAAGGCGGGCCCACCCTTGTCTTCCGTGTGCTCCGGCGTACGCGGGCCCCCTGGCGGCAAGCCAGCTAAGTTGCGTTAATGCTTTCGCCGGGCGCGTTTCGCGGCCTGCGCCAGCCGCCCGTCCGAAAGGGTCAAGTGTCCTTCCTGGGATGGCCAGCCGTGAACCCGACCTTCAAGAAAACGCGCTCGATGCAACTCCCGCGCGAGATCATTGCAGGCCACGATGTCCTGCCCCAGATCGCCCAAATGACCCGGGACTTCGGCCTCAAGGGGACGGGCGTGCTCGTGTGGGGGCCCCAGACGCGCGCGCTTGCCGGCGACAAGATCGCCCAGACGCTCTCGGACGCGGGCTACGACCTCCAGACCCTCGAAGCCGGCGACGCCACCGCCGAGGCGGTAAGCGAGGTCAAGGAGATCGCCTCCGAGTGCAAGGCCACGTTCCTCGTGGGGATCGGCGGGGGCACGAAGATCGACATCGCCAAGCTCGGCGCCAGCGACCTTTCGATCCCCTTCATCTCGGTTCCCACAAACTGCGCGCACGACGGCATCGCCTCGCCGAGGGCGACGATCAAGGTCGAAGGCCGGATCAAGTCGTTTGACGCGCGCGTCCCCCTCGGCGTGCTTGCCGACACCGCGGTGCTCATCAAGGCCCCTTGGCGCTTCCTGGCGGCCGGCTGCGCGGACGTGATCTCAAACAAGACGGCGATCCTCGACTGGCGCCTCGCGCACCGCTTGCGCAACGAGGAGTTTTCCTCGTCGGCCGCCACGATGTCCGAGATGAGCGCGGAGGCGATCATCGGCGAGGCCGAGTTCCTCAAGCGGAACCTCGAGGAGAGCGCGTGGCTCATCGTCCGGCCCATCATCGTGTCGGGCGTCTCGATGGCGATCGCGGGCTCGTCGCGCCCGGCGTCGGGCTCCGAGCACCTCGTCTCGCACGCGCTCGACTCGATCGCCCCCGGCCACGCGCTCCACGGGGAACAGTGCGGGGTGGGGACGATCATGATGATGGCGCTCCACGGCGGCGACTTCAAGCGAATCCGGCGAGCACTCGAGTCCGTCGGGGCCCCGACCACGATCCGCCAACTCGGAATCACGAAGGAGCAGATGGTGGAGGCGCTCACGACCGCGCACAGGATCCGGCCGGACCGGTACACGATCCTCGGCGACCAAGGGATCACGGCCGAGGCGGCGGAGCGCCTCATGGAGCTTTCGGGGGTCGCTGGATGAGGCGAGGGCACTACGGGAGGGGAACAACACGACAACGATCACGCTGCTTGGGGAACTTCAGGCCAAGGTCGGAGAGCGCTTCGTATTCCAGGGCCCAAACGACGGGGCCGATGCCGCGTGCGCGCCCTGCCGCCTGAAGGGAATCTGCTTCAACCTTGAGCCCGGCGAGACCTTCGAGGTCGCAGCGGTGCGGGACAAGGACCACCCGTGCTACCTCCACGAGGGGGGCAAGGTGCGCGTCGTCGAGGTCGACCGCGCGACGCACGACGTGATCCTGCCCGCACGGGGCATCGTCGAGGGCGGGTCCATGCTCTACCCGGAGAGGTCCTGCGAGTTCCGCGGCTGCCCGAAGTGGAGGCAGTGCGTGGGGGCCCCGCTCCGGCCGAACTTCTCGTACCGCGTCGTCGAGGCCGGCCCCGCGGAGCCCTGCCCGCTCGGGTTTGCGCTCCGGCGCGCGAAGCTCGCTCCCAAATGACCCGGGCCTAGTCGGCGAGTGTGAAGAGCTGGTCGTCGAGACCCACGTCGAAGAGCCCGAGCCTTGCCCCGGCGTCGAGCCACCCGTGCGCGTAGTTCACACACGAGAGGGCATTCACGAAGTCCCCCCGGTCGCGGAAGTGGCGCGCGTCGCCGGCATAGGCCTTGGCCATCTCAAGGAAGTCGAGCGCGAGCTTCCGGTGGTGCGAGCGCTCAGGCGGGGCGATCTTGAGCGTGTCGAGCGCCCGCTGCGTGAGCGCGAGGTACCGGTCGATGTGAGCGCGCGAGACGGCCTTTCGGGGGCGCGCGGCCTTCGGCTTGGCCACCCGAGCCTACCCCCGGACGACCTGGACGGAGCCGCCCCCGTGCCTCGTCTCGCGCACGCGGGTCTTGAGGACGATCGGCGCGGCGACCGCGCCGCCCGTGATGAGCGCCTCGCCGATGGCAAGTTCGCGGACCTCGTCGATCATCCCCTCCGTGAGCCCTTCGACGGACTGGGAGATCGCCTTGAGGTCGTTCGGGTTCGTGACCTTGAGGATGATCTGCGTGTGGCACTGCGAGAGGATGTTCTTGTCGACCTTCGCGGGCCGCTGGGAGACTACGCAGAGCCCGAGCCCGAACTTGCGCCCCTCGGCGGCGATCGTCTTCAGGATCCCCGTGGACTTCGCGACCCCGATCTGGGGGCAGAAGTTGTGCGCCTCCTCGATTACGAGCATGAGCGCGGGGATCTTGTCAAGCTTGCGGGCGTCGAAGAGCTTCGTGCACAGGCGCGCGACGATCATCTCGCCCACCTCCGGGGGGACGCCCTTGAGGTTGACGATCGAGATCTGGCTCGCCTTGACAAGGTCGGAGATCTTCGTCGGGTTCTTCGAAAAGAGCCCCATGGACTCAAGCTGCTCGAGCGGCGCGACCAGGCTCCAGCGCGCGGGCGAGGAGGAGGCCTTGATCGCGTCGATGAGGTTGCGCAGCGTGTAGAAGGGGGTCTCCTTCTTGAGGTCCTTGATGATCGTGTCGAGCGCGGTGATCTGGGGCCCCGAGAAGGGGATCCCCGTGAACTCCGCGAGGTCCTCGATCGCGAGGTTCACGGAGTCGAAGGCGAACTGGAGCGCATGGGGGTTGAGCTTGCGGTCGGGCGAGAACTCAACGACGTGGTCCGCGTACCCGCGGGGCTTCACGTCGAAGACGTCCATGAGCGCCTGGTCGCGCTCCGAGTTGTTCGGGTGGGCAAGCGAGGCGTACTCGCCGTGCGGGTCGATGACGACTGCGGGCACGCCGCGCTTGATCATCTCCTCGAGGAAGACGCCGACGGTGTAGGACTTGCCCCCTCCTGTCTTCGCAAGGATCGACACGTGGGAGGAGACGATCGTGTTGAGGTCGAGGTGGACCTTGATGTCGCCGTGCCCCTTGAGGAGCCCGAGGTAGGCAGCCCCCTTGGGTTTGCGGTCGAGCCCGAGGACGTTCTTGATGATGTCAGCGTCCGCGCGGAAGATCATGGAGCCGGCAGGCAGGGGCGTCTCGGGGTGCTGGAGGATCCCGCGCTCGTCTCGGTAGCCCGCCATGTGCACGGAGGCGATGATCTTCTCCTGGACGACGATCTGCTCGCCCGAGAGCATCTTGGAGGCCTTCTCGTAGGAAACGTCCGACTCGCGGTTCAGGTCGACGACCTGCCCGAGGACCCATCCGCATGTGGGGTGCTCGACCTTCACGTAGTCGTTGCGGCGCAGCGTCGTGTCCGAGACCGCGATCCTAAACGCGGCGGAGCCTACAGTCCCGAAGACGGCGCCGATCGGTTTGAGTGCCATCCCGGGCGGCCATTGCCCCTCGACGCGTAATAAGGGTTTGCGAGAAGGCGCGCGCGAGGGCGTCTGGACGATCGCATTCAAGGCGCGTCGCCCCAGAATCGGCGCGTGCGTGCGTAGAGCACCTCCGCGGCGAGGATGTCCTTGAGGAGCTCCTCCTCGGAGGCCTGTTGGCGAGAGAGGATGCGGCCCGCGGTGTCGGGGCCCACGCCTCGGGCGGCAAGAGCAAGGAGCGCGCGCGCGCCGTGGGCCGCGACGAGGCTCGCGCTCGTCTGCATCTGCCTCCGGCGCTTCTCCTCGGCGGGGCTGCGCGCCTTGCGCCCCAGGAGCTTGGCCGCGTCGCGGTCGCGTGGGTGCAGGACGGCGAGCATCCGGCCCGCGCAGTGGGGGCAACCCCGCTCGGGGTGGGCTTCCGCGACTTTCGTGGTCGACGCGCGCCGGCAGGCGAGGCACGCGAGCGTCACGCGCGTCTCGGTAAGGCGGCGGCGAAGTGCGGCGAGGATCGCGGCATCGGCTCTCTGGGGGGCTACGAGTTCGCGCATCCTCTGGCCCCCTGCAAGGCCGATGGGCGAGAGCCCCTGGTGGCGGACCTCGACCCTTCCGCTTGCGAGGTCCTCGAGGACCGCGGACGTGCGCACAAGGTCGAGCCGCTCGAAGAGGACCCGGTCGACGGCGTCCTCCACAAGCGGCGTGCCGGCAAACCGCTCGAGCATGGCCTTCGCGGAAACGAAACGGTGGTCCGCGCCCTTTCGCAGCGCGCCGAATTTCTTGGCGGAGTGCAGGAGGTTCCACTTGAGGAGCGCGGAGGTTCGCAGGACGATCCTCATGAAGTCCTCGAGGCCGCCGGGCGGAACGCTACGCAGGGCCTGCTCGACCTCCGGGCCCTTGACGCCCCGGGGGAAGGTGAGGACCACGCGGTACGGGTCGACGAAGAGGCCGACGGAGGCGCCAAGCCGCTGGGTGAAGAGGCTCGTGAGGGCCCGGCCGACCGTCTCGTTCACGCGCGTGCCGAAGCAGGCGTTCACGATGACGGTCCGGTCCTCGCGCTCGAAGGTCAGCGTCCGGTCGTCGGGCACCGCAAGCCCGCGCGAGGCCTGGTCGGCAAGCGCCTGCTCGAAGAGCCGGCAGGCCTCGACAGACGCGTGGGGGCCCGGCAGTCGGCCGGCCCTTCGCGCCTTGCCAACCCGCTGGGCCACCTCGAAGGGCACGGGGATGTCCTCGCCGATCCAGGAAGGGACGGCGCCGAGGTCGTCGGAGGGCTCGACGAGCACGGAGTCCTCGCCGACCTCCGCGACGCGCCACGAGCGCCCTTTCACGATGAACTTCGAGTTCTCCTCGTCGAAGGTCGCGACAAAGCCCTCGTCGAGGGTGCCGATGAACTTGCGCGAGACGATGTCGATCACGGCGTACGTGCGCTCGTCGGGGATCATCGAGATGTTCTCGAAGAAGTAGACGGGCGTACCCCCGCGTTTTGCAAAGCCGCCCTCGAAGGCGCGGACCGCCCCGAGGTCCGCCACGAGGGCAAGCGTTCGGTCGAAGGTCTCGCGGGGTAGCGTGGCGAAGGGCCGGGCCTTGCGCACGAGGGTGAAGGCCGCATCGGAGGCGACTCGGACCTCGCTGTTGGCCATGGCGATGAGCTGGTTGGAAAGCACACCCAGGGGGTTTGCGCGCACGAGCTTTCGTTCGAGCGCCCCCTCAAGCGCAAGCTCGGCGATCGCGGCGCTCTCGGCGGCGTCGTCGAGGTTCGAAGCAAGGACGAGCCCCCTCGAGGTCGCGGCGATCCTGTGGGACCCGCGGCCTACCCTCTGGAGGAGCCGCGCAACCTCCCGCGGCGAATTGTACTGGATCACGAAGTCGACGGAGCCGACGTCGATGCCGAGCTCGAGGGACGACGTGCAGATGAGCGCCCTCAGCCGCCCCGTCTTGAACTCCGCCTCCATCTCGATGCGCACGTCGCGCGAAAGGGAGCCGTGGTGGATGCCGAGGGGGAAGGAGGGGTCGATGATCGCAAGGCGCGTGGCAAGGAGCTCCGCAGTGTCGCGCGTGTTCACGAAGAGGAGCACCTGGTTGTGCGCGCGCATCTCCGCAAGGCACTCCGTGAGCGAGGCGACGACGAGGGGGGCGACCCTCAGGCGGTCGCACAGCGCCGCGATCTGGGGGTCGTCCGCAGGGGGCGACTGGGGCGAGCGCACCTCAAACTCGAGAGCCTTGGGGAGGTCCACCTTGAGCACTTCGACGGGCCGCCCGACGCCGCCGAGGAACGCCGCGACCTCCTCGGGGGCGCCCACCGTCGCAGAAAGCCCTACGCGCTGGAACGGGCGCCCCACCAGGGACTCAAGGCGCTCCAGCGCGACGGAAAGCTGCGCGCCGCGCTCGTCTTCCGCAAGCTCGTGGATCTCGTCGACCACGACGGATTCGACGCCCTTGAGGTGGCGGCGGAGGTTCGCGCCGGTGAAAAGGAGCTGGAGGCTCTCGGGCGTCGTAATGAGGATTGGAGGCGGGTCCCGCGACTGCCGCGCGCGCTCGGAGGTGGTCGTGTCCCCGTGGCGCACGCCGACGCGGAGGCCCGTGTGCCGGGCGAGGCCCTCGATCCGCCGCAACATGTCGCGGTTGAGGGCGCGCAGCGGCGTGATGTAAAGGAGGCGGAAGCCCTGCGCGCCCTTCGGGCTTTCAAGGAGGCGGTGCACGAGCGGGAGCAGGGCCGCTTCCGTCTTGCCCATCCCCGTGGGGGCGACGATGAGAGCGCTGCGCCCCTCGAGGAGCGGGCGAAGCGACATCGCCTGGGGCGCGGAAGGCGCTTCAAAGCCGCACTCGGAAAGCCACCCTTGGATTGTCGCGTTGAGGTCGCGGAAGGACGTGGGGGACCCCCCGGAGGCTGCCATCGGCCTCGCGAAGCGCACCTCCCTCAAAAAGGCGCGCCGGCTGCCCCCGTCCCGCCCGCTGCGGCAAACCCTTAATCGGCCCGCGTGCGCTCGGCCGCCCTGAGGCCTCGCGAACGGTCAAGAACCGCCACCCGATCCGGGACAAGGAAGCCCGCGAGGTGGCCGCCGCCCTTCTCGCGCTCTTCGGCGCCTCGGTCCGTTTTGAAGGCAAGCTCGTTGAGGCGGGGGACGACCAAGGCTTCCGCATCTACTTCATCGACGGCGTGCCGGTGGCTTTTGCGAGCGAGGGACGCGTCATGCCGACCGTGCGCGGCCTCCTCGCCTTTCCGGCAACTTCGCGGTTTGTGACCGTCGACAAGGGCGCGATCGACTTCATCCTGAGGGGCGCCGACGTCATGGCCGCCGGCATCGTCGGCGCGGACGCCGCGATCGCCGCGGGCGACGCGGTATGGGTGCGCGAGGAGGCGCACCTGCGCCCCCTCGCGGTCGGAGTGGCCCTGATGACGGGCCCCGAGATGGCCGCCGCCGAAAGGGGGCGGGCGGTGAAGAGCGTGCACCACCTGCGGGACAAGCTCTGGGACCTCACCCAGGAGTCCGAGTAGGGCCCGGGGGGAAGGGCCCCCTGGCGCGCGGGCGCCGCCCTCAAGAAGGTTTTTCTACGCCGTCGCCCGATGCCCGGAGCACAAGGGTGGGTGCTCCAATGGCAAAAGGCCTGTTCTCGAAGATGCGCGAAGACCGCAGGGCCGAGGCGGACTCGGACAAGTTCATCGACCTTGGCGAGATGGACGCCGGCGACTTCGAGATGGAGGGCGAAGGCTCGCGGGTCGACGTGAAGGTCGCGGAGCTCCACCGCTTCGAGGACCTCTCGAATGTCACGACCCACGTCTACAAGGGGAGCGTGCTCGTCATCGACTTCAGCGCGATCGCAAGCGACGACACCGCGATGCGCCGGATGTCCACCGAGCTCAAGGCCGTCGCCCGCGATGTCAAGGGCGACGTGGCCGGCATTGCGAAGAACATGCTCGTCGTCACCCCGGCCGGGATGACCATCGACCGCAAGGTGCTGCGCGGGCCTTTCTAAGCGGGCGCGGGAGGCGAGTCTCACCGCCTAAGCGCCACCTGAGAACCCTTAAATAGCCACCTCCAGGCTGGAGTTTGCCGGACAGCCGGCGTTCCCTTCGGGGGTGTGTCCTTGCAAAGGCTTCGAGCGAACGCGTTCCGACCCATCGGAAGCCGCGCCGTTTCCGAGGTCGTAGGCTCGGCGATTCTTCTTGGCATCACGGTTTCCGCCTTTGCCGTGCTCTTCGTCCTTGTGAACGGGATGCCGAGGCCCGCCCCGGGAGTGGCGGCCGACCTTGAGGCCACCCTTGAGCGCACGGGGCCCACGACCGTAAACGTGGTCGTCGACCACGTCGGAGGCGAGGACCTCCTCGACAGCGACACGGTGATCGTGGTTACGGTCAACTCGACCGCCCTCACCTACAACGTCTCGGCCGGCCTTTCGGGCCAGACGACCTTTGCCGTGGGCAAACAGTGGCGCGTCAATGTCCCCCTCGCCGTCTCGCCGGACACCCGCCTGCTCGTCACGGTCGTTTCGCTCTCGGACAACCGCGTCCTCTACAACGCGGAGCTCCAAGCCGGTTACCTGGCGGGCTCCACGGGCTTCCCGCCGATCATCGCGGTCGCCTACGCGCAGGCCTCGGACGGCTCCGCTCGGGTCTCGAATGGGGGCGTCCAGACCTACCGGATCCACGCGGTCGTCATCGACCCAGACGGGAACCTCGACGGCACCTCGGGGGTCTGGGTGGACGCGACGGTCGTGGCCGTCGGCCCGACGCTCCAGACAGACTCGATCGGGTCCGGGCGGTACAACCTCACGCGCACGGGCCAGTCGCACTTCGAGTCGCCCGACCTCGTCATGGGGTCCGGGGTCCCCCCCGGAAATTACACATTCACGATCCACGCTCAGGACGCCGCCGGCGGCAACTCGACCCGGGTTTCGCCGCCCTTCACCATCGTTGCCGTTGGAGGGGGGACGGGCCCCACGCTCACCGTGAGCGGCAACTCCATCGCGCCCGTCTCGGTAAACACGAGCGCGAACGACTTCGGGGTGCTCCGGCTCAACCTCACCGCTTCGGGCGCGGACACGACGGTCTCCCAGGTCGTCGTGCGGAAGACGGGCTCCCTTCTGGACGGCCAGGTGACGGTCGCGGTGTGGCTCGATGCGGACAACGACGGCGCGTTTTCCGCCTCGGACGACTTCCTGGCGACGACGGAGGTGCCTTTCACGACGGGGACCGCCAACATTTTCGCCGTTCCCATCACGACCGTTCCGGACGGAGGGACCCGGACGGTCTTCATCGTCGCCTCCCTGGTGAACCCATCGGACGGCACCAACGTGACCTTCACGGTCGACGAGCCCATCTCGGTCCGGGGCACGGGCGTGCCGGGCGGGCAGACCGCATCGACGGCGGGGTCGTTCCCCATCTCGTCTACCGATGTCGTCGTGGGGTCCAAGTTCAGCGTCGAGTACGTTTCCGGCTCGCCGGACCGAATGATCGTGGGCTCGAAGAACGTGCGCTTCCTGGAGTTCTCCGCGCGCGCGGCTGGCGAGTCGTTCACCGTCCAGAAGATCAACATCACCCTGCTCGGCACGATTCCGCGCTCGAGCGCGTCGTGCTACATCACGATCAACGGGACGATGATCTCGGGCGCAAGGAACTTCGACTCCTCGCGCACGGCTCGGTTCAGCGTGAGCTTCCCGCTGCTCGAAACGTCGGGCTGGGTGCCGCTCCAGGTCTTCTTGAACCTCACGGGCTCGTCCGGCCAGACCGTAGGGCTCCAGCTCGCGTCGAGCACGAATACCTTCGCGCAGGGCCAGCAGTCGGGCAAGGGCCGCAACGGGGTGTCCACGAGCCCCTTCCCGATTTCGGGCGGGCTCGTAACCCTCACGACGACGGGGAACCTCTCGATCGACGAGTGGAACGACACGAGCCTTTTCGCCACGCCGAGGGCCGGGGCATCGAACGTGTACCTCCACACCCTCCAACTTCGCGCCCACGGCGAGAATATCGACTTCAACAAACTCGAAATGGTCCAGACCGGCAACCTGACGGACGCGCAGTTTGTCGCGGTGACGCTGAGGGTGCGCGGGGGCGTGTGGCTCTCCGGGACCTTTTTTTCGGGGAAGGTGACGTGGGACGCGGGTGTCACGGGGAAGCTCTTCGCCATAACGATCAACGTGACCAACCGGGGCGAGGCCCTGGTCGACGTCTATGTGAACCTGACCACCGGCGTGCAAGCGAAGGAATTCTCGCTCTACGTGAACGATAACACGAAGGCGCGCGGCTACGGCAAGACCTCGCTTTCCACGCTTTATGCCAACGCGGAAAGCGCGCCCTACCCGATCTCGCTTGGCGTCCGCCGCATCCAAGGCGACGTCCTTTTCTGGGGGACGAACCTCGCGCCCGCCTCGGTCCTCGCGCCGGCAAACCTCGTGCCCATGCTAAAAATCACCATGAAGCCCGTCGGCGAAGACATGACGCTCGACGAGCTCTTCCTGCGTTCGCTCCAGGGGGTCCCCCCGGCGGGGACCTTGACGGTCCACCTATACCGCGACGTGAACAACGACACGACCAGCGCCGTGCAAGGCGACGACGTGGACATCGGCCTTGGCGACACGGGCGCTTTCGGCAGCGACGCGGTGAAGGCCTTTGCCCCCGCCGCGTCCCTCTCCGCGGGCACGGACTACAACCTCTTTTTCGCGGTGAACTTCACGGCGGGGGCTGCAGGCTTCAGCCTCGAGACGAGGGTGAACGCGAGTAACACGACCGTTCGCGGCGTGTATTCCTCGAGCATCATTCCACCAAACTCGCAGGCCGGCATTACGAATCCGCCCGCGCTCATTTCCCAGACGCCCCCGGTGACCGTCCTTGACCGCGGCACGCTTGCGGCGGTCGGGACGAACATCAACCCGGAGGAGCATGTCCACGAGAACGTGATCACGAAAATGCTGCTGGTCACGCTCACGGCGGGCGTCGAAAACGTGAACCTGAATTCTTTCAGGGTCCACCTGAACGGAAATGTTTCGAACTCCATCGTGAACGTCGCCCTCTGGTGGGATGAGAACAAGAACAGCGAGGTCGACGGGATCGACGTCCAATACGGTGTCATCAGCTTCTCGGCGGGCGATGTCACCTTTTCGGGAAGTCCCCTCAAGACGATTGCTGCCGGCACGACGGAGTACTTCATCGTCCGCATCAACATCGTCGACTCCAACCAGCAGGGCTCGACGGCCGGCGTGAGGGTCACGAGTGCCGGCCACATCGGTGCCACGGGCGTAACCAGCGGCCTCGCGATCACCACAACGGGCAGTTTTGCCCTAGAGGCCGAAACGGTCCCGGTCATCGACTGAGCCAACCTGAGGTGAAGCCTACGGCGCGGGGCTCTTCGGCGTTTCTTACGCTGCGGCGCGACCGCGAGGGAGTGTCGGGCGTAGTCGCCGCCTCCCTCGGCGTCGTCCTCATTTCCGTGCTCCTCGGGATGATCGTGACATTCTGGGTCCCGGCGTGGGGCTACGACACGGAGACGGCGCATTCGAGGGACGTGGTCAACGCGTTTGGCCAGTTCAAGAGCGCCATCGAGCTCCAGACGCTTTCGGGGAACACGAACCAGACCCTCGGGACTTCGTTCCCGCTCGGCGTGGGCGGCGTGCCCCTTTTCGGCGCGGAGAACTCCGGGCAACTCACGTACCAGTATTTGGAGGGCGGCCACCTCCGGTTTTCCTTGAACCTCACGGACAGTTCGGGCCAGGTGAACCTGTCGGCCGCAGGGTCGCTCGCCTATTCGATGCCGAACCGCTATTACGTCCACCAAGACATGGCCTATGAATCCGGAGCGGTGATTGTTGCCCAGCAGGACGGGCAGACCGTCCGAATGCCACCGGCGTTCCGGTTCGTGAACGGCACGCAGGGCGTCGAGGCCTTCCTCACGCTCGTCTCAATGGAGGGGACCCAGACCGTCGTTACGGGCGTCGACAGCCGTTCGGTGTCCTCGAGGCTCACGCTCGCCCAGACGATCAGCTTCGCGTGGCCCTCCTCGACGAACGTGTCCATCAACGTCTCGTCGGCGTACCTCGGGGCGTGGTCCTCGTACTTCACCCAAGCGATGAACGCCTCGTCGATCGACGCTTCCTCGTTCAACGTGTCCTTCTTCCCGCCCGCAGCGCCTCAGAGCACGACCCTGCGGCTCTCGGGCGTGCGCTCGCTTTCCGTCACGGTCTCTCTCGTCCAGGTCCGGATCGACTGATTTGGTCGGTCACCAGCGCGTGCCACAGACGCGGCAAGAGTTCTTCCCGTCGCGCTGGACAACCCAGTTGCCGCCGCAGTTCGGGCAAACGGGCGCGGCTTTCCCTGCGGCTTCCTTGGGGGGCGCGCCCTTCTTCTCGTACCCGGATGGGATGCTCTTTGTGGGCGTCGAGAAAACGTCAAAGGCGCTCTTCTTCGATTTTTCGGGTGCCTCCGCCGTCCGCTCCTCGGGAGGCAGGGGCGCGGGCCTTTCCGAGCGCGGGGCCGCGGTGGCGCCCCGTTTCTCCGAGGAGACCGGCGCCTCGCTGCGCGCGATCTCCTGGAGTTCCTTCTTGATGTCGCCAGGCAGCATCTCGCCGGAGAGCTCGGGCGCCGCCTTCATGAGCAGTTCGCGCAGCACGGCCTCAGGGATTTCCTCATCCGGGGCCGCCTCGGTTTTGGTCGAAGTGGCAGCCGCCGTTGTCCTGGAAAGGTCGATGTTTCCCGTCCCCAGCGACACGGGCTCTTTGGCGGTCGGCTCTCCGCCCTCAAGGGGCGACACCTCCCGCACCGCGGAGGCGTCCTCGTCGACGCGGGGGAGTTCCATGCGCTCGAGGGGCCGGCTTGACGGCGGCGCGCCTTGGGCGGGGCGGGTGACCGGGGCGGGCGAGTACTGCGTGAAGGTCGGCGCCGTGCCCTTCTCTCCGAGGTCCATCGTGTCGGTCGTCCCCGGGAGCTTGAATTCGAGGTCTTCGAGGCGTGCGGCCCCGCCTTTGCGCCCCGTGAGGGGCACGGCCTCGGGGATGTCGAAGTCCGCGGCCACGCCGCGCGAGGGCTCGGGCACCGCGATCCCGCCGTCCTCGCGCGGCGCGCGCTCGCGCGCGTGGACGAAGACCGTGCGGCACTGCGGGCAGGCGGCGGAATCCGGGGCGATCCATGAGCCGCACTTGCTGCACTTGGCGACGCTCGTTTCGAATTCGACGCCGCAGTTGTTGCACTTCTTCGACGACGCGAGCGTCGGTTTGTCGCACTTGCCGCACACCACGAACTGGCCGGTCGCGATCCGCCGCTGCGTGTAGAAGTAGACGAGGCCGACCCCGCACAAGACGGCAAGCGAGCCGGAAAGGAGGGCGGGCACGACGTTGGCGCCGCTGCCGGGGGGCGGCGGGGGCGCCACGCCTCCGGCAAGGACCACGTAGGGGAAGAACGCCGCCGCCGAATCGAGCGCGTTCGGTGCCGACGCGTTCACGCGCACCTGGTACGAGCCGTTCTGGGCGGGCCCGATAATCCGCGCGAAGAAACTGCCGTCGGAGGAGGTCCGCTCGGTGCGCACGGGTTTGTCGGGGGCGATCTCGATGCGCACGGAAGCGCCGGCGACCGGCACGCCCACGTCGTCGGTGACGCGCCCTTGGACGATCATCGCCTCGCTCGGCTTGTACGAGGCCTTGCTTATGGATGCGGAGACCAGGAGCTGGGTGAGCGGACGTAGGGAAAACGAGTTGGAAAGCGTGAGCGGGGCGGCAAGGAGCGGGGCGGCGAACGTGACGTTGAGCCCGTGCGCGCCGGGCGCTGCGGGCAGGAAGAGGTCGCCCGTGCCCATCCCCTCCCCGCCGAGCGTGAGCGAGGCGGCCGCGGCTCCGTCGAAGTCGAGAGTCACGCCGACACCAGACATCGGCTGAGTGACGGACTGCCCGCCCGCCGTGAAGATGTAGTCGGCGGCGACAAAGGCCTTCGCGCCTTGGCCCGCGTACACCTCGGTCGCGAAGTCGAGCGCCGGGGGCTCCGCGACAAAGGTCTGGAGGAAACCGGGGAGGATGTCCTGCGGCAGGTTCGTGGCCTGCACGCGCCAGAGGCCCGCGGGCAGCGGGACAACGAGCGCGTAGCTCGCGTCGGCCGTCGCGGTCGCGAAGTTCGCCGCAAGCGAGAAAGCGAGGGGCTCGGCACGGAGGGGGTCCCATGTGAAGGTCGTGGAGGCGGCCGCGCCCTTCGTCGCATTGACGCGGTAGAGGGGCCCGCGCGAGTTCGTGCCCCCCGCGGTCGTGGAGGCGAGGAGCGTAAGGCGGGCCAGGCCGTCGGCGCCGGTCGTGACGGATTCGATCGCCCGGCCCGTGACCTGGGGCACGGCGACGACCTGAGCGGAGTCCACCGGCAGGCCGAGCTCATCGACGACCGACGCCTCGACTGTGCTGAAGAAGTCCACCGTGAGCGTGCTTGCAACGCTGGGGGGGGGCGCTGACACGGAGCGCAGGGACATATAGCCGGAGCCGGCGAGCGAGAAACTCGCCGCAGGGTCTACCACGACGTCGCTAACGGCCAAGCGACCCGCGGACGTGGAAATCGACGTCGACCCGGCAAGAAGGCGCGCACCCTCGAGCGAGGCGTTCGAGGCCCCCGCCGAGAGCGCGAAGGACGAAGGGGTCCAAACGGTGAGGCCCGAGGCGTTGAAGGACCCCGCGTCGAGGGAAAGGGAGGCCGACGACGATGCCGTCGCGAAGTCCGAGCCCGCCAGGGCTTCGAAGTCCGCAAAGCTGAGGCTCGTCCGGTTCGTGGCGTCGAAAGGCTCGAAGGTCGTCGAAACCCCCGTGCTTTCCAACGACACGTCCGCCGCGCCCATCGTGACCTTCTCCGAGGCCGCGACGACGCAGTCCCGGGCTGCCAGGGTTCCCAGGGAAAGCTGGACGATCCGCCCCCAAAGGAACGACGAGTCGCAAGAGACCGCCCTGGCGTCCCCGATGGCCGAACCGACAATGCGCGCGCCCTGCGCCGTGAGGTTGCCGGCACCCTTGAGGAGCAGGTTCCCCCCGACGAGGCCGCCGCCCTCGAACGACAGGTCGCTCCCGTTCAACACGTAGAGGTCGAAGGGGTAGTCGGAGCGGATCGTCCCGCCCACCATGGACAGCGACCCGTTGTCGGCGACGAGGATGTACCGCTCGAAGGGCCGCGTCTGGAGCAGGGTAATCGAGCCGCCCGAATAGGTGAGCGGGGACCGCACCTCGAGGTTCGATGAGGTGACGAGGTCCGTGCTCGATGTAGTTGACTGGTTGACGTAGATGACTGGCCCCTCGTAGAGGTCGACGGGCTCGAAGAGCGCGAGGGCGACGGGCACGAGCTTCACGAGCGCGCCCTCCGAGAGGTCCGGGAAGAGGGCGAAAGCGAACTGGAGCGGCGCGGACGTGGCGACGCCTCGCGAGGCGACCACGCGGTAGTTCACCGTGTCGAGGGCGTTTGAGGCCTCCAGGTACGCCGACGGGAGCTCGACGTCCGCGGTTCCGTTGAGGGCGAGCCCTGCGGCCGCGGGCGCTCCCCAGTAGTCAAAAACCTGCACGGTGGCGTTCGGCACCGGGACGCCGATCGGGTCCGTCACGGCAACCCGCGCGACCCGGTACACGGTCGCTGTGGCGGCCTCGAAGGCAAAGATGGGCCTGGAGGAGGGAAGGGTGAGTCCGCCGATGAGGATCGACGAGGTCGCCGCCGTCCTCCGGAAGGACGCGCTCGCTGTGCCCGAAAGGGAAACCGCGGGTTGGTAGGGCGCGCTAGGGGATCCCAAAAACGCGCCGATGCCGGGGAATGAGGCCTCGGCCTCGCCGACGCTTGAATAGCTCGAGCGCACTTCGACGGAAGCGTTCCGGAAGTCGCCGACCGCGCCGCTGCGGAGCGAGACGCTCGACGTCGAGGTGATCGTTGAGCGCGAGACCGTGACCTGGCTCGCTTCGAAGCTCAAGGCCCCGACCGAGAGGTCGGCGCCGTCGAGGGACACTGCCGCTCCTCGGACTTCGAAGAGCGGCGCCACGACCTGCCCGCCCGCCAGGCGGATGCCGCCCGTCGTGTCCGCTCGTACGGAGGCCCTCAAGACGCCGCCGTTTTCGACGATCAGGGTCCCGTTGTCCCTGAGCTCGACGCCGATCGAGAAGTTCGATTCGAGGACACCGCCGTCGAGGCGCAGGAGGCCGTTCCCCTCGACGAGGACGTCGAACTCATCGGGCCGGCCCTGCGAGACCAGGAGCCTGCCGGAAGGGCCAATCGCAAAGGATGCGTTGTCCCGGACCGTGAGGAACCCCGTGAGGTAGTACGTCGCGTTCGCGACCTCCGCCTGGTCCCCGTTCTGCCACAGCAAGTCGACGCGCGTATGGACCCGCAGCGTCGCGCTCAGGGAATTGTCGGCAAGCGAGCCATTCTCGGGGGGTAAGATCGATGCGAGGCGCGCGGTAATCCTCTGGATGCCGAGAAGCCCCGTCGTGTCAACAAGCAGCGGCACCGAGAGGTTTGAGTCGGGCGGGACCGTGATGGGCGTCGAGGCAAGGGCGGCGCCGGAGGGAGGGTCGCCCGCCAGGATCTCCAAGGTGGCGTTGCCCTGAACATCGCCCGCATTTGCGACGGTCGTGTTGACCCAAACGGAGTCCCCGGCCACAACGTACGACGAGGGAAGCTCGAGCCCCGCCGAGGGGATCGAGAGGTAGACGCCCGAAAGCGCGAGGGGCTCGGCGGCCGCAATGGCACCGAGGGCAGGCAGGAGCGCGGGGGCGAGGACCACGAGCGCGCAGAGGACCGGGAGAGGCCGGCTCGCTGGCAGGCCGCATGACCTCAAGACCCGGCGCCGCACGGGGTGACCCTACCCTGCCGGCCCCGCGGCTTTCACCCCCCAAGGCAGGCGTTGGGCCAGTGGGCTTCCCAAGGCGCGTGTCCAGGTTGCGGAGCGGCGGCGTTGCGATTTGGCGTGGCGTATTTAAGAGTACTCACCCGGCTGACCGCGTGTTTGGCTCGGGTCGGCGCGGCGCTGCAACCGCCCCTTGCTGCCCACGGAAACAGGCCGGCCTGCAGCCTCCGGCGCGCATCCCTAGACGCGCGTGCGCGCGCACTCGCGCGCGTAGACTTTCGCGCACCGCCAGGATTCTGGCGGCGTTTTGCGCGCCGATTATCCTTTTATACCGCAACCGCCCCTCAACGCGCCAGCAGAAGGGGGGAGACGATGAAATCCTTCATCGCGGACACGTTGCGCCAAGTGAACGAGAACCAGAGGCTCACGGACTCCTCGCCGGCCACGGCGACGGGGAGCCAAGAGGACGCCGAACTTGAGAAGCTCCTCGAGGACCTGCGCGTCGACGTGCGGATCTTTGGCTGCGGCGGCGGCGGCTCGAACACGATCAACCGGCTCGTCGAGTCGGGCATCCACGGCGCGGAACTCTTCGCGCTCAACACGGACGCCTCGCACCTCCTCCATGTGAATTCGCCGCACAAGATCTTGCTCGGAAAGCGCCTCACGCGGGGCCTCGGCGCCGGCGCGCTGCCCCAGGTCGGCGAGGAGGCCGCCAAGGAGGCGGAGGAAGACATCCGCCGCCACGTGACGAGCGCGGACATCGCCTTCATCACTTGCGGGATGGGCGGGGGCACGGGCACCGGCTCAGCGCCCTTCGTCGCCAAGCTCGCGAAGGACGGCGGGGCCCTTACGATCGGCGTCGTGACGCTCCCGTTCTCCGCCGAGGGCCACACGCGCATGCAGAACGCCCAGTACGGCCTTGACGCGTTGAAGCGCGTCGCGGACACCGTGATTGTCATCCCCAACGACAAGCTCCTCGAAATCGCGCCCAAGCTCCCTCTCGACATGGCGTTCAAGGTGGCCGACGAGGTCCTCATGCGCGCGATCCGCGGGATCACGGAGATGATCACGACGCCGGGGCTCGTGAACCTCGACTTCAACGACCTGAAGACCATCATGCAAAACGGCGGGATGGCCATGGTCGGGATCGGCGAGTCCTCGGACGCGCGCGAGAAGGCCAAAGAGGCCGTCACGGGCGCGCTGAATTCGCCGCTCATCGACGTGGACATCTCGACGGCGCACGGCGCGCTCGTGGACGTTCGCGGCGGCGAGGACATGACGATCCAAGAGGCCGAGAGTGTGGTCGCGGAGATCGGCAAGCACGTCCACCCCCAGGCGCGCATCATTTGGGGCGCCTCCGTTGTGCCCTCGCTCCAGAACACCATGCAGGTCATGGTCGTCCTCACGGGCGTCACGCCGCGCGAAGGCAAGGGGGCGGCGCCGGCCGCCAAGGGGCAGGCCGCGCAGCAGGCGCCGCCGAAGGCGGCGCCCGCCGCATCGAAGGCGGGCCTTGGGATCGAGTTCCTGCGGCACTAACAGGCCTGCGCTGGCCCGGGCGGGGCGCTGCCTGCAACGCGCGCGCATGTACGCGCGCGGGCGCGAACCCTAAACTATTTTAGCCGCGGCTTTCGATAGCGAGAAACGCCAGTCGGGTGGGGATGCCGTGAAGTCAATCGTCAAGGAACTGCAGGAAAGGGCCTCGCCGGAGTCGTTTTCGACCCCGCAGGGGCTCGACCAGCGCGCAGATGATGCAGAGCTCGAAAAGGTCCTTGAGGGCCTGCGCACGAACATTAAAATCCTCGGCTGCGGCGGAGGCGGCTGCAACACGGTCAATCGGATGGTCGAGTCGGGGATTGTGGGCGCCGAGCTCTACGCGGCCAACACGGATGCCCAGCACCTCCTTACCGTCCATGCGCCGAACAAGATCCTCCTCGGGCGGCGCCTCACGCGCGGCCTTGGGGCGGGGGCCCAGCCGCAGGTGGGCGAAGAGGCGGCCCGCGAGGTCGAGGAGGACCTCAAGCGGCGGCTTGCAGGCGCGGACATGGTGTTCCTCACGTGCGGCATGGGCGGGGGCACGGGGACGGGCGCCATCTCCGTCATGGCCCGGATCGCCAAGGAGCAGGGCGCCCTCACGATTGCCGTGGTCACCCTGCCGTTCCGCTCGGAAGGCACCGTGCGCCTCGAGAACGCCGAATATGGCCTCGAGCAGCTTCGATACACGGCCGACACGGTCATCGTGATCCCGAACGACAAGCTGCTCGAGCTCGTCCCGCGGCTTTCGCTGAACGCGGCCTTCAAGGTCGCCGACGAGATCCTCGTCCGCGCGATCAAGGGGATCACCGAGACGATCACGAAGCCCGGCCTTGTGAACCTCGACTTCAACGACATCAAGACGATCATGAAGAGTGGCGGCGTCGCGATGATCGGCCTTGGCGAGAGCGAAGGCGACGAGCGCGCGAAGGAGGCGATCGAGGAAGCGATCAACTCCCCGCTCATCGACCTCGACATCTCGGAGGCCACCGGCGCGCTCGTGAACGTCGTCGGCGGGCCGGACATGACGATCACGGAGGCGCAGGAGGTCGTGCAGATGGTCCACGACCGGATCTCGCCGACCGCGCGGATCATCTGGGGCGCCGCCGTCGACCCGTCGCTCGAAGGGAAGATCCGCATCATGCTCGTCGTGACGGGCGTAAAGTCGAAGCAGATCCTCGGGAAGGGCGAGGCCGCCAAGCGCGCGCGGACGGAGATGGGCGTCGAGTTCCTCCGGTGACCTTCGCCCTGCACGCGGGCCCCCGCCGCACCCTCTGGCCGGGCTGGGCCCTGGGGGAAGGGGCGCGCGCCTGGAGCGACGCGGGACCTGGCTTGCTGGAACGCTTCCGTCGCTGTCGCGGGCTAGGGCGTGGCGCGATGGCAACAGTTATATCGGTAAGCCGGATTGCGCGACTTTGCACCTGTTCCAGATGACCCCCTCCCCTAGGGGGGCCAATGGACGTGCTTGGAACCTGAGCCCGATGGTCGACATCCTTGAGTCCTCCCAGTCGTTGCAAAAGAAGGTCGACTCATGGTTTCAGAACCGGCGCCGTGGCAGGTATATGCGCGTGCTGCGGCTGGCGGTACGCCCGGAGAGGGACGAGTACTTCAACACCCTGAAGCTCGCGTTTGCCGGGTTGCTTGTCCTCGGGCTCGTGGGGTTCGCGATACAGTATTTCATGGAAGGCGTGACGAATTGGCTGGGCAGCTGGCTCCGCTTCTGAGCGGCAATGCGTGCATCGCGGGAGGACGTCAATCATGAACGGTACCGACGAGACCCCAGGGGCTGCGAACCCCCCGGCGGCGCCTACGGAAAGTCCCAAGGCGGCCGTCAAGCCGCGCTCCAAAACGCCGAAGTCCAGGGCCAAGGAAGCGCCCGTGGAGGACATCGAGCCCGTGTTCCCCGTCGCGATCTACGCCGTGAAGACATCGATCGGCCACGAGAAGACCGTGGCCGACGGCATCGCGGTGAAGGCCAAGCGCGAGAAGGTCGAGGTCTACTCGGTCCTCTCACCGGCGCCAATCCGCGGTTACGTGTACCTCGAAGGCGTGAACCCCGACCGGCTCACGGACCTCATCAAGGGCGTGAAACGCGCGCGGGGCATGGTGCGAGCCCGGGGGTCGGACAACCCCGCGGATTCGATCATCCCGATCGAGCAGATCGAGCCCTTCTTGGAGCCGAAGCCCCTTGTATCGGGGATCGTGGAGGGCAACATCGTCGAGATCACGCAAGGGCCCTTCAAGGGTGAGAAGGCCCGCGTCACGCAGATCGATGAATCGAAGGAAGAGATCACCGTGGAACTCATTGAAGCGATGATCTCGATCCCGATCACCGTGCGGGGCGACGCGGTGCGCGTGCTCGAGAAGGAAGAAGGGGAAGAAGGCGCCGGGAACACGGGATGATTCCCCGTTCGGGTCACGACGGAGGCAAACGCATGGCAGACACGGTTGAAGTGATGATCGAAGGCGGCGCGGCAACGCCGGGCCAGCCGCTTGGACCCGCACTCGGGCCCCTCGGCGTGAACGTCGTCCTCATCGTGGCGGAGATCAACAAGAAGACCGCGGCCTTCAAGGGGATGAAGGTCCCCGTGAAAATCGTGATCCAGGCCGACAAGTCCTTTGCAGTCTCGGTGGGGACGCCGCCCACCTCCGCCCTCATCATAGCAGAGGCCAAGGTCGAGAAGGGGTCGGGGAGCCCGAAGTCCGCGATGGTCGGCAACCTCTCGTTTGCCCAGGTCGTCAAGATTGCCGCAATGAAGGAGGGCGACCTACTCGGCCGCTCGATTCGCGACCGTGCGCGGGAGGTCGTTGGGACCTGCGTTTCCATGGGCGTGACGGTCGATGGCAAGGACCCGCGCGAGGTACAAAAGTTGATAAATGGGGGCCAGTATGAAGCGGCCCTCCAGCCGGGGGCCCCATAAGGGCCAGCGGCTGAAACCGTAGGAGGGGGGGAAGGCCCCCCGCACGTACTACGGGGGTGACGTGGCGATGGTCGACCAGGAAACGCTGAAGGCGGTCAAGAAGGCGCTCGACGAGCGCCCGAAGCGCAATTTTGTCGAGACCGTCGAACTCGCAATCAACCTCAAGGACGTGGACCTCGCGGTCCCCTCGAACCGGATTGACGAGGAAGTCCAGCTCCCCCACGGGCGCGGCAAGGCCGTGAGGGTGGGCGTGTTCGCCTCCGGCGAGCTTGCGGTCCGCTCGAAGGCGGTGGCCGACCTCGTGATCCCCCCCGAGGAGATCGAGAAGATCGCGACGGACAAGCGGCGCGCCAAGCAGCTCGCGGCCCAGACGGACTTCTTCCTCTCGGAGGCGCCCCTGATGCCCACAATCGGCCGGAGGCTCGGCGTGGTCTTGGGGCCGCGCGGGAAGATGCCGAAGCCCATCGCCCCGAGCGCGGACCCGAAGCCGATCATCGAGACGATGCGGACGACCGTGCGCGTCCGCTCGCGCGACAAGCGCACGTTCCACGCGGCCGTGGGGTCGACGAGCATGAGCCCCGAGCAGCTCGCCGAGAACGTCGACGCGGTCCTGAAGCGGCTCTCGACACGCCTGGCTCGCGGGAGGCTCAACATCCACTCCGTCTACGTGAAGACCACGATGGGCAAAGCAGAGCGGTTGCTCTAGGGGGTTTACCGTGTCGAAGCACATCCCGGAGGGGAAGAAGGCCGTCGTGTCGGGCCTTGTCCGGTCCCTCGAGTCGAAGAAGGTCGTCGGCGTCCTCGACATCCGGGGGATCCCCTCGAACCAGCTCAACATCATGCGGCGAGGGCTGCGGGGCTCTGCGGAGATCTTCGTCGCGAAAAAGACGCTCGTGAAGATCGCCCTCAAGGAGGCGAAACCGAAGGCCGGGGACGTGACGAAGCTCGACCAGTACCTCACGGGCCAGCCCGCGTTCATCGCGTCGGACCTCAACCCCTTCAAGCTCTTCCAGAAGCTCGAGGCGACGAAATCGAAGGCGCCCGCAAAGGGCGGCGAGATCGCCAAGGAAGATGTGACGATCAAGGCCGGCGACCTGCCCTTCAAGCCCGGCCCGATCGTCGGCGAGCTCCAAAAGGCCGGCGTGCCGGCAGCCATCGACCAGGGGAAGGTCGTAGTCAAGAAGGACAAGGTGCTCGTGAGGGCCGGGGAGGCGATCTCCCGCGAGCTTGCCCCGGTGCTCACGAAGCTCGAGATCTTCCCTGTGGAGGTCGGGCTCAACCTCAACGCGCTGGTGGAGGACGGCCTCATCTACACGCCGAGCGTGCTCCGCGTCGACGTCGACCAGATCCTCGCGGACGTGCGCAGGGGCGCTTCCTCCTCGTTCAACCTGGCGGTCTACGCGGGCTACCCGAACGAGGTGACGATCCGGCCGATCCTCGCGGTCGCCAACCAGAAGGCCCTCAACCTCGCGGTGAACGCGGGCGTCGTGAACGGCAAGACCGCGAAAATCTTCCTGGCGCGCGCGCACGGCCAGATGCTCTCAGTCGCCTCGCGCCTCAAGGCAGGCCTCGACGACGACCTGAAGGCGAGGCTCCGGGGGGCAGCCGCTTCGGCGCCCGGCCCCGCGCAGGGCGCCGGGAGCGCCTCGAAGTCGCCGGAGAAGCCCGAGAAGAAGGACGAGGCGGTGAGCGAAGACCAGGCGGCAAGCGGCCTGTCGTCGCTCTTTGGATGATCGCACCTGGAATGGCAAGGAAAACCACAAGGGAGGAGAACGAATGGAATACGTGTACGCCGCGATGCTTCTGCATTCCGCGGGCAAGAAAGTGAGCGAAGACGCAGTGACGAAGGTGTTGAAGGCCGCGGATGTTTCCGTGGAAGCGACCCGCGTCAAGGCGCTGGCGGCCGCCCTCGAGGGCGTGAACATCGACGAGGCGATCGCAACGGCGATTGCCGCGCCCGCCGCCGCTGCCCAGCCCGCGCACGCCGCCGGACCTGCGAAGACCGAGGACAAGAAGAAAGAAGAGAAGAAGGAACCCGAGGTCTCCGAGGACGAAGCCGCCGCAGGCCTTGGCGCGCTCTTCGGCTAGAAGGCCCCTGCGCGCGCTCCTCCCGGGCGGGGCCGTTGGCCCCGCCCGTGGTTTTCCCCTCCGCGGAGGGGGGGCCCCGAGCACCCAAACGACTATCTTGGGGCCCGGTCAAAGTCTTCAATGACCTTGCGATGGCCGCACCGCTTACCCGGGAGACCCAGGCCGGCCCGAGGCGCCCTTTCCTTTCGACGCGCTTGGGCGTGGTCGCGCTTTCGGTCGCCGTCGTTTTGGCCGGCAGCGTCGTCCTCGTCGCGGTGAAGACGAGCGCGCCCAGGGTCGGCGTGATCGAGGTCGCCGCCGAGCTCCGCGGGAACGCCACGGACGCGGAAGTCGGGAGCCTTGCGGCCGCGCCCTTGCGCCTCCCCCACTGCGCGGGGTTCCACTTCCAGCGCAGCCCCCTGAGGCTCCAAGCATGGGGCGAGCCCCTCGATGAAAGGGTTGCCACCGTGGTCCTCGTGCACTATGGAGGCGGGTGGAGCCTCAGCGGTGGCGGCGACAACACCGCGGTGTTCCTCCTTCGGCAGGGGGAAAAGGCGCGCGTGATGGGGGCGCTTTCAAGCGCGTTCGCGCTCTACGAGCTTGCGCCGGGCGCCCCGCAGCCGGTTGTGCCGCTCGCCGCGAACCTCACGGGCCCCCATTCCCTCGATGCGCGATACGTGGTGAACGGGACCCTCGACCTATGGCCGCAGTTCTCGGTGGCGGAAGGCAATTTCCTCGTCGAGGAGTTCCACAACGCCGAGGCGTTCGGCGGCGTCGAAGTCGTGAACCGCGGGCCTTTGTTCTGCGCCTGAGCGTTCGTAAAGGTCCCCGCCAGGGGGAGATGGCCCAATTAGAAGCGTTTTTAGCGGGGCCGCCGCATCGAAAGGCGCCTGTCCAGCGGGGGGCG